>ERZ826242.2634-NODE-2634-length-14871-cov-2.932573_pt1 | contig 14871 bp, 15 predicted proteins | sample MGYA00519871_ERZ826242 | MGnify/ENA primary metagenome ERZ826242 (study PRJEB31778, sample SAMEA3449226) | human gut metagenome | biome: human gut; feature: human-associated habitat; material: faeces | place: United Kingdom | collected 2010/2012 ...
TTCTTTGTGATGCCCACCAGGGCCTCGACTTCGTTGATCTTCATCGGTATCCCCCTCGCTCTGTGGTTAGGTTATACCCTCCAGCGGGGGGAAGGTCAAGCATTTTCCGTCATTTCATAAAGATTTTTTCTCTCTCTGCCGCCAGATCCACCGTGCCAGCACGGCCAGGGCCACAGCCTAAACCAGCGCCACCAGCTCCACCCCCGCCAGGGGTATATGGGCCGCGGCCAGGATGGCACAGGCGTCCACCCCCGCGTGGAGGGCAATGGCCGCGGGGAAGAGCCACAGGGACGCCCGGCGCTCCACAGCCCGCCAGACCAGCACCGACAGGGAGATGTGGATGGCAACGGCCACGATCCGCTCCAGCCCGCCCCACAGATAGGTGTGGGGCGGCGCGGCCACCGCAGCCGCCAGCGCCTGGGCCGCCGCGTCATCCAGCTGGCCCATGTGCTGCTCCAGCGTGCCTGTGTTCAGCCAGAAGGAGAGCAGCAGGTTGCTGACGTTGGTCAGCCCCACCAGCAGTACCGCCTCCATGCCGCCGTGGCCCGCCCCGTAGATCAGGGCGTCCTGGGGCGTGCCCCCCTTCCCGCTCCGCCTCAGCAGCTGAAAGGCGGCAAATCTCCCCGTCTCCTCAAACAGCCCCGCCATCAGGCCCCCATACAGTGCGTAGAGTCCCAGATCGCCCGTAATGACCCCGCCGCCAGCGGAGACGCCGCCCGCAGGGCCGCCCAGGATGAGCTGGTGGGCTCTCTGCTCCAGCACCAGGGCAAATACCAGAAACACCGCCGCCCCCAGAAGAAAGGCCCGCCAGCGCCCGCCTCTCCGGCGGAAAAACAGCCCCAGTCCCAGGGGCAGGCCAAAGGCGATCAGCAGAGAGACCGTCATGCAGGCCATGGCGGCCCCGGGCATTGTTCCGTATCCTTCCATTTTTATCCCTCCTTTTCCGACCGGCCCCGGCGTTTTGTCCCGGCCGGCTTTCGGGCCCACCCTACCCCTTTCCCCCGGTAGAAAGTCAAGGGTTTCTGCAAAAAAAGTTTCCTTCCCCCTGGTGGAAACTTGTGTTTCTGCCGGTTTTACCCCTGTTTTTCCCAAAAACGGGTGCCCCGGCGCGCTCTGCATTGAGATGCGGGCCCGGAGAGGAAAACAGCGGACGCCTGTCATGCGCCCGCCGTTCTCTATCCGGAACCTCGGCCCTGTACGCGCCGCGGTCCTTCCTGTTCTCTGTCAGCCCTTCTCTTTTACTTCCACCACCGTCAGCCGCTCTCCCCGCACCTGGAAACGGATCTCCCAGCCGGCGAACTCCATGCCGTAGATCCGCTCCGGGTCCCTCTGATAGGAGGGCCGGGGGTCCTGGGCCAGCACGCCCGCGGCCGCCTGCCGCCGGTCCTCCGGCAGCAGGGACAGCCACCGCTCCGGGAACTCCACTTCCAGCAGCCGGTCCGCCCCGGGTGCAAAGCCCCCTGTGGCCTCCGGCCGGCAGTCCCCATAGGGGAGGTAGGGCTTGATGTCAAAGATGGGGGTCCCGTCCATCAGGTCCGCCCCCGCCACGTGGAGCACCGGGCCCTGGGGGGTATGGGGCTCCACCCGCTCCAGGCGGACGGAGGACAGCCCGACAGCGTTGGGCCGGAAGGGAGAGCGGGTGGCAAAGACCCCCATGCGGGTATTGCCTCCCAGCCGGGGCGGCCGCACCGTGGGGGACCAGTCCTCCCGCACCGCCTGGGAGAACTGCCAGATCAGCCAGATGTGAGAAAACCCCTCCAGCCCCCGCACCGCCTCCGGGCTGCGGAAGTCCGGCTCAAAGACCACTCTGGCCTTCAGCGCCTCCACCAGCCCGCTCTGGCGGGGTATCCCGAACTTGGACGGGAAATCACTGTGGATGCGGGCAATGATTTTCATAGGCACAGTCTCCATGGGCTCTCCTCCTGACAGGCATCTGTTTCGGGCCCCTGGGCCCCTGCTGCCCCTATTATAGCGGAGGGCAGGCCCACTGTCCATGCCCCTGTCACTCTTGTGGCAGGACATTTCGTTTCAGGCTGGTATAGGCCATCAAGATATAGAACAGGTAGATCAGGCAGAACAGCCCCAGCGCCAGGGCGGTGATGGCTGCAGGGTGATAGATCCCCGTCATGGTTCCCGGCTCCACCGCGCCGCCCAGGTTCAGGAGAAAGGGAACTGCAATGAGCGCCGGCGGAAGGGCAGGCATGGCGTAATAGATGGCAAACTGGCACCCCAGCGCCCGCCGCATCTCCCGCCGGTCCATGCCCAGCTTCCGCAGCAGGGCGAACTGTCCCCGGTAGCGGTCTGTCTCGCTGAGCTGCTGGACTGTCAGGATGGTAGCGGCGGTCATGGTGAGGACCAGCGCCAGATAGTACAGGGGAAACACCACCATGGCGGACATGGAGGCCGCTTCTGTCTCCTGATCCGCCTTGGAGTAGAGGGTGTCGTAGAGGCCCTCGGCCGCGTCATAGCGGTCCCGGATGGCACAGAGCCCCGCAAACTGTTCCCCACTCACCGGTTTCTCTGTCATGGCGGCTATGGCGCCGTGGCTGACTGGACAGTTCCGGGCCAGCTCGTCGGGCACCACCAGCACAAAACCGTGTCCATTGGCATCCCACAGATTCTGATTCAGCGGGCCTGTCTCTATCCCCGCCAGCTCCAGTGTCTGGCCGGAGATCCGGATGGGCTGCCGGTAGTCCGCCAGGGACGGTCCCAGATAGTCCTGGCAGTGGATCAGATACTCCCCAGTTTCCAGAGTCACTGCGGGCCACCCCTTCATGGCCCGGAGGGCGGCATAGTCGCTGAATGCCATCAGCATGTCCCGGCTGGAAAACTTGTGGTAGCTGGCGTGGTCCACCAGATAGTCGGTGACCTGGGCGTCCTCCCCCTGATAGACCGCGTACCGCCGCACCGCTGTCACTGGAACAGAGCGGCGGATCTGGTCCTGATAGGCATCCAGATGAGCCTCGTTTTTCGTGCCGATGTACAGATCAAAGGCGGATGCCTTTTCCATCCGGCTCTGAAACATGGCGCTGAAGGTCATCCCGCTCCCCTCCACGATCAGGGTGGCGGTGAACAGCAGAGAGACCGTGGCCATGACGATCCCCATGGTGGCCAGCTTGGCGGTGAGAGTGCGGAAGACCAGCAGAGTCTGCCCAGCGTACTTTTTCGCCGGACGCCTTTCAAAAAAGGCGGGGACCCCTGAGGCAAAGCTGAGAAAGAACCCGTAGAGGAAGGCGATGACGCACCCCGTGCCCAGCAGGCTGGGGAGCATCCCGCCCATCAGCAGCAGAAGGGTCCCCACTGCCCCCAGGATCACCGAGAGAACAAAGATCCGCCGGCGGCTCCGGCTCTTTTCGATGACTTCCTCCTCGTTCCGTCGGTCCAGGTAGATCAGCTTCCGGATCTTCATCCTTCGGATGCGCCTCCGGCCTTTCAAGAGAGCAAAGAGGTAGATGAACAGAAAATAGACCAGGGTCAGCCCCACCGCCGGGGGCGAGAACGCCAGGGAGACCCGGTAGGGCGCGCCGAACAGAGCCAGCATCACAGCCCTCAATGCCTGAAACAGCAGATCCCCCGCCGCCAGCCCCAGGAGCAGAGCCGCGCCGCCCACCGCCAGGTTTTCCAGAAAAAACAGCCGGGCCACCTGACGGTGCTCCAGCCCGATCAAAATATAGGTGCCCAGCTCCCGGCTGCGGCGGGAGAGCATGAAGCCGGTGGTATAGGAGACCAGCCAGCCGGTGATGAGCACTGCGGCCGCGCTGGCCAGGACGATCATCAGGGGCAGAGAAGCCAGTTTTTCCGACAGATCGGCGATCTCCCGGGAAAAGACCAGACCGTTGAAGGCATAGATCAGAGCGGCGGCCATCACAATGGTGACGAAATACACCAGATAGTCCCGTGCCTGCCGCCGGGCGTTGCGCCAGGAAAGCTTATATAACGTCACTGACATCACCCCCCAGCAGAGCCAGCACGTCCAGGATCTCATGGTAAAAAACCGGACGCCCCCGCTCCCCTCGGAGCAGTTCGTGGAACAGCCGGCCGTCCTTCAGAAAGAGGACCCGGGCGGCATAGCTGGCACTGTATGCGTCATGGGTCACCATGAGGATGGTGGCCCCCATGTCCCGGTTCATCCTGGTCATGATTTCCAGCAGGTTTTTGGATGCCTTGGAATCCAGCGCTCCGGTGGGCTCGTCGGCCAGCAGCAGGGACTGTCCGGCCACCATGGCCCGGGCGCAGGCCGCCCGCTGCTTCTGGCCGCCGGATACCTGATAGGGGAATTTCTCCAGCACATCCATGATCTCCAGCCTGGCCGCCATCTCCCGCACCCGGCGCTGCACCGTCTCCGGGTCGGTGTGGTTCAGGCTGAGGGCCAGGCCGATGTTTTCCTCCAGTGTCAGGGTATCCAGCAGATTAAAGTCCTGGAACACAAAGCCCAGCCGCTCCCGGCGGAACCGGGCCAGCTCCCGGGGCGGGAGGGCGGCGATGCTCTCCCCGTCCAGCAGGATGTCCCCGGCGCTGACGGTGTCGATGGTGGAGATGCAGTTGAGCAGGGTGGTCTTCCCGCTGCCCGACGCCCCCATGATGGCAATAAATTCCCCGTCATCCACTTCAAAGCTGACCCGGTCCAGCGCCTTGGTCACATTGTTTTTGCTCCCGTAGTATTTTTCGATGTTCCGTACTTGCAGCATCTTGATTTCCTCCTTTGCTGTCCCTTACAGGATACTGCAAGACCGGCCCCACTGGTATCGGCTTTCTATGGCCTCAGCTTACAATTTTGAAAGGTTCTCCCGGGCCGGAAAGAGGAGGGTCATCCGGGTCCCCTTTCCCTCCTCCGAGGCGGCCCGCAGCTCGACCTCCAAGGCAGTCGCCAGCCTCCGGGCCAGATACAGCCCCATTCCGGTGGAGCCGCCCCGGCTGCGTCCGTTGCTGCCCGTAAAGCCCCGGTCAAAGATCCGGGGCAGCTCATGGGCGGGGATGCCGATACCGTTGTCCTCCACTGTCAGCTCTACCCGCCTCCCCAGTGCCCGGGCGGACAGGGTGACAACAGGCTGGGCGCTGCGGTAGCGGGCGGCGTTCTGGAGCAGCTGCCCCAGCAGGAAGCATACCCATTTCCCGTCGGTGTAGACCCTCTGATCCAGATCCCGGGTCTCCACCCGCACCCCGCTCTGGATCAGCAGGGCCCTGTGGCTCTGGAGGGCCTGGTCCGCCAGCTCCTCCAGGCTGGTCTCCCGGATCACCAGATCCTTTTCCGGACTCTCCGCCCTGGCGTAGAACAGGGCCCGCTCCACGTGGGCGTCGATCTGGGCCAGTTCCCGCTCCAGCCTGCGCCGGGTATCCGGCCCTACGGTCCGGGAGATCAATCGGGCCGCCGTGATGGGGGTCTTGATCTCGTGGACCCACTGTTCCACATACTCCCGATACTCCCGCTGGGCCGCCTGCGCCTCCGACACCGCGCCCACCATGGCCTGGCCCGACTGGTGCATCAGGGCAAACAGCTCCCGTTCCCAGAGCCCTTCCGGCTTTGGGGCACACTCCGCAAACAGCTGCTTCTGGTCCAGCCCCTCCATAATGGCCTTTAGCTCCGCCAAGCGGCGGCGGAGCCGGACGCACTCCCAGAGCTGCGCCAGCACAAAGACCAGGATCAGCCCCATCAGGAGCAGAGCCACCACGCCGGGCTGTGTCCCGGTGGCCAGCAGGAAGAGGGCGGCGGCCGCCGCGCACCCCCCCTGGAGCACGATCCGCCCCAGCCGGTCGGACAGAAAATCAGCGATCGTCATACTGATACCCCATTCCCCGCCGGGTCTTGATCTGCTCCGGCAGCCCCAGCTCCCCCAGCTTGTTCCGCAGCCGGGTCACATTGACACTGAGGGTGTTGTCATCGATATAGATCCTGCTGTCCCACAGCGCCTCGATCAGGTCTGCCCGGGACACGATCTCCCCGGCGTGGGCCATCAGGTGGGCCAGGATCTTCAGCTCGTTCCGGGTGAGCTCCGCGGTCCGTCCACTTGCCCACACGGTCCCCCTGGACAGGCTGAGCCGCACTCCCCCAGCCTCCAGGATGTCCGGCTCCGACGGACCTCCGCTGCGGCGCAGCACCGCCTTGATCCTGGCAAGCAGAATGGGGATGCTGTACGGCTTGGTGATGTAGTCGTCTCCGCCCAGACTGAGCGCCCGCAGCTCGTCCGCCGCCGAGTTCCGGCTGGTCACCACCACGATGGGGACCGGGCATCGTCTCCGAAGCTCGGCGCACAGGGAGAAACCGTCCCGCCCGGGCAGTCCCAGATCCAGCAGGACCAGATCCGGCCCAAAGGTCCCCGCCTGCCCCGGCACGTCCCCAAAATCCGTCACCGCCAGAGCCTGATAGCCCTCATTCTCCAGCAGGAGGGCCAGCTCCTCCCGGATGGCTGGGTCATCCTCCACGATCATGATCTTCCGCATGGTCTCCGTCCCCCTCTACATCCCGTTTGGCGCTATTGTACCACGCCCAAGCCCGGGCGTCTACGCTGCTCCCTGGCATATTGCCGCCAAGTCAAGCCCTATCTTCCTTCTCTGAAGCCCCTTGCCCCTCCCTGCCGATTTCCTGTTTTCTAAAGCGCAGCCGGCAAAATATACTTTCTACGGGCTCCAGATTTTTTGTTTCTCGGCATTTTCACAAGAACTACTGCTTTCCCCTGTTTGTTTTCTTTTAAAAGACAATTGTCCCTCCTTGGATTACGATGGTAACATGTGCCTCTCTCATATGTGTCTATTTCCCAGTTTTTTACCAAAGCTTCCTTTATATTTCTTCAGTCTATCAGAAAAATAAATTTTACGTTCTGCACAGATTTCTTATTCATGAATAGGGTCACACAGACTCCCTCCCCTATTTTGTTAAATTTTAGTTTTGACTTCCCCCTTTTTTCATGGTATTTTGTTTTGCGTGCCTCCCAGACAAGATGCACTCTTTCAGATACTGGCAGACAATTACTTGATACAGGAAAGGATGACTCAAATTATGAATCCCCCTACTTCCTCTCTCAAAAAGGGCTCCAAAGAGTCCCTTACTTCTGTAAAGAGTGAGGAGCCTCCCAGTTCTCCGGCCACGACTCATATTTCCATTCAGGTCACCCATCGCTCCAGCAAGTCTGGCCGCAGCCACATTCTCCCCCTTCTGCTCCTGATCATTGCGGCTGTCCTTCTTCTTTTCCTTCTGACCGTTTTTCCTGGTTCTGTTTCCGTGTTTTTTTCGCTGAATACATAAAGGGTATCCTCTATTTGAGGACACCCTTCCGAAAATCCAAATTTTTACCCGAAAGACCGATTCGTAAAATAATTCCGGTCTTTCGGGTACATTAAACCACAAACCAAACCGCACTCCGCTGGAATAAGGAGGCGCAACGACTGAGCACGCTCTCTATAAAACAAATCGGAGCAAGCTTTGTATCGCTTACTCCGATGTGGAGCTGCTACCCAGATTTGAACTGGGGACCTCATCCTTACCAAGGATGCGCTCTACCGACTGAGCTATATCAGCAAAAGTATAGCAGCAGAAGTTATTATACAAGATAAAGTTGATTTTGGCAAGAGGTTTTTTAAATTTCTTTCTAACTTCTTGTCAAAAAAATAATCTATCGCTTGTCTATTTCATAATATGCTATTCTACAAGGCTTTTTATTTTAACAATAAAGAATCGCCCATAAAAACAATCCTAAAAGAGCAATGGCGATCAATACTGTGGGATTAGTCAACAGCGAAATCAAGAGCAAAGCGGCAACGATCAACAATACAATATTGCCAATATTATTGATAAAAGAATGGTCCAAAGCGCGGTCAACCGATTTTTTGCATTTATCGAAAATCTTAGCCATAGGAAAACTCTCCTTATCTACTATTAAAGATGATCTTTTCTCCCCTAACGGAGCATATTTTTTATTTGCCGGAACTATCTCTAAAACATATGCGAAAAAGGTCGTTATTTTGCCAAATGGATTTGCCTTTTTCTAATTATTGGGCTAAAATAAATTTGATCAGGCTGTCCCCATAAAATTTATTACTGTCGGGAAGGAGAAGCCATGCCTAACAACAAAGAAATCAAACAAATCCTCTCCATTCTTGAGGATACTTATCAAGGCAGCGCTTCCGCGCTGAAATTTGACTCAGTCTTTCAGCTAATGGTGGCAGTGATTCTCTCTGCTCAGACTAATGACAATCAAGTCAATAAAATTACCGCCGAACTCTTTCACCAATATCCGGATGCTGCGGCTTTTGCTCAGTTGACTCCGGAAGAACTAGAGCCTTTGATCAGCTCTTGCGGACTGTATAAAAATAAGGCCAAGAACATCGTCGCAGCATCCAAGATCATTCAAGAACAATATGGCGGTGAGGTGCCTCATACTAAAGAGCAACTAACAGCTTTGCCAGGGGTGGGCGGTAAAACGGCTAATGTCATTCTGGCAGTAGGCTTTGGTATTCCTGCTCTGGCTGTGGATACTCATGTTTTCCGGGTAGCTAACCGTTTAGGGCTGGCGCATACCAGAACTCCAGAACAGACAGAGGCTGCTCTCTGTGCACTCATCCCTAAAGAAAAATGGGCTGATGCGCACCATTGGCTGATCTGGCATGGACGCAAAATCTGTGCTGCCAGGCATCCGGACTGTGAGAGCTGTCCGTTGCAAGGTTTGTGCGAATATCGGCAACAGCAGAGTAAAACCTTACCCAAAGCCCAATAAACAGATAGAAAAGGACTACAACTATGAAAAAATCATTCCGGCTGACTTCATTAATCCTGCCTCTCCTGCTGGCAGCAATCTTTTTCTTCCCCACCCAGGCAGAGGCTGCTGAGAGTACTGATTTCAGTGATCTTGGCATCGCTAAAATCTATACCAGACTCTACTCTTACTATGATATCGACGATAGTGTGCTTCAAGCTCAAGATATAGAGAGTTTAGCTGCTGCCCTGGCTAAAATCGATCCTTATTCCCGCTATCTGACAGCCGAACAATTCACTGCACTAAATGAGAGCTATGACCCATCATATACCGGCATCGGCGTAGTTCTGGAAATGAATGCTGATAATAAAGTAGCTATCAAGGTAGTCTTCGCTGATTCTGTGGCAGCAGCAGCGCAATTTCTCCCGGGCGACGTCATCCATTCCGTTAATGGCGTACTAACTGCCGGTAAAAGCACCACCGAAGTTTCCCAAATGCTGCAGGGAGACGTTAAGGAATTACTTACCATAGAGATCGAGCGCAATGGTTATATTGTCAAATATGAAATGGCACGCAAAGAAATGACCACACCATCGGTCTTTTATTGGATGCTGGATAATGAGGTAGCTTATATGCAGATCGAAAAATTCGACCTGCATACAGGCGAACATATCGAGGCTGCTATCGAGTATCTAACTTCCCTGGGTATGAAATCGCTCCTTATCGATCTGCGAGATTGCCCCGGAGGTGTAATGCAAGCAGCAGGGTATACTGCTGGTGTACTTGGCGAAGATGGCCCTGTCTATTTTAATGTTGGCAAAGATGGTTATGAAAGCTTCTTCGTCAACCCGGCTAATGAACAACCGCTCAATATCCCCATCGCTGTTTTGGTCAATGAAAATACCGCCTCGGCAGCTGAAATGCTGACTGCTGTACTCCAAGATACCAACCGCGCCATGATAGTCGGCACCCCCACTTATGGCAAAGGGGTTTATCAATCTGTGCTCCAGCTCCCTTCCGGAGGCGCACTTTATATGACTACCGGCAAGTATGTCACCCGCGGCTATCAGGATATTGAAGTATTAGGCGGCATCACTCCGGATGTCTTAATCAAGGACGCGGATCAACAGTATCAAACTGCCCTCTCCTGGGTAAAGACCCAGCAAGCACTGCCTGACACCTTCACCTTTACTATCGGCAGTAACCAGGCCAAGGCTGGCAATGAGGTTTTCGCCTTAGCCCATAAGCCATACATGAAAGCAGGATCATCCTATCTGCCAGCTGGAGAGGTGCTTCAGAAGATGGGCTGGGATTTCTACTATTATCAAGGTGATTGGTACGCCTTCAATGGGGTAAGAAGAATAATCATCGATCTCTCTGACAAAGAGATCATGAGCGGTAAATACCATGCTACCGTAGAGATCAGCAACAATACCGTTTATATGCCCGCTGCATTCCTGCGGAATATCGGTTATACGGTCGATTGGGATAGTGCAACACGTACTATGACTATCAGCAAATAAGCTCAAACATAAAAGACGCCCTACTAAAAAGGGCGTCTTTTAATATTTATAAATACATTGCCAATAGCTTCAATCAATTAGTGGGGCTATAGTAAATCCATCACTATAGTTGCCAGTAAGTTCAAACTGATAGCGTTCACCATATTGCGCAGCTAATTCAAGTAGTGGTTCAACTTTCATCTCCGTGCTATCCTTCCCCACAACAAAGAGCTCCAGCTGAAAGGAAGCTAAGCCAGCATTCGGCGGAAAATCCGCAGAACTAAAAGAGAATAACGAGCTATCGCCTACTGGAAAAGGAGTCTTTACCGAATCGGCAATGACGACATCGCCGCCGCCAACAGCATTCCCCTGCAAATAATATTCATAATGAAATCCATAAATATCATCGGTACAGTTATTGATAACATCTATAGCAAAGCTCTCTCCAGCAATCTGTTCCTCTTCATCTGTCTGATATCCACAGGCACTACCAGAGATGAGTAAGGCCACGAGAAGTATAACTAATGACACTTTTTTCATCGTTTATTTCCTCCGAGCACTACCTGCTCAGTTACTTAGCCAATTTTTTCTTTAAGGCTTCTGCTACGCATGGCGGAACCAGATCCCGGATATCTCCGCCTAAGACAGCAGAATTACGAATAATACTGCTGCTGATATAAAGATACTTGGCATCGCTCATCAAAAAGACTGTTTCTATGCCGCCATTTAGCTGACGGTTGAGCAGCGCCATCTGAAACTCCTTATCAAAGTCCGATACTGCACGCAATCCCCGGATAATAGAAGTAGCGCCTTGGCTACGACAGAAATCGACCAGCAGACCATCAAAAGGCACTACTGTAATATTGGGCTGGTCTGACACCGCTTCGCGTACCATATGACAGCGTTCTTCAAGGTCAAACATGGTATTCTTATAATTATCACGGGCAACAGCGATAATTATGCGGTCAAACAAACAAGAAGCGCGGCGCGCAATATCAAGATGGCCATTAGTGATTGGATCAAAAGTACCGGCATAAACGGCTATTTTCATAAAGTTTCCTCCCCATAATTCACCCCATCTGGAAATAGGGGCTCCCCTACTTTTTAAATATACTATATATCTCGTAGTTTGTCCAACAGCAAAGCTGATTGGCGATATTTTCAAAAAGGATAATAATCTTTTAGCTAGAAGTAATTAGATTGATTATCGTTTTTTGGCAATTTTTAGCTAAAAGTATTACTTATGGAGACTCTCATGCGGCAAAAAAGCTTATTTTTCTTTATTATTGTGCTAGCCATCTGTTGTTTCAGCCTGCCGGCTTGGGCAACAAATAGTATAGATACCGACGATCCTGCAGCTATTGTTTCACCACAGGAAGATGGGATCACGGATGATGATTCTACTACTGAGCAGGAGATAGAAGCTGAATCCTATTATAAATATAGCGGCACCTGGACCAATACGCTGATCCATGAAATAGTTATTACCAATAATAGCCGATCGATGGCTTTTAATATCTCAGTGGATATTCCTTTAATGGATGCAACTACGCCGATCTACTCTATTATGGAAACCGAAATATTAAGTCCCCAGCCGGATTCGATCACTACTGATGAGAATGGCCACCGTACTGCTCATTACACCATTCCTTATCTCTATGGTAACCAGAGTACTACTATTTCTATGCGTTATATCATCCAGACTTCCACTCTCAGCTATACCTTTGACCAGGCCAATGTCAAAGATGAATACTCCAGCGAAGAAATGGGCAGTCTGATCAATTATCTACAGCCCAGCAACGGCGTTTACTCCACTGATCCGGCAATCATCGCTTTCACAGAAGCGGCTATCGGTGACATCACTGACCCCTATCAAAAAGCAAGGACGATTTTTGCTGCGGTCAACCGTCATCTGGACTATGATACCGCTGATGTTGACCAATCGGCAACTGCAGTCTTAGAACGCGGCACTGCCTCATGCCATGGCTATACCAATTTATATTTAGCTTGCTTGCGGGAAGCTGGTATCCCTGCCCGTCAGCAAAGCGGTTATCTCTATATGCCACAGGAACACACTACTTCCCAATACGTCGATAGGATTAACGGAAGGATCAATCTCAATACTCTGGCTCATACTTGGGTAGAATTCTATCTGCCAGAGCTCGGCTGGATAGTAGCTGACCCTACTTTCACCTATACCTATGAAGATATGAATGGCGAGCTGCAAAAATTTGTTAACTGGTCATATTTTGCCAATATTGGCTTAGATAAACGCTATATTTTCTTCAGCGAGATCCCAATGACAGAGCTCGATGAGAGTAACTATCAAGCTACTGGTGGCAATGTTAGCGTAGAGTTCAACGCTTATCTGATGTTCGGTAGTCATCCAGCTTCCTTTAACGATATCGATGGTCATTGGGCGCAATCAGCAATCGCCTACTGTGTGAGCACCGGCCTTTTCTCTGGACTCAATAATACCACCTTTGCTCCAGATCAACCGATGACCAGAGCGATGTTTATTACAGTCATTGGCCGCCTCTATCAAGAATTGAGCGGCAATGCAGTCATCGCCAGCGGGGCCAATGAGTTTACTGATGTCCAATCAGGCAGCTATTATATTCAGTTCCTTGATTGGGCCTATGATAACAACATTATCGAAGGTTATGGTGACGGCCGCTTTGGTCCTAACGATAATATTACCAGAGCACAGATGGCGCAGATCATCGCTAATTTCGTGCAATATATGGGCACAAATATCGATGTTTATGAAGGTACCAGCCTAACCTTCAGCGATAGCATGGATATTCCTACCTGGGCATATACAGCAGTATCCTATTGTTCTTATAATGGGTTGATTACCGGTATGCCGGGCAATCTCTTTTCACCAAATACTACGGCGACCCGGGCGCAAGTGGCAACCATCATGCAAAGATTTGCCAACAGTTTCAGCGAATAAATTCAGGGATTATTCATTACTTCGTCATTTCCCGCATACCTTTATCTATAAAGACGATGGAGGTATGAGTGATGGAAAAGAAATATCTCACCCTGAAAGAAACGGCAATGTTGACTGAAACTGCTTACGCTACTATTAAGAGAGATATCGAGAACGGTAATTTAACCGCCTATAAGGTAGGCCGTAAATATTTCATCGCTGCCCAAGATGCAGAGAACTATGCTATCGCAAGAAGAAAATTAGCTTCTATTAAGGGCCATACGATTAAAGAGATCATGGAAATCCTGCCCTTATCATATGCATTCATTATTGACGAAATCAAACAGGGACGGCTTAAAGCCGTTAAATGCGGACGCCGCTTCATCATTCCCGACGCTGAGTTGGAAAGATATTTGGAGGCAGCGCGCATCTAAAAAGAGTACTGATCGGCAATGAGAGAAGATTGGCAAAAAATTGAAGAGATTTATCTGGCGCCTTACGCATCTCATAGCAATGCGTCGGCAGGTAGGCTACGCCCTGAACCCGAATGTCCGATCCGCACTGTTTGGCAGCGGGACCGCGACCGCATTATCCATTCCAAGTCTTTTCGCCGCCTAAAGCATAAAACACAGGTCTTTATCAACCCCAGTGGTGACCATGTGCGGACACGGCTCACCCATACTTTAGAAGTAGCGCAGATCTCGCGTACCTTGGCGAGAGCGTTGAGGCTTAATGAAGATCTGACCGAAGCTATCGCATTAGGACATGATTTAGGCCACACACCATTTGGCCATGCTGGTGAAAGAGCACTGATGCGCATGAATCCTCAGTTCAATCATTGCCGGCAAAGTTTAAGACAGATCGATATCATTGAAAATGACGGCCGCGGCTTGAACCTGACCATGGAAGTGAGGGACGGAGTCTTACATCATAGTGGCCAAGGAATGCCCTTTACCCTCGAAGGTGCCCTGATTCGCTATTGTGACCGTATCGCCTATCTCAACCATGATATCGACGACGCTATCCGCAGCGGTTTTCTCTCAGCAGATAGTTTGCCACCGCGGGTGATCTCCGTACTTGGCTCGCGCCATAGCCAAAGGATCAACACCATGGTTATGGACATCATCGAGCAAAGCAGTGGTAAAGAAGAAATCAAAATGTCTCCTCCGGTAGCTGATGCCATGGACGAGCTGCGTAATTTTATGTTTGAAAAAGTCTACTTCCATCCGGCCCGGATAGAAGAAGAGAAGAAGCTCAGTGCCATGATTGAGGGTTTTTACCACTATTACATGGAACATTTTGAGCTTCTTCCCCCAGAATATCAGCGCGAACCACATATCGACGCAGTCTGCGACTATATCGCCGGTATGACTGACAGTTTCGCCATCAATACTGCTGCGCAAATCTTTTAACGGCCAGTAATATTATTGCTGCTCTATTTCTTTCACTTAGCATCTATTACCTGCATCTGCTTAATGAAACAAGCTATCCATTTCCTCAATCTTGACAACCCGGCCATTTTCTAAAGTGATTAGGAAGGGGATATGCTCATACATCTCGAGCCTGTCATTGAGACGGCTCAATTCAGTACCGGAATAAACGCTCCCAGAGGAGTGGTTGATTCCGGTATTATTAGCTGTACCATCAACCAAATTCTCTTCATTAGTATTATTGCTCTGATCATTCTCTGTTATCTCTTCTAATAAAGTATCTCCCTGGAGATTGTTTTCATCATTATCATTAGGGG
>ERZ826242.2638-NODE-2638-length-14851-cov-2.730941_pt1 | contig 14851 bp, 14 predicted proteins | sample MGYA00519871_ERZ826242 | MGnify/ENA primary metagenome ERZ826242 (study PRJEB31778, sample SAMEA3449226) | human gut metagenome | biome: human gut; feature: human-associated habitat; material: faeces | place: United Kingdom | collected 2010/2012 ...
TCGACAAGATTTATGTTCAGCAGGGAGATACCGTATCACAGGATGATCTGTTGATATCCTTCCATATTGCGAAATAAGGTGTAACGTCCGAAAACGAAATTAGTATAAAGAAAACAACATAGCAGACACGAGCGCTTTTCTATCGTCTTGCTATGTTGTTTTCTTTTTTACATTTTTTCGTTTTCTACGTTATGGAACCGCTAGCGCAACAGATTCTGCTTACACGCCCTTATGAATGGCATCAGCTCCATAACGCTTTTTTATTTTTGCGATCGCATCGTCTAAACTTGCCAGTTTTTTCTGTTTCTGTGCTTCTTTTTCACGCCTCAGTTCTTCCTTTTTTTCCTGCTCCTGATACCTTGCCAGATCGAACAGACTGATCTGTGTCGGTTCTTCTTCATCCTGCAATTTTGTGGTTCGGATTCCAAGCAGACGGATTGGTTCGCCATCCCAGAGTTCATCAAACAGCTGACAGGCACACTGATAGATTTCCGCTTCCTCTGCTGTCGGTGTCAATATCGTTGTCTGGTGTGATACGGAACGAAAAGATGCATATTTGATCTCCGTGCTGATCTGTGCTGCCAGAAAATGATGTTTTTTCAGGCGCACTGAGACACTTGTTGCAAGTTCTTTTAATACGGCATATGCTTCTTCTTCTGTTTCTGCATTGTTTGCCAGTGTGGTGGAATTTCCTACTCCTTTTGCTTTTGGTCTTTCTTTTACAACCTGCCCTTCATCGATGCCGTTTGCATAATTCCAGAGCATTCCACCATGGCTTTTCAGCCAGCTTTCTACTACTGCCTTATCCGTATGCGCCAAATCTCCAATGGTGCGGATTCCCATTTTCTGTAGTAGTTTTGCACTGCTTTTTCCACACATATGTAGAGAACTGATTGGCAATGGCCAAAGTTTTTGCTGGATTTCACTTACATATAAGGTATGAACTAAATTCGGTTTTTTGAAATCCGATGCCATTTTTGCCAATACTTTTCGGTCCGAGATTCCCACGTTTACTGTAAATCCAAAGGTGTCATATACGCTGTCTTTAATATAAGCTGCTGCTGCCTCCGGAGTCGGAAACTGACTTCGAATTGGTTCAAAAGACATATAACACTCATCGATGCTGACCTGCTCAATTTCGTCACAGATACTGCGCAGATGATGCATCAGTTTCTGACTCATTTCCCGGTAATAGGTGTGATCCGGTGGAACCATCACAAGTGTCGGACATTTTTGAAATGCACTGGCAACGGTTTCCGCCGTCTGAATTCCAAAGGCTTTTGCCGGAATGGATTTCGCAACGACGATTCCATGGCGTGTTTCCTGATCTCCACCTACAATGGATGGAATCGTGCGCAAATCCAGTTTGCTGCCATTTTGTAATTCACGCAATGCACTCCAGCTTAAATAGGCGGAATTTACATCAATGTGAAAAATGATAGAATTATCGTTTAATATCATAATATCTCCCAATGTCCACTATATCCACTGCCAATATACTTAATATTATTCATCTCCTTTATATGTCGCTTTATCGTCCTTGTACTTACCTCTAATATTTTTGACATTTGTTCTGTACTTATCTTATCATCTTTCTTTATTAAATATATAATCTGTGTATCCAAATCATTTGAATTAACATCTTGAGTGACATCTTGAGTGACATCTTGAGTGACATTATAATTCAAATTTGGCATTATAACTGTAAACTGATATCTATCAGACCGAAAAGTTGGCTTTTTACTCTCATCATAATTAATCTGATATTCATAACCACCAATAATTTTTCCAAATCCACTGCCTTTTCGCTCCATATATCCCAAACGATTAAACACATCTGCCAGAACAGGATTACGTCTGGTCGATGGAACCGTTAACGGATCTCGGTCCTGTATCACAGACCCATCCGGCATTCCACCCGGAGAGTATATTTCCATGCGATCATCATAAATATCAATATGCACTTCACTTCCATTTACCAGATAATCACGATGGGCTAACGCATTGACTAATGCCTCATGATAACTCCGTTCTACATACTCCGGCATTTCTTCTCTGGAATTCGCCGTCTTTCTCCACATCATTTTTGCATTTCTCTTGATAAAAGCTTCCCCATTATCAATTAAGGACAACACACTTCCAGAATATTCTGCATCATCAAATGCATCTATTGTTCCACCCATTTTATTTAATCCATTCCATCTTGTACAAAAAAGTCTGGAACATCGGATTGGGTTTTCATCTGCAATTAAAGCTCCTGCATTGGTAAGATAACCTTGCTCATTTGCCAGAGCAAATGAAACTAAATCTTTTTCGTCAAAACTTGTTCCTGTCCATTTTTTATAACGTTCCCGAAGTTTTGAAAATGCATAATCATCTACTTTATACGTTGAAATTTGTGAATCATAGGATGTATTTTTTCCTCTAAGTACCAGACGTTTCAGTTCCGTTGCCGTAGCCTTCACACTTTCGTTTCCAACCCGCACACATGCTTCCATGGTTCCATCTCCAGAATAATAATATGGTGTTTCGTCACCTTTAAAAATATCAAGAATGATCAGAATCTTTCCATTTTCCACACTATGAAAACTAAGTTTAAATTCAGGAATTGGATCTAATCTTGTTTTTATAATTTCACTTATTTTCTCTGCATCCTGTTCTGGATTTTCCAGACCAATCATCTGCCCTTCGTCTGCAATTCCAAAGATCAATTTTCCACCCAATGTATTGGCAAATGCACTGACACTTTTACACCAACTTTTTGGCTTCTTTATTTCAAGTTCTAGCTTTTTATCATATTCTGTTGCCTCTCCAATTAAATCTCTAATATTCATATAGATACTCACCCTCTACATTTTCTTTTTTATAACTGTGCCTTTATCCATGTCGCTAATTTTTTTCGCTTATATTTTTTAGCAAAATCAATTGGCTGCTTCCCATCAAATGTATGTAATTTTAAATCTACTGCCGGCAGCTTCATCCAAATATCATATAGTGGATGCAATTCTTCTTCTGTAAACGGCAACGCCATCATCAGTTCAATCGGAAGTATATTTTTCTCCCCTGCCTGATTAGGATCCGCACCTGCTTCAAACAGTTGTTCACAAAGTTCTGCTGTCTGCAAAACATCGTAATTTTTTCTTCGGAATAACATATGATATGGCCCATCAAAATCTCTGGTTTTCTTTTCTAAAATACAATTTTTCTTTTCCTTATTACATCTTGACAATAAAAACGAAGATATTTCATAGCAGCTTCCCATATCCGGATTAGACAGTGCATAGTATATCAGGCCTCTGTCATAAAAATACTGCATTTTATCATCTTCTCGAAATTTCTGTAAAAATTCTTCTGTTGTTCCCCACGCTGCAATCCACGCAATATCACGTTTTACTATGTGTTGTAACTTGCCTGAGGAATAAACCTTTTGAAAAAGCTTATCAGCAAATAACTCTGTATCAACAATACTTTTCTTCTTTCCGTTTTCTTTTAATGTAATTTGAGGAATTAAATCCGAAATCTGATTCAGATACCCATAGTTTTCAGGATAATTTACCAGTAGTTCGCCATTCTGTTTATGTCCACAACGATATAACTCATATTCTTTGCAGAATGATTTTACATTTGGAAGTGCTATTGTTTCAAACAATTCTGCTCCAAGATAATGCTCTGCCAAAGCGAACAGACCGTGTGCAAAAATATTAATCACTTTATTATATTTTTCATTTCCATAGCCGATATATGTAGTATTTTCTGTTACACGCTGTTCTTCTATACAAATTTGTTCTATAAGTTCCGTCAGATTTTCTGTACGTTTTTCCCACAAATCCATAAGATACTGAACAATTAAAATATCATACTTACGCTGTTTTCGTGCCAGAAACTTTTCTGCCAATACAAGGGCTTCATTCATCATCGTTTCATCTTTGTAAAATATTCCCATAAACAGATTCGGAATCGTATCATATGGGACTGCCGTGCCACAAAGGCCAAGACTATGTGGCATCGCTTTTTCCACAAATTCTCTGTCATTACAGGCTAATGCAGTTACAGATACGCCAAAGAACCCCACATGATTACATCCTCCATCTAAAGTTGCACTCGATGCAAAATGCAGGCGGTTTCCCTGATAAATTCCATAGAACATATCGGGAAAATCTCCGCTTTCACAGGACAAACAACTTCCAAGATAACTCAATTCATCCGCAGCATTCCGACATTGTTGAAACAATGTTTCCTGAAATCGAAACGGCTCTGTAAATTCTGGAAGCAATTCAGATTCTTTTTCCTCTATTGAATATATAGACAACATTTTCTTTAACTGTTTTGCTATCTCCTTGCACTGTGTCATAGTTTCTCTCTCCTATTTCCTAAGGCGGACATTCGCAATCCGCTTTCACTACTTGCTCATGAACCCAGCTGCTTTGCGACCTGCGTTCAGATAACGATTTTCTTCCTCAGATAAGTTCACTGTAAATGCACGCAGATTTTCTTCCAGTCGGAATGCCCTTGTTGTACTCACAAGCACATATATATTCAAATCCTGCCGGAACATCCAGGCAAGTGCAATCTGTGACACGGTGCAGCCTTTTTTCTCTGCCAGCTCTTCACAGCGTGCCAGACGTTCAAAATTATCATGGCACACATAGCCCTTCACGCAAAATGGATCTAATATTTCTGCCGCCTGTACTTCCTGACTGCTTTTGATCCTGCCCGCCATTAAACCACGCGCCAGACTGGAATACGCGATGATTGGCATCTGATTCTCCTGATACCAGTTTCGGGCCGCTTTGTTTTGTTTTCCGGTTATGGTTACACAGTTGCCGCCCCATGGATCAGCTATCTGCTCTGCCAGTCCAAAATGAGGACTGGAAACAGAAAATCCCTGAAGCTGATGCTCTTTTGCATAACGATTTGCTTCTTCGATTCTCTCATGTGCCCAGTTTGATACGCCAAATACTTTGATTTTTCCTTCTTTTTGCAATTCATTTAAAGCATCGATCATTTCACTGACTGGTGTTTTGGGATCATCGCGATGCAAGAGATAGATGTCAATGTAGTCTGTCTGTAATGCCTGTAAGCTCTCAGCCAGTTCTGTCTCGATCACCTTTCGATTTACGCACACCGAACCGTCTGAATCACAATTCCCACATTTACTGATCACCACTACCTGTTCACGATTGTCGCGTCGCTTCATCCAGCCGCCAAGTGATTCTTCTGCCCGTCCATAGCCTCTTGCTGTATCAAATGTATGGATTCCTTTTGCAAACGCTGCATCTAATAGCTCATCTGCATTTTTTCCTTCTATCATCGGACCGATGGCTGTGCCAAAGATCATGCGTGAAACTGGTTCTTCCAGTCCTGGTATTTTGCCATATCTGCATGGTTTGCCATTTTCATAAATATCGTTCCCCATACTATCCCTCTTTTTTTTCAGACTAGTGTTTCCCCTATTATAGTTACAGTTCACACGCGCCATTCGCAAAACGCCCTTTTGGGCTTCTCCGTAGCTATCGCTACTGTTTTTGCTCATAAAAAGGCGCTCCCTTCATCACTATGTATCCAGGTAATTCCTCATGCAAGCATGATCATTACCTGAATACATGTGATGCATGAACTGTAACCCATTGTAACATATTATCTTTTTTCATTCCATTCTTATCTTGACATATATAGATGTTCGATATATATTATATGTAGATAATCTATATAGTGAAATCTGAAACAGGATTCACTTAGATAAAGTTCCATAACCTATTACAAAAGGAGGATTCACTTATGGCAGTAGACAAAAGTCTGATTTCCGGAAGCACTACAATGCTGATTTTACGGCTTTTGGAAGGAAAAGACATGTACGGTTACGAAATGATTGAAACATTACAGGAAAAATCCCAGAATGTATTTCAGTTGAAGGCAGGCACTCTTTACCCGCTGCTTCACTCTCTGGAAGAAAAAGGCTATGTTTCTTCTTACGAAGATTCCATCGGCCAGAAAACACGAAAATATTATTCGTTGACAAAAAATGGAAAAAATTTTCTCTCTCAGAAAAAAGAAGAATGGAAAGAATATTCTTCAGCTGTTGCTAATATACTGACATCTGATCGAAATACCATCTTTCCAGTATTGAAACCACAGATGGAGGGCTAGGTATGAGCAAAAAACGATATATGGAACTGCTGCTGGAGCAGATTCGAAACAAACGTGCAAAAGAACTGGTAGCGCATGAAATCACCTCTCACATCGAAGATCAGGAAGAGGCCTACCGTGCTCAGGGACTGACGGCTTATGATGCGGAACGCAGAGCTGTGCTGGATATGGGTGATCCAGTGGAAACAGGTGTGTCACTTGATGCTGTTCACAAACCGAAAATGTCCTGGAGTATGGTCATTCTGACAGCCATTATCTCCCTGCTTGGAGTGTTTACGATTGGTATGATATGCAAGGGAACTTCGGATTTTACAACTATTTCACTGTTAAGAAAACAGATTATTTATCTGATGATCGGATTTGGAATCATGCTTTTTATCTGTAAAACAGATTACAGTCGGATTTTTCAACACTCTGGTATACTGGCCATCCTTTATCTTGTATTTCTTATCTTGCAGGATATGCAATTTGTACGCCTCTTTTCCAATGCGGTAACAATTCCTTATCTGCTCAGTATCCCCATTTTTTGCGGATTACTGTACAAATTTCGAAAACGAAGCTGGTATCATCTGCTGATTCCTGTTGGATTTATGCTTGCATCTATCCTGCTAATGCGTTACCAATGGTTCTTTGCATCTTATAAACTGGTTCTTGTATTTATAAGTGCCGTACTCGTTACTGTGGTAATTTGTAACAATTGGTATCCGGTTCACAAAAGAATCGTTTTACCAATACTCTGGAGTTGCGTAGTTGGCATTCCGACACTTTCCTTACTGGTACCGTACAAATTTCAAAATCTGTTCCCACCGTATGTTTCTGCCCGCATTTCCAACTGGATCTATCCGTTTTCCGTTGAAAATGCAAATCAGTCTATGCTACATGAAGCAATGACAAGAAGTACTTTGTTTGGGCACAGTACGACTTTAATCATGGATCTGAATTCCCTGATCAGTGATTACATGGTCGTAAATGTAACATCACGATATGGTATCATTCCAGCTTGTATTCTTGCTGTTTTATTTATTGTATTCTGTATTCGTCTGTTTTATCTGGCTTTAAAACAGAAAAATCAACTTGGTATGATTCTTGGACTTGGATGCAGTCTGGTTTTGACCGTAGAAGTTTTCAAATATTTTCTTATGAACCTTGGTTTCATTCCAATGACATACGGATTTCTCCCACTATTTTCCTATGGTGGAAGCGTTACGATCATTTCCTATATATTTGTTGGTATTTTGCTGAGTATCTACCGAAATCAGAATCTCATTGATGAAACCAGACAGAAACACTTGCGTATTCATTTTACAATTGAACAGGAATGACTTATAACGCAAGAAAGTACTTTTAATAAAAACATCCGACAGATTTCCAGATGCACCTTTTATGCATCTGACCTCTGCCGGATGTTTCATTTTTATTCTATTTTTTCTCTGTCAAAAAATTGCCTCACCGATTTAGTGATGGAACAGACGAATGCCTGTAAAGCACGTTGCCATATTGTATTTGTTGCAGGTATCAATGACATGATCATCACGAATGGATCCGCCCGGCTCAGCCACATATTTTACGCCGCTCTTGTGTGCACGCTCAATATTGTCGCCAAATGGGAAGAATGCGTCAGATCCCAGTGCAACATCTGTGTTTTTATCCAGCCATGCACGTTTCTCTTCTGCTGTAAATACAGGTGGTTTTACTTTAAAGATATTCTCCCATGCGCCATCTGCAAGCACATCCATGTACTCATCTCCGATGTAAAGATCGATCGCATTGTCACGATCTGCACGTTTAATGCCATCTACAAACTGAAGATTTAATACCTGTGGAGCCTGACGAAGGAACCAGTTATCTGCTTTCTGTCCTGCCAGACGTGTACAATGGATTCTGGACTGCTGTCCTGCACCGATTCCGATAGCCTGACCACCTTTTGCATAACATACAGAGTTGGACTGTGTATATTTCAGTGTGATCAGCGAAATGATCAGGTCGATTTTAGCAGAATCCGGAATTTCTTTATTCTCTGTCACAATATTTCCAAGGAAATCGCGGTCGATTTTCAGCTCATTTCTTCCCTGCTCAAAAGTCACACCAAATACCTGTTTATGTTCAATAGCTGGTGGCTCATATTCTGGATCGATCTCCACAATGTTATAATTACCATTGCGTTTACTACTGAGAATCTTCTTAGCCTCATCAGTATAGCCAGGTGCGATAACGCCATCACTGACCTCTCTTTTGATAATATTGGCAGTAGTTGCATCGCAGATATCACTTAAAGCTATCCAATCGCCAAAAGAGGACATACGGTCCGTGCCTCTAGCCCTAGCGTATGCACAAGCTAAAGGCGAATCATTAAGTCCTTCAATATCATCAACAAAACAGCTTTTCTGAAGAACATCACTCAATGGCAAACCCAAAGCTGCTCCAGCAGGGCTGACATGTTTAAAGGAAGCTGCTGCTGGCATACCCATAGCATCCTTAAGTTCTTTAACCAGCTGCCAGCTGTTCAATGCATCGAGAAAATTAATATAACCAGGACGGCCATTGAGGACAGACAAAGGCAGTTCGCCTTCTTCAACATAAATACGTGCCGGTTTCTGATGCGGGTTACAACCATATTTTAATGCAAATTCTTTCATCCCTTGTTCCTCCTGTTATTGATTACGGTTGACTATTCTCGTCTGCCACTGACCAGAAGGCAAATCGATATAACGCACAGCCAAAGAAACTTTATTATCAGCGTTTAAACTATTCCACAGCATGGTAGTAAAATCATCTATATCGCCAATATTTTGTAAAGAAATGATTTCCGGCTCACCCGTAAACGTCGGCAGCGGATCGCCATCACCCAAATAGGTATGGATGAAATGCCCTTGCCCAGGACAGGCGTTGAACTCAAAAACATTACGCTGGCAAGCATCACTGGAAGGACTCTGTTTTTTAAGAATACTCATTTTATAAGTAAACAATTGATCATTACAAGCAACGATACCGCTGATCCTTGGGGTATAGTTAGGGGCATCCGGCTCATAAACTCTGCTCCTCAGTGCTTCTTCAAAAGATAAACCCTTTTGCATATATTCGTAGATAGTATCCGTCTGGTCACCATTGGTGACAATAGTACAGTTGTCCAGTACTCGTAAAGGCGAATAAATAATTAGGGTCGGGTCTTCAAGTTTGCTTTCATCAAAAGCCTTAATCAATAGACCATCACCGTCTTCGAGAAAGATCCTGTTGCGGCTATTGGAGCTGCGCCCCATCAGAAAATAGGCAATAATAGCCTTGCTGGCGTCACCGCTAGTACCAATAATAATGCCACGTCCTGCATAGCTATTGTTTTCTAAAATATTAACAATATTTTGTTCAATCATTAGCCTTCTCCTTATCTTCTATCATTGTTTTAGCAACTAATTCTGTAGCAGCTGGTAACAAAATCCATTCAGCTTGCTCCATAACACGTCTCTGCAATATTTCCGGAGTATCACCAGGCAAAACATCAACCGCTTTTTGCATAATAATCTCTCCGCCATCTGGCACCTCATTAACAAAATGTACCGTAGCGCCAGTTACCTTAACCCCATAATCCAACGCCGCCTGATGAACTTTGAGCCCATAGTACCCCTTTCCGCAGAAGGAAGGAATTAATGCCGGATGAACGTTGATGATCCGCCGCGGCCATTGATTAGTAAAATCAGCAGAAAGAATCGTCATAAATCCAGCTAAAACAATCAAATCGATATGTTTTTGTGCTAATAATGCGAGAATCCTCTGCTCAAATTCTTTTTGGTCAGCACACTCTTTTTTTTCTACTATTGCGGTAGTAACATGGCGTTTTTCTGCCCGTTCCAGCGCATAAGCATCTGCATGATCAGAGATCACTAAAACAATCTCACCATGAGTTAGACGACCGTCTTGTTCTGCATCCAGCAACTGCTGTAAATTAGTGCCACCACCAGATACCAAAACTGCTATTTGTGCTTTTAGCATATAGCTACTCCTTCGTCTCCTTCAACTATTTCACCTAAGCACCAGGCCTCAATATTATGTTCCTTTAACACGGCAAGGGTCTTATTGACATCATCTTCAGCGACAATAACCGTCATACCAGTTCCCATATTGAAGGTATTAAACATATCGTGTTCGGGAATCTGCCCTTGCTTTTGAATCAAGGCAAATAATGGAGAAATACGGCAAGCAGAACGCTCGATCTTCGCCATTAATCCACTAGGGATACTCCTTGGAATATTCTCATAAAAACCACCGCCAGTAATATGAGAAATGCCATGTACAGATACCTGCGACAGCAAAGAGAGGATCGGCTTAACATAAATACAAGTAGGAGCAAGCAGAGCCTCGCCTAAGCTCATACCCAAATCATCATAATGCTGGGATAATGAAGAAGTGGTTATAGAAAAAATTTTCCTAATCAAAGAAAAACCATTAGAATGTACTCCACTTGATGGTAGAGCGATAATCACATCACCTGTATGCACCATACTGGGATCGATAATCTTACTTCTATCAGCAATGCCAACTGAGAAGCCAGCCAGGTCATATTCATCCTCAGGATAAAAGCCTGGCATTTCGGCAGTCTCGCCACCAATCAAAGCAGCACCAGCCTGTACACAGCCATCAGCTACCCCGGAAACAATTTGAGCTATTTTGGCTGGATCGTTTTTTCCACACGCAATATAGTCTAAAAAGAACAGGGGTTGAGCACCGCCACAAATAATATCGTTAACGCACATCGCCACACAATCTATGCCGATAGTATCATGCTTGTCCATCACAAAAGCCAGTTTCAGTTTGGTGCCTACACCATCTGTACCGCTTACCAAAACCGGTTCTTTGATTCCCTGAAGATCAGGAGCAAACAAACCGCCAAATCCGCCAATAGGTGATAAAACACCCTTGGTAGTTGTACGGGCGATATGAGTTTTCATTAGTTCAACAGCACGATAACCTGCAGTAATATCAACACCTGCATCTTTATAACTTTCGCTATAACTTTTCATTATTTCTCCTCCTGGGTAATAGCAAATAAGTCATACAGGAGAGATCTATTCGATCTTCTTATTAAGCCGTTCTTCCAAAGCCAATTTATCAATCGCTTCGCTAATATCTATTGGATATTTACCAGTGAAGCAAGCTGTACAAAGGCTGCCATGATAATTGTCCGGAATCTGATCCAAACAATTAACATCAAAATAGCCTAGTGAATCAAGCCCCATCTCTTTGGCAGTCTCCTCCACGGTGCGATGATTAGCCACCAAATAATCACGTTCGCTGATATCTGTACCAAAATAGCAAGAATGAATAAATGGTGGTGCAGTTACACGCATATGGACTTCCTTCGCCCCAGCCTCTCGCAAGAGACGGACAATTCTCGCACCAGTGGTTCCGCGAACAATCGAATCGTCAATCATTACTACCCGCTTATCTTTAACAGTGGAAGTGATCACATTCAGCTTGATACGAACTAATTTCTCTCGTTCTTCCTGACCAGGCTGGATAAAAGTCCGGCCAATATATTTGTTTTTAATGAAGCCGATCCCATACGGGATACCGGATTGGGCTGAATAGCCCACAGCTGCATCGATACCTGAATCCGGCACACCGATTACTACATCCGCATCTACTGGATGCTGCATAGCCAACATCGCTCCAGCTCTGTGTCTGGCCACATGGACAGTAGTCCCCTCTACAACTGAGTCTGGACGAGAAAAGTAAATATACTCAAAAACGCAAAAAGCTTTCGGGTATTCAGTACAGTGATCAGTTATCGAGCGCAGACCATTCTCATCAATGATAACGATCTCCCCTGGTTTAACATCACGCAGGAATTTAGCTCCTACCGCATCTAAAGCGCAGGTCTCAGAAGCTAAAACATAACCATTATCGAGCTGACCGATCGATAACGGGCGAAATCCTAAAGGATCTCTGATACCCATTAGTTTTTGTGGCGATGTTACTACCAAAGAATAAGCGCCCTTCAAACGGTACATTGCTTTTGACACTGCTTCTTCAATAGATGAACTAGCAATGCGCTGTTTAGTGAACTCATAGGCAATAACTTCAGTATCACTGGTAGTGTGAAAAATGGAACCATTTAACTCCAGTTCCTCTCGCAAGACAGAAGCATTGGTCAGGTTACCATTATGAGCCAGCGACATCGAACCCTTAATATGGTTGATCGTGATCGGTTGGGCATTACGGCGAATGTTACCCCCAGTAGTACCATAGCGGACATGACCAATAGCAATATTACCATTCCCTAGCGACTCAAGCTGTTCCCGATGAAAGACGTCATTAACCAACCCGTTATCTTTATAACTGTGCATAACACCGCGGTCATTAACCACAATGCCACAGCTCTCCTGGCCACGGTGCTGTAATGAATAAAGCCCATAATAAACTTGACGGGCTACATCGCAACTCTCATTGCAATAGATGCCAAAAACACCGCACTCCTCATGAATGCCACGAGAAAACTCCGTATCCATTGTTACCTCCCCAGTAAACGTTTCATTATTTCTTGATAAGCGTCTTCCACGCCACCCATATCCCGGCGAAAACGATCTTTATCAAGCTTGGTTCCGGTCTTGCTATCCCAAAAACGGCAAGTATCCGGCGATATTTCATCAGCTAAAACAATTTGGCCATCAGCAGTTTTGCCAAATTCCAATTTAAAATCGATTAGCTCAATGCCCAAGTCGCTTAAATAATTAGTCAAAATTTCATTGATCTTAAAAGCATAATCAGCTATAGTATTCAACTCTTCTCGGGTAGCAAATTGCATAGCTAAAATATGATAGTCATTTACCATCGGATCATCCAAAGCATCATTTTTATAGCAATACTCTAAAACAGGACGGCTCATCTTATGTCCTTCTTCAAGCCCCAGACGTTTAGCCAATGATCCGGCAGCAATATTGCGGACGATTACTTCCAAAGGGATAATCTGTACTCTCTTGACCAAAGTTTCCCGGTCAGATAGTTGCTCAACTAAATGGGTAGGAATACCTTTGCTCTCCAATAATTTCATCAAATGATTGGTAACACAATTATTGATAATTCCCTTGCCGGAAATTGTTCCTTTTTTGGCGCCATTAAAAGCAGTGGCATCATCCTTATAGTCCACAATGCAAAGCTCGGGATCATCAGTGGCGTATACCTTTTTAGCTTTTCCTTCATATAGCTGTTCCATTTTTTGCATAAGACTCACCACCCTAAAAAATTTGCAAACTTATTTAGCTATTTTACTCTGCAACGACTGATCTTTAGACAATACCTTATTCTTCATCTCTTGACGATTCTTGTCTAGCTTGTCCGCTAGCTCTATGTCACTCAAAGATAGGATTTGTACCGCTAAGATAGAAGCATTAGCAGCCCCATTGATACCAACAGTTGCTACAGGGATACCGGGCGGCATCTGGACTGTAGATAACAACGCATCCAATCCATCTAAAGCCGACGATTTAATTGGGATACCGATGACAGGCACGGTAGTCTGAGCAGCGATGGCACCAGCTAAATGAGCTGCCATGCCAGCTGCAGCAATAATGACGCCAAAATCATTATCCCTGGCAGCTGAAGCAAAAGCTGCAGTCATCTCCGGTGTCCGATGGGCAGAAAAAACATGTGCTTCAAAAGGAACACCATATTGTTCAAATATGGGAAATGCTGCTTCCACTACTGGTAAATCACTATCACTACCCATAATAACCGCTACTTTTTTCATCAATAATTTCCTCCTTGATCAATTAACTAAAAAACGGCACGAACAAAGAGCCCTTATTATCAGACTTTTCTTTATCCTGCCGTTACAACATTATCTTAAATACCGCTGGCGGTACCCCAATAAGCATTTGCTTATCATCACCAGCTAAAGGAGACTTATCCAATTTTTGTTGCACAAAAGCAATATCGGGCTGAGAGCCCGACGTACACATACCACAAAAACAGCCTCTTATTAATATATCGACCGATTTATTCGCATTATAACGCGCCACAGCCGAAAATCCTTTCTCCAACAACTATTGGGAAACGTAAAAGGTAATATCAACAAAGATATCACCTTTTATATTATAACTATAGCACTTGACAAAGTCAAGGTATTTTACAGCATATTTAGTGTTTTTTTGCACTTGATGAATAATTGTTTCACTATTTGCAGTGTTTAATCAATAATATCGTCAACAGTTATTTTCTTCTCACTAATAATACGGTACATTTCAGCTGCTTCACTAGCTTTTATCGACTCAGCCACGAGCAAAACTTCAACTTCGGTAATCTTACCGCCATAGGCAATTTCCAGTATATCTCCCACAGAGATGTCGCTGCCTGCCTTAGCAACTCTTCCATTGAGTTGAATTCTACCAGCATCGCAGACCTCTTTGGCGATCGTTCTCCTCTTAATCAAACGTGATACTTTTAGAAATTTATCTAACCTCATTTTTCTTTCCCTTTCGCTTCATTCCAAATGGCATCCATATCGGCCAAACTAACATCCTCCCACTGCAAACCCTTCGCATTCAGCGTATCTTCTATATAATTAAAACGTTTGATAAACTTGCGTACTGATGCCCGCAGAGCATCTTCGGCATCAACATCCATAAATCTGGCAACATTGACTAAAGAAAACAAAACATCGCCGAGCTCATCCTGGCGTTCATCAGCACTTTCCGCTTGAGACAACTCTTTAAGC
>ERZ826242.2639-NODE-2639-length-14844-cov-12.660220_pt1 | contig 14844 bp, 14 predicted proteins | sample MGYA00519871_ERZ826242 | MGnify/ENA primary metagenome ERZ826242 (study PRJEB31778, sample SAMEA3449226) | human gut metagenome | biome: human gut; feature: human-associated habitat; material: faeces | place: United Kingdom | collected 2010/2012 ...
TTTTAAAAACCCCATGCAGACGGATTTTAACTGCAGTGCGTACCTGCATTGCAGTGAGCGCTCATTCAGATACAGCATTAGCGACAAGGAAAGCTTTTTTAACAGATATAAAAATGATTTGACTACCCAAAACACAATCATAGTGGGCAAAATGCAAATTGAGTCCAAAAGAAAGCTGTATATTTTAACAGGGGCAGCCAAAAACCTGTCCCAGGCACGCGGGGAGATTGCCCAGTTTGAAAAGCTGGGCTTTGCAAACCAGCTGGAGCGCACCCTTAAAAAAGTGGATAACATGCTGCCTAAAATCAGCCTAAAGAATGCTGACAGGCCGCTGATGGCGCTCTTTAATACCTTTTTGAGCTACCAGGTGCTCTATTGCAGGATATTTGCCCGCGCGGCGTTTTACCAATGCTCCGGCGCCTTTGGGTTCAGGGACCAGCTCCAGGACGCTTTAAACCTTGCCGCCTTTAAGCCTGAATACCTCGAGGCGCAGATACTAAACTGCTGCCAGCACCAGTTTTTAGAGGGAGATGTTTTGCACTGGTGGCACCCCACACTCTCGGGTATACCAGACCGTGGAATCCGCAGCCGCTGCTCGGACGACTATATGTGGCTGCCGTATGCAGTGGCAATGCATTCAAAGATTACAGGCTCATATGATTTGCTTTCCAAAAAAGTCCGGTTTATATCAGCGCCAATACTTGAGCCGGGCGAAAATGAGCGGTATCTTACGCCCCAGTATTCGCAGTCGGCCGATGTATACGAGCACTGCAGGCGGGCAATAAAGTTGTTTACAACCCGCCTTGGCCAGCACGGTCTTGCGCTTATGGGCAGCTGTGACTGGAACGATGGCATGAGCGGGGTCGGCAAGGACGGCAAGGGCGAGAGCGTGTGGATGAGCATGTTCGGCCAGATTGTGCTTGACAGCTTTACTGATTTGGCAAAGCACCGTGGCGACAGTGAGCTACTATCGCAAATGCAAAGGGTATCGGATGAGCTTGTAAGCGCGGTGGAGCAGCATGCATATGACGGCAAGTGGTACCTGCGTGCATTTTTTGATGATGGAACACCGCTTGGCTCAGACAAAAACAGTGAGTGCAAAATTGACCTATTGCCGCAGAGCTTTGCTGCACTGTCTGGAAGGTTTAATCCACAGCGGGTAAAAAGCGGCATTGACAGCGCCAACCGTTTATTGGTGGATGACAGCGCAATGCTGATACGGCTTTTTTACCCTCCGTTTGAAAAGTTCAGCCCTGACCCTGGGTATATCAAAGCCTACGGCGCTGGTATCCGTGAAAACGGCGGGCAGTATACCCACGGCGCGATTTGGCTTGCAAAGGCAAACGCTGTGCTTGAAAACGCCGGCGAGTTTGAGCGGCTTATCAAGCTTATTAACCCTGTTAACCATTACCGCGACAGTATACAGCGGCACAACTTTAAAAATGAGCCGTATGTCTTATCTGCGGATGTGTATTCAACCCCGCTGTTTTTGGGCCGCGGGGGCTGGTCGTGGTACACCGGCGCCGCCGGCTGGTACTTTTCAACTGTGGTTGAAAATATGCTAGGGCTGTGCCGAAAAGGGGACAGGCTGTATATCCACCCGGTAATTACCAAAAACGCGGATGCAAGTTTTGAGATGGCTGGAACTTTAATAAACCTTTCGATACGCAAAGACACGCCAGCGCCGCTTATGGTGGATGGTAAGGAGCGGGAGTATGTAAAGCTTGACAAGAGGCCAAAAACTGTAGTTGCCAGGGCTTTAGAGGATGTCTGATATTAAAAAGGGATACCATTTGGTATCCCTTTAAGATTTAATTTATTTTCTCCAGCCGCGCAAAGTTTTGCATTATCTTTTTTGTGCCGGCATTATCAAACTCTATTTCAAGCAGATTGTCGCCACCCATTTGCTTTACTGATAAGACTGTGCCGCTGCCAAAGGTTTTATGCATTATTCTGTCTCCTTTTTGAATATTGATGTTTGAGGCCGGGGGAGTGTGAACAGCTTTGCGTATCTGCGGTTTTGGCGTTGGTACCGAAAAGCTTTTGGTGTAAGGCTCCGGCTGGCCAAAAACGCTGCTTTGCGCAAAGCCCTTGATATAAAGCGGCTCGATAAGCTCGCTTGGTATCTCATTTATAAAACGGGAGGGCTTGTTGTACTTGGTCATTCCATACAGCGTGCGCCGTTTGGTATGGGTTATGTAAAGCCGGCTTTTGGCGCGGGTTATGCCTACATACATCAGCCGCCGCTCCTCCTCAAGCTCGTCACTACTTTCCATACTGCGTATGCTTGGAAACAGGCCTTCCTCCGCGCCCGCTATAAATACATTTTCAAATTCAAGGCCCTTGGCGCTGTGCAGTGTCATAAGCACCACCCGGTCATCCTTGTCGTCATAGGAGTCAATATCAGTCATAAGTGAAACCTCCTCCAAATAATCGGCAAGGGTGGATGTACCCTGCTCATTCTCAAAATTATAGGCGGACGAAACAAGCTCTGCTATGTTGTTTATACGGTCCTGCGCCTCGCTTGTGCCCTCTTGTTCCAGCATGGTAATATAACCGCTTCTCACTGCCGTTTCTTTAATAAGCTCGCTTAAAGTAACCTCGTCCTTTATCTCACGCAGGCTTTCTATTATATTTGTAAAGTTTAAAAGCTTGTCAGCTACTCTTGAAAGCTCATTGATTTCCTTGCTCTTTAGGGCAACTTCATACATGGAGACTGACGACTGGGCGGCGATAGCCTGCAGGGAGTTTATAGTGGCCTGCCCGATTTTGCGCTTTGGCTCATTAATTATACGCATAAGCCGCAAATCGTCATCGGTATTATGTATGACATACAGATATGCAAGTATGTCCTTTATCTCCTTGCGCTCATAAAACCGCAGGCCACCCACAACGCGGTAAGGTATACCGTTTTTAACCAGCATCTGTTCCAGCTGGTTGGACTGGGCGTTAGTGCGGTAAAGTATTGCAAAGTCCTTAAACTTACTCTTGCCCTTTGATACCATGTCAAGAATTGTATCAGCTATAAACAGGCTTTCAGAAAACTCGTCCAAAAGCTCGTTTTCATATATTTTTTCGCCGCACTCACGGCTGGTCCACAGCTTTTTGTCATGCCGCATGTCGTTGTTGGATATGACGTTGTTTGCAGCGCTTAGTATATTTGCGCTGGAACGGTAGTTTTGCTCCAGCCTTATTATTTTAGCGTCTTTAAAGTTTTTTTCAAAAGACAGTATATTTTCAATTGTGGCGCCGCGGAATTTATATATACTCTGGTCCTCGTCCCCAACGACGCAGATGTTGTTATGCCCGCTGGCCAGCAGCCGAACCAGCTTATACTGCAGCGGGTTTGTGTCCTGATACTCGTCTACCATGATATAGTTAAATTTTTGGGCATAATACTCTAAAACCTCTTTATGCTCTGTAAAGAGCTGGACGGTGAGCAGTATCATATCGTCAAAATCCAGCGCGTTGGATTTTTTAAGCTGGCTTGTGTAAAGCTTATAGATGTCAGACACTTGTTTTTCATAACTGCCGTCACCAAACGCTCTGATAAAGTCGTCGGGCAGCACCTGGCTGTCCTTAGCCTTGGATATAATGCTAAGCGCTGCACGGGGCGGCAGAACCCCGGGGTCAATAGACAGCTGCTTTTGACAGTCTTTTATCACCCTTAGGCTGTCATCTGTATCAAAAATAGAAAAGTCATTGCCATAGCCTATAAGATGTATATTTTTTCTCAGAACCCTTGAGCAGAAGCGGTGGAAGGTTGAGGCCCATACCTCAGCTGCTACAGGGCCCAGCATCCCTTCAAGCCTGGATACAAGCTCATTTGCGGCCTTGTTTGTGAAGGTGATTGCAAGGATATTATACGGCTGGCACAGGCCCTGGCTTAAAATATAGGCTATTCTGTTAATAATAACAGTTGTCTTGCCGCTGCCGGCGCCCGCTAAAATAAGCAGTGGCCCCTCAGTACAGGTCACAGCCTTTTTCTGCATATCATTCATTTTTTCAAACTGCGTGTTTATGTTTATACTGTCCAGCATTTTGTGCTCCGTTTCATTTAAAAAATTGACAGAATAAGTATAGCACATATTTAACCGCTGTACAATCGCTATTTTTAATTTTTGAACTTTACATTATAGATAAGTTATGGTATCATAATATAATAACGCTAAAAGGAGTAATGGTAATGCCTGCTAAAAAACAAAAGTCTGAATTTTTCACATATAAAGGCCTGCCGCTTGTGCGCAGCAAAAATTATATCTATTATGGCAACCCTTCGGATAAATATATTATTTTTATCACTATACTTGAAACGGATGACAGTGATGAGCAAATTCCAACGCGGGTGACAGTTGAGCTTTTGCTTACAGATGAAAGCCTTTTGCCAAATGAACGCTCGCTTAAAAAAAGTGAGAAATCCAGCCTGTATGAGGCTTTGGATATAGGTGAGATTTGGCTTAAACGCGCAATCAGCAAGGATGCATAATTAAAAGCGCCCTCTTAAGAGGGCGCTTTTGAATAGGGAGTTTATATGAGCAACACACCGTCTTTAACTACACAAAGGCTGATACTGCGCAAGTTTGATAAAGATGACTATAAAGCAGTTTTCAGACTGTTAAGTGATAAAAACGTGAATAGATTTCTGCCGATGTTTACCCTTAAATCTTTAGATGAGGCTAAAGAGTATCTGCAAAAACAATATATAGATACATATGCTTTTGAGTGCGGATACAGGTATGCGGTCTGCCTTAAAACAGATAACTATCCAATCGGATACGTAAATATAAGCAGGGATAACAGCAACGATTTAGGCTATGCACTTTTAAAAGAGTTTTGGGGCAAAGGCATAACTGCTGAAGCGTGTAATGCTGTTTTAGCAGCAGCGGGGCAGACCTTAAAATTTGTTACAGCCACCCACGATATAAATAACCCTGCAAGCGGCAGAGTAATGCAAAAGCTTGGTATGTCTTATAAGTATTCATACAAAGAGCTGTGGCAGCCCAAAAATATTATAGTGACGTTTAGGATGTATCAGCTTAATTTTGATAAAAGTGATAAAAGCACATTTATGGCGTACTGGGACAGGTACCCAGAACATTTTATAGAGAAGATATAAAAACGCTGGGGCTATGGCCCCAGCGCCTTTTTTAGCTGTTCAAGCGTTTTGCGTTCGATTCGGGAAACTGTAACCTGCGACATGCCCAGCGCCTTTGCGGTTTGCGCCTGCGTTTTGTCACAAAAATAGCGCAGCGTTATTACCCGCCTGGCTTTGGGCTCAAGTGTACGTACCGCTTCGGCTATAAGCACACGGTCAAGCGTTTTGTCCTCTTCATTTTCTGCCACGGCCACAACGCCACCCTCGTCCGGCGGCAGGTCAAGTGAAACAAGCGCGCGGGTTGCGTCCAGCGCGTATATGACCTCGTCCACTGTAAGCTGTGCGCAGCTTGCAAGCTCGGACAGCTGGGGCTCATGCCCCAGCTTTTTTATAAGCTCGCTGCGCGCTTTTTCAATTTTAAGCTTTTGCTCCTTAACCGAGCGGGAAATTTTTATAGCGCCGTTATCCCTTAAATATGTCTTTATTTCGCCTACGATTTTTGCCACCGCATAGGTTGAAAACTTTATGTTTTTATCCGGGTCAAACCCGCGCGCCGCTTTAAGCAGGCCGATTGACCCTATCTGCATTAAATCTTCATAGTCCACCCCAAACCCCATATACCTTTTGACCGCCATGCTGACAAGCCCCATATTCTCCTCAACCAGCCGGTCGGTCTCCTGCATGAGGGGCATGGCCTAAACCTTTTGCTCTTTTTTAAGCAGCGTCTTTTCCAGCGTTACGGTTGTGCCCCTGCCCGGGGCTGAGCGCACCCGCACCTTGTCCATAAACGTCTCCATAATGGTAAAGCCCATACCGCTGCGCTCGGCCTGGTCGCCGGTGGTAAACATCGGTGTCAGCGCCGCGTCAATATCTTCAATGCCGCAGCCCTTGTCCTTTATGGTGGTTACAAGCTTACCATTCGGATAAAGCTTTGCCGTTATGTAAATTATGCCGATTTTTTCTTTATAGCCGTGAACAATTGAGTTTGTCACAGCCTCACTTACCGCTGTTTTGATTTCATTAATTTCCTCCAGCGTTGGGTCTACCTGCGCCGCGATTGAAGCTATTGCAAGCCTGGCAAAGGCCTCATTGCAGGACTTTGATAAAAACTGAAATTTTACAATGTTATCTGCTTTCATTTATTTTCCTCCGTTAATATTAACTAGCTTGTCCATTCCGGACATTGTAATTATCTTTTTAGGGTAGCCGCTTAAATTGTCCAGCCTGAATGCACTGCCTATGCTGTCGCACAGCTTTTTGCGGCCTAAAATTACTGCAAGGCCAGAGCTGTCCATAAAGCTTACTCCATCAAAGTCCAAAACAGTGAGCTTAGGGGATATGCGCATTATTTTAAAGTCGATTGTCTGGCCCAGCTCCTTTGCGGCGTGGTGGTCAATCTCGCCGCACAGGAGCACCCTAAGCGCATCATTTTGAACGTCAAAATCAACATTCATTTTTAACCTCCAAATAAAAAAAGACTTTCTGACATAGTATCAGAAAGTCTTTAAATTTTTTGTCGAATTATAAATGCTCTTTCAGCTCTTTTACCACCTTGTCAATTACATAAAACGAGCCGCATATCACAATACTGCCGTAAGTGTCTGCCTGGTTTTTAAGCGCAGCCTTTACCGCGGGCAGTGCCGCGTCAAAGCCATAACATTTTTCGCAGTATAGTTTTGAGATATTGCACATGTCAAAAGCTGAAAGGGCGCGCGGGCTGTCCGGCGTGACGCAGATAAACATGTCCGCCATTGATGCAAGCTTCTGTATTGCGTACTGATAAGGCTTGTCCCTTAACATGCCAAATATAAATGTGAGCGGGCCGGTGTCAGCCTCATTATTTAGTGCGCCCACAAGGCTGTCAATACCTTCTTTGTTGTGCCCGGCGTCAATATATATTTTAGGATTTTTGCAAAACAGCTCAAAACGCGCGGGCAGCATGGCATTGTTTATACCTGTCACTATATTATTATCCGAAACCACAAAATCAGTGGTTTTATCCAGCACCTCAAGCGCTGTAACGGCAGTAAGTGCGTTATATATCTGATGCCTGCCGCGAAGCGACAGATTAAAGTTTAAACCCTTATAACTAAACTCGTTTTTGGGGCCAATGCTTTTATCTTTTAAAAGCGAAAGGTCAGGGATATATAACTTACTGCCTTTTTCCTTGCACTGCTGGCGCACAACCTCTATTACCGATTCGGGGTTTTTGGGGTACAGCACAGCCGGCCGGCCAGGCTTTATAATCCCGCACTTTTCGTACGCTATCTTTGTGACAGTATCGCCCAGCACCGCCATATGGTCCATGGAAATGGAACATATAACGCTCACAAGCGGGTCTTTTATAATATTGGTAGCGTCAAACCTGCCGCCAAGGCCAACCTCCAGCACTACAATATCACACTTTTGCTCTACATAATACAAAAACGCAAGTGCTGTAACCAGCTCAAACTCAGTCGGGTGCTCGTCCATACTAAGGCATACATCCCTTATTTTTTGTGTAAGCCTTACAACCGCTTTTTCAGATATCTTTTGGCCGTTTACCTCAATCCGCTCTCTAAAATCGTATATATAAGGGGAGGTGTACTTTCCCACTCTAAGCCCGCTCAGCTCCAGTGCTGAGGCAATCATTGTAACAGTTGAGCCCTTGCCGTTTGTGCCGGCAACATGTACAAACTTAAGCTTGTCCTGAGGATTTCCCAGCCGCCTGCACAGCTCCGCTATGCGCTCAAGCCCCGGCTTTGACCCGAATTTTAAAGTGGAGTGTATAAATCCGAGCGCTGATTCATAATCGTCTGTCATTTTCCAAGCTCCTCAATAGACTGGGTAAGTGTTTTAATAAGCGTTGTGTACTTCTCAAGTTTGGCTTTTTCCGCCTCAACCAGCGCTTTGGGGGCTTTGCTGACAAAGCCCGCATTGCCAAGCTTGGAGTTTACAAGCTTAAGCTCTTTTTGTGCCTTATCCAGCTCCTTTTCAAGCCGCGCCTTTTCGGCTGAAATATCCACCAACTGCTCAAATGGGATATACAGCGCAGCGTCCGCCGTTACTATCTTAACAGCGCCCTTGCTGTCACAGCCGCCAAATATCACCTCGCTCGCACCTGCAAGCTTTTTGTAAAATGCCTCTGCTTTTTTATATACGTCTGGCAAATCAGTCTCAATATAAAGCTTTGCCTTTTTGGACAGCGGCACATTCATTTCAGCGCGCCGGTTGCGTATTGCGCGGATTGACTCCATAATCCGCTCCATATCCCTGCTTTCACTTTCAAAGCTAAGTTCAGGGTCATACTCCGGAAACTTTGCTACAATTATCGCACCCTCGTGATTAGGCAGTGACTGCCATATCTGCTCAGTAATAAATGGCATAAACGGGTGCAAAAGCTTAAGCGCGCCGGAGAACACATACAGCAGTACCCGCTGTGTGCACTCGCTTTGCTCCTTATCACCGCTCAGCCGTGGCTTTACCAGTTCAATATACCAATCACAGAAAATGTCCCAGATAAAATCATATATCTTTGTGAGCGCCAGGCCTATCTCATACTTGTCAAGGTTTGTGCACACCTCTTTTACAAGCGTGTTATACTTGTCCAGTATCCACTTGTCCTCAAGTGTAAGGCTTGATTTGTCAAAATCAGCGTCCTTTACAGTAAGGTTCATAAGTATAAAGCGCGCTGCGTTCCACACTTTATTGGCAAAGTTTCTGGACGCCTCCACACGCTCAAGCTTAAAGCGCATATCATTTCCGGGTGCATTCCCCGTGGCAAGGGTAAAGCGCAGTGCGTCCGCCCCGTATTTTTCTATAATTTCCAGCGGGTCAATACCATTGCCCAGCGATTTGGACATTTTGCGCCCCTCGGCATCCCTGACAAGGCCGTGTAGCAGTACATGGCTAAACGGAATCTGGCCGGTGTGCTCCAGTGATGAGAAAATCATGCGCGCAACCCAGAAAAATATAATATCATATCCGGTCACCAGCACGCTTGTGGGGAAAAAGTAGTCCAAATCGGCTGTCTTTTCAGGCCAGCCCAGTGTGGAAAACGGCCACAGCGCGGATGAAAACCAGGTGTCCAGCACGTCTTCGTCCTGGGTGATGTTGTGGCTGCCGCATTTGGGGCAGGCTGCAACCTCATCCTTGCTTACAGTCATATGTCCGCAGTCACCACAATAGTAGGCAGGTATTCTATGCCCCCACCACAGCTGGCGGGATATACACCAATCCCGCACATTTTCCATCCAGTTGATATAAATCTTTTCAAAGCGGGAAGGTATTATCTCTATTTCTTTATCTTTAACTACTTCAATAGCGGGCTTTGCCAGAGGCTTCATCTTAACAAACCACTGCTTTGATGTCATAGGCTCCACCGTGCAGCCGCAGCGGTAGCAGCTGCCCACATTGTGGACATGGTCCTCAATTTTAACTAAAAAGCCGCCCTTTTCAAGGTCGCTTACAATCTGTTTTCTCGCCTCATAACGGTCCAGCCCCTCATACTTGCCGCCGTTTTGGTTTACCTTAGCGTTATTGTCAAATATGAGAATCTCCTCAAGGTTATGGCGCTTGCCCACCTCAAAGTCGTTAGGGTCATGGCAGGGCGTTATCTTAACACAGCCGGTTCCAAACTCCATATCCACATACTCATCCGCAATGACCGGAATCTCGCGGTTTACAAGCGGCAGGATAAGGGTCTTGCCCACAAGATGTGTATACCTTTTGTCGTTAGGGTTTACTGCAACCGCAGTATCTCCCAGCATTGTCTCCGGCCGGGTGGTAGCAATTATGACGTACTCATCGCTGCCCTTTACAGGGTAGCGTATATGCCAAAAGCTGCCTGCCTGCTCACTATATTCAACCTCCGCATCAGACAGCGCGGTAGTACAGTCAGGGCACCAGTTAATTATGCGGTTGCCGCGGTAAATTAGGCCTTTTTCGTACAGCCGCACAAATACCTCTTTAACTGCGCTGCTGCAGCCCTCGTCCATTGTAAAGCGCTCACGCTGCCAATCGCAGGACGAACCCAGTTTTTTAAGCTGGTTTATTATACGGTCGCCATACTTTTCTTTCCACTGCCATACACGCTTTAAAAACTCGTCCCGCCCAAGGTCGTACCGGGTTTTACCCTCGGTCTCGCGCAGCACCTGCTCAACCTTTATCTGGGTGGCAATACCGGCGTGGTCAGTACCCGGCACCCACAGCGCGTTAAAGCCCTGCATGCGCTTGTATCTAATCAGGATGTCCTGCAAAGTCTCATCCAGCGCATGGCCCATATGCAGCTGACCTGTGACATTGGGAGGCGGTATGACTATAGTAAAGGGCGTGCGTTTGCTGTCCGGCTCGGCATGGAAATATCCGCCCTCAACCCACATCTGATAAATTTGCCCTTCCACCTTTTCAGGTGCGTAAATTTTGTTCAACTCTTGTGCCATAATATATTCCTCCCAAAAATTTGAATAAAACTAATTATATAATTATAACTTCCAAATGTCAATATTAAGAGTTTTACCATCCGTCAATGCCGGAGCGGCGTATGGCCCCAAACACCCGCTTTTTAAAGCCGGGGTATGACTTTTCCAGCGTTTTAGCAAGCTGTGCAAGCTCAGTGCGCTTTGTGTTTGAATCGGCAGGGCAGGCGCTTTTTACAACTGGGATATCAAGCCGGTTTACAGCACCGGTAATCTCCCGCTCGCTCAAAAGCAGCATGGGGCGTATTACTGTAACGTCCTTACGGTCAAGATATGTGACCGGCTGAAAGCAGCTTAGCTTTGAGCCATAAATCAGATTTAATAGAAATGTCACCACTGCGTCATCCATATGATGGCCCAGCGCAATTTTATTTGAACCGTTTTGCTTTGCGGTATCGTGCAGCACCGCCCTGCGCATTTTGGCGCAAAGCGCACAGGGGTTTTTCTCTTTCCTATATTCAAATATTATTTTAGATATATCGGTTTTTGCCACAACAAGCTCAACCTCAAGCTGGTTGCAAAAATCGTATAGTGCGGTTAAGTCCACGTTTTCAAAGCCCATATCCACAAAAACTGCAAAAACACTAAAGGATGCCGGATGAAAGTGAGACAGCTTTTTAAGTGCCGCCAGCATCAGCATTGAATCCTTACCGCCTGATACCGCAGCCGCTATCCGCTCGTTTTGGTTTATCATTTTGTATTCGTCCACCGCACTGCGGACTTTGCTCACTATCTGCTGCAATTAAAATCAACCCTTAAAAGTTAGTACAAACATTGTAAAATAGCATAAACCCAAAGTCAAGTTATAAAAATGGAAAGTGAGTATAAGAGAGATATTAAGAGAAAATAAGCGAAAATAAAAGTTATAGCCACGCCGATTAAATTTATTCAAAAAAGTACTTGACTTAATTTTGACGATGTATTATAATTGCTAAGACTTAAATAGATTTGACTGGGAGGAGAAAAAATGTCAACTTATATGAAAAACATCAAGGACGTTGATAGAAAGTGGTATATAATTGACGCTGCCGGCAAGCCGCTTGGCAAAGTTGCAGCAAAGGCCGCTGTTATTTTAAACGGAAAGCACCGTCCTGACTATACCCCGCATGTTGACTGCGGTGATTGTGTGATAGTAATAAATGCATCCAAGATTGTGCTGACAGGCAATAAGCTTAGCCAAAAGTTATACCGGCATCACACCGGTCATATTGGCAGCCTTAAGGAAGTGCCGTACTCCAAGCTGATGGAAACAAAGCCGGAGTTTGCGGTAAAGCTTGCAGTTAAGGGCATGCTGCCAAAGAATAAGATTGCGTCAAATTCAATTACAAGGCTTAGAGTGTTTAAGGATGAAAACCATAACATGAGCGCGCAAAAGCCTGAACAGTTTACAAGATAAGGGGGCACAAACATGTATAATAACGAAGCATACTTTTACGGCACAGGCAGGAGAAAGTCATCAGTTGCGCGTGTGCGTTTAATCCCTGGCAGCGGTAAGATTACAATTAACGGCAGGGATATTGATGATTATTTTGGGCTGGATACCCTAAAGCTAATTGTCCGCCAGCCGTTTGAAACCTGTGAGCTTACTGATAAATTTGATGTGATTGTAAATGTTACAGGCGGCGGTGTTACCGGCCAGGCCGGCGCTATCCGCCACGGCATTGCTCGCGCGCTGGTTGAGTCTAACATTGAACTAAGGCCGGCACTTAAAAAGGCGGGTTTTCTAACCCGTGACCCAAGGATGAAAGAGCGTAAAAAGTACGGCCTCAAGGCTGCCCGTCGCGCTCCGCAGTTCAGCAAGCGCTAAACTTTATCAAAAGTGGTCAAAAACCCCGGAACTACGCGGTTTCCGGGGTTTTTCCTTTTCAAATGGTTTGACGCAATTTGACAGAACGAAGCCTCTTTTAACCCGTTTTCTATGGGTTAAATGGTGGACAACCACCCCAAAAAGAGGGCTTATGGGTTAAAAAATAGGACAACCGAGACGCGATTTTGGGATGCCAAGGGGATGTTTATTTATACATCTCCAAGAGACCTTTTTCGTGAAAACGGTTTGTCTGAATTTGACCTAATTTGAACAAAAGAGAATAAATCTAATCGCCAAGCGCTCAGTATTTTCTACTGGGCGCTTTTTGCGTTTCCGGGGAATTTCATTCCGGGATAAGAAAAGGCCGTCACTTTCAATTTTTGAAGTGGCGGCTTTTTCTATTTCCAGAAGCCATAGAACAATTCAGAAATGAGGTGAAGTCATTGAACACGCAAATCATCGCCATCGCCAACCAGAAAGGCGGCGTTGGCAAGACAACCACCTGCGCGAACCTGGGGATTGGGCTGGCGCAGGCCGGAAAGAAAGTGCTGCTGATCGACGGGGACCCGCAAGGCAGCCTGACCATCAGCCTGGGCCATCCCCAGCCGGACAAGCTGCCCTTTACCCTGTCCGACGCGATGGGCCATATCCTGATGGACGAGGCGCTGCGCCCCGGCGAGGGTATTCTGCACCACCCGGAGGGCGTTGACCTGATGCCTGCGGACATCCAGCTCTCCGGTATGGAGGTTTCTCTGGTGAACGCCATGAGCCGAGAGACTATCCTGCGGCAGTATCTGGACACGCTCAAGGGACAGTATTCCCATATCCTGATTGACTGTCAGCCCTCCCTGGGTATGCTCACGGTCAATGCCCTGGCAGCCGCCAACAGGGTCATAATTCCCGTTCAGGCGGAGTATCTGCCTGCCAAGGGCCTGGAACAGCTGCTCCAGACAGTCAATAAGGTGAAGCGGCAGATCAACCCCAAGCTCCAGATAGACGGTATCCTGCTGACGATGGTGGACAACCGCACCAACTTTGCCAAGGAGATCGCCGCCCTGCTGCGGGAGACCTACGGCAGCAAAATCAAGGTGTTCGCCACCGAGATTCCCCATTCTGTTAGGGCAAAGGAAATCAGCGCCGAGGGCAAGAGCATTTTTGCCCATGACCCCGGCGGCAAGGTGGCTGAAAGCTACAAAAATCTGACGCAGGAGGTGACAAAACTTGAAAAGCAGCGCGAAAAAAGTAGAGCTGGCATCGGTAGATGACCTGTTTTCCACCGAGGAAAGCCGTGCCGACGCACAGCGGGAACGGGTGTTGGAAATTCCACTGTCTGAACTGCACCCTTTTAAGAACCATCCGTTCAAAGTCAAGGATGATGAAGCCATGCTGGAAACTGCGGACAGTATCCGACAGTATGGTGTGCTGGTTCCGGCGATTGCAAGACCTGACCCGGAGGGCGGCTATGAATTAGTAGCCGGACACAGGCGGCACAGGGCCAGTGAACTGGCTGAGAAAGAAACCATGCCGGTCATTGTCCGTGATCTGGACGATGACGCTGCCACCATCATTATGGTGGATAGCAACTTGCAGCGTGAAAGCCTACTCCCCAGCGAAAGGGCCTTTGCCTACAAGATGAAGCTGGAGGCTATGAAACGGCAGGCTGGGAGACCTTCTAAAAATTCCGCCCAACTTGGGCGGAATTTCGATGGAAAGGAATCCAGAGAAATTTTGGCAGAACAGGTCGGCCAAAGCCGTAACCAGATTTCCCGCTATATCCGCCTCACCGAGCTAATTCCCGAACTGCTGGATATGGTGGATGAAAAGAAAATCGCCTTTAATCCAGCCTATGAGCTGTCGTTCCTGAAAAAAGAGGAACAGACCCAGCTTTTGGACGCGATGGACAGCGAACAAGCCACCCCTTCTCTCTCCCAAGCCCAGCGGCTCAAGAAGTTCAGCCAGGAGGGGCATTTATCCATTGATGTGATGCGGGCCATTATGGGCGAGGAAAAGAAAAGCGATCTGGACAAGGTGACATTCACCTCAGACACCCTGCGGAAGTATTTTCCCAAGAGCTATACTCCGGCAAGGATGCAGGAAACCATTATCAAGCTGCTGGAACAGTGGCAGAAAAAACGCCAACAGCAACATGAACGCTGAGAAAGGAGCCGCCTATGAGGGATATTTCAGCCCGTGAGCTGAAAGGACATAACATTCTTGCCGTGGAGCGTTTTCAGGATAATACCCGCCGGATGATTGAGTTTTCTGTCCTGCGTTCCTGTGCCTACGGCAGTCCCGGTGATGAAATGCGGCTGTTTCTTACCGATGACGGCTATCAGGCCGCCCTCCTGAGCCAGCAGCATCGGGAAATCAAAATCAAGCGGTATGCCCGTGTGATTGAGGGACATATCCTCGATTTTAAGCCGGACAAGCGCCGCCGCCACTCATAAACAAATCATTACTGCGAAAGGAAAGGATTGAAATGTGTA
>ERZ826242.2641-NODE-2641-length-14841-cov-2.516773_pt1 | contig 14841 bp, 6 predicted proteins | sample MGYA00519871_ERZ826242 | MGnify/ENA primary metagenome ERZ826242 (study PRJEB31778, sample SAMEA3449226) | human gut metagenome | biome: human gut; feature: human-associated habitat; material: faeces | place: United Kingdom | collected 2010/2012 ...
GGAAGAAATCAAAATGCCTGGAAAGAATGTAAAGTTGAAAGTCTTGAGGAAAATGGAGGACATCTGGCACGTCGTCTTTCCGGTGGCGGAGCGGTATATCATGACCTGGGAAATTTGAATTTCACATTTCTCGTATCAAAAGAAAATTACAGCATTGACAGACAGTTGGAAGTTATTGTCAAAGCAGTGCAAAAGTTAGGTGCAAAAGCGGAGAAGTCCGGAAGAAATGACATTTTGATTGATGGAAAGAAATTTTCCGGAAATGCATTTTATGAGCAGGAGCAGCATTGCTATCATCACGGAACATTGATGATGAATGTGAACAAAGAGATGCTTTCCAAGTATCTGACTGTATCAAAGGAAAAATTACAGTCCAAAGGTGTGGACTCTGTAAAATCAAGAGTGACTAATCTGGTGGATTACATACCGGATCTGACATTGGAAGCATTGAAAAAAGCACTTCGTGAAGCATTTGAAGAAGTCTATGGCCTGACATCGAATGAGTGTAAGATGGAAGACCTGAATCAGAAAGAAATCGAAATGAGGACGAAACATTTTTCCTCCTGGGACTGGCGCTTTGGACGGAAAATTGATTTCCAGTATGAGATATCAAAGAGATTTTCGTGGGGGCAGATGAATATTCAGTTCCAGGTGGATAAAGGAAAGATTTCTGATGTCAATGTGTACTCAGATTCGCTGAAACCTATGACGATCGAGAAGCTTCCGAAGTATTTAAAAGGTATCCGTTATCATAAGAAGAATATTTGCTCGGAGCTTAGACTTTACTGGGCTGAGGATAAGCAGGAAGAAGAGATGATAGCAGATATTATCGAGTGGATAAAAGAGGAAGAACTCTAGCAGAAAAAATGTCTTTCCGAATTCAATTCAAGTGTTATATCCAGTTGAACAAGGTGGAAAGATAAGAAAGAAGTTGTGGAAAAAGACACTGCCATCTGGCAGTATTGTGGATAATTACAGGAGGACATCACTATGAACGAGAAATATGATGTAATCGTGATCGGTGCCGGACCGGGAGGATATGTGGCTGCTATTAAAGCTGCCCAGCTTGGCTTAAATGTCGCTTTGATAGAAAAAGATCACTTAGGTGGAACCTGCCTCAATCGAGGCTGTATCCCTACTAAGTCCTTGCTTCACGCAGCATCTTTATATAATGAGGTTTGGTCATGGCTGCAACTGGGCTTAGCCTGCGAGCGTCCTTCCTATGATTATGCAGTGATGCATCAGCGCAAGGAGCAGGTGATCAACCAGTTGCGTGATGGGGTAGCTGCTTTACTGAAAGCCAATAAGGTTGAAGTGATTACCGGTGAGGCAAAGATGACCGGTCTTCATACGGTAACTGTCGGAGATATTGATTATGATGCTGATTATATTATTATTGCTACTGGCGGGCGTCCTTATTTGCCATCTCTTCCCGGTATCGATTTGCCTGGGGTAGTTACCAGCGATGATGTATTAGGTAGCGCAATCTTTTTCCAACGGCTGGCAATTATTGGCGCGGGCGTAGTTGGTTTGGAATTTGCGTCTTTGTACCGTGATCTGGGCTGCGATGTTACAGTTTTGGCTTCTTACGACCGTATTCTTCCCAAAAGCGACCGGGAGATTAGCCAAAATTTATCTATGCTGATGAAAAAACGCGGCATCAATATCTATACTTCTGCTCAATTGTCGGAGATTGAGCAGGGGGCAGATGGCTTAATTTGCCACTTTGACACTAAGGGGAAAGAAGAACATATCTGCGTTGACGGTGTGCTGGTCTCAGCAGGGCGAAGATGCTATCCGGAAGAATTCCTCAATGGCGTAGTGAGCCTTGAAACCACAGAACGGGGACAAATAGTAGTTGATGAGCATTTTTGCACCTCCATTCCGCATCTTTATGCTATCGGCGATATCGCTTTGGGCTGTGAAAGATTAGCTCATGCAGCATCTGCAGCTGGTATAAACGCTGTATGCCATATTGCCAACCACCCTCCGGAGATGGATATGCATGTGGTGCCGAACTGTATTTATACAAAACCAGAAATCGCTACTGTTGGTTTAAGTGTTGATGAGGCTAAGTCCCAGGGTATTGCTGTTAAAACAGGAAAATATTTGATGGGCGGTAATGGCAAATCATTGATCGAGCTGGCAGACAGGGGATTTATCAAACTGGTTTGTGAACAAGATAGCGGTAGATTATTAGGCGCTCAGTTGATGTGCTGCCGGGCTACTGATATGATCAATGAGCTCTCCCTCGCTATCTCCAAAGGACTGACCGCGCAAGATATCGCCTCGGTTATTCATCCCCATCCAACCTTCGGAGAGGGTATTATGGAAGCAGCTGAAGATGTTGCAGGTGCAAGCATTCATACTATGCCACGGCGTAGATAGTATGGCCTGTATTTTAAGTCATTGTCAGCCAATAAATTTAATCTGTGAAGAAAAGCGTAGTGATAACTGCGCTTTTTGTTTTATTAGATCTGCATAGGGTTCTCTTAGACTTGTGGCAGTCAGCTTATTATGATATAATTATTTGCATCATTGATAAATTTTTGAGGATATAGCTATGCCCATGATCTCGCTTCTAAAAGCTGATAAAAAACTTTCTTCTTCTGCCAAGGCTGCTGATTTACTGATGCGTCGGTTATTGTTGCCATTAGGGGGAGGGGAGTTTTATTTTGCTCCTGGGGAGAGATTAGCTATTATTGCAGATGTTAGTTTGCCAGCTGATAATGAAACTGGTGCTAATTTTGATATTCGCTTGACCTGGGCACTGATCAATATTGCCCGAGATGCCGGGGTGGCTGATATTACTGTCTGCTTGCGGCCCGAAGCTGGCTTTGATCTGGATACAGTGCTGGAACGCACTAGTTATGGCAAGCTATCCGGTATTGATGGCGTGAAGGTGCTTGGTTTAACCGAGTCTCAGACCACGCCGCATCGTACTGATACTCGTTTGGTGCTAGAGGATGCCGAGGTCTACGATGTGTTATCAACGGCTGATGTCATCGTTAGCCTGGCCAAGTTTAAAACAGCAGAAAACCAGTTGTTTGGCAGTGCCTTAGCTAATATTGCTTATGCCGCTAAATTGGATGATTCCCTGAACTTTGCTATGAAGCAGCGCGCCTTGGTGGATATCTATAGTATTGTAGCGCCTGATCTGACTATCGTTGATTGTCTGATCGGTCAAAGCGGTTTTCAGAATAACCAGGTGGATTGTATTATTGCTGGGTCTGATGCGGTAGCTCTCGATACCGTATTATGTGCGATCGCCGGCATTGATGCTAAAACAGTGGAATCTTTGGTTCTCGCTGCTCAATATGGTGAAGGAGTAAATAATCCTGGCGATATCGCTATGTTTGGTGATGATCTGCGGGATATTATTGCTATTGATCAGCCAGAAGAGGAGCATCATCACCATTGACCTTAGTTTTTGCTAGGGGCGGCTCTGGGGATTAGTCTTGAAGAAGCTGCGGACAATTGATCCAGCTTCTTTTTATTTAAGTGGATACATATGGAGATATAATGATAGTAGATCAGGATTTGTTAGAAAAGTTGATATTGCCTAAAGTGGAACGCCCCGCACAATATGTCGGTGGCGAATATAATATGATTCTCAAAGATTGGGACGCAGCGCCAGTGAAGATGTGTTTTGCTTTTCCTGATACTTATGAGATCGGTATGAGTCATCTGGGGTTGCGGCTGCTTTATGATACGACTAATAATCATAGTCCACATTTATGTGAGCGTGCGTTTATGCCACTTGATGATATGGCCGCCTTACTGAAAGCCAATCACATCCCGCTTTTTTCTTGGGAGAGCCATCATAGCCTAGCGGATTTTGATATAGTAGGTTTTACCCTCCAGTATGAGCTTTCTTATAGCAATATCTTATCAATGCTTGATCTGGCCGGTATTCCTGTGCTGGCGGCTGACCGCAGCGAAAATGACCCGTTAATTATTGCCGGCGGCCCCTGTGTTTATAACCCTGAGCCCTTGGCCGATTTTATCGATTTTTTCGTTATTGGTGAAGGCGAAGAAATGAACCTGGAAGTGTATGATCTGGTAGCCAAAACGAAGGCATCTTCCAGTGGCAAAGATGAGATTTTGCTGGCTGTTAAAGATATTCCCGGGGTCTATGTACCGTCACTATATACTGATAGCTACAAAGCTGATGGCCGTTTTGATAAGCTATCAGCGCATGATAATGCGCCTGAGACAGTCAAAAAACGGATCCTGACTGACATGGATAGTGCTCCTTTCCCTGATAAACCGTTGTTGCCATCGGTTAAACCAGTGCATGACCGTATTATGTTGGAGCTGATGCGCGGTTGTACCCATGGTTGCCGTTTCTGCCAGGCCGGGATCATCTACCGTCCGGTGCGGGAGAAGACAACCGCTCAGCTGGTCAAACAAGCAGCCGCTCAGGTTGATAATAGTGGATATGATGATATCTCGTTATTGTCACTTTCATCTGCAGATTATACTGATATCATTCCCTTGATGGAAGATCTTCTTTCCGCTCATAGCGGCTGTGGAGTCGGCATCAGTCTGCCATCCTTACGAGTAGATGCGATGAGCGTTGGCCTGGCTGCACGTACTCAAGAAGTGCGCAAAAGCGGGATTACCTTGGCTCCGGAAGCCGGCAGCCAACATCTGCGAGATATTATTAATAAAGGGGTAACTGAAGAAGATATTCTTAAAGCAGCGGCTGCCGCCTTTTCTCAAGGATATACCAGTATTAAATTGTACTTTATGATCGGTCTGCCTTATGAAGAAAATGCAGACATCACTGCCATTGGTGAATTATGCCGCAAGATTTTGCAATTAGCTAAACAACATAAACCAGCCGAAATAAAAAAACCGATTAAAATAACCTTGGGAGTTTCCTCTTTTGTGCCTAAACCACATACTCCATTTCAGTGGTTTGGACAGGATAGCATAGAGAAATTACGTGCTAAACAGCAATTGCTTCGCGAAACGATCCGCCCGATGCGTCAAGTAACAGTGCATTTTCATGATCCGGAAGTCAGCTTTCTGGAGGCTGCTTTTGCCCGCGGTGACCGCCGTCTGGGCAAAGCGCTTCTGTTGGCCTGGCAAAAAGGATGTCATATGGATGGCTGGAGCGAATGCTTCCATTTTGACCGCTGGCAAGAGGCTTTTGCTGAGTGTGGACTATCGATGTCAGATTATGCCTGCCGCCAATATGCTTATGGTGAACCGCTTCCTTGGCAGCATATCGACTGTGGTATAAGGATGGATTGGTTATGGAACGAATGCATAAAAGCAGGTCGCGCTCAGTTGACACCAGATTGCCGTTATGGTCAATGCAGTGGTTGCGGAGTTTGCGATAAGCAATGGCATTGTGCTTATGCCCCTAAAACAGAGATAAAAATGGCACCGCGCCGACAAATTAGAGAGTTGCCTCAACAGCTATATAAATATCGTTTGCGATTGGCAGTAAGGGGGCGAATGATTTGGCTTTCGCATCTTGATCTGCTGGGCACGGTAGAAAGAGCTTTTCGCCGTAGCGGTTTGCCAGTTGCTTTTTCCCAAGGTTTCAATCCCCATATGCAGATATCATGGGGGCCTGCTCATCCGGTAGGTCTTGCCAGCGATAGTGAATATCTGGATATTATCTTTACTGAACAATTGCCTGCAGATTGGTGTGAGCTTTTGAACCAGCAGCTTCCCGAGGGGGTAAAACTTTTATCTGCCAGGCAGATAGATATGAACGCTAAAGCCCTGATGGCTATAATTAACTATATGGACTATCGGCTACAATTCACTGATCCTGATGGTGCCATCTTAGAGCAAAATTTCCATTTGCTTTGTGGGGCTTCTTCTTGGTTGATTGAACGAATCTCTCCCAAAGGTAAAAAAACAGTCGATATTCGTCCTTCTTTGGTAAAGTTATCACTTGATGGCGATCAGGTCCATTATTCAGTGCAGCTTGATAAGGGTTCCGTTCCCAAACCATGGGAGATTAGCAAGATTCTTTTACCTGATACTCCCTGCCAGGCATGGCGTATTGGTATGTATGTGGCAGATGGCGAAAAATTGCTTGAGCCGTAATCTACTGCTAAGGCTTGATATTTTATCGCTGTTATAAAGCGCTAGCGAATTTAGTTTCCAGGAAATGGAGTTGACATATAATGCGTGAAATGCTGATTAAAATCAAGAATAAAGAAGCCTTTATCGCTATGACCAACGATAGGCAATTGATCGAGGTATTCCTGCCACGCCAGGATCATCAGAATCTTTTTGGCAATATTTATCTGGGTAAAGTTGAAAATGTTCTTCCCGGTATGCAGGCTGCCTTTATCAATATCGGCTTAGAAAAAAATAGTTTTCTTTATGTTGAAGACGCTCTGGCTCCGGCTTCGATAAATGAGCAGGGAAAGCTCTCTTCTGCGGATAGAACTAGACCTATTAATGAACTGGTCAAACCAGGTCAGCAGGTGATGGTGCAGCTATTTAAAGAGCCGGCAGGTACCAAAGGTGCTAGAGTTACAATGTATCCATCCCTGCCCGGGCGTTTTGTCGTTTTGTTGCCGATGGGTGACTATATTGCTGTTAGCCGGCGTATCGAGGCAGAGGAGCAAAGAGAACAACTTAAAGAATTGGTGCGTTCTGAACTGCCAGAGCATATGGGTGCTATTATCCGCACAGTTGCTGGCAGTGCGCCGCCGCAGGCTATTTTAGCTGATTTGCACCGACTGATAAAGGAATGGCATCGTATCCAAGGAAGAGCAGCTAAAGCAACTTCACCGGCCCTGTTGTACAGTGATTTTGATATGTTAAAAAGGGTAATACGTGATACGAATGCTGATGATATCGATAAAATAGTGGTCGCTAATGCTGAAGATTACGAGGAAGTTAGCGATATTTGTGAATCGATCGCTCCTGGGCTTCGTGATGCGTTAATTATTCGTGAAAGCAATGACCTTTTTGGGGACTATGATATTTATTCTCAGATGGAACGGGCTTTGCATCGTAAAATCTGGCTGAAAAGTGGCGGCTATATCATTATTGACCAAACTGAGGCCCTGACTGCTATTGATGTCAATACCGGTAAATATATTGGCGAAAATGATTTGGCGTCAACTGTATTTAAAACTAATATGGAGGCGGTAGTAGAGATTGCCCGCCAGTTACGCCTGCGCAATATTGGCGGTATTGTTATCATTGATTTTATTGATATGGATGATCCCGAAGATAAGCAAAAATTGTTAGATGAACTAAATGAACGCATGAAAGAAGACCGTGTACGGATAACTGTTATGGGTATGACTCAACTAGGGTTAGTAGAGTTGACCCGTAAAAAAGTTGGGCATGACTTAAGTTCTGTGATAGAAAAAGAATGCCCTTATTGCGGAGGGAAAGGAAAAACTCCGGTAGATATTATGGAGATGTTACAAAAGTCGAGAGATAGTTAGTGTTTAGCTATCTCTTTTTATATTATGAGAGACGGGAGCAGGAAAGCTGCCAATGCGCTTTCATTGGGGTCTGAAATCCTGCTAATTTCATTTATTATAGATAATAATCTAAGACGTAAAGCATTGCATTTTTGTGAAAATTTCGATATAATATTTCAGAATGGATACATATATTTATTTGAATTTTTTAATTCCACTTTTTTCATGTAGTAAGCTGTTTTATTTATAGGGAGGGCAAATCTTCGATGGCTAATAATAACCGCGATAACACCAAAGGTAGTTTTTGGAAAAAGCTTTTCAATAATGCGGCTGCCAGGGAAGGCATAAATGATCATGAGGAAGAACGACAACAAGTAAATCCCGCCCCTTCCAACTATTCATCCTCTGCTAACGATATGCTGACCGCCAATAGCAGCTCTGATAATGAATATAATGAACTACAAGCGCAGGATAGCGGTTTTGTTGTCGATGAACAAGGTTCAATAGCCGCCCCTGTTGATGAAATAGCCCAAGAACTAGCTGAAAAAGAATCAGCGATTCGTCAGTTAGAAGATGAGATCGTCCTTTTAGAAGAACGTTCTGCCCTTTTGCAACAAAAGGCCGTGGATACCTTATCTGGATTAGCTGAGGCAGAACGCCAGTACAATGAAGCTAATCAAGCAGTCAGTCAGGCAGTTGATAATGAGTCGGCTGTCAGAAAAGCACAAGAACAACTTTTTGCTACAGCTGAGGCAGAAAATGAGGCCCTAATCTCTCAGGCTGAAGAGCAAATTGCAGAGCTAAGAGCAACTTTGGCTGCAAAGAAGCAGGATTTGGCATCAGCTTTGGCGGAAATCGATAGAGCGGCGATGAATTTAGCTACAGATCAGGTCAATGGACAAGCTAAAGTGCAAGATAAGTTTATCGTCATTGATGAAGAACTAGCTGATTTGCAAAAATTTCAGGTGGAAGCAGAAGCTGCGAAAAGGGATGCTGAGGAAAAAATTAATTCTTTGCAGTTAGCAGTAAAACGGGCACAAAATGAATATGACCGGGCTGCGAATGAATTGCACACGGCAGAATATCGTTTTAAAGAGAATAAATTTGATGAAAAATTGGCTTCCTTAGCTGCTGCAAATAGTCAGAACCAAGAGAGATTGAATAAGGAGCTCAGCCAGACCGATGAGTCGTTTACGCAGCAGATCGATGCTGCTGAGACCAAATACGAGCAATTGGCAGCAGAGATTGATGAGAAGAAAAATGAGGTAGCTGTTAATAGTGATAGAATATCCGTTGCGGAAGAGAGCTGTATTGCGGCCCAGAAAGAATATCAACGTTTACAGGCGGAAAAAGCGACTGTAGTGAAAGAGGCTGATGCTGAAATACAATTAATATCTGGCCGTGTTGAAGCAGCGCGTAAAGATGTTGAAGATAAAAAAGAAGCTTATGCAGAAGCTCAGAAACAGGTCCAGTTGAGCACTAGTATATCAGTAAAAGCTAATGCTCAGGCTTCGGCTGCACGGGAAAAAGCTGACAAAGCCGCTATGGAAAAGGCTGATGCTGCTACCGCTGCTCAAATGGCTCAGAAATTGAAATCAGACGCTACAGTAGCGAGAGTGAACACTGATGAAGCATCGTCTTTGCTTTTATCAAAAGCAGAGATGGTGCTATTAAATACTTCTGAAAAAGCGATTAGATTACTTGAAGAGAAAACCTCCTTGGCAGAGATCGCTGAACAAGAGGCTGCACATTTGCGTTCAGAAGCTGATTTAGCTGCTGCAGAAGCTAAGCGGGCAGCTGGAGTTGCTGATAAAATGATTGCCTTGTGGTTGGCTGCAGAGGAAAGCTTGGTTAAAATTACAACAGATGCAGAAGAAAATAAACGCCAGATAGATGAGCGTACTGCTTTAGTCGTTGAGCAATACGAGCAGAATATTGCCGCTGCTCAGCAGACTATAGAGGAACAGCAGCAAGAGTCGCTGGCAGCAACAGCTGCGTGTGATAAAGCAAAAGAGGAATTAGCTCATTGTGAAAAAGAGTATGCCGATATGGAAGCACAAATAACAGACCTAAAAGATAACTATGCTATAGAGAAAGCTAGATTAGAGGAAGAATTAACTGCTGCTATTGCATCCTCCGAACAGACTATTACCGAGTGCCAGAATGAACAAGCAGCAATGTTAAGAAAGATAGAGGATAAGCGGGCTGCTTTTGAATATCGAGAAAATCAGCTATCTACACTTGTTGAGGAACTAAATACTGAGCAGGAAAGCTTAGCTGCTTTGCTGAGCCGCACTGACGATAAATTGACCGGTTATCAAGAAAGAATTATACAGAAACAGGCTGAACATCATTCAGCTTTAGCTGAGATGAATGCCTTGATTAGCGATACTCTTTCATATTTAACGTCTTGCCGGAGTAAGGCTGAGCGTATATCTGCAAATATTGCTGAACTCGAAAAAGGTCTTAGTGATACTGTTACCAAGGCGGATAAGATTGAGGAAGATTCCGTAGATAAATTAGTGCAGATCCGCGCTGATGGCGAGAAAGAAATTGCTTCTGCTGTGAAAATTACCTCTGCTGCCCGCGATACGGCTGGGGAGTATTATGCAAAATTACAGTCTGCCCGTACTGATGCTGAGGTTAAGGTCAAGGCAGCAGTAGATGCATCTGTTGCTCGTTTAGAAGCACTTAACCGTTTATCTTGCCAATATATAGAAAAAGATATTTTTGGTTTGGATAATGATATTAAGTCTGCCAATGAGCGTATGCTGGCAACTAAAGAAGTTTTTGAAGAAGCAAAGGCTATTTACTTCGAATTAGAGGCAGAGGCTGACTCATTGCTTAAAGAAAAAGCTGAATTAACGGATCTCTATGACCATAAATATCAGGAACTAACCGCTGAAAAGGGAAAGGAGATTGAGCTTTTAGAGCAAGAAATTGCTTTCCTTACGAATATAGAAAAAGAATGCCAGACCGCATTAGCTGATGCTAATTCGGTTATGGATAAGATCATAGTGGAATATACATCTGCCCAAGAGCGGTTACATGCCCGTATGGCTGAAAAAGATAAACTTTCCGCGGAGTCTGCTGAGCAATTGGCAACTTTAGATGAAAATTACCGTATTGCCATGGAAGGTGACGGGGAAGAAATACCCCTGTTGCGCAAAGTGTTTGAAGACTGCAAGCAAAAACGTGAGCAGGCTATTGCTGCTTTTGCTGCCGCTGATTCCCAATGGCAGCAGCAAGTGGCTACTACCGCTGATTTACGTAATAATGAGCTTGCTTTTAAACAGGATAGCTCTTCCCAGTTAGCTCAGCTAAAGGATGAGGATGCTGTTAGATTGCAGGAAATGCAGGATAGCATAGCAGCTTTGGAGAGTGAAAAGAGTGAGCTTGATGCAGCATATGCTAAAGCCCAGGAATACGCTGCTACTAATGAGACTGCACGGCAAGAGGCAGAAGGATATTTGCAGCGTATCAGCAGGATACCGTTGATAAAGAACTGCGTAAAATTAATGATCACCTGCAGTTGCTTAAAGATGATGCGGAGGATAAAGAACAAAAGTATCGCACTACCGCTAATATTGTTAAAAACAGCTTGCAGATGATGAAAGATGCTGAGGATACTTTAACTTTAGCCCAAAATACCTTTAATAGGGCACAGACAGAGTTAAATGCTGCTGAGGCTGCTTATAACACTTCCCGTGCTTTAGCAGATCAGGCCGCCCAATCTTATCAAACAGTTGACAATGATACTGCCGCTATTTTGAAGCGTGCTTCGGAAGAATTAGTTGTAGCAGCAGATAATGCTGCTGTCTTCGTCGAGGAGAAAAAGAAAGAATATTTATTGGCTAAAGAAGACTTTGATTCTGCTAAAAGCAATTTTGAGAGTGTCAGCCAAACTGTTAATGAGGCGCCCGATTTAGCTGATGAGGAGAAGGCTGTTTGGTTGAAGGCCGATAGTGAATACCAAAAATACAAACAGGAGGCAGAGCAGCAGATTCCTGCTATCAAAAATGCTTTTGCTGCTTTTTTGGCAGATCGTGCTAATGCTAAGGCTGCTGCCCAATCCACTGTTAATAAATGCGTTAAAGAGAGCGAAGAAACGAAGCGGAATTTGGAATCCTTATCTGGACGGATAATGGAAACTTTGGCAGAGATCTCTCGTTTGACCTCTGAAAAACAAATGTTGGAAAATAGCATTATCGAAAATCAAGCCAAAGTAGAGAAGGATATCGAGACTTCTTTATTAGCAAAGCAGGAAGCCCGTGAAAATGCGGAAGAATTAACTAACCGTTTGGAAATGGTTATGTTACAGCGCAAAGAAGAACGGGATAATGCTTTGGAGCAGTTTGAAAAAGCAAAGAACCATTATCAGGATGTTTGTAATGCCGTTGACCGGCAATATTATGATGATAAAGCAGATATTGAAAATAGGTTAGCGAAAATGGTGCGTGCTGCGGATAAGGCCAGTTTTATTTTTAGTTCAACCGCTGAATTGAGAAAGCAATCAGCAGAGAAATTAGCCGCGGCACAAGAACGCTACCAGACGATAGTTGAGTCAAAAGAGAGAGCTTTTGAAGCCAAAGCTAAATTAATCGAAAAGAAGGATGAAGAGCTTCATGAATTAGAAGAGGTAAAGCTGAGGGTTTTAGGTAATAATGCAATGGCACGGATAGCTGCCGAAGGAAAGGCGGCTAAAGCCAATAGTGATTATGTACGGAAAAAAGCTTTGTTTGAAGAAGCTGATAAGACTTTGCAGGATTTATTGCAGCAACGTGACTTGGCATCCCATAAGCTAGTTGCCCTTCAGGAAGATGGTGAACGGGCTATTGCTGCGGCCAAAGAAAATATTTTATATATGATGAAAGATACTGCTGTGTAACCGATATATTAATTGATATTGGAGTGATTTATGAGTAGCTTTACTATAGTGCATTATTGAAACCATCTTGGTTTTATGATATAAATTTTGTTTATAACAAGAAAAGGCGGAAGGTATCATGGAAAAAAATTTTGATAATTTAACGATGATTTTAGATAAATGCAAAGAAGAAATGCATGGAGCTGCCAATGAAGATGAACTGCAGCGTTTAATTAGTGATGCGCATAACTATATTGATACTTGTAATAGTGAACTGGAACAGGCTAAAAAAACAATTGAGCTAACCAATGAGCAACTTAATGCAGTAACTGAGGCTCATAAAGAGAGTGAGCACAGGGCAGACTTGGCTGCTACAGAAGAGAGTGATGCTCATACTGCGTGGGAAATGGCTAAAAAAATGTTAGATGATGCTACCATAGCAGATAGTTTAGCCAATAAAGAAGCTGCTATGATCCTACAGAAAGCTGCAACTGTTTTGCAGGATACTGTAGCTAATGCTGAGGAATTTTATCTTAAGAAAGCACAGGAAAAAGAAGAAATTGATGCTGCTACTATTCGCCTTTTGGCTACTCAGAAGTCCATTGAATATACGGTAGCTCGCGCCTATACCACTGAAGGAATACGCCTAAGAGATGTGGTATTGGCACAATTGATGGCTGATGTGAAGACTGGTGAAAAAGAAGTAGTCGGCTGGCAGAAGAGCATTGATGAAATAAATAAAGAAAAAGAGGTAGGCAGATTTAACGAAAAAATATCTGCTCTGCAGGAGTCTTTGCGCGCTGCTGAGGAAAAGATCGATCTGAATATCATAGCTGAGGAAGAAGAACATAGCAAACAGCAGTCATATTTAGAAGAGCAGAAAAAATCTTGCCGGGAACGCTTATCTGCTATCGATGAGCAGATGCAGGATAAAATAGCCCAAAAGACGCTTAAAGATGATGAACTGACAACTGCTAGAAGTCAATACGAGCAACTGTTGGCAGAAAGCAACTCTGCTGATTTAACATTAGAGCAGGTTGCTAGAGATATTGATGATGCTATAAATAAAGATAAAGAGGAAAAATTAGCAGCTTTTGACCGCTTAGATGATGGTATTGAACAAATACGTCAGTCAGTAGCGGTTAAAAAGCAGGATTATATGGCAGCAGAGGAAAAAGTCAGAACAGCAACATCCCATCTGGATGATGTTAAACAGCAATTAGTCTCTTTACAGCAAAGGGCTGAAGTTGCTAAAGCCGAGGAAGAATCTGCTCATGAGGCGGCAGAGGTTGCTAGACGGCTGGTAGATAATGCGGTTAAAGTACGTTTATCTATTAGTCAGGAGAGTGCAGATTTATTATTATCTGCCCAAGAAGCATTGACTGAATCGGCTAATGCTGCTGAAGAATTGGAGCAAAAAAAATATCAATACCGCATAGATCTGGAACAAAAATGCCAAGAGATGGATCTTAGTGTTGAACAGGCTGAGAAGGATACTGATTCTGCAGAGCATGATGCTGTTTTTGCTAAGGCTGTTTGGGAAAATGAAGAGGCTGAACTTGTTAAAGAGATAGAAAGAGTTTCAGCACAAAAGAAAGAGCTTGATGAAAATTTTGACCATAAGGTCGAAGAATATGATATCCGGCTGACTACTGTAAGGGCTGCTGCAGATAAAGTGCGTTCTCAGCTAGCTGCAGCTACAGAGACTGTCGCTGATTTAGAAAGACATCTGGCTGATTTAGAACAGGATATCGCTGCTTTTGGACTAGAAAGGTCACGTATTGAGAGCGATACTGACGAGCGCTGTACCACATATTTGTCAGAGAGTCAAGCGCGGTTGGATGTTATTTTAGCTGATAAGCAAATAGCACAAAATGAAGCTGAGGTATATCGTCGTGAGTTAGATAGCGCCCAGAACGATTTGGCTGCGCTGGAGGCACGAGCGGCTGAACTATCTGCTAAACTTACAGCAGCACAAAACAGTGTGGGTGAACTGATCGATGCTGGTTCGGAACAGGTTCTAGCAGCGGAAATAGAGCTGGAGAGTCGTAAAGAAGCCGAAGAAGCAGCCCGGCTGGCAGCTGATGAGATCGCTCAATATATTGAAGATAGCAATGTGCCACCAGTTGATTATAGTACGATTCCATTGACCAATGAAGTGGATTTGGTAGATGAACCTATTGTTGAGGAAATGGAAGATGAACTAACAGATGATATAGCTGCTGAAGAGGCTGAGCTTACTGATGAAGATGCCTTTACTGACACTGATATCGAAACAGAAGAATTATTAGCCGAACAAGATATTGATGAGTCTCTGGAAGATTTAATCGAAGAGATTGATGATATTATTGAAAATACCCAGGATCTTGAGCCTATTGCGAAAGATGATCTTGCATCGGACATTGAAGTAGCTGAGGAGAATGAAGAGCAAGAAGAACTCAGTATAGCAGAAGATAACCAAGAAGCTTCTGAAGAAGAACCGCTTCTTTCCGATGAGGAGATCCTTTCCGAAGCTGTTCCGGAAGAAGAGGAGATTTCCGATGCCATTTTAGAGCAGCC
>ERZ826242.2642-NODE-2642-length-14830-cov-5.178680_pt1 | contig 14830 bp, 15 predicted proteins | sample MGYA00519871_ERZ826242 | MGnify/ENA primary metagenome ERZ826242 (study PRJEB31778, sample SAMEA3449226) | human gut metagenome | biome: human gut; feature: human-associated habitat; material: faeces | place: United Kingdom | collected 2010/2012 ...
GCTACTAAATAAACAACGGGCTGAACAGCAAGAAATGCCATTCAGCCCATCACATTATATTTTGTATTCTATAAACCTACGATTTTATCATCAATCTGAGAGGTTTACACAGAATAATTTACACTACCCTCTTGAATTATAATTATAACTTTGAGAAAAGCAGGAACTCTACAAAAGAGCTTCCTGCTTATTCCTATTACTCTTAATTTTTTTCGCCAATCAATAATAACCATCTATGATCAAACATAATTTGTGATTCTTTATTATATGGTGAAAAACCAGTTTTACTACCACCTGCCAATTCAGCTTTCATCAAATCGGTTATCTCTTTTTGCACATCTTCAGGAGTATCAGTCAGTTCCAGCCAGCTATTTAAATTCACCGGCACTAACGTAGTTTCTTCGCATTGCAGTTCGAAATCTTTCTCGAACAGTTTTTCAAATTCTTCCCTGCTGAGGATTCTGGTGTGTGACATATCGCGCATATTTTCAATCTTATCATCTATTGTCCGTAAAGACTCTTCGGCAGCTTCCATATCCCAAACCACCAGCTTTCCTCCTTTTTTCAGGACACGTTTCATCTCCTGAAAAGGCTTCTCAGGATTGGCAAAATGGTGAAAAGAGAGTCTTGTGACTACCAGATCAAAAATTTCCGATTCGTATGGAAGTTTTTCTGCATTACCTGTTTGAAAACAAATGTTCTTTATCTGACTTTCTCTGGCAAGTTTTTTCCCCTGTGCCAGCATTTCTTCCGTGAGATCCAGACAGGAAATATCCTTTACGAAAGGAGCTAATGCTCTGCCGCAAATGCAGGTTCCGGCTGCCACCTCCAAGGCATGTTCTGTTCCTTTTGCCCCGATTCGTTTCATAAGATAATCGGTATATTCCGTTTTTGACATATGATAGGCAGCAAACTTTTCAGCCTGGTTTTTGAATGATTGTTTGACTGTATCGTTGTGATTCATTTTAAGTACCTCCTACAATGCAGTTCCTTTCTTCGGGATAAATAAATGGTTCATATCCGCATGTTCCAGTTCAAGCAGTGAAATCTTTTTATCAATTCCCCCTGCATATCCTGTCAGACTTCCATTTGTGCCTACGACCCGGTGGCAGGGAATGATAATGGAAATTTCATTATGTCCAACCGCACCGCCAACTGCCTGAGCAGACATATAGGAAATGTTTTTCAATTCAGCCATTTTTCGGGCAATTTCTCCGTATGTGACTGTCTGTCCGTAGGGAATCTGTAATAATATCTGCCACACTGCCTGTCTGAACTCTGATCCGGCTGGATGAAGGGGTAGAGTAAGTTTCGGTTCTTCACCGGAGAAATACACATCCAACCATTTTTTTGCCTTTATAAGAATCGCTGTTTCCTTTGGAATATGTTCATTCGGAAGTGTATTTGCAAAATATTTCTGCCCTTCAAACCACAAACCGGTAAGCCCGATTTCATCCGCCGCCAGTAAAATATCCCCTAACGGTGATTTATATTTGCATGTATATACCATATTATACCTCAAAAAATGCATTTGAATCCTGTGGTGCCTGTGAACGGTCTTTGTCTGTATAGGAACGGATTTCTGAGCAAACTGTGATTTTATAGCTTTCAAACAGTTTTTCTCTTCCTTCTTTCTGGCTCATACGATGCTGCATCACGTTACGCCAGCGTTCTACGGCAGCTTCATCCGTCCAGATATTCATGGAAAGCAATTTTCCTTCCTCGTTTAAACTGGAAAATCTTTCTGCACGTATAAATCCTTCAAATCCTGCAAGCATTGGTTTCAGCATAGCTGCAAGATCCAGATATTTTTGCATTCCTTCTTTTGTTGGTGTTACTTCAAACAATACTATAATATTTGCCATTTCATTTTTTCTCCTTTTTTGTTGTTTTCGGTTTATAATCTTTCATTTCGGGAATTGCTCCACCTGCTACTGCCCATAAATACAGGCTTGCTACACTGCAATAGGGGCTGAAACGCCGACGATACTTTTCAAATAGTTTGCGGTCAATATTACGGTGATGATAGACCATTCGTAATCCTCTTTGAATTGCAAGATCATCATAACTAAAAATATTGGGGCGTTGCATACAAAACAGTAAAATCATCTCCGCAGTCCAGATACCAATACCTTTCAAACTGCTCAATTCCTGGATAGCTTCCTCGTCTGTCATTTGCCAGACTGCATCCAGATTGAATGCGTCACTGTGAACTTTTTCAGAAAAATCTGTAATATATTCTGCCTTTCGGAACGTCATGCCATAAGACTGCAATTTGGAAATATCCACCGATAGAATTGTTTCAGCGGCTACTTCCGTTAAATCTTTTTTCATTCGCTGCCAGATAGTTGCCTGTGCTTTTGTAGATATCTGTTGCCCAATAATATGATGAATAACCGAAGAAAATAAATCTGTATCTGTTTCTCATAAGTTGATTGAAAATATTGCCTCTGAGGTAGGATTTCATCATATCAGCCACTTTGGAAAATGTTTTCGTGAAAAAACTGGTTTTTCGCCAAGTGAATATCGAGAGAATTTTTATTTCATGCTAAAACAATAACTAATAATATCCTCTTGTTTCCCGCCAGCCCTTCACATACCATCTGATTCCAACATACACCAGTTGTACGAATACCTGTTTACGACTGCCTCTAAAAACTTTACTCCAAGACCTGATGACGCTCCTGTAATTACTGCTATATACAAAGAACAGAAAGCACCTGCAAAGATGACAACGGAAAAAGTGCAGTAGAAGTAAGTAACTATCCAAAAACAGATGAATCTGATAGATATATTATTATTACTGATTCATGTATAGAAACTATTCAACGTATTAGATTAATGAATATGAAAGGTGAATACCTATTCCAAGAAAATAAAAAAAGAATTCGTGCTAATGCTCTAAGAAGAGCTTTGTATCGCATTTGTGATAAGGTTGGTATTCCACGAAGAAGTCCACATAGTATTCGCAGGACATATGCTTCAACATTGTTAGATAATCACACTGATGAATGTTTAGTTAAAAATCAAATGTGACACACAGACATAACAACTACACATAAATATTATCAATTTTGTCTTAGAAATAATGCTGAACAAAGAGAGCAGATTTTAAGTGCAATCAACTATTAAATTAAAGGGGTTACCTTTAGGGTTACCCCTCATTATTACCAGAAAAAGAAAAAAGCCAGAAACCTCAAGGTTTCTAGCTTTTCATCAAGCAGGGGATGAGAGAATCGAACTCCCGCCAAAGGTTTTGGAGACCCCTATCATACCACTTGACCAATCCCCTATATTTTGTTTTTGTACCCCGTTGCTTGGTACTCATTATTTATACCATATTCCTTATGTGTCTGTCAACAGAATTTTTCATTTTTTTCAATTTTTTTGTATTTTTTCAAATTTTATCTACAAAACACTTCTTTTCGATAGCTTTTTCCCATTTTTTGTATCTTTTCTTTTTCCCACATCTGTTACAATAATTATAACTTGATGTAAACGTCAAAAATATCAATTCGTTTATGCCTGTACAAATAAACAATCGATACTTATTGACAAGCCGAATAATGCAAAAGGAGGGCTTTCTTAATGAAAATTTTAAAACAGGATTCTACTATTCAAAAGCTTGTCATCGAAACGATGAAGCAGGTCCGTCAGCAGACTTATACTCCGGAACAATTATGTGAACGCCAGCGTATTCTTGATGCGCAGTATTTTTACTACTGGTCTATGGATATGAAAAAGGAGGAATATGTCTGTGATCTTTTTACAGAGGATTTTACTTACCGGTGTTTTACGGAAAATCCTGTAGTTCCCAAAGATCAGGCGCTCCGTTCTAAGTATGTCAACCGCAATATGATGACCATGCATATGAGCCACAATCCTCTCATCTGGCTGATGGATGATACACATGCCCGTGGAATCTTCCTCTATGAAGATAATAATTCTTACTCTGATCATACGGTCGAAGGATTCTCCATCTACTGCAATGATTTCCGGAAATGTGAGGACGGAATCTGGCGGATCTGTAAGATGCGGATTGGTTATCGCAAGATGAACGGAAGCCTTGACGACTATGATGTTCCTGATGGATGGACTCCTAAAAAGTGGGAAGAATGGAAATGTCCGGTTGAAAACTAACCAAAAAATCAGAGATGATCTTTTCAATGAAAATATATCTGCCATTATATCTTCATCGAACCCGTATCATCTCTGATTTTTTTATATTATAATGTATCACTCATAAAAAGCTTCCTAATAACAGCTCTTTTACTTTTTCGATTCATTTATTATTATCTATATTACTCTCTTACGCTTTCGCTGTTCCGATATTCATCTTCTTGAATACCCCAAGTAATACTTTTCCGATTGCCAGAACCAGAATTGCCGCTGCGATTGCTTCCGGGATTCCGGATGCTGTTACGGTTCCCATTACCAGGCCCCATACTGCGCCAACGGCTACATCCTTTGCTTCTGCGTACTGTTTTGCAAACAGAAGGTAGATGCTTCCCATAACTGTAATCGTATTTACCATTGCTCCTGCAAATCCTACGATTGGAAGTGCGATCACGCTATTTAACTTTATTTTTGATAAAAGAATCCACAGCCATCCTGCTGCCACACCGATTAAAATCCTGCATCCTACAGAAATCCAGATTGCTTTCATAGCTCCCGGTATCCCCGTCGTGCTCATAAATGGTGAAAATGCAAATGACAATAATGTCGGTGCCATCGTATTACTGATCAGTGAACACAGTCCAAATACACCGCCTAAGATTGCCCCGGCTGCCGGTCCTAATAAAATTGCTCCAAGAATTACCGGAATATGTACCGTTGTCGCCTTAATAATCGGAAGCTGTATCATTCCAAGCGGCGTATTCGCCAGAACGATTACAATCGCTGCCATAAGTGCAACACTGACCATCCAGCTTGTGTCATGTTTCTTCGTTTTCATATTCAATTTCCTCCTTGTTATCATTCCTGCCCTGCAGGATACAATACAATTATCGTGTCTCATTATATCATTCACCCCTTTCCCAAACAAGTACAAAAAAACGTACAATATGCCCAGTTTTCCCACTTTTTTCTTCATTATTACTTTCATTCGCATCCTACATCTTGCAAGAATCGCAAAAAAGAGCTATAGTGATTATAATTGTTTTATTTTACCATGTGAATATGAAACCTGGCAGTTATGACTATATTTTGCATAAATGCTTATTCACATGATGACCAACAAGAACGTAATGAAATGAGGATGCATATTTATGTTAAAAGGAAAACATATCCTGCTTGGCGTTACCGGAGGCATTGCTTCTTATAAAATTGCAAATCTGGCAAGTCTTCTTGTAAAGTCAGGGGCTGATGTCCATGTTATCATGACAGAGAATGCCACAAATTTTATTAATCCAATTACATTCGAGACTTTAACCGGACATAAATGTGTCGTAGATACATTTGACCGCAATTTTGAATTCAAAGTAGAGCATGTGGCTCTTGCCCAGCTTGCTGATGTGATCATGGTTGCCCCGGCAACGGCTAATGTTATAGCAAAACTTTCCCACGGACTTGCCGATGATATGCTGACAACCACAATTCTTGCCAGCCGCGCACCTAAGATCATTGCCCCGGCTATGAACACCGGTATGTATGAAAACCCGGTTACACAGGACAATATCCGGTTACTACAGCATTATGGTATGGAGGTTATCACCCCTGCCTGCGGACATCTGGCCTGTGGAGACAACGGCGCCGGAAAGATGCCGGAACCGGAAACTTTATTCCAATATCTGTGTAAAGCAGTTGCTCATGAAAAAGATATGGCCGGCATGAAAGTACTGGTTACCGCCGGACCTACACAGGAAGCGATCGACCCGGTACGTTATATCACCAACCACTCTTCCGGAAAGATGGGTTACAGTATTGCAAAAGCCTGCGCACTTCGTGGTGCCGACGTCACACTGGTAAGCGGACGTACTTCTCTTGAAGCGCCTTTGTTCGTCAATACTGTCCCGGTTATCTCCGCAAAAGATATGTACGAAGAAGTGACTTCCCGAAGCGCTGAGATGGATATTATCATCAAAGCTGCTGCCGTTGCTGACTACAGACCTTGTAACGTCGCCGATGAAAAGATCAAGAAAAAAGACGGCGATGCCATGTCCATCCCACTGGAACGCACAGACGACATCTTAAAATACCTTGGCGAGCACAAAAAAGCCGGACAGTTTCTGTGTGGTTTTTCTATGGAAACCCAGAACATGCTCGAAAATTCCAAGAAAAAGCTCCAGAAAAAGAATCTGGATATGATCGTAGCCAACAACCTGAAGATGCAGGGCGCCGGATTTGAAACAGATACCAATATCGTTACTATGATCACCGAAGATCAGGTATTCGAACTGGAACTCATGAGTAAAGAAGACGTCGCATTCCGACTGTTAGATAAAATATTAGAGCTTAAGAAATAACCTTGAGATTTAAGAGGAGGAACTTATCATGGATGCAAATTTATCAATGGAACAAATCAAAGAGGACGTTAAAAATGTAACTGAATTGAATCTGGAAGGCCGTGACATGGACACTATCTGTCACAAACTCGATCTTCCAAAAGACTACGTACAGACAATCCTTACCTGCGCACAGGGATTCACAGAGGACGATGCCATGGCTGTGGCTGTACTCGTTGAAGCAAGTTTATAAAGTTGTCAAAAAAGACCTGCCGACTGGCAGGTCTTCTTGCATATCATTTCTTTTAAATATAATTCATCGCCTGGTTCACACTACTAACCCCGATTACTTCAATACCACTCACCTTACCGATGGTCTTAATCGACACTTCCGGTACGATACAGGTCTTAAAGCCAAGTTTCTTCGCTTCGGCAACACGTTGTTCCGGCATGGTTACGGCTCTTACTTCGCCGCTTAATCCAACCTCTCCAAATACGATCGTATCTTCGGATATTGGCTTATTCTTATAGCTGGATGCAATCGCCATCACGATTCCGAGATCCGCTGCCGGTTCATTCATACGGATTCCTCCAGCAATATTAACATATGCATCATAATTAGACAGTGGCAGTCCCATTCTTTTTTCAAGAACTGCCATCAGAAGATTGACGCGGTTATAGTCAAGCCCTGCCGCTGTTCTCCTTGGCATTCCAAAATTACTTCTGCAGATCAGCGCCTGAATCTCCATAAGCATCGGTCTGGTTCCTTCCATCGCACATGCCACAACAGATCCCGAAGCATTCTCCGGCTTACCACTTAGCATGAATTCCGATGGATTTTCCACTTCACATAAGCCTTCTCTTCGCATCTCGAAGACACCGATCTCATTCGTAGACCCAAACCGGTTCTTAACCCCGCGCAGGATTCTGTATGATGCATGTCTGTCACCTTCAAAATAAAGCACTGTATCTACCATATGCTCCAGTACTCTTGGTCCTGCAACGGTTCCTTCTTTTGTTACATGTCCTACAATAAAGGTAGATATGTTCAGGCCTTTTGCAAGCTGCATCAGGACATTCGTCGACTCCCGCACCTGCGAGACACTTCCCGGAGCCGATGATACCTCTTCGTTATACATCGTCTGGATCGAATCGATCACTACGACATCCGGCGTCTCTTTTTCAATCACGCTCTGTATTGTCGCAAGATTTGTCTCACACAGAAGATACAGGCTGTCTGAGAATTCTCCCATACGGTTCGCACGCAATTTAATCTGTTTTAAGGATTCTTCTCCGGATATATACAGGACTTTTTTCTTCATAGCTGCCAGCTTCTGGCAGACCTGCAATAACAGGGTCGACTTACCGATTCCCGGATCTCCTCCTACTAATACGAGGGAACCTTGTACGATTCCCCCGCCTAATACTCTGTCTAATTCTTTAATTCCAGTTTTTGTCCGTTCTTCATCTGTCGTTAATACACTGGACAGGGTTATGATCTGGCTTTTCGGCTTTGCCACGCTGCTGCCTCTTAAGATTCCACCTGCGGTCGTCACTACTTTTTCTTCCACAAATGTATTCCATTCTTTGCACATCGGGCACTGTCCCAGCCATTTGCTCTCTTCATGTCCACAGTTCTGACAAAAATAAACACTCTTTTTTGCTTTTGCCATTATTTTCTTACAACTTTGATCTCAATCTCTTTGCCCAGATCAGCTTCTGCACTTACGCTGAGCTTTCCACTTAAGTTTGTTGTCATATCTCCGATATTGACATCATCCATATATACTACATATTCTGCATCTGCTTCCATTCCAAGTGTGAACTGGAAGTCTGTCTCTCCACACACCTTGAATGAAACTACATTTTCTGTTGCTTTAAAGTTTTCTACTGCAGTTCCCGGTACGGATTCATATACAAACATTCCGTTCTTTTCTAACTTTGTAATCTCTTTGAACGTCTTAACTTTGTAGATATCCCCCTGAAAATCAAATCCATCCAGCTTAGTTTTACTCTCTAATGTGTAATCTCCAAAACTAAGTGTACCGTCTGTTTCAGCTCTTAAAAGCTCTTTCACTGCTGCCATTTTTTTGTCCTCCTAAGGTTCTTCTTGTTACTGTTCAAACCGTAACATCTTCTTTCGTTCATTCTATTATATAATAAAATATTTTTAATTTGTAGTCTTTGCTGTAAATTTAATTTCTTTTTTAGAGATTCCGGCAACGACTTCCATGTCTCTTCCAATCTCACCGTTCAGTATGGCTTCTGCAAGTTTATCCTCCAGCTGATTCTGCACAGCTCTTCTTAGTGGTCTTGCACCGTATTTTTTATCCATGCCGGTCTCTACAATGTGTTTCTTCACGGAATCACGGATTGTAAGCTTGATTCCAAGCTGTTCTTTTGCGCGTTTTATGAGTTCTTTACACATCAGGCCGACAATTTTCTGCATCTGTTCCTGTGTCAGTGGATGGAATACCAGTATCTCATCGATACGGTTTAAGAACTCCGGACGGAAGATGAACTTGATCTCGTTCATCACATTGCTCTTCATCCGCTTGTAATCTCCCGCCGCATCTTCTTTTGTATTGAATCCAAGCTTCTTCGGATCGATAATGGACTGTGCTCCAGCATTAGATGTCATGATAATCACTGTGTTGGAAAAATCTACTTTTCTTCCCTGTGAATCTGTAATATGTCCGTCATCCAGCACCTGTAATAATATATTGAATACATCCGGATGTGCTTTTTCAATCTCATCAAAAAGTACTACAGAATATGGATGTCTTCTTACCTGTTCACTTAACTGTCCTCCATCATCATGTCCCACGTATCCCGGAGGCGAACCGATCATCTTTGCCACACTGTGCTTTTCCATATACTCTGACATATCTACACGGATCATCGAATTTTCATCTCCGAAAAGTGCTTCTGCCAGTGCTTTGGATAATTCTGTCTTTCCAACACCAGTTGGTCCAAGGAACAGGAATGATCCGATCGGGCGTTTTGGATCTTTTAATCCGACTCTTCCGCGTTTGATTGATTTTGCTACGGCTGTTACTGCTTCGTCCTGTCCGATGACACGTTTATGAAGTGTCTGCTCCAGTTTGTTTAATCTGGCACTTTCCGATTCTGCCAGACGGCTGACCGGAATCTTCGTCCACTGTGCCACAACTTCTGTAATATCATCCTCTGTAACTTCCAGATGTTTGCCGTCGTTCTTCTTGTGGAAGCGTTTCTTAATCTGTTCCAGCTTTTCTTCCGTCGCATGCAGTTCTTTGTGAAGCAGTGATGCCTCTGTCATATCTCCATGACGGATTGCATCCTCCAGATCTTTTTCCAGCTCTTGTCCGGTCTTTTCAAGCTTATAGATATTGTCCGGGACTTTGAATCCACGAAGTCCTACCTTTGAGCATGCCTCATCTACCACATCGATTGCCTTATCTGGAAGGAAACGGTCGTTAATGTAACGGCTGGAATATCTTACTGCCGCCTCAAGTGCTTCATCCTGTATCTTTACTTTATGGTGCTTTTCATATCTTGGACGTAAGCCCTTTAATATCTCCAGACATTTTTCCTGATCCGGTTCTTCTACTGTGATCGGCTGGAATCTTCTTTCCAGTGCTGCATCTTTTTCGATATATTTACGATATTCTGTAATCGTCGTTGCTCCGATCAACTGAAGCTCTCCTCTTGCCAGAGACGGTTTCAGGATATTAGACGCATCCATTGCCCCTTCTGCACCGCCGGCACCGATAATGGTATGCACTTCATCGAGGAATAATATAATATTCCCTGCTGCCTTTACTTCCTGGATCAGGCGTTTCATACGCTCTTCGAATTCACCACGGTATTTTGATCCTGCAATCATGCTTGCAAGATCCATCGTATAGATTCTCTTATCTCTGATCCCTTCCGGTACAATGCCTTCTGCAATCTGTGTTGCCAGACCTTCGATGACTGCAGTCTTTCCAACACCCGGTTCCCCGACCAGACACGGATTATTCTTTGTTCTTCTGCTTAACACCTGCATCAGACGTCCGATTTCTTCTTCTCTTCCGATTACCGGATCCAGTTTTCCCTCTTCTGCCTCTGCCGTCAGATCTGTCCCGTACTGATCCAGAACTCCATCGCGTCTTCTGCCCCCGTCCGGTCCGTATTCTTCCTGATACATTTTCGGATCGATCCCAACGGTTTCGAATATATCCAGATAAATCTTTTGAAGATTGGATCCCAGTGTGCTTAAGATCTTCGCAGCCACACAGTCTACATCCCGGATCAGCGCAACTAACATATGCTCTGTTCCAATCTCATCTGAATGAAACTGTTCTGCTTCTATCTTACTGTCTTCTAATATATAAGAAAGTCTCGGGCTGAACTGTGGCTTTCCTTTTCTTTCGGTTTCCTCAGATGGAGAAATCAGTTCTGCCATTACCTTCTGTATGTTATCTTCATCTACACCATTTGCCCCAAGGACCTGTGCTGCCACGCCGGTATATACCTTTCTAAGTCCCAGAAGCAGGTGTTCTGTCCCCACATAAGGATGTGCCATCTCTTTTGCACTTTTTTCTGCAATCGCCAGCACTTCCTTTGCCTGCCTTGTGTAATCCATGCCTGTCTATTCCTTTCTATATTCGTCAAATATCTCATCTACCAATGCATGCACATCTTCTCTGCCGATATTCTTACAACATCCTTTTGCAAGTAAGATTGCAAGTTTTTCCCTGAGTTTCAGCATTGCCTGTGCCTTGTCTGCGTCTATGGCTACCACAGCCCCTCTTCTTCTGTCCAGCTGTATGAATCCCTCCTGCTTAAGGATAGAATAAGCCTTATTCACCGTATGCATATTAATCCCCACGGTATCTGCCAGCTGTCTGACCGAAGGAAGTGTATCTCCCTCCCGGATCATATCCATTGCAATTCCCATGATGATCTGATTCTGTAACTGCACATAGATTGCTTCATTGCTGTTAAAATCAATTTCTATTAGCATCCTATCACCTTATCTCTATCATTTGTTATAGAGATAATATAACACAACTAAAAAGAGCTTACAACCAAAATCGTAAGCTCTTTTTTTCGTACTATTCTTTGTCAAATATGATTTGTCATGAAACATTCTATATACAGCTGCTAAGCATCTGCTTTATGATATTTCTTTTTATGCCTCATCGATCGCTTTACCAATATCATGACGCATATATTTATTATCGAATTTTACCCATTCTGTTGCTGCATAGGCATTGGCTCTAGCTTCTTTTAAGTCTTTTCCTTTTGCTGTTACACCAAGTACACGTCCACCATTTGTTACAATCTGATCTCCGTCAAATTTTGTACCGGCATGGAAGCAGTAATAACCATCATGCTTTTTAAATTCATCCAGTCCGCTGATCGGAAGTCCTTTGTCATATTTTACCGGATATCCGTCACTTGCCAGAACAACACATACAGCCGCATTGTCTTCAAACTGCAGATCAATCTGATCCAGTGTGCCATCAATACATGCTTCTACCACGTCAATGATATCATTCTTCATTCTAGGAAGTACAACCTGGGCTTCCGGATCTCCGAATCTTGCATTATATTCCAGAACTTTTGGTCCGTCCGCTGTCAGCATCAGTCCGAAGAAGATCACACCTTTAAATGGTCTTCCTTCTGCCTTCATGGCATCAACAGTTGCCTGATATACATATTTCTTACAGAATTCATCTACTTCTTCTGTATAGAACGGACTTGGTGAAAATGTACCCATACCGCCTGTATTAAGTCCTGTATCTCCATCTCCTGCACGCTTATGATCCTGTGCGGAAGTCATCGTCTTGATCGTATTACCATCTACAAAAGATAATACCGATACTTCTCTTCCTGTCATGAATTCTTCGATGACCATCTCATTGCCGGCTGTACCGAACTTTTTATCCAGCATGATCGTCTTCACGCCTTCTTCTGCTTCTTTCAGATCCTGACAAATGAGTACACCTTTTCCAAGTGCCAGTCCGTCTGCTTTTAATACGATTGGGAACTTTGCTTCTGTCTTCAGATATTCAATTGCTTTGTCCGGATCTGTAAAATTCTCATATGCTGCGGTAGGAATATGATATTTTTTCATAAGATCCTTGGAAAATGCCTTGGATCCCTCCAGGATTGCTGCATTTTTTCTAGGTCCGAATGTACGGATTCCTGCTGCTTCCAGTTCATCTACCAGACCGCCAACTAACGGATCATCCATACCTACGATCACAAGATCGATCTCTTTTTCTTTTGCAAATGCTACGATCTTATCGAACTCCATCGCTCCGACCGGTGCGCATTCTGCGAATTCTGCAATTCCTGCATTTCCAGGAGTACAGTAAATCTTATCTACCTTATCGCTTTTTGCAACGCTGTATGCGATTGCATGTTCTCTTCCGCCACTTCCAACGATTAATACCTTCATCTTACACTACTCCTTTATCTTCTATGACTCGATCGTCACATGATGTCCTTCTACTTTTACCTTGTCATTAGCGATCAGGTCAATGGCCTTTGGAAGAATCTTCCATTCTGCCTGCTCCATCACACGTCTTTGTAACACTTCCGGTGTATCTCCCTGTTCTACTTCCACCGCTTTTTGCAGAATGATCGGTCCGGTATCCGTCCCTTCATCTACAAAATGAACCGTCGCACCCACAACTTTGACGCCGCGTTCCAGTGCCTTTTCATGCACCTTCAGTCCATAAAAGCCTGTTCCGCAAAAAGCCGGGATCAATGACGGATGAATGTTGATCATGCGGTTTCTATATTTTGCGATCATCTCTGCCGGAATCACTACCAGGAAGCCGGCAAGTACAATGAGATCCGGCTGCAGCTTATCTACAGCCTTCATGAATTCCTGATTGAATATCTCACGCGTCTCATAATCCTTAGGAGAAATGCACTGGTTCGCAATCCCATGCTTTTTTGCACGCTCCAGCGCATATGCATTTTTATTATTGCTGATGACTCCTGCAATCTTTGTATTAGTAATCACACCGGAATCTACTGCATCTATGATTGCCTGAAGATTAGTTCCTCCTCCGGATACCAGAACTACAACATTTAGCATAATGTTACTCCCTTTTCTCCGTCTTCGATGTGACCGATCACATACGGTGTATCTCCTGTAGCTTTGATTGCTTCCATTGTCTTATCTACATCAGCAGGATCTACTGCAACGATCATACCGATACCCATGTTATATGTGTTATACATTGCATGCTCGTCTACATTTCCCTCTTTTGCAAGCTTTGTAAAGATTGGTGGAACCGGGTAGCTGTCTTTTTCTACCACTGCTCTTACTCCGTCTTTTAACATTCTTGGAATGTTCTCGTAGAATCCACCACCTGTGATATGGCTGCATGCTTTTACTTTCACGCCTGCGTTCTTTACGCTCTTTAATGCTTTTACATAGATTCTTGTCGGAGCAAGTAATGCTTCTCCAAGTGTTGTTCCAAGATCATCATAATAAGTATCCAGAGATTCCTTTGTCATCTCAAATACTTTACGTACCAAGGAGAATCCATTGCTGTGAACTCCTGTAGATGCCATACCGATCAGTACGTCCCCGGCTTTTAAGTCTTCACCTGTGATCATGTCTTTCTTATCACATACACCTACTGCAAATCCCGCAAGGTCATATTCATCTTCCGGCATAAGTCCAGGATGTTCTGCAGTCTCTCCACCGATCAGTGCTGCACCAGACTGTACACAGCCCTCTGCCACACCGCTTACGATCTCAGCGATCTTCTCCGGATAGTTCTTTCCACAGGCAATATAGTCAAGGAAGAAAAGAGGCTCTCCGCCTGCACATGCAATATCATTTACACACATTGCAACACAGTCGATTCCCACAGTGTCATGCTTGTCCATAATAAATGCCAGCTTCAGCTTGGTTCCTACACCGTCTGTACCGGAAACCAGTGTTGGCTCCTCCATGTCCTTAAAGCTGTTCATGGAAAAAGCACCTGAGAATCCGCCGATTCCTCCAAGTACTTCCGGTCTCATTGTCTTTGCAATGTGCTGTTTCATTAACTCTACTGATTTGTATCCTGCCTCAATATCAACGCCCGCGTTCTTGTAATCCATGCCTTTATCCTCCCAGAATTTTTCTGTTTTTCACAGCTGCCTCTTATTTTGCAGCTGCCTCATTTCGGTAAAATCATCGGACAATCCCTATCCGTTTAAACCAGATTACTTATAATTTTTGTGTCCAACTTCCTGCAGTCTTGCATCCTTGGCTTCTACCTGTTCCTTTAACTCCTGGCTGTACGCCTTCAGACGTGCAAGAAGCTCCGGATCGGATGTTGCAAGAATCTTCGCTGCAAGAAGTCCTGCGTTGGCACCGCCGTTAATGGCTACGGTTGCAACCGGAA
>ERZ826242.2643-NODE-2643-length-14828-cov-5.114330_pt1 | contig 14828 bp, 8 predicted proteins | sample MGYA00519871_ERZ826242 | MGnify/ENA primary metagenome ERZ826242 (study PRJEB31778, sample SAMEA3449226) | human gut metagenome | biome: human gut; feature: human-associated habitat; material: faeces | place: United Kingdom | collected 2010/2012 ...
ACTTCACTCAGCCGGAGCCTGCAAATAAATTTGCGCATAAATCTTGACGGGACCGAATTGCGGCTAACCTCGAGTGAATCTGAATAGCTTATATACAGCTATGAGACTACACATCCTCTAAAGAAAGACGTCGGCATTTCTGCCGACGTCTTTCTTTGATAAAGAGGGGGATTTACCAATACTTAGGATAACTGCTCGTACTTTGCTGATGCTTTGCGTACTCCCACCAGGGAACTTGGTTGACGAAGTCCGTCAGCTTGTCCCAGAACTGGTCGGCCAGCGTACCCTTGTCCACGTAAACCGTGACAGTATAGGTCTTGGTGCTGCCATCTTCCATGGTGGCCGTGTAGGTCACGGAGTTGGTGAAGTTCACTGTCTCGCCACTACCGGGCGTGAGGGATTTAACGCCGTTGGTGGAGATAGCGGGAGTCAGCTTTGTCACATCCGTGCCGCGGGGCATGGTGATGGTAATGGTGTTGGTGGTATTATTCACCGCACCGGCCACGCCGTTGATGGAGAAGGCGGTGATGCCGTTGACGGTCGTGGTGGCCGTTTCCCACTCACAGGTAATGTTGATGTCACCGGCAGGCATTGTGAAGCGGTTATTCGTGATAACCTTGTCCATCGGGGCTCCACCATCAGCAAAGCCATAGCGCAGAGAACCCGCTTTCATCTGATAACCGCTGTCGGGGTTAACGGTAACGATGATCTCATCGCCCTCATTGGCCTTGGTGCGGTTGGTGGTGATCGTACCACCCTTGGGGGTACTCACCGAGATCTTATACGCACCAGTACTCGGTGTGTCAGAACCACTGTCATAGGCGGGAATCTCCACCTTCAGGGGTGCGCTCTCGCCGCCAGCCGCACTCACAACTACGATGTAGACGTCGCGGGCATCTGTGGTCAGATTGCTGAGGGGGAAGGTAGTCTCACCCGCGCTGGCTGTACCCTTGGTGGTGGATTTCTTGATCTCATCCACTGTGGGAGCTGTTGCGCCGTGGGTCACTACCTTGTAGAAGTAGGTGCCTGCCTCATTGGTGGTAAACGTCACCGTTGCGGCGGTCTTGCTGCTGCGGGCGGCGGAGCCTCCGGACAGGGTCGGGGCGTTGGGAGCCGCAGCCTTTTTGATGGTAATGGTATAAATATTGGTCGTCGTGCCATCTTCCGCCGTTACTGTGAATTTGGCCTGCGTATCCAATGCCATCCCGCAGGGGGCGCCCTCTACCCAATTCTTGTCCGGATCGTTTTCCTTGGTGACTGTGGCAAATTCAGAAATCGTTAGCTTCAGGATCATGTCTGCCAGATCAGTAGTGTCCGTGTCGGCAGGCAGCGTGATCGTGTAGTTCAAGCCAGATTTGCTCAACGTACCGATCTTCTTTTCTCCGTCATAGAGCCCCACACCGGTCAACTGGCAAAGATTACTGTTCTGTGTCTCGTCGCGTTCAAAGTTTGCGGTGATAACAATTCCCTTGCCGGAAGTAGGTACAGTGAACGTCGCAACATTGGGATTCTCCTCCGAAGACGTCAGTTTAAAGTCAACTGTGCTGCCGTCTGCGTAGGCCGCTGTCCAACTCGCGAACTTATACCTGAACTTCGCGGTAGCAGTTACCGTGACCGTTGTTCCTTCGATAACTGCGGCGCTGACAGGTTTACCATCTACTGTGGCGGCAGCGCTGCCCATTGCCGTATCGTTGGAGCCCATTGTGATCGTTGAGAATGCCTTCGCTCTGTACTTGGCTACGACGCTGATGCTGGTTGCATTCTCGGGTACAGTAAACTGACAACCGTCAAAGTCGCCGATCGTATAAGAGATATCAGCACCATCCTGATCCTTCACTTCATAGCCTTCCAAAACAAATTGGCTTGTTCCGGTTGGGCGAACAGCTAGCGTAGCCCCCGGCTTGACGGTATCCTCGTGAGAGGTAAAAGGGGTCATATAGTTGCCTTCGGTCATGCTGACAAGGTCTACACCGGACAGCGCATTTGCCTGACTGGCAGAGAAGCTCAGCTTCACACCTTGCTTTTCAAACACTGCTGTCAGAGATACCTCATTCTCCGGCATTTCAAAGGTCATTGTGGCGGCAGACTCCTGCTCTTTGGTCAGTTCAACACCCTTCGCATCCCAGCGCACAAATTTGAATTTATACGCTGCATGCTCCACGGGAGTGGCCGTTACCGTGACCTCGTTGCCGGCATGGGCGTCGCCGATCGTTTTTTCGCCGTCCGTAACCGTCACAGTTCCCATAACATAAATATTTTCATCGCGATATCTCATCGCAGATGCGGAAATGGTGTACCGTTCCGAAGTATCTTCCTTGAAGGTAATGCTTGTGACCTCAACACAGTCATTGGGCATTACGAAAGAGAACGTGTTGCCGGTAATCGTAATGTCACTCGCAGAAATAGCAGTCTTATCCCTGCTTTTGGTCAGCGTAACCTTATCAATGACCATGTTCTTATTTTCACCGGTCGGCTTGATGCTCATGGTGACCGCCCGATCAGAACGAATATCTTTGGTAACAGTACTATAGGCCTTAGACAAGTCCTCATATCCGCTAAGCTTTTCGGTGCCCGCCGACAATGCGGAAAGGTCATAGCCTTTTTGCGGAAGCACGTTGAATTCCCACGGCATATCCAACTTAACAGTATATTCCTGAGATTTTCCCTCAAGATTTGTCAAGGTAACCGTATCGCTTCCATTCGTAAAGTTCAACTTGTCTTTGGAAGCAGTCGTTCCCCATGTAGGAATGATTTTACTAGTCGTATCCCAAGATGCATAGCTGTCGATATATTCTGCGGAAGAAAATACAAATTTAGTCCCTGTTTCGTCCGCTGTCCAAGTATCAGGATAGTGTGCCAAAAGCTTTGACCCAACGATTTTGAGACGATAATAGTAGAGATGTTGTATCGTCGTCTTCGTAGCGAGTTTTTCTTTTACGACAAAAACTCTCATATAGTTTTCGCCACTGTCGAGAATAATGGCGCTATTCGAGGCATTGATAACATTATTATCAGCATCTTTAACAGCGTTAAAAACACAATCGTTCTTTGGGTTCAGCGAAGAATTACTCGGCGCAGCAAGCAAAGCATCTTTATAGTTTAGTTCGATCTCACCCACCAGATAATATTTCTTTTTTTCTGTATCTGTCTGCCCAGGGACACTCTGCAATTCATCATAATTGCGGATCGTGGCATCTGCAGATGTAAATGTAAAATCATCATTACCGGTTAAGTAGTTATATGCTTTTGGAACCAGCTTATCTTCACCATTGGTATCTTTAAAGGTAAGGCCGCCACTCTCTTTCAGTTGTGGCCGAGTAACCTCCGTGGTTTCTCCCTCGTCAGCATATGCCTTTGGCGCAGTTACGACAAAGAAGCTCATGACCATGAGCAGGCAAAGGAACAGTGATACTGCCCTTTGCCATTTTTTGGCTTTCATGGCTCTCTCCTTTCTAATTAAAATGGTGTCCGTAGCTGGTCTGGTGATCCGCTACGTCGCTGTTCTCTGCCACCTTATCCCAGAGCTGCTGGGAAATGCTGCGCTCAAAGATAACGGTGACGGTATAATTTCTGCTCTCCGTACCCAGCGTTACGGTATAGGTCAAAGGACTGGTGAGATTCACGACCTCGCCGGATACCGGGCTGACCACAGCTCCCGCAGGGACGGTAACGACCGGCGCAACCGCCGTGACATTCGTTCCCACCGGCAGCTTGACAGTGATGGTTCCTGCACTCTGGTCGATCTCACCCTCCACACCCAGGACGGAGAAGCCTGTGATCTTCGCCGTGCTGCTGGAGGGTGTATCATCGTCGCCTCCGCTGCTCTTTGCAGAGATCGGCTGACCACTTTTGTTCAGCACAGTAACGGTGTAGGTGCGGCTTGCCAAATTGTTGTCGCCGCCCAGCGTAAACGTGGCTGCATTGGCAAAGTCCACTGCAATACCGGAGGTCGGAGAACAAGTCCTGCCGGTAAATTCGATGTCCGTGACCAGCTTGGTGCTGGTCAGCTTGGAATCGTCCACACCGGTGACAGTAATGGTGCTCTTGGCGTTGTCGATGGTGCCATTGTACCACTCGTCGCCTGCCTGCACACGGAAGCTGGTGATCTCCGCCTGCGCCTTGGACACGACCTTGATCCGATAAACATTCTGCACCGTCTCGTCGCCGGAAGTCACGGTGAAGGTCTTCCAGTCAGAGAAGTCCATCATCGTCTTGCCATCCAAAGACGGGGTGGAGGTTGCCTCATAGGAGATGCTGGCACTGAGATACATCTTCGAGGTATCCACACCGGCACTCACCGTAAGCAGGATCTCCGTTGCGCCATCGGACGCCTTGGTGATCTTCTTCTCCAAAATGTCCGTCAAGTTCAGCACGCTGTTTTTCAGTTTGATGCTGTTGACATCCAGTTCGGCACCGGAAGCCCCCACATCACCGTGGTTCACGGTGACATAATAGGTTTTCTGTGTCTTGCCATCCTCTGCCAAGACGGTAAACGGCTGTTCAACGCCGTCCACAAAGGTCGTGGGCAGGTTCGGGGCCAGCAAGGTCGCACCTTCTACCATCGTCACCGTCGGAGTCAAGTTCGTCAGGGGCATACCGTCGGGCACTGTGACCGTGATGGTATTCCTGCCGCTTTCACCGCCCTCGGTGATAACGCCCTTCTTGCCTTCAATCTCAAAGTCGGTGATTGAGGCATCTGTGGACAGTTCACGGGCAAAGTTGAACCGGTGGTAATAGAAGTAGCAGGGATTTCCCTGACCTTTCTCCAGGAATTTGAGATACCACTGACTGGCATAGCAGCCTTCATACGTCGCCAGTGCGTTATTCCTTATGCTGGTCGTGTGATGGAAGTAGCCCTCACTGACGTTGGCGAAGTTGTCCATCCAGTTCTGGAGCATGCTTTTTCCCTGTCCGTCAGAGAACCGGGGATCAGTATGGCAGTCGATTCCCATACTGCAAAGGCCCATCATGACCCAAGCGGCAGACTCGCTGTTTACGTCGCCCCATGCCTCGAACGAGAAAGAACTGCTCATTTTCTGGAGAATCGTCTCAAGACCCTCCTGCATCTTAGCCTTTACGCGGTCACCATAAACGGGATCATCCTGATACGGACCGATCGCATACATGATAGCACCTACCATGTCGATACCAAATCCATCCGAAAGATACTTGTGACCAAGCAGTGTCTCCAACAGCCTCTCCCGCGTCCAGACGGCATTGCTCGGAATGGTGTAATTTCCCATGTCCATTGCGAGCAGCGCAAATGTGGGGCCGTTGATCGTATAGGTGCCGCTGTAATTGTAGAGAGCTGCTGCCAGATCATCGACATTATTGCCTTTTTTGTCGATATAAGGCACTCCGTCATGATACTGTGCAAGCTTCGTGCAATCGAAACCACGCGCCGTCAGCATCATAATCGTTCGACCAAGTTCTGTCATGGCAACGCTGGTAGTCGTATCAAGCTGCGAGATGATTTTTCCTACATCGAAGTCGTTGCCTTGACCTGCGTTATAGTTGGGAGATATGTTCTCATAGAAGCCGAGATTCATCCATTCCCAGTCGTTGTTAGCCATGGTGCGATAGCGGCGGATAATGTTGGCAACGACCTTTTCAAGATCACCCTTGTAGGGGTTTGGCAGTGTTTCATCCGACAGTGTTACCGTCACGGTATAGCTGCTGGAAGAGCCGTCTTGTGCTGTTACCACATACTGCACAGGCTGGGAGAAGTTCTGTGCCTCCGTTGCAGAGGGAGAAATCGTGGCGAATTCCGACAAGACAATCTTCGGCACGAAGGTCATCGGTGTGCCTCGAGGAACACTCAGCGTTATGCTTCCAGCCGCCTCGTTGATTTCAGCCGCATAGCCGCCGTATTTAAAAGAGAGGATACTGCATCCGGAGGCTGCCGGCGTTCTGGTAATCGTCACTGTATAGTCCTGCTTATTACCATTTGCCGCCGTAACCGTGTAGCGATTTTCGCCCACCTGCAGTGCTGCAGGTTTTGCCGTGACCGCCGCAAATTCGGAAACCTTGATCTCCGGCTCCGTAACGGCCAGATTTGTTGCATAGGGGATCTCGATTGCAATGTCATTACCATCGATCACACCAATCGCATCACCGATTTTGTAAGACAGGATATCGTTTTCCGCCGAAACCTTTGCGGTGACCGTTACCTTGTATGTTGTTTCCAGTTCATACTCGGAATTGTAGATCACAAGGTCTATCGGCTGGGATTCTGAATTGGTGAAGTCGATGGCCGTATCCTCGCTGGCACCATCCAGGCGGTAGTATTCGCCGGTGTGCTCGATCTCTGGCAGCAGTGCGGATAAGTCGGTTCCAACAGGCAGATTCAGACGGATCGTTCCCGCCTCGCCGTTTTCACCTTCTACGATCTTACCGTATCGTGTTACATCGTTCACTGTTACTGCGAAGGATGTTGCGCGGTTGTAGGGTGTTCCGTTCTCAACGGTAACGAGCCAATTTTCACTTAAATCAACGCCAAAAACGTATTTGTCCAGATTCTTGCCGTTAAACGTAGTTCCAGTCGCGCAATCCCACGGCACAACCGTGTACAGCATCTTTCCAGCTTCCAGACTTCCCGCAAAGTAAGTCGCTTTCACACCTTGTGGGGTCTCAATGACGGGTTCGGGCAGCTGTGTCCAATCGGTTGAGTCGGGAAGCCGGACAGTTATCGTCTTATTTGCCTCATCAACAATTCCCTTTGAGGCACCTACTGAGAAAGCCGTGATCTCCGGTACGGCGATCACGCGGGATCTGAACAGATCAAGGAAATACGGGGCGACAACATGCAGAATGAATTCCAACTGCTCCACGCCCCGTGCAGTGATCGTACTGGGTGTTGTATACGGATCATCCCACTTATATTCATTTTCCCAATAGCTCTTAAGGCCCTCCAGTAAACGCTCGTCTTTCCATCCCTGACCGGAAAGCTGGTACTCGTGTGTATATGCAAAGCCGGTGGTAATGCTGAAAGCACCCTGGATGCCGGTAGCTACTTTTACAAGATAGTTCAGATCTGAAGGATACCATTGTCCAACATGAATGCTGTCCGCATTCTGGATCGAGCAGTAATATGTAAACAGATCATCAAACTGATGCATGACCTTGTAGATTTCCGGTGCGAGCTTCCACAGTTCGGCCTTTCGATCCAACTGCACGGAATCGTCCGCGCTGCTGGAAAAAGCCCAAACCGGGTAATAGTAGTGAATGGAAGGGTCATTCTTATTGTAAATATTCCACTGCTGCACAGAGGAATAATCTGCCGTCGGCTGCACCGCTTCAATGCGGGATGGCCAAGAAAATGCATTGATATTTGTCCGATTGTTTGTATAGAATTCGACCGGCGTAAAAACACTCGTTTCCGCCGCATCCGCATCGATCAGACCGCCCCAATTTCCCGCAACGGAAATGATATTGATCTCAGAACCACTTTGATCTGTAAAAGACAAAGGGATTGTTTCGTATTTGCCTGAAACAAAGGCGGTAAAAGAAGGCCATGTGGAATACCAGCTAGGGTCAAAGGCATAGGTCTTACAGGGAAGCAGTGCGAACAGTATTACAAGAGCCAACAAAAGGCAGGGTAAACGTTTCTTCATGGGAATCCTCTCCTGTTTGTCATGCTTTTCGCAGGGGGGCGGGCAAAGTGCCCGCCCCCTCTGCGGTGCCTTGACAGTTAATCTGTCAGTTTAAGCTCCTGCTTAGTGCCAATAAATACCGTAGTTCGTCGTATAGAACCAGGTAATACGAGCACCGTCAGTCAGCGTGTAGTCGGCAGCACCTACATTGGGGATATTGCAGGTGGTGCTCCAGCCATTGGCACTGTCCGTATACATCCAGCCATCCGCACCGGTAGTGTCAAAGGCAGCCAGACCATTGATAGAGGCCACATAGGTGGAAGAAGGATCATACTCAGAGTAACCTGCGCTCTGCATGAACCGCTGCAGAACGGTCATGGCACTTGTGTTAGGATCAACTCGAATGGTGCCCCAGGGCTGGGCAGAGGTACCGCCGAAATAAGCAGCTGCAGCCGCGGCGATTTCGTCAGCCTTGGTTTTCACAGTTCCGGTGTACCACTCAGTGCCCTTCAACTCACTGAAATCGAAGCCAAAGGTCACGCTGATCTTGCCATCGGAGGCAAACGTCACCATCATAACATAGGTGCGGGTATTGCCATTTGCCGTAACCGTCAGTGCGGGAGTGGTAACACTCAGGTTCATGGTTGCGGTCACATCGGTCGTACCAGAGACGTTACTCACATTGCCGCCCAAAGTCGCAGCGGCATTCTTGGTAAGAGTGGTAGATACCGCCGCCGTATTGGAAGCGGCAGGGACATTAGTTGCAGAGATGTAATAGTTGCAGAAAGTCCAGCCATTCTCAGCCGTATTGGTGTTGCCCTCGAAGTAGGGGTTGCCCATGCAAGGATTCTGCACAGTCACACGATACACGTTAGCAGCAGTCGTTGCGCCGTTGAATACCACATTGGAGATCGCCAGAGGATCAGTGGAAGGAATGGCTACCTGAGCCTGATTGTTGTCGTTGATACCGGCAGCAAGGATATAGGGGTTCTCATTATCATGGCCGTCAAGAACAATCGTGTAAGACTTATTCAGCAAGTCAACACCATTAATGGTGTAGATATAATCTACATCATCATAGGTATACCCAGTACCTGCGCTCAACAAGGTGCCGCCAGTAATGGTGGTTTCATCTTCCATCGTGATGATAACAGTCTGGGATTTTAGGCTTTCTTCCGTAGTGGTAGCAGGCAAAGTCGCACGAATGAACAACTGTGAATCATCATAGGTGGGGGAATTGGGATTGCCGTATCCATCCACCTGATAGACAGCATTAGTACCACCAATCGTTACCAACTGGATCTCACTGGGTTTGCTTGTGGTTTTTGCGGCAACGGGCTTGCCATTGCCGTCCGCCATGGCGATAGTGCTCAGCGAGAGCGCCATCACCAGGGCAAGAAACAGGGATACGAGTTTCTTCATTTTTGTTTTCCTCCTAGAAATTATATTTTTTCACCGAGATTGCTCTCGGGTGAAAAGAAAAGTAATAATGTACCTATCGACAGGCATAAACCATAATTCTATTCTAATTCAATCTGGAAGCTATAGGTCTGGCTCAATTCACCGCTGGTTACTACCAGATCACGGTCTTCCAGCGCCAGATTCAAAATGAACCGTCCGCCCAGCTCGTTCACAATGCAGGGGCTATCATCTATGTCCAACACCGCATCCGGGGCAAGCTCTACATTTGCGGCACAGTTTTTGAAATCCGTGTCCGTCGGCAGCGTAATGGCGATCACATAGTGCGTCTCATCATTCTCTGTGTGGGTCTGGATCTCCGCCGTACTGTTGCCGATCACAAAGCTGCGGATCAGCGGCTCCTCATTGGCGGCGTTCGCTTTCCCGCAGCCCGCCAGACACGGCAGGATACAGAGCACAGCCAGCACTATGCAGCATATCTTCTTCATATCGTTACCTCACTCAGAGCGGATGGCTTCGTTGGGACTGATCAGTGTTGCCTTGCGGGCCGGCATCCATGCGGCAGCAATGGCTACGCCGCCTGAGAACAGCACGCCGCAGACCGCCAGCCACCAGGGCAGCACGCACCGCAGCTCGCGGGACGCGAAGATCACCGGTATGAGCCACTTGGCAATAAAGCTCAGCACCAAGCCCGCCGCGCCGCCGATCACACCCACGATCAGTGCTTCCGTCAGGAACATCTTAAAGATGTCGCCCCGGATGGTGCCCAGCACCTTCAATACGCCGATCTCTCTCGTTCTCTCCGTGATAGACATCATCATGGTGTTTGCCACACAGATGGCGGAGATCAGGACAGCGATACCGCCCAGCGCGCCCAGCATCCCCTGGATCTGGCGGGACTGTGTGCGCACCGTCTCCAGCATGTCATTGAGGGAGTAGGTGTTCAGGCCCGTGTCGCGGATCAGCTTGACAATGCGCTGCACGTCGTTGACGTTCTTCACCTTCACCCAGACGAGATCGTAGGTAGGGCCGTTGGCCTTCTCCTCCGCCGTCTTGGTTTGCGTTGTCGCGCCCATGTAGTTGGCGTTGGCCTGCGTCATTTCCTGCAAGCGGTCAAAGGACATGAACGCGGCGGTGGCGAAGTTGTTATTCAGCGTGGAGCAGATGCCCGTCACTCGCAGGGTATAGAGATTGCTGGAGGGCAGCGCCCGTCCGTCAGCGTCTGCCTTCGGCTCACCGATCAGGCTGGAGGAATCGAAGGTCATGCGGACAGGTACTTCCAGCAGGTCAATCAGAGCGTTGCCGTTTTCGTCCACCGCCAGCTCCCAATCCTTGGCCTTGTTGGCAAGACCGGCTGCAACGTCGTCGGTGAACAGCACTTCCGGATGCAGGCGCGTCCCGTCCTCGGCCATCGTGCCACGTTCCGGCGTCAGCATGAAGCTTTCTGCCGTGGTCATGTCGATGCCGTAAACGCGCACCATGTTCACATAGTTGCCGGACACGATGTAGGCGGGCTGCTGGTAGACCGGCGTCACCGCCTCCACACCGTCGATGCCCCGAAATGCCTCCAGCGCCTTGTCGTTCAACAGCGCTTTTCGTCCGTAGTCACTGGTGGCGGGCGTCACGTCGATCTTCGTCAGACTGCCCATGGCCTCGATGCTCTCGCGGTACGCCTGCTCATAACCCAAGCCCACGGAGATCAGCACCACGATACACATGACGCCCACCGCCATGGAGAGGGCCGTCAGGGCCGTTCGGGTCTTTCGCCGGAACAGGTTCGTGCAGCCGTAGTGGAAAAGGTCTCTCGGCTTCATACGTTCCCGTCCTTATTGCTTCCGTCGTAGGTCAGCGGCTTCTCCCCGATATCCGGCGTGCCGCCGTCCGCGTCAAAGTCGTCGTCGAAATCGTCCGCGGCAGCGGCAGCTGCTGTGCCGGGGCCGATCTCGCCCCGCTTATAGCGGATGATCACATAGACGATGATCGCAATGATGATCAGCACCAGCAAGATCACCAGCAGCCACAGCCACCAGCGGTTGCCTGTGCCGCTCTTCTGTGTGTTGACGCTGTTGGCGTCGGTATCCGCAGAGCTTTCCGCCACACTCAGGGGTACGGAGATATCCTGAGAATACGTCTCGCCGTTGGCGTCCTCGTACTGCAGGATCAGCTTGCCCACAAACGCGCCGATCTTGGAGAAGTTCACCGTCACATCGGCACTGGTGGAGCCGCCTGCCAGCAGATCGCCCACATAGCAGGGGGTGGAGGCGGTCATGCCATCCGTAGCCATCACGCGGATGTTAAGGGCCTTTGCCCTACCCATGTTAGTCAAGGGGACGGAGATGGTGGCCTCCTTATCCTTGCTGGGAGTGCCGTAGACCTCCGGCGTTCCGGCCAGAATATCCATCTGCTGGCTGATGGGCAGCATGATGTTCTGTGCCGCCTTGCCGGCAATCGCCTCGGTGGTCTCGTAAGTCAGGTTGATGCCCAGCATGGCGGGGCCTACCTCCGCGTCCTGCTTGGCCATAATCTTATACTTTAAGGTCGCCGTGCCGCCCGGCTTGATGGTGTCGGCATAGGCGGTATCCGTACCGCCCACGCACAGGGTCAGGCCGGGGGAATTGGTGAACACCAGACTGGAGATGATCTTCTTGGCCGTGTCATACTTGGAGTTGTTGATAAGGGTCAGGCGCAGCTCCGTTTCCTCGCCCGCCATCAGGCCGGATACCTCGGTGTCGTCCACATAGAGCTTATAGCTCTGCACCATCACGGACATGGCAGAGGCGTCATAGCCGTCGATAATGGTGATCTGGGTGGAGAAGCTGCCCTCCGCGGGAGCGCTGTTCTCGAAGTAGGTGGCCTTGAACTTGATGGCCTTGTTGCCGGAGGTGGCAAAGGGCGACACCTTGAAGGTGTAGTCCAGATACTTCACCTCGCCGCTGGCCCAATAGTCGAAATACTTGCCGTAGTTGGTGGACTCCACCACGAAGGGGAATTCGTCCAGAGAGGTGGACACCACGGGATAGACCGTCACGCTGGTCAGCGTACCGCCCACGTTGATCACAGGGATCCGCATGGAAATGGTCTGATTGGGGGTGCCGGTGGGCACGGTGTAGGAGCCGTCCACGTTGGTGCCGGCCACCTGCAGGCTGCCGAAGGAGGTGGTCACGCCGGACATGTTGCCGTCGTCAACCACGGTCACATAGGCGGTGATCTTGAAGGTCACATCCTCGGTGATGGTGGTACCGTTCACGGCATCCTCGCGCCAGACGGTGGCGTTGACTTTGAAGGGCGCGGCATAGCGGCCCTTGCTGGCGAACTCGCTGATCTTGAACTCGAACCACACCTCGGCGGTGGAGTTATAGGACATATCCTTCAGGTGCTGCACATCGCTGGCATAGATCAGCTCGAAGGGCCAGTTGGACACGCTGGTGTCGGTGGGCACATCGGGGTAGATGTTGATGTTGCGCAGCATGTACTTTTCGCTGGGCAGGTATTCCTTGTTCACCGCCAGCGGAAGCACGATCGTCACCACCTGACCGGGGACGCCTCTGGGAGACTGTGCGCCGGTATCCATCAGGATCAGGGCGTTGGCGTCGCTGGGGATGATCTTGATATCCGTATTGGGCGTTTCATCCTCAACGGGGATACCGCTGCCGGTATCCTCATCGTTTTCATAAGCCGTAGTGCCGCTGTTATCCGCCGTAAGCTCCGCCGCCATGGCGACGGTGGGCAGCATGGTAACTGCCATCACTGCGCAGATCAACAGGGCCAATACCCGTTTTGCCGTTTCTTTCTTCACTGTGTGCGCTCCTCTCCGGTGTGGTGATTTTCTGTCTCTATCTTGCCGTCGTCGAAACGGACGGTACGATCTGTATAACGCTCCATCTGGGGATCATGTGAGCTGAGGATGAAGGTGGTGTTCCGTTCCCGGAAGATCTCACACAAAAGCTCCATGACCTCCTGGCCGGTGCGGCTGTCCAGGTTGCCGGTGGGCTCGTCCGCCAGCACGATGGAGGGCTCCGTAATGATGGCCCGCGCAATACTGACACGCTGTTGCTGGCCGCCTGACAACTCCGAGGGCCGGTGGTCTACATGCTCCCGCAGGCCCACACGGCTCAGTGCCTGCCGCGCCTTCCAGTTCCGCTCTGCCTCCGGTACGCCACGGATCGCCAGCGGCAGTGCTACGTTTTCCAATGCCGTATACTGGGGCAGGTTGTTGTAGCTCTGGAACACGAAGCCGATATAACGGCGGCGGAACTTCGTCCGCTGCTCCTCGTCCATGGCTTCCAGATGGTGCTTACCGCGGAGGATGATCTCGCCCTCGGTGGGCGGCTCCAGTCCCGCCAACATATTCAGCATGGTGGACTTGCCAGAGCCGCTGCGGCCCGCGATGCAGACGAATTCGCCCTGCCGTACGGACATGTCCACGCCATCTAAGGCACGGACTGTATTGCCGCCTACGGTATAATACTTTTTCAGACCCATCGTCTGTATGATGATTTTTCGCTCGCTCATAGTTCTCTCTCGCTTATTTGAAATGTGGAGGGCGGCAATATGTAATTCCGCTCTTCCGCTGTCAGGCCAAACTTGATCTTGATGCGTTCCAGCTTCCGCACCCACGGGTCGCCCAGCGCCCACAGCACCAGAAACGTACACAGCCCGTGGCAGAAGTCAACAAAGAGACTGGACACATAGGCCATACCTATCGTCTGCCATGTAATGGGCTTGATCCAGCCAATGATGTAGTAAAGGTTCATGATCCAGCCGTACAGGAAACCGGACAAAAGGCCATAGATACATAGCCGCAGGGGGGCGTGGTCGGTGAGCTGCCGCACGAAATGCAGCAGGTCGCCCCGGTTCGTATTCTCCGGACACAGCCTGTCCCACAGCTTCGCTGTGAAGTGCGGGCGGTTCTTTTCCGCAAACATACCGGCATTCTTCAGGATACCGGCCAAAAAGCCTACCAGGCCCCAGGTGAACATCTGCCACGGCGTCCACGGACCCTGCCCGAAAATGAAGTTGCTGACAAAGCCTGTCAGCGCGCCGGTGAGAAAACCCGCCTCCGGCCCAAAGGCTATCGCTGTAATGATGATAACAGCTGAGCAGGGCTTGAAGTTTGGCAATGGGATAATAGAGAATACTGTGCGCCCCACAACGGCAATAGCCGCCATGACCGCGATGGGGACCATCTCGCGGGCTTGAGGTTTCTTCTTATCGAATACCAGAATGAAGGGTATCGAGGAAGCTACCAGGAACAGCAGGCCCAGCAGGATATCTGAGTTCAAAATGAGGTAATCCCAGAAGGTACGGGATCCTACCGGATTGACCGTAGGCCGGTGTCCCTGATAATAGCCATAGGCTACCATCAGCGTGGGCAGCACCAGAAGGATCACCCACGCGGCGGCTCTGGTACGTTTGCTGACAAAGAGCTTCGACACGACGCGATCACCTCCTCACAGGTAATGTCCGTGGGGAAATGCTCCGCCGCGATGCGGTTGGCATCGGTGGTATAGAAGCGGTTGCCCGCGAAGAAAGCGTGGGGTTCGCCCTCAGACAGCAGCAGGCCATCAAACATCAAGGCGCAGCGCGTGGCATAGCGGGCGGCAAACTCCACATCGTGGGTCACGATCAGGATAGATGTGCCATCCCGGCACAGCGCCCGCAGCAGCTTTGCCAGCTCCGCCTTGGCGTAGGCGTCCAGTCCCTTGGTGGGCTCGTCCAGTAGCAGCACCGTGGCCTCCCGCAGCAGCAGCTTGCCCACCGCCAGACGCTGGATCTCGCCGCCGGACAGGTCGTAGGGATGCCGCGCCAGCAGTGGCG
>ERZ826242.2646-NODE-2646-length-14806-cov-5.298759_pt1 | contig 14806 bp, 18 predicted proteins | sample MGYA00519871_ERZ826242 | MGnify/ENA primary metagenome ERZ826242 (study PRJEB31778, sample SAMEA3449226) | human gut metagenome | biome: human gut; feature: human-associated habitat; material: faeces | place: United Kingdom | collected 2010/2012 ...
CATAGGCATATCGGAAAAAAGCATATTTTCAGCACGTTCGTCTGTATAGGAAATGCCGCCAAGAATATCAATCTCTCCATTTTCCAACTGTGTAAAGCAGTCTTCCCAATCACTTGTTACATATTCATAGGTCCATCCTGCATAACCTGCAATGTCCTGAAGATACTCATAACCATATCCGCTTCTTTCTCCCTTTTCATTGACCACATTATAAGTTTCTTCAAAAGATCCTACCCTAATAGCATTATTCGAATTTTCTTTGGCAGATGCAGAAACAGGTAAAGCAATCAAACATATCATTGTGCAAAATATAAAGTAGCAAAATCTGAAATTCATTATATTCTGTACTAATTTGCACTTCTTCATCTTTCTTCCACCCTCCAGGCTACAGTCGGTAGCTTGCTTGCAGATTCTAATTTTACATTCATGAATAATCAATAACCTCCCCGCTATTTTCCACAATATTTTTTCAAATACTTCTGTATTACTTATTCAAGTATTCCACTCAAAAACAAAAAAAGAACAGCCGATAAATATACCGAACTGTTCTACTACTTCCGAAGTCCACGCAGCATTGACATTACTGTTTCCTGCGCCATGATTCTTCCCAGTGACGACTGGGAAATTCCTGACAGCTGCGATAATCTGTATTTACTGATGTCACGCTTTTCACATAAAGATGTTATTTTATCCGCAATATACTTCTCTATCTGCAAGCAACTATACCTCGTTTCCGCAAAAGTCATTTTCGCTTATATCGTTTTTATAATATCACAGACAATTACATTTGTCACATAAAAGTTTGAAGCCTCAAACAATATTTTTTAATATTTTCTAATTTTCGGAAATTTCTCTATTAAAAGTGATAAAATAGCAAAACACTCATGTTTACAATAAGCTTCCATTCCTTTGATAATAGCCATCCCGGTACACCACTCTGATGTCCTCTTTGCTATACCAGAAGTCGGGGAAATAGCATTTGAGAAGTTGCAACCACTACACACAATATTCACACAAAATTCTCTTTACGTTTTCAATTTTTATAGGCTTTGCCAAGTGAGCATTCATTCCTGCTGCGAGACACTTTTCTTTATCTTCTCTGAATGCATTTGCAGTCATGGCAATAATCGGGATTGTTTCAGCATCTGGACGTTTCAGTGACCGGATTGTTTTTGTCGCAGTAAGCCCATCCATTACAGGCATCATGATATCCATCAGAATTGCATCAAAATAACCTTCCGGTTTCTCCTGAAACATTCTGACCGCCTGCAGTCCATCTTCTGCAACTGTCAGATTTGCACCTTCATCAGACAACAGCGTTTCCGCAATTTCTGCATTCAGTTCATTATCCTCCACCAACAATAAGTTTAATCCGCTGATATCCATCTGTGCCGCTGTTTTCTTTACTGTATCTGGTGCGGGAGCAAGTTTAAACGGAATCCTGATGATAAAGGTTGATCCAACGCCTTCTTCGCTTTTAACTTCAATAGTTCCACCCATTTTTTCAATCAGACCTTTTACAATCGCCATTCCCAGTCCAATTCCCTGCTGTGTACTTCTTGCATCCTCTCTTTCCTGCGAAAATGGCTCAAATATATGCTCCTGGTATTCCCTGCTCATACCAATGCCAGTATCAGTTATGGTCCACTCATATGTCGTAATTCCGTCAACAGCTTCTGTATAATCTGATACAGTTCTTATCTTGCCGCCAATTCGGTTATACTTAATACAATTTCCATAAATATTAAGAAATATCTGTCTTAAATGCAACGGACTTCCATAAATAAAAGGATATCGAAGCCCTTCTTTTTTTGAACAGAACTGCATCTGGATTCCTCTGTCTTTTGCCCGCTGTTCTATGATAGTCAGAACATCCTGGCTTAATTCCTCAAAGTTGATGATTTCCTGCGTCAGCGGTACATTTCCATCTTCAATTTTGCTCATCTGAAGGATATCGTTAATAAGAGACAATAGGTAATCTGCAGCTACCTGCATTTTTCTGAAATTTTCCAGGACCAATTCCCTGTCATCAAAATGCTTCTCAGCAATCTTCAGCAATCCGATAATTCCATTCAGCGGGGTTCTCATATCGTGAGACATCCTGGAGAGAAAATCAGACTTGCTTTTATTTGCTTTCTTTTCACTTTCCAAGGCAATTGATTTGTGCATGAAGTCATTTTTATCCAGCATGAGATTCCAGTGTTCAATGGTTCCGTCTTCCTTTATTACTTTCTGTCCACGATCTTCGATGTATTTGTATGTACCGTCCTTACAGCGTATCCGGTAAATAGTAGCATAATGATCAGAATAAGTATATTGATTTAATGCATCTGCAAGTCCGACCTTCACGTCATCTGGATGAACAAGGCCGATAATATTACCGCCAGAAGCGTCCAACAGTTCCTTTGGTGTTGCGTAACCGAGCATATTTGCAAATTGTTCTGAAACATATTTGAAAGAGTATTCCGGGTCATCATTACTGATTTTGACGCCGCCAGGGATGGATATGGTAAATAACTCCAGCTGACTTTGCAGTTTTTTTGTTAGTTCCTCGATCATAGCCGTATGCTTTTTCTCTTCTTCCAGAAGCTTCGCATACTCTCTGTTTGATTTTTCCAGTGCCCGCTCTTTTTCCTCTAAGCGATAATGTTCTGTACGGTCAAGAACATAATTAACTGCAATGACATCTCCAGTTTTCTCTTCACGGTACAGAGCCATGTGATCTTCTGCAAGCATGGGCTCAAAAGTAGCAGTCCTGGTCCAGTATCGGAACGATATATGACGTTCGCCATTTGCAAAACGCTTTAAAAGTCGTTCTCTGTCAAACTCGTGCAGAAAATCTTTAAGACCTTCCTCAGGTATGGTCAATGCCCATGCATCCACCAGACTCTGTAAGCTTGAATTTTCCGGCAAACCTAATTGTTCATTCAGATTATATTTTTTTCCATTAACTACCTGATACATGGAACCACGTACAATACTCTTTGTGAGATTGATCACGCAGTATCCATCGGCAATAGCAAATACCGACTCTTCCAAAAAACGATTATTAATAATGTCCTGACTCATACAACTTCTCCTCGTTAATCTTCTAGTAAGAATTATATCTTTATTTTTGTGTATCCGTCAATAAAAAAGACATATACTCTTATATGAGATGTGTCTGGTATATTTATGTATTTTTATTGTTACCTGTTCAGACGGTCAAATAGCACCGTAGTTGTATTGGTTGCGATATGTACCCGCTCTTTTTTCAAAATACTTCGCGGACGCTGATTTTCCCTGAAAGAATCATATTCATTGTTTTAGATGGGTTGAAGCGTGGCAAATTGATATCCTTCAAATATTGAAAGCCTGCAAGATGTGGAAACTTTTCAGATGGAAATGATAGATGAATTGTGTACAGTTGCTGTTTGTAGCCAAATGTAAAAACATAATAATATTCTGTTAGTTCTTTCCACGCAACTGCTGCATCATACAGTAATCCGTGATCATTGTTTTCCATACACATCATCTCCTTTATCACAAAATAAGAGCCTTGCCGAAGCAAGGCTCTTACTAAGCGTTTTTCTTCGATTCAAAGAATCTATTCGGCCTGTGGTTACCGCATAACCCACGGTCTGGCTCCACAATCGGCTGAAACCGAACCAGTCAATTGCTTCATCACCGCGATAGCTGGTCATCGCCGCTATCCTCTAAAATCATTGTATCACAAAATTGCCAGAGTTCAATAGCTCTGAAAAATTTTGTAGAGCTGAAATTTTCACTGAAATTTCCACGCCCATCAGTAGTATATGCAGGATTTCGGAAATAGAAACATTTTTTGATTGTTTTTTCAGGCGTATGAGAATACCAGAAGTCGCGGAACTAGCAATCCATCAGATGTACCGAAAATACGTGGTGGAGATTGAGGATAGTAGACAATTTAGGGAATTGAGAGAAAAGAAAAGCCATGGTTCGTGCCATGACCTTTCAAAAGAACATATTTATTGTTTCATTCAGCCGTAACGCCTGCTAAATTGACTACTACATTATAAGAACTCTTATCATCATTTACAATGCTATTTCGACAATCTGCATACGTACCTTCCATCCATATATATACTTTCATTGTCACACCACCAGCAGTAACCTTTTCTGCTATTTTTCCTGAATTCTGTACCGGAATATGATAACTGTCACCATTTTTCACAGCTGCCCAGTTCTTTCCATTTTGATCAGTATATGTGGTTCCATATACATATGGATAATGAACTGTTTGTGTGGTAGAACTGCTTTCAACACAACTCCATCCGGCAGTTGCATTTTCATCGTTACCAACATCTTCCATACTGCGACACGCACAGCATCTTCTGCTCCTTTTGCAGCAGAATCCATGGTTATCCTCGCTATGTAGTCCAGATCTTCTTTCCCGGCATTTCTTACATAGTAGGTATATGCCATATAGTTCTTTCCGTTATGGCTTCCTTCTTTTTTGTCCAGATTTCTGCCATTGTTTGTTTCTTCTCCTCTGCATATTTTTTGAAATATACATAATTTTTCATATTCATACTATCACAGATGTCTTTTTCCATCTAGGCTTATTCTTTGGATTTTTCTACATATACATACTATTTTTTGTTTTTATTATCCTTTTCACATCAAACAGCACAGGAAATATTTTATTTTTATGCTTTTCATCTCAATTACAACCGCAGCACATAACCCGTATTATAATACCTGCCGCCAGAAATGGTCCCAATGGAAATGTATCTTTTCTTCCTATCTTTCCGTTCATCAGCATTCCGGCACAGTATATTCCGCTTAACACAATTCCTGTTACCGCGGCCTGTATAATCTCATTTCCACCAATCATCAGACCAGAAACTGCCATCAGTTTTATATCTCCTCCACCGAATCCGCCTCCTAAGTACACGGCAAGTAGCCACATAGGGACCGCCACGGCAACGGCTCCTATAATCCGTTCCTGCCATGGCAGTCCCATTTTCAAATACATCTCGCACAGCGCCAGACACATGATTGCCAGGTGGAACCGGTTATCAATTTTCTGATATTTCCAGTCTTTCCCCGCAATCACGCACAAGAGGCTGATATATATGATTGTAATTCCATATTTTAATGTGTTCATATTTTCTTTTGGATTCGGTTGCACGAGAAAATTCCTGCACTGATTCCTCACATCTACTATATTATCATAGCATAAGTTATCATTTTAATCTCTAGATTGTTGTAATTTTTAATAACACTTACTGCACGGTCCAAGTCCCTCTGCTTCTGCCTGTGCCCTGGTCTCTTGTCTTGCGTTGTTTGGGTTCATACGTCCGCAGTTATTAATTCTGTGATACTTGGAACCTGTTGCAGATACCCACACCTGTTCCGTTGACGCATCTCCTGCTATAGCAGTATTATTCGAATTTCCTGATACTGCTGAAGCTGTTGTACCTGCCGCCGTGCTGCTTCCACTGGTCGTTCCTGCCGGCTGGGTTCCCTGGTCTTCTTCATCTCCCGGGGTGTAATCATTGCAGGCTTCTGCACTCCAGCTTATGTCTGTACCGTTGCTGGCTGCGACAATCGTTCCCTGCTTATCTGTACGGTACACCTGGATACCCATGCTTTGGAGCTTATCCATGGTATCTTTATCCGGATGGCCGTATTTGTTATTTTTTCCGCAGCTGATGATGGCATATTCCGGTACGGTCTTCTGTAAGAAATCCCAAGACGAGGCTGTCGCTGATCCATGGTGTCCCGGCACCAGTACGTCACAGCTTAAGTCTATGCCGGATGCACACATGGCAGCTTCGCTTTCATGCTCTGCGTCTCCAGTGAATACAAAGCTGTTCTGACCATTGACAAGCTTGATCGCTACGGAGTTATTGTTGCTTCCCTTAGTCTCGATCTTAGACGGTGCCAGAATCTCGAACGAGCCGCTTCCAAAGGAAAATGTCTTTCCTACTTTTGGATGCTGCATTTTTAGTCCGTCTGATTTTACGGCTTTTACAAATGACTTATAAAGCTTGCTTGTATGTACGTAGTTACTTGATATGACGTGTTTTACATCAAATGCATTCAGACATCCGATCAGTCCCGCCATATGATCGGCATCGTAGTGGCTGCTGATCAGGTAGTCGATCTTTGTAACACCCTGATCTTTCAGATAGGCAACTACGAAGCTCGATGTCTTCTTATCTCCGCCATCATAGATCATCGTCTTTCCTTCTGACTGCACCAGAATAGAAAGTCCCTGTCCGACATCCAGGAAATGTACCTTCATCTCTCCTGCATTCGTCTGACTGGCGCCTGTGGTTCCTGCTGCCTGGACCGTCTGTACATTTAGTCCAGATCCAATCATTCCGATCACGAATAGAATCGGGATCAGGATGGACAGCAGTTTTTGTTTCCATCTTTTTTTCATGTGTCTTTTTCCCCTTTCATCTCCACGAGTGGACGAAGCCAAGTTTTCAACTTACGGAACATCTACTCGTGAACGGTAATTATTATACTCGTATTTTTAAAAAAGGGAATACTTTTCTCATTGATTAATTTATATTTTTTGTTTATAATAATATCAAAATGGTTGTGACATATCTAAAGTATATCAGATATGTATATCTAAAATATCAGAAAGGATTTTTAGCTTCTCTTGCATACTTTGGTATCAAAAAAAGAGCAATGCAATTTTCTTAAATCACATTACCCTCCTATTTATCCAAGCTGGAAATCGGACTTGAACCGACGACCCCTTCATTACGAGTGAAGTGCTCTACCAACTGAGCTATTCCAGCATTTGCGGCTTTGACAGCCACAAATATTATTATACCGTATTTTTACATATTTGCAAGTGTTTTTTTAGCAGATTTTCTATACTATGCATTCTCTGACATATGTACCGTCATCTGTGGATACGGAATTTCGATCTCATTTTCATCTAATGCAAGCTTGATTTCCTCCAGCATTCTCCATCTGGTATCCCAGTATTCTTCGTTTTTGACCCATGCACGTACGCCAAGTACAACTGCGCTGTCCGCGAGATCGTCAACGAATACGAGAATCTGTTCGTTTTTGATGATGCTTGCATCCTTCACCAGTACATTTTCGATGACGGATTTTACCTTTTTGATGTCTGCGTCATAAGAAATGCCGACACGCAGATCCAGTTGTCGTTCATCTTTTGCAGATGCATTGGTAATGCTATTGTTGGTCAGCATACCGTTTGGGATTACGATGGTCTTATTATCGATTGTTGTAAGTTTGGTGTAAAAGATCTGGATTTCCTTTACCGTTCCTTCTTTTCCATTGGTGTCTTCAATGATGTAATCTCCGACCGCAAATGGTTTCAGCAGCAGAATCAGGACACCGCCTGCAAAGTTCGAAAGACTTCCCTGTAAAGCAAGACCGATAGCTACACCACTCGATGCAACTAATGCTGCCACTGAAGTCGTATCGAATCCCAATCCTGAGATCAGTGTGAAGATCAAAAGCGCATATAGACCGTATTTCAGCAGTGAATCTACGAACTGTTCCACGCCTTTATCTGCACCGGAACGCTCGAAGGATCTTCTTACAATCTTTCTGATCCATTTGATCACCAGACGGCCGACAAAAAATACAATCAGCGCCATAATTATCTGCAGTCCAAATGAAATCAATGATGGAATGCTGTCCTGCACGTATTGCGTCAGACGACTGACTTTATCCACGGCTTCCTGTGTTGCCTCTGTTACTTCCTGCGTTGTATCCGCAATTGTTGTATCTGTCATATGATATTTCCCCTTGTTTCATTCTGAATCACTACCCCTTCTATTTCAACCGGCTGAAGACATATATACCGCAAAGCAGGATATATAGATTGCTAAAATGGTTTTTCAGACACATTTTAGGAGCACATGATTTTATTTTTGTAATTTTACTTTTCTTTCAGTGCAAGAAATGCACTTAAATTTCCCCTCTTATTTCCCGTCGTCCGGTGTGAGAACAGAATCTCCGGATTGCAGTGTGTACATACATTCGTCACTGCGATATGCTCCGGAACAATCCCGGCCTCCAGAAAGATCAGCTCATTCGCCTTCCAGAGGTTCAGCTGATACTTGCCGTTTTCCTTTTTATAAAAAAGTTCCGGCCAATATGTCTTATCAAAACTTTTCCGGAATTCTTCGATCACATCTTCGCTGACTTCATAGCAGTCCTGGCAGATGGATGGTCCGATAGCCGCATAGATATCTGCCGGATCAGAGCCATATGTCTCCTGCATCTTCTCAACGGTTACTTTTCCCATCTTTCCGACGGTTCCTCTCCATCCGGAATGCGACAGTCCGATTGCTTTTTTCACCGGATCTACAAAATATAACGGGACACAGTCCGCATAGAATGTCACCAGGCAGATTCCCGGTACATTGGTAATCATACCGTCCGTCTCCATGAATCTTTTTCCTTTATCTTCTGCACGGACAACTGCTACATTAGTGGTATGTGTCTGATTCGTGTATGTAAAGTCTTCCGGCTTTACTCCGATCGCACGGGCGATCCGCCGTTCGTTCTCTTTTACATCTTCCGGATCATCGCCTCTGGTTGTGCTGATATTCATGGTCGCCCAGCAGCCTTTGCTGACTCCGCCAAGTTTTGTGGAGAATCCATGATTGACAATTCCGGTCTTTTCTAACATCGGATAGCTTAAGAATGGTACTCCCGCCACTTCTTTTTCTTCAAATATGTATTTCTGATTTTTATAATGTAAGCCCAGACTCATGTTTCCGCCTTTTATCCTTTCCTGTGTATGATACATTTTCACAATCCCGCAGTATTATTCTCTTATATTTTAAAGCACATCTAAAAAACAATTCCGTATTCGTGTTGCAGAATTCGCCTCATTTCACATCTAATACAAATATCCACATTTTTTGACACTCATATTATTCTATATAATCAAACGCATTCTCATAATGTATGATTTCCAGTCCGCTCATATCTGAGGATTCTTTTAACAGTTCCACTTCCGGAATACCCTCACAGCTTATCACATCAAACCTGCATGGCCGGTCTTCCATATGATGCGTCATAATATAATACAATGCACTTTTTGAAATCACCCTCTGTTTTGCATAATCGACCGCCTCCGACGGATGTCCTTTCCGGTCAGATCCACGGTACTTTACCTCACAGAACACCAGATACTCCCCATCTTCAGCAATAATATCAATCTCGCCACACTTACAGCGATAATTATATTCCAGAATCCGGCAGCCTTTCTCCTCCAGAAAGGCGCCGGCTATCTTTTCATAACGAGTTCCTGTTTCCCGGTTATTTTTCTTCTTATACATATTTCTTTATAAACGTCATCCTGTGTATCGGTGATGGTCCCAGTTCTTTCAGTCCTTCGATATGCTTCTTCGTTCCATATCCTTTATTACTTGCAAAGTCATACCCCGGAAGCACGCTGTCATACTCTACCATCAGGCGGTCCCTGGTTACTTTGGCTATGATACTTGCCGCTGCGATAGACACGCTTTTGGCATCTCCCTTGATGATTGGCACCTGTGCGATATCCACTTCCGGTATCGTCACTGCGTCATTCAGCAAAAGATCCGGTGTAACACCAAGATTCCGGATTGCCATACGCATTGCTTCATATGTTGCCTGCAGGATATTGATCTCATCAATCCTTGCCGGACTTACGATACCGATTCCGGTTGCAACTGCACGCTCCATGATCTCATCATATAACGCTTCACGTTTCTTCTCTGATAACTTCTTCGAATCATTCAGATACAGGATCGGATCGTCTTTTGGAAGGATTACGGCTCCCGCCACAACCGGACCTGCGAATGGTCCACGTCCGACTTCATCGATTCCGCAGATGTACTGGCAGTCGCTATACTGTTTCTCGTACACGCTCATCGCCGCTGTGCGTTCCAGTTCTTTCTGAAGCTTTTCTTCTTGTTTTCTCTTTTTCTCTTCTTCTCGTTTATTCATGCCGAATTACTCCCACATTGTTAAATGGATAGATCCGTACCCATGCTCTTCCCATCAGATCACTCTTTTTTAAGACACCGACACTTGGATCACGGCTGTCCATACTGTGATTGCGGTTATCTCCCATTACAAAATATTCATCTTCTCCTAGCGTTACCGGATCTTCTGCCGTCTGCGGATCTTCGATCAGTTCATTTCCATAAATGTCACTTGTAAGCTGTTCACCATCTATGTATACATAACCATCTTTGATCTGCAGGATCTCTCCCGGCATGCCAATGATACGCTTGATATAATAGGTGTTTTCTTCATATTTATATGGAAATACGATGATATCATATCGCTTCGGATCCCGGAACCGGTAAGATAATTTATCCACGATCAGATTGTCTCCGTTATGTAATGTCGTTTCCATCGACGAACCACTGACCCTTGTCCGCTGCCCTACAAATGTAATGATCAGATATGTAAGCCCGATAATGATCAGTATATAAAGAATCCAGCCGCCAAGTTCTCTTAGTATGCTGGATTCTCTTTCTTCTCCGGAATCATAGGAATCGTATCTTTCGTCATCTCTGTTTGAACGTCTTGCCATTTTTCCGTATGATCCTTCCTAAAACTGTTCTGGATATTCCAGTGTCAGGCGTCCCAGACGTCCGTTACGGAAATCGTCCATCAAAAGTTGTGATGCTTTTTCCGTATCCAGTTCGTTTCCACGGACAAGACAGTGTCTGCTCTGTGCGATCTTTGCGATCATTCCATACGGATCTGCATCTTCTTCTACGTTATACTTGTTCTCCAGTACTCCCGGATAGTTCTCATTCATGAATTTTACAAGTTCTGCTGTCAGTTCCTCGGTCTGGATGATCTCGTCTTTGATCGAACCGATGAATGCCAGTTTCAGACCGACTGCCTGGTCTTCGAATTTTGGCCACAGGATTCCCGGTGTGTCCAGAAGTTCTACGTTCTTATTCAGTCTGATCCATTGTTTTCCTTTTGTAACGCCTGGTTTGTTACCCGTCTTCGCACAGGCTTTTCCTGCCAGCGCATTGATGAATGTCGACTTTCCTACATTCGGGATACCGACTACCATCGCACGCACCGGACGGTTTAAGATGCCTCTTTTTCTGTCTCTTTCAATCTTTTCTTTACATGCTTCCTGGATCACGTTGTTAATCGACTTGATTCCACCGCCTTTTTTGGAATTGACTTTTACAACAGAAAATCCTTTTTCGCGGAAATATTCTGACCATGCGTCGTTCCATTTATCTTCTGCAAGATCTGATTTGTTCAGCAGGATCAGTCTTGCTTTGTTCTTGCCAAGTTCGTCGATGTCCGGGTTTCTGCTGCTTACCGGAACCCTTGCGTCTACCAGTTCGATCACAAGATCGATCAATTTGATATTTTCCTGCATCATGCGCTTTGCTTTTGTCATGTGCCCTGGATACCACTGAAAATGCATATATTTTTCTCCTTTATTTTATAAATCCAAAGTCTTCTCTCGGGGACGATACAAACCATGCCTTCCCATAGATATAAGAACGTTTTACCTTTCCTATATCTGCATTTCTGCTGTCCTCGCTGTTCTTACGGTTGTCTCCCAGTACAAAATATTCGTCTCCGCCAAGTTTTACCTTTTCTGCGGCGATTCCGGCAGAGTCAATCTCTGTCGTCTCATAATCTTCTTCTAACTTTTCGCCATTGATGAAGATTTTATTTTCAATCATCTGCACGGTCTCTCCCGGAAGTCCTACAATACGCTTCGTATAGTAATGTGCATTCTCATTCCCCTTTGGCTTAAATACGATAATATCTCCCCTTTTTGGTGACGATGCATTATATACGATTCTGTTCACCAATACCATGTCCGCATTATTCAGCACCGGATTCATAGAATTTCCTATTGTGCTTACGCGCTGTCCAAAATAATATACAGCGACAAATGCCAGCAGACAGGTGACTGCGATTTTAAACGCCCAGATCAGTCCTGCAATTACCGAATCAAAACTCATACGGATCTTTTGCTTCTGTGTTGGCAGCATTCCGATCTCGCGCATCTTTGCTTTTACTTTTTTCTTCCGGTACCTGGCTTTTCTGGAGCGTCTTCGTTTCTCAAAATCCAGATCTCTTCTGCGTCTCATATAATCCCCTTATCTTTAGGACCTGTCATTGGCAGATCCTTACGAATATATGGTAATATCACAAAAAGGACAATTACTTTATGTAGTTGTCCTTTTCACATTCAATTTCCTGATTATTTTACTAATTCTTTAACTTTAGCTTTCTTACCAACGCGGTCTCTTAAGTAGTTCAGTTTAGCTCTTCTTACTTTACCTCTTCTTACTACTTCAATCTTTTCAACGTTTGGTGAGTGTACTGGCCAAGTCTTTTCAACACCGATACCGTTAGAGAATTTTCTAACTGTAAATGTTTCTCTTGCTCCGCCACCCTGTCTCTTCAGGACTGTTCCTTCGAAAATCTGTACTCTTTCACGGTTTCCTTCTTTGATCTTTCCGTAAACTTTAACAGTATCTCCAACGTGGAATTCTGGTGCTACTTCTTTTAACTGAGCAGCTTCAATGTTCTTAATAATATCGTTCATTATGTGTGACCTCCTTGTTTACTTGGATGTTCTTAATACGCTTCGTACCAGAGGACCATCTATTTTCTTCACAACATGCTACATTCTATCATATCCCTGACCAAATTACAAGGATTTTTTCGTTTTTCTGATTAATTCTGCCATAGAATTTTACTGCTGTTCAGACAGTGATTTAACTAATTCCAATTCTTTTTTGGTAAGTTCGGCTTTTTCAAGCAGATCCGGACGGTTCTTAGCTGTACGGATCACTGACTGCTCTCTTCTCCACTTTTCAATATTGGCATGATGTCCGGACATCAGTACCTCCGGTACCTTCTTATCATGCCAGACTTCCGGTCTTGAATACTGCGGATATTCCAGCAGGTTATCCTGAAAACTTTCGAATTCTGCGGATACATCATTATGAAGCACACCCGGCACCAGTCTTGAGATACAGTCGATCATGATCATCGCCGGAAGTTCCCCGCCGGTCAGGACATAGTCCCCGATGGATACATAATCTGTAACGATTTCTTCCAGGACACGTTCGTCGATTCCTTCATAATGTCCGCACAAGAAGACCAGATCCTCTTCTTGTGCAAATTCTTCTGCCATTGTCTGGTTAAATGTCTGTCCCTGCGGAGAGAGATAGATCACTCTTGCTCTCTTTTTCTGCTTTATCTTCTCCGTTAACGCCTCATAACACTGATACACCGGCTCTGCCTGCATCAGCATCCCGGCACCGCCGCCATACGGGTAATCATCTACACTGTGGTGCTTGTTAAATGCATAATCACGGATATTCAACGCCTCTATCGACAGAAGTCCATTCTTCACCGCACGTCCGATGATGCTGGTATTTAACCCGTCCATCACCATCTCCGGAAATAAAGTCATAATATAAAAATTCATATAACCCAAGCCTCCTAGATCAGTCCATCCATCAGATGAATCGTCATCTTACGGTTTTCTACGTCTACATCCAGAATGCATTCTTTGATAGCCGGAACCAGTACTTCACCGTGTTCTTCCGTATCGATTACATAGACATCATTTGCTCCGGTCTCCATAACATCTTTCAGGGTTCCGAATACCTCCCCGTCTTCTGTCTCTACCTGGATTCCGATCATATCAGCAATAAAGTATTCATCCTCTTTCAGTTCCACGGCGTCTTTACGCTCTACCAGCAGCGGACATCTTTTGTATCTTTCAATGTCATTGATGTTGTCGATTCCTTTGAACTTCAGGATTACAAACTGTTTGAAGAATTTTACACCCTGGATTTCCAGTGGTTTCATCTCTCTTCCGGTATCCAAAAGTACATGTTTCAGTTGTTTAAATCTGGCTGCATCGTCTGTTGTCGGGAATACTTTTACTTCCCCACGCACGCCATGTGTAGAGGTGATTACACCTACCTGTAATAATTCTTCCATATTATGAGCCCGCCTTTCCGCTTATCTGCGCAGTTTCGGGTCCACCGCATCCCGCAGGCCGTCTCCGATCAGCTGCAGAGAGAGCATCAGTAGGCTGATGACCGCGGAGGGGATGATCAGCTGGTAGGGGTAGTTCTGCATCTCCTGAATGCCGGTGGAGATGAGCTGCCCCAGGCTGGTGAGAGGCGCGGCCAGGCCGATGCCGAGGAAGCTCAGTGACGATGCAGAAATAATTGCAAGGCCGATCCGGAACGTTACCGCTACGATGATCGGTGCGAGGCAGTTCGGCAGGCACTGCCGGAACACGATATACAGCTTTTTTTGTCCGATCGCTTTTGCTGCCTCGACATATTCCATGGAACGGACTGTCATAACAGAGGTCCTCGTAATACCGGCGATCGGGCTAATGCCGGAGATCGCCAGTGCAATGATCAGGGATTTCGTTGACTGGCCGAGCGCTGAAATGACCAGTACACCCATCAGCAGGCCGGGGATCGAACCGATAATGTTCATGATGCGCATCACGAACAGGTCAACTTTGCCACCGTAGAATCCGCAGATCGCACCGATTGGAACACCGATGACGGTGCTGCCGATGACAACGGCAAATGCGATAGAGAGCGAATAGCGGCTGCCATAGAGCACTCTTTTAAACAGATCTCTGCCGACTGCATCTGTACCGAATGGATGCTTGGCAGAGGGCTTTTGCAGCATGTCGCTGGATATTCCGGCGATGTCCTTCTGATAGTCAAACAAAACGTCGGAGAAAATCGCAAAAATGGCAATCACAAGGAGGATCACGAGCGCAAGCACCGCGCCCTTATTC
>ERZ826242.2647-NODE-2647-length-14798-cov-2.723055_pt1 | contig 14798 bp, 12 predicted proteins | sample MGYA00519871_ERZ826242 | MGnify/ENA primary metagenome ERZ826242 (study PRJEB31778, sample SAMEA3449226) | human gut metagenome | biome: human gut; feature: human-associated habitat; material: faeces | place: United Kingdom | collected 2010/2012 ...
TGGTCTGACCGACGGTGACTACACTCTCATCGATTTCCACGCGAATCCCGAAAACGTTGCTGAACTCGATCGCGTTCTGCGCATCACCGATGCTGTGGTGCGTCACATGATCGTGAAGCGCACGGATCGCGACTAAGGAAGAAATGAGGACGGTGCAGCAAACCTGCGCCGCCCAGCATGAGAAGAGGTTGTTATGAGCATTAACCGAGTCATCATCAGCGGGAACCTGACGCGCGATCCCGAACTGCGCTCCACGGCGGGCGGCCTGCCCGTGCTGGGCTTCGGCGTGGCGGTGAACGACCGCCGCAAGAACCAGCAGACGGGGGAGTGGGAGGACTACCCCAACTTCATCGACTGCACGATGTTCGGGGCCCGCGCCGAGAGCCTGTCGCGCTACCTTTCCAAGGGCACCAAGGTGTCCATCGAGGGGAAGCTGCGCTGGAGCCAGTGGGAGCGCGACGGCCAGAAGCGTTCCAAGATCGAGGTGATCGTGGACGAGCTGGAGTTCATGTCCAGCCGCAACAGCGATTCCTCGTACGGCGGCAATGCCGGCGGCTATTCCGCGCCGACGTCCGCACCGGTGGTGGCCGCTCCGATGGTCGATGCCTCTTCTTCGGTCTATGACGAAGACATCCCGTTCTAAGCGACACGAAAGAGGTTAGGAAATGTCCGATTACGCGAAGCAGCCGCGTCGCAAGTACTGCCAGTTCTGCAAGGACGAAGTGCAGTACGTCGACTACAAAGACACTCAGATGCTGCGCAAATACGTGACCGATCGCGGCAAGATCAAGCCGCGCCGCGTGACGGGTGCCTGCACCCAGCACCAGCGCGACATCGCGAACGCCGTGAAGCGCGCGCGCGAAATGGCCTTGATGCCGTATGCGGTTCCCGCCATCAGCGGCCGCGGCGACCGCCGCAACCGCTAGGCAAGGAGGTACCATGAAAGTCATCCTTTTGCAGGAATTGAAAGGCAAAGGCGGCGAAGGCGACGTCATTGACGTGGCCGCTGGCTTTGCCAACAACTACCTGCTTCCCCAGAAGCTCGCCATCCTGGCGACGAAGGGGAACCTCAAGCAGCTCGAGCAGCGCAAGCACAACATTGCGAAGCGCGAGGAGAACCGCATTGCCGACGCCGAGAAGATGAAGGCCGCCCTCGAGGGTGCCACCGTCAAGGTCGAGGCGAAGGTCGGCGAGGAGGGCCAGCTGTTCGGCTCCGTCACCGCCAAGGAGATTGCTGAGGGCATAGAAAAGCAGCTGGGCGTCACTTTGGAAAAGCGCAAGATCGTGCTGAAGGACGATATCAAGGCCTTTGGCTCCTACACCATCGAGGTCAAGATCTATAACGGTGTTTCCGCCAATGTATTTGTGGTAGTCGGGGAAGAATGATTCCAGCTGATATCCTTGCCCAGGAGTGCCCCCAAACCACCTACAGAAAAGGAGTGATCCCCATGCCCGCGGATTATATGACCACCGAGAGCCGTCTGCCCTTCAGTTTGGAGGCGGAGCAATCGGTGCTGGGCGCCGCCCTGCTGGACGCCGGCTGTGTGCCGGACCTAGTGCGGCTGGTGCGTCCGGAGTTTTTCTACCGGGAGCAGCACCGCAAGATCTTTGAGGTGATCTCCGGAAAGTTTACCCTGGGTGAGCCCATCGATATCGTCACGGTGATGGAGGCCGCTGTGCGGGAGGAGATCTTCTCCACCCCGGAGGAGACCAAGGCCTACTTGGCCCAGTTGGCGCAGATGGTGCCCTCGGTGCGCAATTTGGAGGCCTACACCAATATCCTGCAAAGTAAGTACCACCTGCGGGCACTCATCACCACCTCCCGGGATATCATAGAGCAGGCGGAAGCCCCCACGGCCCAGCCGGAGGGGCTCCTAGAATATGCCGAGCAGCGGATCTATGATATCCGCAACGGCCACAATAACGATAGCCTGATCCCGGTTTCCCGCGTGGTGCTGGAGACCTTTGACCATTTGCAGCGCCTTTCCGGCGAAAACCGGGCCGATTACCTGGGGATTTCCACCGGCTACGGCGACCTGGACCGTACCATCACCGGCCTTAATAAATCCGACCTTATCCTGGTGGCGGCCCGCCCCGGCATGGGCAAAACGGCCTTCGCCCTCAATATCGCCGCCAATGTGGCGCTGCGGGGCAAAAAGACCGTCGCCATCTTCTCGCTGGAAATGAGCCGTGAGCAGCTGATGAACCGTCTTTTCGCTTCGGAGGGCGGTATCGACAGCCGTAGACTCCTCACCGGTGAGCTTTCCACCGAGGACTGGGGCAAGGTAGCCGATCTTTCCCCCCTCTTTGGCGCGGCGCCCCTCTACATGGATGACACCGCCGGTATTACCGTGGCGGAGATGAAGGCCAAGCTGCGCCGTGTGCGGAATTTGGGCCTTGTCGTTATCGACTATCTGCAGCTGATGAGCACCGGCCGCCGCAGCGATAACCGTGTGCAGGAGGTCTCCGAGATTACCCGGAGCCTGAAAATTATGGCCAAGGAGCTGAATGTACCGGTCATTACGCTGTCGCAGCTTTCCCGTGGTCCGGAAAGCCGCAGCGACCACCGCCCTATGCTGTCCGATCTGCGTGAATCTGGCTCCATCGAGCAGGATGCCGATATCGTGCTGTTCCTGTACCGGGAAGCCTACTACGAAAAAGACCGGGACGACCAGTCGGAAGCCGAGTGCATCGTGGCCAAGAACCGCCACGGCGAGACCGGCTCCATCAACCTGCGGTGGGATGGCCGTTATACCCGGTTCTTCAGCGTGGATCGCAACCGCGAATGAGCACACCGCTGGAGCAAAAGGCACTTTTGGCCCTGCGCCAATATTCCCTGTTTACCCAGGGCGACAGGATCGCTGTCGGGGTCTCCGGCGGCGCGGATTCTGTCGCTCTTTTACGCTTTTTGGCTGTCTTGCGGGAGGAATACCGCTGGGAGCTGATCGTCTGCCACATTCACCACGGGCTGCGCGGCGCTGAAGCCGACCGGGACGAGCAGTTTGTGGGGGAGCTGGCCAGGCAGCTGGGACTGCCCTATGCTGTCCGCCATATTGATGCCGCCGCCCTGGCGCTGGAAAACCACCTTTCGGTGGAGGAAGCCGGCCGCAACGCCCGTTATGCTTTCTTTGCCGAAACGGCAGGGGAGGGGGGGCGCATCGCCACCGCCCATACCCTGGATGATACCATTGAAACGGTGCTGATGAACCTGATAAGGGGTACCGGTCTGCACGGGCTGTGCGGCATCCCCCGCATCCGGGGCAACATCGTCCGTCCTCTGCTGGATGTGACCCGCGCTGAGGTGGAGGAATACCTGGCCCTGCTGGGCCAGCCCTACTGCACCGATAGCACCAATCTTTCCGACGACTATACCCGCAACCGCGTTCGGCACGATATTTTGCCGCGGCTTCGCGAATTGAACCCGAACTTTACCGGGGCCATGGCCCGTATGCTGCCCCAGCTGGCCGCCCAGTGGGGCCTCACCGAGCAGCTCGCCGAGAGCGCGGCGCGGCAGCTGCAGGGTGCCGTCGCAGGCGGCACCCTGGATCGGCAGGGCCTTTTGGCCTTGCCGGAGCCGGTCTGCGACCGGCTGCTGCTGCGCCTATTGGAGCAGCATGGCCTGCCCCGTTCGGCCGCTGTGCTGGCGCGCATGAAGGAGACCCTCCGCTCCGGCGGCAAGCTGGATATCGCAGAGCGGGCCTGGTACCTCATCGCCGGGGGCAGCTGGGCGCTCTTGAGTTACCAGCCGCCGGGGGGCATCCCGCCGGTTTTGGTGCCGTTCCCCTTGCCGCAAAAGGTTGTCATTCTGCCCTTTGGCCGGCAAAAACGGATAAAACTGACGCTTTGCAACAAAATAGTTGCGAAACAGTCCGAAAAATTTAACATTTCCCTCTTAAAAAATGTGGTGGATTGTGATAAGATAATAGGTAATTCGGTTCTGCGTACCCGCCGCCCCGGCGACCGCATTCGCACAGCCAAAACAGGGAAGCCGCTCCCGCTGGGAGAGGCTTGGGCCGCCGCCGGCATTCCGGCGTCGCTGCGCCCCGCTTTGGCGGTACTGGCAGATGATGACGGTGTGCTGTGGGCCGAGGGCCTCGGCAGCGATTCCCGCGCTGCTGTGACCGAAAAAACCGGACAATATGTGATAATTGAGTGCCAGGAGGAAAAAACACCATGAGAATGGATAAGGACATCTGCAAGGTAATGTTCAATGAGGTGGAGCTGCAGGGCGTATGCAAGCGGCTAGGCGAGCAGATCACAAAGGACTATGAGGGCAAGGATCTTTTAATCGTCGGTATCCTCAATGGCGCCATCGTTTTCGTCACCGATCTCATGCGCCAGATCGACCGCCAGATCAATATCGATTTTATGTCCGTTTCCAGCTACGGCAGCGGCACCACCTCCTCCGGCAATATCCATGTGGCCAAGGATCTTAATTCCGATATCGCCGGCCGCAATGTCCTCATCGTGGAGGACATTCTGGATACCGGCAACACCCTGCACCAGCTCACCAAGATGCTCAAGGAGCGCAATCCCGCCTCTCTGAAGGTATGCGTGCTGCTGGATAAGCCCGCCCGCCGGGAGCAGGAGATCTATGCCGATTATGTCGGTTACACCATTCCCGATGCCTTTGTGGTGGGCTACGGCCTCGATTACGCCGAGGAATACCGCAACCTGCCCTACATCGGCGTCCTTTCCCCCAGCGTTTATTCCCACGAATAATCAAATCTGCCCAAGACAGGAGTGAAGTCATTGTCACCCAAAAAGAGAAACTGGATCGTCCCGGTAGTGCTCATCGCGCTGTTCTTCTACATGGCGGTCCGCATTTTCAGCATGAATACCGCCCAGCCCAAGGTGGAGTACCGCACCATCATTGATTATTTTAAGAATGAGCAGGTGGCGGAGTATGAGCTGGATTTTGGCACCGGCGAGCTGACCATGCAGCTCAATGATGAGAAAAAGACCACCATCACCTACAGTGTGCCGAATCTCAGCCTGTTCCTGCAGGATACCCACGCCCTGGTAGATGAGTATAATGCCGAGCATCCCGATGCACCCATCAAGCAGTACTATGATGCCGCCGAGGCCATGCCCTGGTGGATCGATATGCTGCCGCTGCTGCTCACCGTGCTGCTCATGGGCGGCTTCTGGTATATCCTCATGAAGCGCTCTGGCGGCGGGGGCAACCCCATGGCCTTTGCCAAGCTGAAGCCCAAGCAGCAGGATCCCCACAACCGTGTTACCTTTGATGATGTGGCCGGCGCCGATGAGGAAAAGGAGGAACTGGAGGAGATCGTCCAGTTCCTGAAGGACCCCGGCAAGTTCAATGCGCTGGGCGCCCGTATTCCCAAGGGAGTTTTGCTCATGGGCCCTCCTGGAACCGGTAAGACCCTGCTGGCCAAAGCCGTCGCGGGCGAGGCCGGTGTGCCGTTCTTCTCCATCTCCGGCTCCGACTTTGTGGAGATGTTCGTCGGTGTGGGTGCTTCCCGTGTCCGCGATTTGTTTGAACAGGCCAAAAAGAGCGCGCCCAGCATTGTTTTCATCGATGAGATCGACGCCGTGGGCCGTCACCGCGGCTCCGGTTTGGGCGGCGGCCACGATGAGCGTGAGCAGACCCAGAACCAGCTGCTGGTGGAAATGGATGGCTTTGCGCCCAATCTAGGCGTTATCGTTATGGCGGCCACCAACCGCAAGGATATCCTGGACCCCGCTCTGCTGCGTCCCGGTCGCTTTGACCGCCATATCACCGTCAATTATCCCGATGTGAAGGGCCGCGAGGCGATCCTTCGCGTTCATACCCGCAATAAACCCATTGGCCCGGATGTGGACCTTGCCGTGATCGCCCGCTTTACCGGTGGCTTTACCGGCGCGGATCTGGAGAACCTGACCAATGAGGCTGCGCTGCTGGCCGCCCGCAAGAATCGCAAGGCCATCACCATGGAGGATATCCAGGAGGCCACCCTGAAGGTCGCCGTTGGCCCCGAAAAGCGCAGCCATGTCATCACCGATAAGGAGCGCCGCCTGACCGCTTACCACGAGTCCGGCCACGCCATCGTCACCTACTACTGCCCCCAGCAGGATAAGGTGCATCAGGTTTCCATCGTTCCCCGCGGCTGGGCGGGCGGCTTTACCCTGGCTCTGCCGGAGAAGGATGTGAGCTACCAGACCAAGAAGTGGATGGAGGAGGAAATCGCTGTACTGTTGGCCGGCCGCGTGGCCGAACAACTGGTGCTGGAGGATGTCTCCACCGGTGCCTCCAATGACATCGAGCGTGCCACCAAGATCGCCCGTGCCATGGTCTGCCGCTACGGCTTCAGCGAAAAGCTCGGCCCCATGATCTACGGCTCCGACCAGGAGGAGGTATTCCTGGGCCGCGACCTGGGCCACGCCCGTGATTATTCCGAGGAGGTTGCCGGCCAGATCGACGAGGAAGCCCGTCGCTTCATTGATGAGGGATACAATAAGGCTGTTTCCCTGCTGGAAGAGCATATGGATCAGCTGCATGCCCTGGCCGAATTCCTAATGAAGTACGAAAAGATCGACGGCGATCTCTTCGCCGAAGTCATGAGCGGCGTCATCTCCTTTGGCGAGGCCGCCGAGCGCACCGAGCAGGAGCTGGCCTCCGCCCGCGAAAAGGCCGAGCGAGCCCGCCTGCAGAAGGAGGCCCAGCAGAAGGCCGCCGAGGAAAAGAAGGCCCAGCAGAAGGCCGCCGAGGAAAAGAAGGCCCAGCAGGGCTTCTCGGTGGACCCTTTGGATTTCCACTTGCCCCATGAGGAGCCCCCGGCCCCGCCGATGGAGGAACCCAAGGAGGACGAGGATAAGCAGGATCCTTCCGGCCCCGCAGACCTGTAATTTCATCGTTTTTTCCACCCCCGACAGAATCCAAGGTTCTGCCGGGGGATTTCCTTTCCGGGCTTCTGCAGCATCCCGGACGCCCGCAGGGCCGGCGGCCTTCGGCCGCCGTAGGCGGGGGCACAGCCCCCGCCAGGCCCGCCCCTTTCGGGGCGGGCCGCCCTGCGGGCGGCTTTCCCTCCCCGCCAACTTGCGGCTTTCTCCCCGCGAGGTACCGCACAGGCCAAAAGCCCTCCCTTCCCGCCGGTCCGCGGCCCTGCGGCCGCCCCGCTCCTCACCCAGCACAAAAAGAAAAAATGTTCGCACCGCTTGACCGGTGCCCAAAATGTTGGTACAATATACTTGGTAAACTACGAGATATGGGGGAACTGCCATGGCAGCAAAAGCAAAAAAGGAATACGGCAATGAGAGTATTTCCACCCTGAAGGGCGCCGACCGCGTCCGGAAGCGCCCCGGCGTCATCTTTGGCTCCGATGGTCTGGAGGGCTGCGAGCATTCGGTGTTCGAAATCCTCTCCAATGCCATCGATGAAGCCCGGCAGGGCTACGGCAAAAAAATCATCACCACCCGCTATGCCGACGGCAGCGTGGAGGTGCAGGATTTCGGCCGCGGCTGCCCGGTGGATTATAACCCCAAGGAACAGCGCTACAATTGGGAGCTGGTTTTCTGCGAGCTGTATGCCGGCGGCAAGTACGATGGCACCGGCGACGGCAACTACGAGTACGCCCTCGGTCTAAACGGTCTTGGCTCCTGCGCCACCCAGTATTCCTCGGAATACATGGATGTGGAGGTGCTGCGGGACGGCAAGCGCTACAATCTCCATTTTGAAAAAGGCGAAAATATTGGCGGACTGAAAGCCGAGCCCTATACTGGCCGCCAGACCGGCACCCGCATCCGCTGGAAGCCCGATCTTGAGGTATTCACCGATATCGCCATCCCGCGGGAGTACTACACCGATGTCCTCAAGCGGCAGGCGGTGGTCAACCCCGGCGTGGAATTCCTGCTGCGGGACCAGCAGGAGAAGGGCTTTGCCGAGGAAACCTTCTGCTACCAGAACGGCATCCGGGATTACTGCGAGGAGCTGGCGGGGGAGAACCCCCTCACCCCCGTGCAGTACTGGACAGGGGAGCGCACCGGCCGCGACCGCGAGGATAAGGAGGATTACCGGGTCAAGCTGGGGGTCGCCCTCTGCTTCTCCAACCGGGTCAATATCACCGAGTACTACCACAATTCCAGCTTCCTGGAGCACGGCGGCTCCCCGGAGCGTGCCGTCAAGGTGGCGCTGGTCAATCAGATCGACGCCTGGCTCAAAAATAACAATAAATACCTCAAGAATGAAAGCAAGATCAGCTTCCAGGATGTGCAGGACTGCCTGGTGCTGGTGTCCTCCAGCTTCTCCACTCAGACCTCCTATGAGAACCAGACCAAAAAATCCATCACCAATCAGTTCATCTACGAGTGCATGACCGAGTTTCTCAAGCACCAGATGGAGGTCTATTTCATCGAAAATCCTGATGACGCCGCCAAGATCGGCGAGCAGGTGCTCATCAACAAGCGCAGCCGCGAAAATGCCGAAAAGACCCGCCTCAACCTCAAGAAAAAGCTGGCCGGCAGCATCGATCTGGCCAACCGGGTGGAAAAATTCGTGGACTGCCGCAGCCGGGATACCTCCCGCCGGGAAATCTACATCGTGGAGGGCGATTCGGCCCTGGGCAGCTGCAAAATGGGCCGCGACAGTGAATATCAGGCCATCATGCCGGTCCGCGGCAAGATCCTCAACTGCCTCAAGGCCGATTATGTCCGCATCTTTAAGAGCGATATCATCACCGATGTCCTGAAGGTGCTGGGCTGCGGCGTGGAGGTCTCCGCCAAGACCAATAAGGAGCTCAATTCCTTCTCGCTGGAAAACCTGCGCTGGAATAAAATCGTCATCTGCACCGATGCCGATGTGGACGGCTTCCAGATCCGCACGCTGATCCTCACCATGCTGTACCGTCTTACTCCCACCCTCATCAATGAGGGCTATGTCTACATTGCGGAATCCCCGCTTTACGAGATCACCGCGAAAAACGATACCTACTTTGCTTATAGCGATGCCGAAAAGGCCAAGATCTGCCGTGACCTGGATGCCGCCAAGACCAAGTATTCTCTCCAGCGCAGCAAGGGACTGGGCGAAAACGAGGCCGAAATGATGTGGCTGACCACCATGAACCCCGAAACCCGCAGGCTCATCCGGGTCACCCCCGCCGATGTGGAGGAGACCGCCAGGATGTTCGATCTGCTGCTGGGCGATAATTTGCAGGGCCGCAAGGATTACATTGCCGAAAACGGCAGCATGTACCTGGAGCTGGCCGATATCTCTTAAATCCTCCGAAAAGAAGGCGAAACAATGCAGGGCAAAACAGCGGAGATCATCTGTGTGGGCACCGAGCTGCTGATGGGCAGCACCCTGAATACCAATGCCACCGAGATCGCGGCGGCCCTGGCCGGAATTGGGCTCAACCTCTACCACAGCAGTGTGGTAGGGGATAACTCCGCGCGCCTGGCCGAGGCGGTAAAGCTGGCCCTTTCCCGGGCTGATATCGTCATCACCACCGGCGGGCTGGGTCCTACCTACGATGACCTGACCAAGGAAACGGTGGCCGCCTGCATGGGCAAAAAGCTGGTGCTCCACCCGGAGTGCCTCAAAGAAATTGAGGAATACTTTGCCCGCGCCCACCGGGAAATGGCACCCTCCAATGAAAAGCAGGCCTGGCTGCCGGAAGGCTGCACCGTGCTGCGCAATCCCAATGGCACCGCCCCCGGCTGCCTGATGGAAGCGGACGGCAAAAAAGTGGCGGTACTGCCCGGCCCACCCCGGGAAATGCGCCCCATGCTGCAAAATGAGCTGCTGCCGCGGCTGATGCAGAAGGGCCAGCGCCTGGTGAGCCACGAGCTGCATTTTTACGGCATCGGAGAGTCTGAGCTGGAGTATAAGCTGCACGACCTGATGGCCGAAAGTAAAAACCCCACCATTGCTCCCTACGCCGGCACCGGCGAAGTCAAGCTGCGTGTCACGGCCTCTCTGCCGGAGGGCGAGGACGCCGAAGCGCTGCTTCAGCCCGCGATAAAGAAAATACTGGCCGCGGCAGGGGACTACTGCTACGGCATCGATGTGCCTGACCTGCAAACGGCGGTGGTGCAATCCCTGCGGCAAAAGGGGCTGACCGTCGCTTCCGCGGAAAGCTGCACCGGCGGCCTGGTGGCAGCCCGGCTCACCGAGGTTCCCGGGGCCTCCGCTGTCTTTGGCTGCGGCATTGTAAGCTACAACAACACTGTAAAAGCCGAGGTGCTGGGTGTTGATCCGGCTATCATTGAGCAGTACACCGCCGTGAGTGCCGAGACCGCCGCTGCCATGGCGGCCGCCATCCGGCAAAAATCCGGCGCCGCGATCGGCATCGGTATCACCGGCAATGCCGGCCCCTCTGCCAGTGAAGGTCAGCCGGTCGGGCTGGTCTTTGTGGCAGTGGCCAGCGAAAAATACAGCCATGTCAGCCGCCTTTTCATCAACCGCCACGATGCCGACGCCCGGAATCTGATCCGGCATTTCGCGGCGCTTAAGGCTCTCTCGCTCATCCTGCGTGCGGCAGGGTATTACAAGGAGTAATTTTTGGCCGGTGCAGGATCCTGGCCATGGCCCGCCGGGCAGCCCGCCTTCGGCGGACTCAGCGGACTTCGCCCGCTGGTTCCGGCTGCGCCGGAACGCCCGGCGGGCCCGGCCCCACCCTCCGCGCAATCCATAACATATCGTATAATCAAGTCTTGATATAACAAATAGACTAAAGGGAGGAAATAACTTGCCACCCAAAAAGAAAAAGGAACCGCAAATTGACCGCCGTGTGGTAAAGGGCGGCCATATCGAAGGCGCCGGGCAGGTCGTCTCGCAGCCCATTACCGAAACGCTGCGGGAAAACTATATGCCCTATGCCATGAGCGTCATCGTCTCCCGCGCCATCCCGGAGATCGATGGCTTTAAGCCCGCGCACCGCAAGCTTTTATACACTATGTATAAAATGGGCCTGCTTACCGGCGGCCGTATTAAATCCGCCAATGTGGTGGGCCAAACCATGCGGCTCAATCCCCACGGCGATGCCGCCATCTACGATACCATGGTGCGCCTGGCCCGCGGCAATGAGGCCCTGCTGGTCCCCTTTGTGGATAGCAAGGGCAACTTCGGCAAGGCCTACTCCCGCGATATGGCCTACGCCGCCTCCCGTTATACCGAGGTCAAGCTGGAAAAGATCTGCACCCAGCTCTTCGCCGATATTGATAAGGATACCGTCGATTTTGTGGATAACTACGACAGCACGGTAAAGGAGCCCACGCTGCTGCCGGTCACCTTCCCTTCGGTGCTGGTGAATAACAATACCGGCATTGCGGTTGGCATGGCCAGCAATATCTGCTCCTTCAATCTGGCCGAGGTCTGCGAAACGACGGCGGCGCTGATCCGCGACCCGGAGCACAATATCGCCGATACCCTCATCGCCCCCGATTTCCCCGGCGGCGGCATTTTGCTGTATGATAAAGCCGAACTGGATAAGATCTATTCCACCGGCCGGGGCAGCGTGCGGGTGCGCAGTCGCTATAACTACGATAAATCCAACAACTGCCTCGAAATTACCGAAATTCCTCCCACGGCCACAGTGGAAGCCATTATGGATAAGATCGTCGATCTCATCAAGCTCGGCAAGATCCGGGAAATCAGCGATATGCGGGATGAGACCGACCTGAACGGCCTCAAGCTGACCCTTGACCTCAAGCGCGGCGTGGACCCGGAAAAGCTGATGGCCAAGCTCTACAAGACCACCCCGCTGGAGGACAGCTTCAGCTGCAACTTCAACATTCTGGTGTCCGGTCAGCCCCGGGTCATGGGTGTGCGGGAGATTTTAAAGGAGTGGACGGCATTCCGCATTGAGTGTGTGCGCCGCCGCACCTACTACGACCTGCACGGCAAGGAAAAGCGGCTGCACCTGTTGCAGGGTCTTGCCGCCATCCTGCTGGATATCGACAAGGCGATCCGTATCATCCGCACTACTGAGGAGGAGACCGAGGTGGTGCCCAACCTGATGATCGGCTTTGGCATTGACGAGGTGCAGGCCGACTATGTGGCAGAGATCAAGCTGCGACACCTGAACCGGGAATACATCCTCAAGCGCACCGGCGAGATCGAGCAGCTGGAAAAGGACATTGCCGACCTGAACGATGTGCTGGCAAAGCCCGCCCGCATCCGCCGCATCATCATCAATGAGCTGAACGATGTGGCCAAAAAGTACGCCCAGCCCCGCCGCAGCGAGATCCTGTATGATCTGCCCGAGGAGGAGAGCGGTGCCGAAGAGGAATCCATCCCGGATTATCCCGTTACCGTGTTCTTCACCCGTGAGGGCTACCTGAAAAAGATCCCGCCCCAGAGCCTGCGCACCGCCGGTGCGCACAAGCTGAAGGAGGGGGACGAGATCATCCAGCAGCTGGAGACCCGCAACAACGTGGAGGCGCTGTTCTTTACCGACAAGCAGCAGGTGTACAAGGTGCGTCTGGCAGAGCTGGAGGACGGCAAGGTGGCCCAGATGGGCATCTTTGTGCCGGGCCGTCTGGGCATGGATGAAGGAGAGAACATCCTGGCCATGGTCATCACCGGCGACTACAGCGGCTTTATGCTGTTCTTCTTTGCCAGCGGCAAGTGCGCAAAGATCCCGCTGGCCTCTTACGCCACCAAGCAGAACCGCCGCAAGCTGCTCAAGGCCTACTCCGACAAGGAGCCGCTGGCAAAGCTGCTCTTCCTGCCCGAGGACACGGAGCTGGTCATCCGCACCAGCGCAGGCCGGATGCTGCTGGTCAACACGGCGCAGATCGCTGCCAAGACCACCCGCGACAGCCAGGGTGTTGCTGTTGTGACCCTGAAAAAGAGCCAGACCATTGCATCTGTCGTCCCGGCGGAAACGCTGGAGCTTGCCAACCCCCACCGCTACCGTGTCCGCAGCCTGCCCGCCACCGGCGCGCTCATCCGCGCCGAGGACGAGGGCGAGCAGATGAGCCTGCTGTAAAAAAACTCCCCCAGTCTCGCATTCGCTCGACAGCCCCCTCTAGGATGGGGCCTTTGGCATGGCGGGAAAGCTTTTGCTTGAATTGCAAAGTATCCGGTTTCGCTAGAGGCTCCCTCTCCGAGGGAGCTGGCACGGCGTAAGCCGTGACTGAGGGAGTTCAAGCAGTAGCGGAGACAATTTTAAATCGTTTATCCTGAAAAGAGGAAGCAGTCATGCAAAATATCGACCTGATCTGTGTGGGCAAGCTGAACGCCAAATATTTTGCCGAGGGCGTGGCAGAGTACCAGAAGCGTCTGGCGGCTTTTGCCGCTTTCCGCATCCTTGAGCTGCCGGAGGAAAAGATCGAGGAGAAAAACGCCTCGGACGCTGTGGTGAAAAAGGCGCTGGATAAAGAGGGAAAAGCCATCCTTTCCAGTGTGCGCAAGGGTGCTGCTATCGTGGCTATGTGCATCGAGGGCAAGCAGATCTCTTCCGATGAACTGGCGCAGTTTCTGGCACAGCGCGCCGGCAGCGGGGCAGGGGATGTGGCCTTTGTCATCGGCTCGTCCCACGGCCTGTCCGATGAGGTGAAAAAGGCTGCAGCCCTCAAGTTCAGCATGGGGCGCATCACCATGCCCCATCAGCTGGCACGGCTGGTGCTCACCGAGCAGATCTACCGCGCCTGCACTATCAATGCGGGCATGAAGTACCACAAGTAAAAAGTTTTATTTTGGCTCCCGGAACGTCTGCGAACGCTCCGGGAGCTCTTTTTACAGAAAAGCGTAAAAACTGCCGGAAAAGTGATTTTTGGCTTTTCTTTTGGAACAGATTTTATTATACTGATAACATGGAGCGATCTGCTGTAAAATACAGCAAAAAATACAGGATGGAAGAACCATGAAAAAATACAGAAGAGGACTGCGGCTGGCGGCCTGCCTGCTGGCACTGGCAACGTGTGCGGTGCTGCTTTGCAGCTGCCTGCATCCCGGAAAAGCCGACAGCTATACGGCAGCGATGCCGGTCATCGTGGTGGGCAGCGATAACTACCCGCCTTTTATCTACCTGAACAATGACAGCACGCCCACCGGCATTGATGTGGACATTGCCACCGAGGCCTTTGCCCGCATGGGGTATGCGGTACGGTTTGAAATCATTGACTGGGAGCAGAAAACAAACCTTGTGGAAAGCGGTGCTATCGACTGCATCTGGAGCTGCTTTTCCATGGATGGGCGGGAGCAGCTGTACCGCTGGGTAGGGCCGTATATGGTCAGCCGTCAGGTGGTGGCGGTCAATGCCGATAGCGGCATTGAAACGCTTGCCGACCTTGCGGGCAAGACCATGATGGTGCAAAGCACCACCAAGCCGGAGGAAATCTTCCTCGCCGGCACCGACCCCCGCATCCCGCAGTTTGGTGAGCTGCTGAGCACCGAGGACCGCAGCGTGCAGTACGCCATGCTGAACTGCGGCTATGTGGACGCCATTGCCGCCCACGAGACCGCCATTTTGCGGTATATGCAGGATTGCAATGCCAATTTCCGCATTCTGGAGGAGCCGCTGCTGGTCACCGGCATCGGCGTGGCTTTTGCGCTGAACGACACCCGCGGGCTGGACGAAAAGCTGACCGAGACCTTTGCCGCCATGCGCGCCGACGGCACGCTGAAGCAGATCGTAGGCAAGTATCTGCCGGACCCGGAAAGATATCTGGAGGTGGACGCCCTTGAACCGTAACAAGAAAACGTTCACGCCCAATATGCGGGTGGCGGCGCTCTATCTGCTGATGGGCGTGCTGCTTTTGCTGGCAGTGACCCTCTTCTCCGGGCGGGAATCCATGCGCGCTACCGAGGAATACTTTGACCGCACCATCAACTTTGTAAAGGTGCAGTCCAC
>ERZ826242.2652-NODE-2652-length-14787-cov-2.919970_pt1 | contig 14787 bp, 9 predicted proteins | sample MGYA00519871_ERZ826242 | MGnify/ENA primary metagenome ERZ826242 (study PRJEB31778, sample SAMEA3449226) | human gut metagenome | biome: human gut; feature: human-associated habitat; material: faeces | place: United Kingdom | collected 2010/2012 ...
TTGGTTGTACAGGTTGCTTTTTTCGTGATGGTTTCGGTGTAGCTGTGTACATGAGAAGCATCTTTTTCCCAATGTGCATATACTGTTAAATTTCCTGTACATAAAGTACTTGCCGTAATCTGACTGCCTCCTGTTTTAGCAGTAAACCATCCTAAGAATGTATAACCATCTTTTTTAGCTTCTGGCAATTTCCCATAGACTGTATTATAAAGACCTTCCTGTTTTGTATTTCCCTCTATTGTTCCACCATTTGCATCAAACTCAAGTTCATATGATAATGGAACCCATTGTGCATACAGAGTATGGTTTTTTGCGATATTTACTATGCTCTTGGCATCTACTTTATTTCCACCACTCTTTTCTGTATACCATCCTTTAAATGTATAGCCAGGTCGTTCTACATCAGGAAATGTTCCATATACCTCATCATACGTTACTGTCTTACTAACCGCATTTGTCTTACCTCCATTTGCATCAAGATTCACCGTATAAACACTCTTTTTCCAGTGAGCATATAACATACCGGTATCCTGACAAATGGTTGTGCTATCTACTTTCTTTCCATTTTCTGATGCTGTATACCACCCTAAAAAAGTATGTCCTGTTCTTGTGGCTGTTGGAAGTGTTCCATACGCAGTACCATAAGCAACTTCTTTTGTACTACTTCCTGAAATGGTTCCCCCGTTTCCATTAAAAGTAACCTGTTCTTTTTGTGCCTCCCAACGTGCATATAACTCTAAATTTCCGCTATACTTTTTATTGGATTCATATTTTTCCCCGCCATTTTCTGCTGTGTACCAGCCTTTAAATATATAGTGTTCCTTTGTAGGATTTTTAATTAAAGTACTGCCTGAAACGGCGGTATTTCCAAATACAATATTATTATCTGCTATATATGTCGTTGGATTATCGGAAGCATTTTTTCCTCCATTTAAATGATAATTAATTGAAAATTCATTAATATCGGTTTCACAGATAAAAGATTTTATTTCCGTTCCTGAAATATCAGCCATACTATTGAAATCATCCCAGGCTCCATCCTGTCCAATTCTCAAATAATCCTGCCCACCTTCACAGGCTTTATAGTCATCAGGCTGATTTGCTCCCCAGTTACTATAGCTCCAAGATTCACCGGATTCCCATTTCCACTCTCCTTCTTTTTCTCTATCACTTCCCCCTATAAAAGCATCACTATAATTAAACTCTTTTAATAATCCAGTAATAAATGCATTCTCTTCTTTTGATGTAATGGAGGCAAGATAACCGCCGAAAACATTTTTGCAATACTGTTTTGCATCATTCCAGCCTATCAAAGCACTATTATCAATCAGGTAATATTTATGACCATTAAATGACCTTATCGCAACTGCCTCGTTCTTTTCACCAATTAATATACCTGCATTATCTGTCGCACGATTTCCTAACTTATCATAAGCATAAATGTGCGTAATATAATAACCATCTTCATTATTATGGTCGCTTTGATTTACATGATAAGTTATCTCTTTTTCTTCTCCCTCACCGGAATCTACCTTTATATCTTTCTTGGAAATATCATCCTGTCCATTCTTTGCTGTCCAGGTAAAGAATGAAACTTTATCAACACCCGTTTCATCCAACACCTTACAGGTTACTTTAAAACCAGTATTATCCTTGCTGACCTTTACATCCTTTATTACTGGAGGAGTTTCCTCAAAGGAATAACCAGTTCTTCCTGCTTGTACATTCCCACACTTGTCATATACATAAATATCTGTTACATATGCTCCCAGTTCATTATTATGGTCGCTTCGATTTACACGATAAGTCACATGCCCATTCACTATTTTTCCACGGCATTTTTCAGATGTCTGCCAGTCACCAACTAAATCATCCTGTCCGTCTTTCCATGGAGTCCAGGTAGGAAACTGTACCCTGTCAATACCTGCATTATCACTAACATCACACTCTACGGTATAACCAGTCAAATCAGGCGTAACTTTTATATTCGTAAGAGTCGGTGCCACCGTATCTATATAAACACTAACTGTTTTATAAGTTTCTAAATTTCCTGCAGCATCGTAGCAATATATATCTGTATGGTACCATCCATTTTGCTCATTATTATGGTCAGATATGTTAACTTGATAATTTAACTCCCACGCTGTTCCACCTACCCTGCTTTCATGCCATGTTATATCATCCTGCCCATTCTTTGCTGTCCAGGTAGGGAATTTTACTACACTTAATGCATTATTGTCTTTTACAATACAATGAACTATGTAACCTGTTGAAGACACATTCCAAACACTTACTTCACTGATAGTCGGCTTTTCTGCATCTGTTTGTAAATCTTTCCAGAGATTTGTCCAATCCGTTGGTGCTCCATTATTTGTTGAATGTCCTGCTAATGCTTTTCCCTTATTTATGATGGATGTTGTTCTCCCTCTATTAATAGAAAAAGCCTGATATGCGTAAATATTACCTCTTCCGTATTTAGTTACACTATTTACTGCTCCTTTAAATACACTAATATCAACATGATTTCCGTAAACATGTCCATAAGTACCATCACTCTTTTTACCTTGACCACCAGCATCATAAAATGCGGTTCCCTGACCTATCGTCTGTCCAACTGATATATCAGAAATATTTTCATCATGCATAAATCCAACGGTCATATAATCTAATGTTCCATCTGGATAATATACTCTATCTGTACTTTGGAACAGTACATATCCCCAGCGGCTATCCTTTTGCTTTACCACTCCGGTAAATGGTGCAAATACCCTTCCTCCCGGTAAAATATCAATTGCATTATAATCTCCATGCGATGAACCACTTCCTGTTTCATAGGCAATCTGGCTCAAATTCATCTGTGGTGCCGGAAACCACGCTGTTTCATAGGCCATCGCCTTTACGCTAAATCGTGGGCAGTAAAACAGTACTCCCATGATAAAACATGCGGCAAATATCATTTTTATTTTTTTCATAACACTTATCCTCCTTTTACATATACAAATATTGAACACCGCTTCTTTTTCGACATTTGTTTAATTCCTTACCTGCATTATATCGACTTCCTATTTTAATTCAATAGGTTGTGTCCAAGTGGTCATTTTTTCGACACTTTTGGTAGCTGTACGACAAAAAGCCGGAAATATTCCAGCTTTTTGCAATCATTTTTTATTGTTTTCTTTTACTTAACAGTGACTTTTTTCCCGATTCCTCTCGCCTTGAACAGCTTCTGATATGCCTTCTTCTGTTTCTTTGGAACTTTGATAGTTGCTTTTGCGTGGATTCCTTTAAATGCATTCGCTCCTACCTTTTTGCTGGAAAGATATGCTGTTTTTATTGTGATCTTCTTTAGGTTTTTACATTTTGCAAATGCTTCTTTTCCTATCTTTCGTACTGTTGATGGAATCACTACTGTCTTTATCTTTGTATCCCCTTTGAATGCTTTTGGCGCAATCGATGTTACCTGACATCTGATTCCTTTTAACTTCACGGTAGATGGAATTGTTCGGGAAGCTTTTTTAGAAGTTGCTTTCACATATTCCACTGTGTTCTTTCCTGTTACTTTATATACTGCTCCGGTGGATTTATCTGTGATTTTCTCTCCTGTTTTTAATTTTGGTTTATTACTATTTCCGATTGGCTTAGTATTGTTTCCAAGTGCTTTGATGACTTCTGTTCTTGTTATTTTACATACTGTACAGGTATATGTTTTTATTCCTGTCTGTGTCGCTGTAGCTGCCTTTGTAATCACACCGTTATCCCACTGATGTCCGACGGCTTTCGTTACACTACCAGCTTCAATGAGATTTCCACAGTTTGTACAATATATATCTCCTGAATAGCCATCTAAAGTACAAGTTGCAACTTTTGCATTCCTTACTTCTCTCTTTGTAGTATCTGTATGTTTACATTCCTCTTCTACTTTTTCGGTAATAACATCTACTTTAAATCCCCATGCATTTCCTGCATCATCTGATACTAACTGTATTTTAACAGTATCTCCTGAAACGGTGATTGTCTTCCCTGCTAATTGTGTACCAGTGTATTTTCCAACCTGTTTATTCTCTTTATCAAAAACATACAGATAGTCGAAATCTTCTTCCAATGCAGTTTTACTGTTAAATGTAATATTTAATGCCGAAGCTCCTGTTTTTGTGTATACCCAGAAATCAGAACAGTTATTTTCATAGTTATGTGTGCTCTCTAACTTTGAAATATCCGTAACTACATAGGCTGTATTTTTAACGGTAACTTTACAGCTTCTGCTTACTTCACTGCCATCTTTTGCCTTTGCTGTAATTACTGCTGTTCCTTTTTCCTTTGCCTGTACCAAACCATTTTTGTCTACTGTTGCCACTTTTTCATCGGAAGACTCCCAGCTAACCTCTTTATTATTGGCTTCGGAAGGATATACGCTTGCCTGTAACTGGTAAGTATCTAATGCAGTCATTTCTAGGGCTGTTTTATTCAAATAGATAGATGTCACCGGCTGTACAACATTTACTTTACAAGTTGCACTCACTTCGCCAACAGTTACTTTAATTGTTGCCTGTCCAGCTCCTTTCGCCGTTACTGTTCCATCCTCTGCGATTGCCGCCACATCTACATTCGTAGATTTCCATGACACTTCATCTGTAAAGGTTGCCGGAGTGACTGTCATTGTAAGGGAATACTTCATTCCTTTATTCAAAGTCAGTTCTGTTTTGTCTAATACAACATTGGTTGCTCTTACTGCCTTATCAACAAACTTCATTCCCTGCTGATTTGCAAAAGTTTCTGCATATGTGCCAGAAATTCCATATACCGTCATCTTAGCTGGGTAACTGAATGCAGATGTTGAAATAGAGGTTGTTGCACGTGGAATCGTTATCTCTGTTAATTCCACACAGTTCTTAAATGCATTGTCTCCCACTTTAGAAACTCTATAAGGTAATACAACAGATGGTAATGCATCACAATGTTCAAAACAAGAAGTTGGAATCTGCGTAATTCCTGTTCCTAACTTAACATCTGTAAGAGCATCGCAATTCTCAAAAACTTTGGAGCCAAGACTCTTTACGCTATTTGGCACTGCAATATCTGTAAAGCCTCCACATTCATAAAATGCACCTGTTCCAATATTTGTTACAGTATTTGGAATATCAAGCTTTGTTAACGCATCACAATTTTCGAAAGCGTAAGATTGAATGTCTGTAATAGATTTGCTCCAATTTATGGTCTTTAATGCGGTACAGTTTTTAAATGCGTGGTCCTGGATTGTTGTAACTGTGTCTGGTAAAGTAATTTCTGTTAAACTCGTGCAGCCTTCAAATGTTGATGACGTAATATTCACACATTTATTAGGTAACTTCACTGATGAAAGACTTGTACAACCTGAGAATATCTCTGTGTCCATACTTGTTATTGAGTCCGGGAGAGAAACTGATTTTAGACTGCTACAGCCTAAAAATGCTCTTCCATTAATGGTTTCTATTTTTTCTGAGAAAATTATTTTTTCCAATTTTGTACAATCTGCAAAACTTCTTTCCCCTATTGATGTTACTGTATCTGGTATTTTAACATTTTCCAATCCAGTATTTCCAAATATCCCTGTTGGTATTTGCGTAATCCCTTCTTCAAATTCTATTGTTTTAAGATTTGAGCATCCATCAAATGGATACCACCAATTCCATCCATATGTATCTACTTCCGTTAGACTTTTGGGGAGATTTATTTTTTCTATTTTAGTACATCTTACAAACGCTCTATTTCCTATAGATTTCAAATTTTTTGAAAGAATTACTTTTTCTAAATTTGCACAGTCTGCAAAACTTCTTTCCCCTATTGATGTTACCGTATCTGGTATCTCAGCTTCCTTTAATCCTGTATCTCCAAATATTCCTGTCGGTATTTGCGTAATCCCTTCTTCAAATTCTACCTTTTCAAGATTTGAACATCCTTCAAATGGATACCACCAATTCCATCCATATGTATCTACTTCCACCAATGTCTTAGGAATATAAATATTCCTTATTGAAACACAATTGAAAAATGCCCTATTTCCTATACTAATTAAGTTCTTTGGTAAATTAACATTTTCTAAATTCGAACAATCCCTAAATGCTGACGCACTTATTGATGTTATCGAATCTGGTATTTGTGCAGAAACTATTTCTTGGTGTTTTTTAAACACACCATTTCCCAATTTCACTACCTTATGCCCATCAATCTCATCCGGTATCACCAATGCCGACACATTTCCCGTATATCCTGTAATTGTGGCATTTCCATCATCGTCTAACGAATAAGTGAATACTGGTTTCGGGGTACCGTTCTCATCTAAGCCGTAACCACCCCAGGAGCTTCCATAACGGGAATTCCATTTTGTAAAGTATCCTTTTGCGGATGCGAGTCCTCTACTGCAAGGATATATTAAGTGTCCATCTTCAAAATGGTATACTAATCGTACCGGACTATTGTTTTCATTGAATATATCATAAGTTTTGCTGAAGGACTTTTTCGTTACATAAAAATCCAGACTGGCATTTGCTCCTGCAGATGCATATAACCAGGAGGATACTGTTGTACACATTTTCGGAGACTTACCATCATCAAATGTTTCTGATTCTATAACCGTCTGTGCTCCCATTTTGGCATAAATCTTTCCGCTGATTACTGGAAGTTTTACTAATCCGATGGATGCTGTCACTCCGGCACTTAATTTTGTTTTAGAGTGAAGGGTAAAGCTTTTCTTCTGAAAATCTTTTGTCAGTCTGAAGCCATCTTGCGGAGAATACTGTAAGCCTGTCTGAAAGCCTGTCGTATAGGTTAAAGTGACTTCTCCATTCATGCTATATTCTGCGGTAACTGTAATCACGCCAACATATGCCACAGGAATTTTCACCAGTTCTATCGAACCAGATTTTCCTGCCGCTGCAACGGCATCCCATTCACCTTTTCCTGTAATAATAGCCGTTCCATTTGCCTTAACATAAGCTTCTCTTTTTCCACTGTTTATTTTGTAATCTACACTTACATTAGAAAGCGTACAATTAATAGTAAATGATTTGCCTGCACCTAATTCTAATTTTTTTGAAGCTTTTACTGCACTGATCTTTTTATTTCCACTAATTCGTCTGCGGCTTCTATAAGCTCTTCCATTTTCATATGCCTGTTCTTCGGTTCCGCCTTCTATGTAGGTAATCTGTGCATCGCCAACTGCTTCTGCCTGTTTTAAATCTCCCTCTTCGGTTCCCTGTGCATCGACACTTTCTGTTACTTTATCAATGTCTACATCGTTCGTTACAATGACTGTATCTGAACCGTCTACAGTAATTCCTTTTGCTGTATAAACCTGTGCTACTCCATTTTCATAAACTGCAAAAGTATCCCCAACTGTAATTTTTTTCGGACAGTTAACAATCGTTACATTTTTATCTTTATCTACATATACACTGACATCCTGCGGGATTTCTATTACATTTGACGTAAATTCATAATTGTTTTTATAATTTTCATCAATTTGAGTAGATTGCTGCACCGTCTTTGCATCCGATACCATGTTTTCAATTTCCGATTTTGTTATCGTCTTTTCCGGATTAAACCTTCCAGATTCTAGTGCAAACCATCCTCTATTGATGGCAATCTGTGTATCATCTGGATATTTTATTCCTGTCGTATCTTTATAGGTATATGTCTTGTCTTCTAATTTATATCCCAGACAATAATTCAATGTATGTGCTGCAAATTCTCTGGTTGCTGCTTCATCTGGTTTTACTTTCTGCCCTGCTTCTATGTCAATCACACCAAATTCCGCTGCCATCATAATATCTTTATAATATACATGCGCGCTTGTCACATCACTAAAATAATCATCTGGCATATTATCTTTCTCTACAGTCATATCAAACATAACTGTTAAATCATGTAACCATTCTGCCCTCGTTATTGTTCCATCGCCATATATGATTGACGTATCTCTTGCCTCAACTTGCTGCCCTGTTATTCCAAAACAAAAAGCAACTGACACTATTACTAATAACAACACTTTACTGATTTTTTTCATTTGACTTTTCCACCTCTCCTTAACGTATACTTCCTTCTCTTTTTCTCTCATAAAAATATATTTTATTTTGTAATTTTTTTCTTTTATTCCCCCTCGTATTCGTTTTGTCATTCAATTTACATCAATTTAATTCATAACCTACTTGCATTATATCGACTTCTGACCGTAATTCAATAGATTATGTCCAACTGGTCGTTTTTACGACACTTTTGGTAATACATCTTGATTTTTCGCCCTGAAATTAATAAAAGAGCACTGCAACTTATTGTACTGTCGCAATGCTCTTTGCTTTTCATTTTATATTTTTCTGTTCTTTTTTAAAATCTGTCCATGCTCGATCATATGGTACTTTGTATGTTCTTCTGTATGCATCAAAAATCTCTACACAAACAATGACGACCATTTTAAAAAATCCTTTCTTGTTTTTTGTACATATCGCCTGCTAATCTGCACAATCTGCTCTTGGCCGGCTCCACCGTAAAGTATATACATATCTTTTTGTAACTCTTTCACATGACGAAAGTTTACAACATAACTGTTATGGCACTGGGAAAAATCCAGTTCTGACAATTGAGGAACGATATCTCTCATACGTTCCTTTACATGATATTCATTCCATACAGTTACAATCCTGGTCCCTCTTTTTTCGCGTTCTAAATAATAAATATCTGATGGCACAATGGAAATAACTTCATTCTTTAGTGTTGTTAAAACAATCCGAAAAGTATTTCCTTCAAAGTCCCGTAATATCCTGCTGATTATCTCTCCTACCTTATCCTGAAAATGTTTTTTTACAACAAACCATATATGTTCTGTATTGTATATCTCTGTCGCATAATGAAGATAGTTGCTCATATAAATAATCTGGCAGCTTGGCCAGGCTTTATTTAGCTTCTTTGCAACAAAAATCCCATTTTCTCTTCCTAATTCTATATCCAGAAAAACTGCGTCTAACGGTGTGCCCTTATATTCCAATAATTCCCCCGCTGTTGCAAAACATTTAATCTCTATAGTGAGCTCAATCATCAAAGAAAATCCTTCCAATGTTCTTTTACACGACTCTCTCCATTGTTTATCATCGTCACAGATTCCTATAACCATTTTCCCATCCTGCTTTCTATTTTTACAATTTTATTGCTCATTCGAGTTATAATGTATATTTCTTTAATAGGAGGACTACCTGCTTACTCTTATCCTACTTCTTCTCCCCCATATCATCCCTCATAAACAGCTCATGACTTCTTGGCTTATAGGTACCTCCGGCGAAAGAACAGTAGCGGTATACACAGTCTATGATATAATTCACGTCATCGTAGTCATATTCTGGTGCGGAATCTGGATAATATAATTCCATGATATAATCTTTTTGTCCGTCATTTGCTGCTACTATGTAAACACAAGTACCCTCATCATCATATGTTCCGGCCACGATTCCTCTTGCCATTCCATCAGCACCTACCTGATCTTTTGGTTCAACCTGATAAAGAACTTCACTTGGTTCACCGCTAATACTGTAAAATAGTTCTTTTGCATTTTGTACCGCATCCCCCGAATCATCCTCACTATAGAATTTCATTTCTATTGTGCGGTTTCCATTATCGTCTTCGTAATAGTAATCGTAATAATTTTCTTCCTCATTTATATCCGCATCATTGAAAACGTATTTCGGATAAGCGAAACTAAAACTTCCATCGGCGCTGTCTCTCTGATAGTAATCATCAACTGACAGACAATCACTGATGTTCATGCTCCAGTTATCGGTATATGGCTCATACGCTTCATCAGATTCACTGTCATCTGAAGATTCACTGCCATCGTTATATGTATTTTCGCCATCATCCGTATCATCTGCATCATCGTAGTCAGTATCATCGTAATCTTCGGTATCTTCTGTACCGTCTCCTACATATCCACCGCCGCTACTGCCATCATTATTACTGTATCCACCATTTCCTGAGCTATTTCCTGAACCATAATAGCTGCCACTTGAAAGACTTCCTGAAAAATGACTTATGATCACGCCTGCAAGAAGTAAGGAAATGACTGCAATCGCTAAGGCAATAATTATTTCCTGGGCTGTATTTTCTCCCCTGTTTTCATACATAGAACTTTTATAATATGTGTTATTATTTCCTGTCATCGATTTCTCCCATATTTCTTATGTACTATATAAATCGTTTTGTCTCCTGCCTGTTCTAATAAGCAACACCCTGATTTAAAATGTGATTGATTCTGTCCGCATTCTCTGGATGACTGCTTGCAAGACTGGCAAATAAGCCTTTTGGATGGTCATCTCCAAAATGCTGAAGCAACAGGCACAATGAATCCCTATATCCTAATCTGCAGGAAAAGGCATCTGCCATATATTCATTATTTCTACTTGTTTTCATGACTAAAAGAATACCAATCCATGTCCATAATTTAGTAAAACAACGGACAATACCAAGCATTACTACACTGGAAAATACTCCAAACATTGCCACGATAAAACTATTTTCATTTCTTGTAAATGCTGCCATCACACTGGCAACAATATTGAAAAATAATGCACCCAGTTCAATCAGTGTACAAATCCCTGCAATTGCCGTATTACCGAGTACTACTAAAAGGCATCTATCTGTATCCTTATGAGCAAGATGTCCAAATTCATGGCCTAATGTCGCTTTTATCACTTCATCTGGCATATTCAAAAGGCCTCTTGTTACACAGATCGTTCTTCTTCCTGTTGCAAATGCATTCTCTGACTCGTCATCGTTCATATATAATCTTACAGAATCTGAAATCAATGGCTCCTGCATTTTAGCTTTTTGATATACTTCATAAAATAATGGTTCTAAACGGCTCATAATTTCCGGATCTTTTATCTTTTTACATCCTGTCTGGAATCTTACGATAAATTCGCCAATTGGAGATAAAGCAATTACGATCGTTGCCAGATAAACAAAAAATCCAGATAACATTCCCCATTGTAATGGCAGAACAAACAATACGGACATTATGCCGCCTATGATTACCATATTTATTACCAGATAAATACATAATGGAATATTTTCTTTAGAAAATAACCGGCATAAAAAATCAACAAAATAAACATTTCGGATACCGCTCGAAGCAGCCGCTTTATTCGCAGGCATCGGCGCAGGCTGATTCATTCTAACTGGATTAGCCTGATTCGATGGCCATTGATCATTTGGGGGTATCTGTTCCCATTCTGGTGTTACATAGTTTTGATCCTGTGAAGGCCCGGCACATCTTTTGTTTATCTTTGCTCCACAGCATGCGCAATACATATCTTTATCAGATATCTGATTTCCACAATTTTCGCAAAACATCTTTCTTTCCTCCCGTCTTTTCATTCGTTAGTTTCATTATATTGTTTCTATTATCTATTTCAATATCACCTCCGAAAATGGATATTTTCTGACTACTTTTGGTTTTAAATCGAACTTTTTAGATATATTCTGACAAAAAATTCAGAAAAGAAAAAGTATTAATTGATTTCTTTTCTGAATTATATAACGCCTTATTCCATTATTTTTTTTGAACTACATACTACAGCATATCAAGGGAAGCCCAGACCATATCCCGGTCTAATGCTTTATAATCGCGTTCTTTGTAAAAATCAAGTACGGGCTGCATTGCTCTTTTAACACAATTTAAATCCATATTTAACTTCGCATCTTTTACATAGTCGCTCATTTTTTCAAAAGCGGATTTCCACCGCTCTGCATCACAATTTGCGGGAATGATTTTTCAAGCTATATATTTCCATATCTTATATTTGCATTATAATATCAATATTTTTAAATTCAATACTCTTTCCATAAGTGGTTCATTTTAGAGCGGTTTTGGTTTGGTATCTATTTTCTTAGATATATATGTATAAAAAACAGTCTTGTCAATCTTAGATATTAACAGGACCGTTTCACAAAATTACATTTTTATATTTGTAACCCTACGACTACAGAAATTTTTTCATCTTCTCTTTCTAAATATATTCCACCCTCATATTGCGTAATGTAACGTTTAAAATCTTTTTTATTAAACTTTATTGATTTATGTTCTGTTTTTAATTCTAATAAAATTACAAGCTGATTTTTTATTACAGTGCCGTGAAGTTTCACCGCATCTGCCTGCTTTCCATATTCCATCAATTGAAGAAGAATTTCCATCACATCTTCTTCAGAAATTCTACCCCTATGATAATTTTGAAAAAGAATATCTGTTTCTATACCTTTTTGATTACATATCTGTACAAAATCTGAAAGTATTCCATCGACAAGATAATCTTTACAGAAAAAATATTGATTTAAATGATTATATCTTTCCTTTAATTCTTCAATATAATATCTATATTTCTGCTTTTTTTCTTTTTTACTTGATACAGAAAGATTAGATAACTCATCTAACTTTACAGCCATTTCATTTTGAATCTCTTCCAATTCTCCTGCCTGATTTTGAATTTGGCTATAATATTCTTCCATTCTTTTTCTATTTACTTCCAATTGCCCTTTTCTTTTAAAAATTTTTATTGTATAGATAGAAAATGCAATAATTAACGCACCTCCACCTCCAATAATAAAACTGTCTGCTACCATCTGCATCGGTCTTTCCCGAAGACTCGCCGATGTATTATACAAAAAATTACTGAACCATCCAATACCAAAAAATCCCAAAACTCCAGTCAGGCAGACTACTTCATGTTTTAACTGATAAGAACGATATCTTTTCATTAACGGTCTTAAAATAAAATATAAAATAGTAAATACAATGAATACTCCCATGTATTCTAATATCGGTAAAATATTCAATGAGATTGCCTGATAGACTATTCCATCATTAACACATTCTGCTGCCAAAATACCCGTCAAAGTCTTGGCCAATGATTCCTGCCATAAAACTGCCGTTGCAATCCCTACCCCCAGTGCAGTGACTGTTGCAAACGTAGACATTGTAATCTTATACCATGTTTCATTCCCATACATAGCATTTCCGATTGCTAAGAATCCAATATTATATATAATAAAACGAACAGAACAAATTACCGGGAAAAACCAATCATACTTTCTTTTTCCAAAAAGTGTTCCTACCACAATACTATTCAGCAGTATTCCCACCATTCCCATCCATAACTGTGGTATATTCTCAATCAAAACTTCTCCTATATTCATTTTATATCCTCCGCAATTCCACAGCTATCCTGCTATATTCCAGATTATTCTCCTGCCACATTATCAGCCGCCTTTTTCACTGAAATGGTAGAAAAACAATTACTTTTAATCGGTTATTCTGCTCTTTTATATATTGAATCGTTCCCTGCGCTTCATCCACAATTTCTTTTATTATTTTAACGCCCCAGCCATGCAATTCTTTCTCTTCTTTCTTTGTTTCAAAATCAATTTTATCAATATCTAAGCATGCATTCTTTATCTGCATTTTCAAACCAAAATCCGCTTGAAGTATTGTCCATTTTATCTCCCGTTCTTCTAAATCAGTAATTCTGCAATTTTCTTCAATAGCGTTATCCAGAAGATTTTGAATCAATCCGGATACCTTTATTGCGGATAAATTAATTTTTTCTATCGCATCTTTTTCCAATTTAAAATCTATTTTTATTGAAATATTCTTTTGCCGGCATTCTGCTTCTTTTATTTTGGCAACTGCGTTAAGAAGCTCATTATCACAGAATCTTTTTTCCATAATATCTCTATCTATTGTCTCTTCCATCATATGGATATGTTTAGGAATGTCATGCCTGTATTTTCTTATTATATCAATTTGTTTTTGAAGTTCACCATCTGTTGATATTATAGATAATAAACCTTCTTTCCTTTTTTCGTTATTTTCTTCTTCCCTAAGCACTTCCTTTACCCACATATGAATAAAAAGTAAAAGAACTGCCCCCAGAGCTACCTTATACACTTACTTTCCCCTTGATATTATCTATACATACATCATCGACCACCGCAGGAAATCTGCTTTTGTTTCTTCTAAATGGCTCTTGCTTATATATACAATTTGCCCATCATAAAGCGTATATAAATTTCTTTTTGCCTCTCGAACATGTCTGAAATTGACTATGTAACTATTATGACATCTTGAAAAATCAATACCTGATAATACTTCTGCTATTTCATCAAACTTTCTCTTAATCGTATAGACTCCCCATACAGTTACGCATTTCGTATACTTTCCATCTCTTTCTATATATAAAATATCTGGAAATGCAATAGAAACTTTTTTTCTTTCTTTAGTTTCAGCAACAATTTTCCTTTCTTGATCTTTCATATCAGAAACAATCTTTCCAATAATATCTCCTATCTTATCTGTAAATTTACTTTTAATGACAAACCATATATGCTCCGTATTATAGATTTCTGTTGCATAATGGAGATAATTAGTCATATAAATAATTTTACAATTAGGACGAACCTTATTTAACTTTTTCGCAACAAAAATCCCATTGGCTCTTCCTAATTCTATATCTAAAAAAACAGCATCTAATGGGGTTTCTTTATATTCTAAGAGTTCTTCTGCCGTTGAAAAACACATGACCTCCATGCCCATATCAATCATCGTAGAGAATCCTATTAAGGTTCTTTTACATGATTCTCTCCACTTTTTATCATCATCACAAATTCCTATAACCATTTTTCTCCCTGCCTTATATTCTATCATTTTGTCACTCATTTGAGTTATAATGTATATTTCCTTTTAAATCTACTCTTAATAGGCCTTATGTTTTA
>ERZ826242.2654-NODE-2654-length-14781-cov-6.425642_pt1 | contig 14781 bp, 14 predicted proteins | sample MGYA00519871_ERZ826242 | MGnify/ENA primary metagenome ERZ826242 (study PRJEB31778, sample SAMEA3449226) | human gut metagenome | biome: human gut; feature: human-associated habitat; material: faeces | place: United Kingdom | collected 2010/2012 ...
GCGCTTTCTCATGGACCGGGAGGCCACCATGAACTAGTGTATTAAACAGCAAAAAATATTTCTTGTAGATCAAAGACAAATATGTTAAGATACATCCATCAACAGACATTCCGTCTGTCAGATATTTCAAAATGTATAAGTGATCAGGGCTTAGACATTTCAAGATAGTCGATAGGCTATTCGTGAGGGTAATCGTAAAAAATCACAGATAATTTTAAAACAAAAGAAAATGGAAGTATATTTGTGCGATAAATGTTGCAGGAAGGATATATTTTGTTTATACTAAAGGTAAAGATCTGGGACTGCTTCGTACAAATAGCAGAAAGGAGCCCGGATGGGAAAAGAAAACAGAGAAGTAAAAAATAGTGTATTAGTAGATTTGATGTATGAGGATGAATCTGCAGAAGAAAATGAACGTTCTTTTTATAATGCCTTACATGAAGAACCATTACCAGAAGGTACAGAGATTAAAAAACTGAGGGTAGATAATGTAGTGTACATGAATTTCAAAAATGACTTTTCGTTCAAGACAGGAGATCGGGTATTGGTTCTTGGCGAGCATCAGTCAACATTGAATAATAATATGCCACTCAGAGAACTTATGTATATTGGCAGAGTGTTAGAACAATTGATTCCGACAAAAGACAGGTACAAAAAAGGACAGGTCAGTTTTCCGGTACCAGAATTTTATACATTATATAATGGTAAAGATTTTATGGAGAAAGAAAAAGTATTGAAGCTGTCAGATGCATTTGAAAAGAAATGTGATGATCCTATGCTGGAGTTGAAAGTCCGGGTGATTAATATTAATCCAGGGGCCGGACATGAACTTTTGGATCGTTGCCCGGTGATTCGGGAATATAGTGAATTCATAGAAGTAATCCGGAAGTACCAGGAGCAAAATGATACAGAACCATATAAACACGCCATTGAAGAATGTATAGAAAAGGGAATTCTTGCAGATTATCTGAAACGAAAAGGAAGCGAGGTTGTGAATATGTTGACGGCTGAGTATGATTACGAGACAGATATTGAAGTGCAGAGAGAAGAAGCAAGAGTAGAAGGAAGAGCGGAAGGAAAAGCAGAGGGAAAGACTGAAGAAAGAAGTAATCTGATAAAAACTTTGTATGAAGCAAAGTTTACAATTGATGAGATATCCAGGTTATTGAAAATGGAGGAAGATGTGGTTGAAAAAATAGTGCAGGAAAAGTAATTCTTGTAGAGAATATGAAAAAGCTATAGGAAATGAACACTCAAAAAGTTGACTTGCCCCGCCAATAGGAATAATATTAACAGATAAGCATTTTCTAAAGACGAGGACATATTAACATGCAGAGAGATTTAACAACAGGAAGCATTTTCAAAACGGTGATCTATTTTTCACTGCCATATCTGTTATCGTACTTTTTACAGACGTTATACGGTATGGCAGATTTATTTATTGTTGGGCAGTTTGGCGGAGTCAGCAGTACGACGGCAGTGTCGATCGGAAGCCAGATAATGCATATGCTGACGGTTATGATCGTGGGACTGGCTATGGGGGCTACGGTTATGATCGGGCGGTGTATAGGCGCAAAGGATTATAGAAAAGCGTCAGAGACGATAGGAAATACCGTGACACTTTTTATGGGAATTGCAGTATTTCTTATGATTGTACTGGTAGCAGCTGTAAGACCGATTGTAAGCATCATGTCAACGCCGGCAGAGGCAGCGGAAGGAACGATCCGTTATCTGACCATTTGCTTCATAGGAATTCCATTCATCACAGCCTACAATATTATCAGTGCAATATTCCGGGGAATTGGAGATTCGAAGAGTCCGATGTATTTTATTGCGGTAGCGTGTGCTGCAAATATTGGCCTGGATTATCTGTTCATCGGAGTGATGGGACTGGATGCAGCTGGTGCCGCACTTGGAACGACGATTGCACAGGCAATAAGTGTCATTGTATCTCTGACCGTGATTGTAAAAAAGGGCACCGGAATTAAAATCTGCAGATCTGATCTGAACCCCAAAAAAGTAACAATGAAAAATATTCTGACAGTCGGCGTTCCGGTTGCACTTCAGGATGGATTTATCCAGATATCATTCATTGCAATTACGATATTTGCCAATCAGCGTGGGTTGAATGATGCGGCAGCGGTAGGTATAGTAGAAAAGATCATTGGTATCTTATTCCTGGTACCGTCATCCATGTTATCTACGATATCAGCATTGGCATCCCAGAATATCGGAGCCGGAAAACACGACAGGGCACGTCTTACACTACGATATGTTCTGTTCATGACAGTTGGATATGGAATTATAGCAGCGACGATCGTGCAGTTTGTATCGGTTCTGTTTGTTGGATTATTTACGAATGATGGTGCGGTACAGATTCTGGGAGGTCAGTATCTGAGAAGTTACTCCTGGGACTGTGTGTTTGCAGGTGTGCATTTTTGCTTAAGTGGTTACTTTTATGCATATGGTATGTCTGTGGTATCATTTATACACAATTCGATATCTATTATATGTGCGAGAATTCCATTGTCTTATTATGCGGCAACACATTTTCCAGACACATTGTTCCCGATGGGATGTGCGGCTCCGGCCGGATCCATCCTGTCGATCATTATATGTGTCGGAGTACTGATATGGATGGATAAACACTCAGAAAAATATATGGGAAGTAAGATACAGTGATATGAGTGAAGCGTATAAGAAAAATAAAAAGAAGATACCAATTATTCAGAGCATTTTGAGCGTATTTCTGATTGTTATGGTCGTGTCTATGATGATTCAGATCAAGCACTTGCTATGATCTGGTTAAACTCGATGATGAAAATTACCAGAAGCGTCTGGATGAACAGATGACATACTGGAAGAAGCTTAAGAATGAGATCTACCGGGTCAGAGAGAAAGGGTACGAGAATACAGATATCGTAAAAGTCAGTGAAAAGTATTTTGAATATGCGGACCGTACGGTAACAGCTGCAGAACGATATTCAGAGAAGATTGCCGGAAAATAAGAAGTATTGAGTATATTACAGCATTTGACATGGTGTTGATCGTGTTACTTCTGATTGCACAGTACATTGTTAAGAGAGAAGATACGGAAGTATGGATTTGCATTTGAAGGGAAGAATGTATTGATAGGAGAATATGAATGATAATCGGAATTATAGAAGACGACAAATTATTACATCAGGCATTACAGATAACACTGCAAAATGCAGGCTATCAGACCGTATCCGCATATACAAAACAAGAGGCTTTTACTGCAATAACAGGCAGTGAGAGCCTCCTTCTCATTGACATTGGTCTCCCTGATGGAAATGGGATCACCTGCTATAAAGAACTACAGGAAAAGGGGAAAAAGATACCGGCAATTTTTCTCACGGCAAGAGATGAGGAAAAAGATATGCTGCAGGCATTCGGTACAGGTGCAGATGATTATGTTGTAAAACCATTTTCCATGAAGGTACTTTTGAAACGTATAGAAGTGGTAGTTGGCCGGAGTGAACGGGAAAATAGGCTGGAATGTGGTGATATTACATTATTTCCAGATAAAATGAAAGTATATAAAAGCCAGAAAGAACTCAGCCTGACTGCAAAAGAGTATCAGTTACTGGAATATCTGATGTACAATCAGGGAAATGTACTGACAAAAGAAAACATCCTCGAACATGTCTGGGGACTGGATGGACAGTTTGTAGGAGATAACACCGTCAGTGTTACTATTAACAGGTTGAGAAAAAAGATAGAAATGGATGCAGGTTCACCGGTATATCTGAAAAATGTATTTGGATTAGGATATAAGTTAGAGCCTGTCTGAAAAATAAGTGTGGATACAGAAAAAAAGGAAAATAAAAAGAATGAATATCATAATAATCACAGTGGCAGTAACGGCAGGAGCAATTCTGGGTGGAACTGCCATATATATTTATCAGGAAAAAAGCAGACAGAAGGAACTTCAGTTACTTGCGGAATGTATGGAAAAGATATTACGCGGGGAAAAGATTCGTGAAGCGAAAGCTGGTGAAGAAACGATGTATGCGAGATTGGAAAGCAGACTGGTAAGAATTCAGGAAATACTAGATGGCAGAAAAGAAGAAGCAGAAAAAAGTAAAAATGAGATCCAGAAGCTGATTTCAGAGATCGCGCATCAGATGCGTACGCCGCTTGCCAACATCAGAACATATCAGGATTTATTGGAGGAAGAACGGAGTAAAGAAGGGACCAAGACAGATGAAAATGTGGATAAATATCTGAATGCAATGAGAGTCGGAGAACAGCAATTGGAATTCCTGACAGAAAGTTTTGTGAAGATGTCCAGACTGGAACAGAACATGATTCAGATAAGGAAAGAAGAGATAGATTTGTTAAAAACGGTAAGAAATTGTCTTGGACGAATTCAGAAACGGGCGGAAGAAAAACAGGTTGAGTTCAAGATAGAGATGCCACAGAAATTAAACTGTCCGCATGATGCTAACTGGCTAGGGGAAGCAATCGATAATGTCCTGGATAATGCTGTGAAATACAGCCGGTCTGGTGGAATCATAGAATTAAAAATCCAGAAGAATGAAATGTGTACAAAGATCGTTGTAAAAGACAATGGACTAGGAATTGCAAAAGGAGAAGAGCATAAGATATTCCAGAGATTTTACAGAGGAAAGAAAGTCACTACGCAGAAAGGCTATGGAATCGGGCTTTATCTGGCGAGAAAAATTGTCAGTCTTCATGGCGGATTTATCATTGCAAAAAGCAGATATCCGGAAAATGGTCTGATGATTGAAATAAATCTTCCGGTCTGTTAGAAGTTTGTTAGATTTGTCCTGTATGCTTTAGAGAGTGTGAAAGTTCTGGAGTGTCATGTGTTTGAAAGAAGCTGCGGACAGTTTCTTTCGGCTGATTTGGCAGATAGCAGATTATAGAGATAGGGAATGGACACAACTATGAATAAGGAGAGAAAAATCTTATGGAAATGATAAAAGCAGCAGGATTAAAAAAATATTATGTGACAGATAACTACGAAGTCCATGCACTGGATGGAGTGAGCCTGTCTGTAGAAGAAGGGGAATTCCTCGGGGTCGTCGGAACATCAGGAAGTGGAAAAACAACATTGCTTCAGATACTTGGAGGACTGGATGAACCTACTGCAGGGGGTGTATGGATACGTGGCAACAGTCTGAAAGATATGACCGAAGATGAGCGCACGATATTCAGAAGACGAAATATCGGATTTGTATTTCAACAATACAATCTGATCCCGGTCATCAATGTATATGAGAATATTGTACTTCCGCTCAGGCTGGATGGAGCAGAGATTGACGAAGCATTGTTGGAAGATATTATCACAACTTTGAAGCTTGAAGAGAAGTTAGAAAATCTTCCGGAAGAACTGTCAGGAGGACAACAGCAGAGAGTGGCTATCGCAAGGGCATTAATGGTAAAGCCGGCGGTACTTTTGTGTGACGAACCGACGGGAAATCTGGATTCTGTTACAAGTATGGAAGTAATTACATTGTTAAAAAAATGTGCCGCAAGATTTCATCAGACAATCATTGTTGTAACTCATCAGGAAGAAATCGCACAGATGGCAGATCGTATCCTGCGCGTAGAGGATGGAAAATTATGCAATGTGGAGGTGTAATAAGATGAATAGATTTACACCGAATAATAATACGAACGTAATCCGGCTGCTTTCAGAAGAAATCAGAAAATGTAATAAAGGAAGAAACAGAATCCTTATGGGAGCAGTCATTTTATCTGTTCTTACGTTGACATTTGTTTTTGGTACGGCTTATGGAAAAATAAATGCAGAATATACGAAAAATATCCGGATGGATGGAACAACGGCATCCACTTACATAGAAGAGGGGACAAGGGGACAGTATGAAAAAGTACGTTCCTTGGGATATGTAAAAGAAGCCGGAAGAAGGATGAAGATGGGTGAAGCTGTAGAAGCAGGAAAGAAAACATCTATCTGTTCCATACAGGTACTGGATCAGACTGCATGGGAAAAGATGATGAAACCTGCATATACCGGGATCTACGGGAGGTATCCCAAAAAACAACAGGAAATTATGCTTTCGGTAAAGACGTTGAAAAAGCTTGGAATAAATAAGCCGAGAACAGGAATGAAGATAGCACTTGATGTATCTATCAGTTTTTTTTTAACGGAAAAAGAAGAGTTTGAATTATCAGGATGGTACAGTGATTATACAGAAGATAATGGCAGCAGCAAAGCAATAGGGTATGTCTCGGAAAAGAAATTGAATGACTGGGGCTATGATATCAAAGAAGGTTCGGATATTTTGATCTGTCAGTCGAATGACATGGACTGGAAGGATACAGAAGAAAAATTATACGAAGATGTACCGATGAAAGACAATTCCCAACAGATCATTGCGACAGATACGGCAAAGAACCGGGCAGTAAAAGAAATGACGGGAAGTTATGGAATGGCAGTAGTGGAGGCAGTTGTGATTATTTGTGGAATGTTTTTACTTGTCTACAATGTGATGCAGATATCCATGACAGGCGATATCAGGCAGATGGCACTGCTTCATACGATCGGTACAACGAAAAAGCAGATCCGTAAGATCTATATCAGGCAGATTATTCGGACAATCTTACCGGGCTGTATTGCAGGCACCGGCTTGTCGATTCTGTTACTGAGATACCTGATACCGGAATTATTGGGAAGGCAGTACCTGAGTGGATATGGAGGTTCGAAAGGACTGCAGATTTTCCGGGTGGAAATATTGATATTAGCGGCAGCATTTACGTTGCTGGTAATCATAGGTGCCTCGGAACAGGTAATCTGGCAGACGGTAAATAGAACCTGTATAGAAGGAATGCACTATACGGAGCAGACAGGAAGAAAGAAAGTTCAACGGTTCGGTTATACAGATAAAGGAGTAACCATAAGCAAGAAAAAAAGAAGCGAAACACAGGAACTGTGCTTTATGGCATGGAAGAACGTAACAAGATACCGGCAAAGATTTGCAATTACAATTATTTCACTGTTTCTCGGAATAGAAATGTTTCTGATCGTTATGGTGATCATAGAAGGCAGTGACTATGCCAATATTATCAATCAGAGACCAGATTTTCTGATCTCAGGAGCATTCAGTGAGTATGCCCAAAAAGAAGGAAGCGGGATAGAATATCAGACGCAGACGCCAGATCAAGATCCGATGAAATCCCAGGGGGATAATTTCGAACTTCTATATGACAATGACTACGATGAATTTTCACCGATATCCGAAAAGGTACGGAAACAATTATGGAATCTTGACGGCATAAAGAAAAAAGAATCTTATATAACAGAAGGAGCATATATGCTTTCCACCATATCCAGAGATGGAATACGTCCACTGGAAAAGGATACTTATCTGGGTAAAAATATAGAATATGCAGAAGAAACCAGTAATGATTATGAATCTGGAGCGAAGATGATCGAAGGACTGGATGCTGATACTGTCCAGATTGTCAGTGAAAATGAGATAAAAGCATTAAAAACATATGTAGGGAAAAATAAACTGAAAGTCGATATGGACAGTCTGGAAAACGGAACGGGAGTAATGATCCTCCACGATCATAAGTTGTCACAAAAGCAGGAAAAACAGGCAGAGAAAGCAGTGGGGGAAATGGTATATTTATTTCCGCTAAGGAACAAAGAAGCATGTATCCGGTGGAATTCCGAGAACGACCAGGAAAGAGCTCAGGAAGATGAGAAGCGAAAAGCAGAAACACTGTTTACAAAATATACGTTAAGCGGCTATCTGGATAATCAGGCAGAAGATTTTCCAGAGATTCACCAGACCTGGCATGGAGCAGAAGGAGATATCTACTATCTGGTTAGTGAAAAAGGATTTGAAAGATTATTAACAGAGAAAAAAACATTCTGTATGGGACTAAGTGTAGAGAAAAAGAAAGAAAAACAAGTCATGCATGAAATCCAGAAGATACTTTCGGAAGAAAACCAGAGACGGAAAAGCAGTACAAAGACAAGCCCGGATGGCGAAGGAGAAGCAGGAATTTTCTACATTGCAAAATCAGATCTTATGCAGAAAAATGCAGACTATATTCGTGGAAACAGGATTATGTTCGGAAGTATCAGTATTATGCTGCTATGTGTCGGTCTGGTTAATTATTTTAATATTATGTTCACGGGAATTATGAGCAGGAAAAAAGAACTGGAAATTATGCGGAAGATTGGAATGACACGCCGGCAGGAAAGAAAGCTGTTCCTGCTGGAGGGCAGCTATTATGTGCTGCTCATTGCAGGTCTTGTGATGTCGGTTGGATCGGTCGTGTTAAAGGGAATCGAAGTTTATATGAGAAAACAGCTTTCTTATTTTACATTTTATTATCCGGCTGGATGGATTATTGGAAGCCTGGTAATCCTGGAAGTGCTGTGTGCCATCATTTGTAACTTACAAATATTGAAAATAAATAAAAAGTAGGTTAAAAAACTAGATAAACAATTTCACCAGCCGTGTCTTATCAAGCACAAAAATCGACACATCCATAAAAAGATGCGCAAGCAGTGTACTAAGAATCACACCATTCGAAGTCAGCAGGAATCCACAGTGGAATCCGTACCAGCAGACAATGGCTGAATAAGTGCCCATCAGCAGAAGCAGAGGAAGATCTTTGGCAACGCCCTGCAAGGTGGACTTGATATCTTCCAGAGTAGAATCAAAGTACAGGAACCGGCCGACTGCAAGTGTGATGAAGTACATGATCAGCGAATCATAGTTGGAATCATCGTAGATGAACTTGATATACAGCAGGATCAGGATAATATAAAATGAAGAAACCAGCCGTATCGAAGCTTTCTGTTGCGAAGAAAGTGATCCCAGTGGTACGAACAGGATATCAAACCAGGTTGTCATGAATACAGAAAATACCAGAAATAAAAGTAAGATAATGTTCTGATATTTCTGCCAGTAAAGGGCAGCCTGAGGAATCCGTTCGTCGATAATATAATAAAGACACACGAACAAAAGCACTGAAGTACTGGAAAATACCATCTCATAAAAGCTTTCGATGAGGGAAATTTCTTTTATTCTATGTATATGGTTTAATTTACGGATCTGCTTTGGTGTCAGATCCTGTGTGCCCAGTTTATAATGCTTCTTAACTTTTGCAGCGATAAGGACGATTGCCAGAACCGCGATCAGGCAGAATAAGGAGACAAGCATAAAGCCTCCGGCATTCTTAAAGTTAAAATAGTGGATCAGATAATATTGAATCATATCATACGCCTTCTTTTTACAAAATTTAATAAGATAATTTGAGTGGCAAAAGTAAAATTTTGTTGCTCATTGATGAAAAACATTTCGTTGTCGATGTTTCCGGCAACGGATTTTTTCGTTTATCTATTGTAGCACTTTGAAAAAATATTGCAAATGAAGTAGAGGGAGAGTATAAGAGAATATATCGGAAATAAATCTCAATTAAAAATAAATAATAAAAGCGCTGACGATAGCATACCGACCGCCAATCTTTAGATATCAGATCTAATAGTTGGAGAATCCGTAGCGTAGGCGCGCTCAATGATCTCGAGCTTCAGCTGACAAGGCTTAAGGTTATACTTCCTGATCAGAGAGAGCAGGATATCGAGCAGGTCTTCCTGATAAAGGTCATTTCTTGCTACATTTACGGAGATGGAAAAGTCCGGGAAGCCATGGGCTGCAAGAGACGTGAGTAGTTTACAGGCCTCTTCCCAGATAAATTTATCAACCTCATAGATAAGCCCGGTGCGTTCAAGAAGTGGTATAAAATTATCCGGGGTAACGAATCCAAGCTTCGGATGAATCCAGCGGACCAAAGCTTCTCCGCCGATGATAGCAGCATCTGGAATAAGCTGCATAGGAAGCGGATAGGAATCCGGAAAATTTTCCATCTGTTCTTTCAGAATCGCATAAAATTGGAATCTGGACGGGATAAAGATATAAAAAATATCCCCGGATACACGGGAGAACAGTCCATCATCGGCATGTTTACTGTTCACTGTGTTCTGGAACAGGAGTTTAAGTTGGAAATTGAATGAAATTGTAGAAAAAAACAAAAAAATTAAAAAAGTACTTGCATTTCATAAAAATCCATGTTATTATAAACAGGTATTAAAGATGCGGGTGTAGTTCAATGGTAGAACACCAGCCTTCCAAGCTGGATACGTGGGTTCGATTCCCATCACCCGCTTTTTTGCTGCCTGTTTTTAAGCCACATACATACGTGTTCGGAAAAGCTGTCAGATTTTTTCTATCCCTGGATATGCGGGAGAAACTGTCAGTGGCGGTTCTTGTAGGTGGCAGGTTCTGTAGATGTTTTGTTTATCAGATAGAGGCGGGATAAGCATGAAAGAGGAAAAGAAACAGATCTTAGGACATATATTAGCCTGTGGGATACAGATGATGTGGGGAGCAACGTTCGTATCCACCAAGGTACTGCTTTCACAATTTTTACCGGTACAGGTACTCTTTACAAGAGTGGTGATAGCGTTTCTGATGTTGTGGATATTATTCCCGCACCGGCTGAAAATTGTGGATAAAAGGCGGGAACTTGCATTTGCAGGAGCAGGTCTTTTTGGAATTGTAATGTACTTTATGCTGGAGAATACCGCGCTTACGATGACATATGCCTCCAATGTAGGAATTATCGTGGCATGTGCACCATTTTTTGTAGCGGTTATTGTGGGGATATTTTTCAAAAATGAAAAGCCGGGTGTGAATTTCTTCATTGGATTTGTCATTGCAATTATCGGAATCGCAATGATCAGTATGAACGGGGCGAAAAGCCTTCATCTGAATCCCAAAGGAGATATGCTTGCATTTACAGCCATGATTTCCTGGGGATTTTATTCCGCAGTGATCAAAAAAATCGGAGAATGGGATTATCCGACGGCAGCAGTAACGAGAAGAATCTATTTTTACGGAATGGTATTCCTAATCCCGGTTCTGATTGAACAGAGGGTATCGTGGAATATGGCACAATTCCAGAAGCCGGAGATTGTACTAAACTTTCTGTTCCTTGGAGTTGGGGCAAGTGCCATGGGATTTTTCTTGTGGAATTTGTCAACCAAATGGATTGGCGCAATTAAAACAAGTGTATACATCTATGTGTCACCGGTTGTAACGGTTGTACTGTCAGTGATCGTGCTGCATGAGAAGATGACGTTCGTGTCGGTAGTGGGAGCAATATTGATCCTGACGGGGCTTATCGTGTCGCAGAAAAAGTAAATCAGAAAAAGAAGAACACAAAAGAATAGAGTGAACTGATCCATGGCGTGTTTTTAGACACGCATCATGGTATCAAGATATAAAAACGTCTGTAGAGGAAATGGACAAAGTCCAAGTTCTTATACAGGCGTTTTTGCAAATTCCAGAAAGATATTGTATGATGAAAAAATATGCACAACAAAGGGTAGGAGGAAACTAGTATGAAAAAGGCAGCACTTGGTTCGATGGTAGGTGTCGATATGGGAGGTCCGATCAATAAGGGTGCATATACATTTGCACAGACACAGGTGGATACACTTCCATATCTGATGGGTGGCGTAGGAGCAGCCGGTGCTGTACCACCGATTGGAATCGGTCTGGCAACAATTCCTTTCCGTAAAAAAATCACATCTGAAGAAAGCAACTCGGGAAAAGCTGCGATTCTGATGGGATGTATGGGAATTATATACAAGAAATACTATAAAATATAAAAATACCCCTGTGACAAAAAGGAGAGTTTGTTGTAAAATAACCGTTGCAGTTTAACAAAATCAAGTAAGTATCCTGCTTTAATTGAGAAAAGCAATAAGCAGTGGGGACTTGCAAAGAGAGTTTTGAAATGCAAAACATTTGGAAAATTGACTTTTTATACCGAAGTATGCAAGAGAAGTTGTCAGTGACAAGTTCTCTGTATAATTAACAAGACAGGAGAATATATGGAAAACGAACTTTTTGAAAAAGCACCGGTACACAAGGCGTATTTTAATATGGCGCTTCCGCTGGTATTCAGTATGGTGATCTCACTGGTTTATAATATGGTAGATACATTCTTCATCGCAAGAACCGGTAATACGAATCTGGTGGCAGGAGTGTCACTTGGAGCGCCGATGTTTACTTCGATGATCGCGCTGGGTGATATCTTCGGACTCGGCGGAAGCTCAGTGATCGCAAGACTATTTGGTCAGAGAAGAGATGAAGATGCGAAGCGAATCAGTGCATTTTGCTTTTATGGAGCAATCATTTGTGGAGTAATCGTAACGGTATTACTTTTAATCTTCCGCATGCCGATGCTGCATTTATTGGGCGCTGATGCAGATACATATCAGTATGCATCACAGTATTATACGTATCTTATATTAGGATCAACATTTGTTATCGTATCATTTACACCGAATAACCAGTTACGTTCAGAAGGATTTTCTAAGGCATCTATGGCAGGATCAGTACTCGGAGCAGTGGTAAATATTATATTGGATCCAATCTTTATCTCTGTACTGGGTATGGGAGCAGGCGGAGCTGCGATTGCAACTATCATCGGCTATATTGCAACGGATGCATACTATGTCTGGATCTATCTGAAGAAGAGTAAGAAGTTATCTATTGATCCAAAACATATGCATATTAATATGAATGAGTTCCGACAGATACTCGTAATCGGAATTCCGGCATCGATTACAAATTTTATGCAGAGTTTTGCGGTCACACTTACGAACAGAAATCTACTTGTATATGGAAATAATAAGGTCGCAGCCATGGGAATCGTAATGAAAGTCAATATGATCGCAGCGCTGATTCTGGTTGGCTTTGCTTTCGGATGTCAGCCACTGGTAGGCTATAATTACGGAGCTGGAAATAAGAAGCGTCTGAAAGAAATCCTTACATTCAGTTATAGATTTGAATGTGGACTGGCTGTTGTTCTGGCAGTACTGTTGTCGGCGGGTGCAAGGCCGATGATCAGTATGTTCATGAAGACCCCGGAGATCGTAGATTCCGGGGTACTGATGCTCCGGCTTCAGCAGGCTGGTATGATGTTCATGGCAGTGGTACTGGTAACAACATGTGTGTTCCAGTCAGCAGGTAAGGCAATGGGAGCATTCCTATTATCCGTCAGCAGACAGGGCGTGATTTATGGGATTGTGATCGTAGTGGCATCACATCTGATAGGGTATCACGGAGTACTGATTGCGCAGGCGGTATCGGATTTCCTGACGGCGTTGATGGCAGTTGTTTTGCTTAAGAAAGAATTGTGGAATGAGCTGGTTGATATAAAGGATAAGAAGTAGTAGAATCAGAAGAAAAGTAAGAACAAAGAACGGATATCATCGCAATCAGATTCTATATGAAGTTATATAACATGGTAGAAGTTGTCTGGTAATACAAAAGAAGGGAAGCACAGCTTATGTCATTAGAAAAAGCAAAGAAATATTTAGAAGAAAAAGGGTATGCAGATCACATTATCGAACTGGAAGATTCCAGTGCAACCGTACAGTTAGCAGCTGAAGCACTTGGAGTGGAACCGGGAATGATCGCTAAGACGATGTCCTTTTTAGTGGATGGAGAACCAATTCTGATTTTGACAGAAGGAATGGCGAGGGTCGACAACCGTAAATACAAAGATCAGTTTCATGTAAAAGCGAAGATGATACCGTTCGATGAAGTAGAAGGATATATCGGACATGCTCCTGGTGGTGTGTGTCCGTTTGGTATTAAAGATGGTATCAGGGTCTACCTGGATGAGTCATTAAAACGTTTTGAGATAGTTTATCCGGCGGCCGGCAACGACCACAGTGCAGTAAAGCTTACAATTGCAGAACTGGAAGAAGTTGCCGGGGCATGTGGATGGATAAATGTGTGTAAAGATATGTAATAAATTAGAGAAAGTGGATTGTCGGAAGGCGGTCCACTTTTTTCTTTTTGAAAGAAGTATTGACATGACGTCAGAAAAGAATTATATTACGGGTAGTGACAACGTGTCAGAATGAAAGAAGGGATAGAAGTGACAACAACAGTATTGAATAATAAGGTGAAAATTGAACTGTGACAGTTGAAAAAGATTGCATGTCAGAAAATATAAAAATGGAGGGAAGGATAACATGGAATATACAAAACTTGGCAACACAGGCATTGAAGTTTCAAAATTATGTGTAGGCTGTATGAGCTTTGGAAAAGAAGGAACCATGCATGACTGGACACTGGATGAGACACCGGTCGAAGAGACCATGGAAGCACTTCATGATCTGGTCAAGATGGGAAAGGTACGTGCTATCGGAGCTTCCGCAATGTACGGATACCAGTTTTACAATATGCAGCTTGCCGCAAAAGAGCATGGCTGGACACCATTTTCTGTAATGGAGAATCACTACAATCTGTTATATCGTGAAGATGAGAGAGAACTGATCCCAATCTGCAAGCAGATGAATGTCTCACTGATGCCATACAGTCCACTGGCAGCAGGACACCTTGGAGCAATTGATAAGAATCTGGCGCAGGGTGTGATGTTGTTGGATGAAAAGAAATAATTGGCTTTTTTATCATTCTCAGGTTTATCAATTGATTCGTGATGGTGTTTCTGATATGCACTGCATGAGCGATGGATATCTGGCAGAAGAACTGGAACAGGAATATGTTGGAAAAGTATTGGATAAATAAAAATCCGTTTGAATTGGAAGATAATCCGTTCAAACGGATTTTTATTTTACTGACTTCAAAAATTTTAAAAAAATTAGCACTCAACTCTTGATAATGGAAGTCGATTTTTGTCCTGTCTTGTGTATCCTAGAAGCGCCTG
>ERZ826242.2663-NODE-2663-length-14755-cov-2.725578_pt1 | contig 14755 bp, 14 predicted proteins | sample MGYA00519871_ERZ826242 | MGnify/ENA primary metagenome ERZ826242 (study PRJEB31778, sample SAMEA3449226) | human gut metagenome | biome: human gut; feature: human-associated habitat; material: faeces | place: United Kingdom | collected 2010/2012 ...
GGTGTACATTTCGGACACCAGACAAGAAGATGGAACCCTAAAATGGCTCCTTATATCTTCACAGAAAGAAACGGAATCTATATCATCGACCTGCAGAAAACAGTAAAGAAGATCGATGAAGCATACAACTTCATGAGAGAAGTTGCAGCAAGCGGCAAGCCGGTTCTGTTCGTAGGGACAAAGAAGCAGGCTCAGGCAGCAATCTATGATGAAGCCAAGAGATGCGATATGTACTATGTAAATCAGAGATGGCTGGGCGGAATGCTTACAAACTACAAGACTATTTCCGGCAGAATCAAGAGACTTAATGACATCAAGGAAATGGAAGCAGACGGCACTTTCGAAAAACTGTCCAAGAAGGAAGTTATCAAGCTTAGACTGGAACTGGAAAAGTTAGAAAAGTTCCTGGGCGGTATCAAAGATATGAAGGGTATGCCGGGAGCAATCTTTATCGTAGACCCTAAGAAAGAAAAAATCGCTGTTAAGGAAGCAAGAATCCTGGGAATTCCTATCATCGGTATCGTAGATACAAACTGCGACCCGGACGATGTTGATTACATCATTCCTGCAAACGATGACGCGATCAGAGCGGTAAAACTGATCTCCGGATGCATGGCTGACGCTGTGATCGAAGGCAGACAGGGCGAAAGCTTTGATGAAGGCGAAGGCGGAGAATCTGCAGAAGCTGCAGAGGCAGAAGTTCCAGAAGAAGCTGCAGAAGAAAAAGCCGCTGAATAGTTGAAGACAATACAGGAGGAGATAAAATGGCTGTAACAGCAAAGATGGTAAAAGAACTGCGCGAAATGACAGGCGCAGGTATGATGGACTGCAAAAAAGCATTAGTGGAAACTGATGGCAACATTGAAGCTGCAGTTGATCTTTTAAAAGAAAAAGGACTTGCAAAGGCTGCTAAAAAGGCAGGAAGAGTTGCTGCGATGGGGCTGGTTAGAACAGCTATCGCTGCTGACGGTAAGAGTGCAGCTATCGTAGAAGTAAACTCTGAAACAGACTTTGTTGCGAAGAACGACGAGTTCGTAACTTTCGTAGAAACTCTGGCTCAGATGGCTCTGGAAAACGATGCAAAGGATATGGACGAATTCATGGCTCTGCCTTATGGAGACGAAGGCTCCGTACAGGATGTTCTGACAAATAAGATCGCTACTATCGGCGAAAATATGACGATCAGAAGATTTGAAAAAGTATCCGGAGAAGCTGTTGTTTCCTACATTCACGGCGGCAGAATCGGTGCTCTTATTGCAGGCAGTGTAGAAGCTGACGATGATGTGAAGGCAGCTTTAACAAACGTGGCAATGCAGGTTGCTGCAATGAATCCGCAGTATGTCAGCAGAAATGACATCTCCGATGAAGAACTGGCTAAAATGCATGACATCACGCTGGAAAGCGCACTGAACGATCCGTTCACACTTCCGAAGCCGATCTTAAATGCTTTATTAGACAAAGCTGTAGACGGCGTATGGGGTGATGAAGATGTTGCGATTTTAGAGGAAAAGAGAAACGATAAGAAGTTCAACTTCAATTATCTGCCAAACTTCCTTTCTGAAGATGCTAAGTCCAAGCTGGCAGAGATCGCAGTTGCTGACAAGGATTCCATTTCCGAAAACAAGATTTTCAAAGGTCTCGTAGAAGGACGTGTTTCCAAGCAGTTAAAGGATATCTGTCTTTTGGATCAGACTTACGTTAGAGCAGAGGACGGCAAGCAGACAGTGTCTCAGTACCTGGCTACGGTAAACAAGGATCTTTCCCTCGTTGCTGTAGTTCGTTTCGAAGTAGGTGAAGGCATCGAAAAGAAAGAAGAAGATTTCGCAGCTGAAGTAGCAGCACAGCAGGCAGCAGCAGCTAAGAAATAACGACCCTTAAAAAAGAATGGTAAAAACCCCTGAAAGCATTGAATTTAGTGCCTCAGGGGTTTTTTGATGCTTACAACTCGTGAACACATGATTTATCATAAATTGCCGTATTTTCCGCTAAATTTGGGAAAAAATTTGGGAAAAACTTGGGAAAGCATCTTTTCCCAAGTGCCGTTTGAAACTTCTCTTCTTTCTTCAAAGGAAAATGAAGAAAAATCAGGAAAGGATCGGTGGAGAGGATGATAAAGAAATACAGGATCAGGCTCACGGAAGATGAGCAGAATATCATAATAAACGGACTGCTGAACTGGAGGAACCAGCTGATCAAAGAAGGGAAATATACGACTGATACGATAGACGATCTCCTTCTGAAACTTCTTGACTGATCATCAGCAGGAGCACATATTCGTCTGAAAAGGGTACTACATAGCCATTCCAATACGGGAGTGGCTTTTTTTGTACCTGAAACAGGAGGATGATGAAATGAAAAAAGTAGGATTTACGATCGAGTTTGGAAAAATGGAAGATGAGAAAGAACGCGGTGAGAACTTCGTATCAGGGATAGAAGCTCTGGCTATCGTTTAATTTAAAATTCACACGAAATAGTTTAAAATTAAACTGATTCGGATAAAATATAAAGGGATGCTCTTGAAAAATGAATGCGGCAGTGGTAATATTATTTTAAAAATATACCAATATAGTTTAAAAATGAACTGAATAGAGGTGATAATAAAGTGAACTTATATTTTGAGCTGCAGAAATCTCCTGTTTTTACAATGGAAGATGCAGCAAAGTATTATAACAATATTGAATCAGCACGAAGTGCAGTGAAACGTCTGATAAAAAAAGATATGGTAAAAAAAATACGAAAAAATCTGTACACTTGTGTCAGTGGAGAAAGTGGAGAGCCGATCGCAGACAGGTTTCAGATCGGAAGTGCGATTTCTGAAACTGCATATATCTCGCATCATACAGCCGCAGAATACTATGGCATAACAGATCAGGTATATTATGATGTGTATGTAACGTCTGATACACGCTTCAACACATTTGAATTTGAAGGGTACACCTATATACCGCTAAAAGCTAAAATCGATTCTGGAGTAGTAGAAATCGATTTTAGTAGAGGAATAAGGATCACAAATCTTGAACGTACTGTTGTAGACTGTATAAAAGATATGGATAAAATTTCTGGGATGGAAGAAGTTCTTGCAATGATAGAGATGGTAGAAAATCTTGATCAGGAAAAGCTGCTTTTATATATGAGTGAATATGATTGTCAGTTTCTGTATCAGAAGGCCGGTTATTTATTATGGAACTATAGAAAAAAACTGGGCCTTGATCATACTTTTTTTGCAATATGCAAGTCAAAAATAGGGAAAAGCAGCAGGTATTTGAGCAGGGACATCAGCAGTGGAAAATATAATGAAGAGTGGAATTTAGTAGTGGATGAAAGCATGACATGTATGAAAAATGGAAAGGTAGACTATCATGACAGTATATAACAAAGCAGCAGTAGGTCGTGCTGCAAAAGAAAAAAGATAACTTTGATCTGGAGGGCAGAAAAGAAGAAGCAAAGAAATATATTCAGGATCTGATGCAGGTAACAGATGATGAAATGAAATATATGACATCATTTGAGAACAAAGACTATAGGCCGGAGCTGCTTTTTTCACAGTCAGACATCATTGAGCGCATAAAGCATCATCCGATGGCAATATGGAAATGCAGATGAAAATAAAAATATCATAATAACTACATGACCGAGAGGTTCTGATACGGAACTTCCTGGTTTTTTATTGCCGGAAAGGAGGTGACAGCATGGCAATGGTAACAGTCAGAACATCTGATGATCATCAGGAATTTATCATCCAGTGTATATACTGCTGGTGCTGATATTCACAGTGGGAACAGACCTTGCGTATGCTGCAAGTGATCCGCTTGCTGTGATCAACAATCTTTCGACATTCATATTCGCGCTGATACGAGCTATCGGGCTGATACTTCTGGGATTCGGTATAGTGCAGGTAGGCCTTTCGCTGAAATCCCATGATCCATCGCAGCGTGCCAATGGTTTTCTGACCCTGGCAGGAGGCGTGATCATAACATTTGCGAAGGAGATACTGAACCTGATCACAGGATAAAAAACAGGCAGCAGGAATGCTGCCGGGTACATAGAGAGGGAAGTATTTGCTCACCCTGCTGCCTGATACACAAAAGGTGTTTCATGCAGATGATAAAAAGGATATAATCGATATAGACAGGTGATTGACTTGTCTATGCAGCAGGAATGAAAAAAGGAGATGAGAAGGATGTCTTCACAGAGATCAGAAAAGATAACATGCCCTGGATGTGGCAAGGAACATGATTTTGAGATGTGGAACAGTTTGAACACTATGCTGGATCCGGACATGAAAGAAAAGCTTTTGTCGAAGGAAATGTTTCAGTTCATTTGTCCGAACTGCGGTTACACGGCAAATGTAGATTATGGATTTTTATATCATCAGATGGAAGACAGGATAATGATCTATTATATCCAGGATGAGGATGAGATCGAAAAAACGATAAAAATGATAACAGGTGAAGCCTATGATTCATTTGAGCTGAGTGAAGCTTTGCAGAAAGCAAAGAGAGAATATCTTTACCGGATCGTATTGTCACAAAATGATCTTCTTGAAAAAATACATATATTCGATAATAGAAGAGATGACAGGATGATAGAGATCATGAAAGTTTTGATGACCGGCAGGATAATGAGTGACCATCCGGAAGCAGAGCCGTTTCGTTTGTTTTATGATTCTGATGATGAGGATGAATTTTTCGTACTGGTTGGAGAAAGTGATATCATCGGGGCTGTGGAACTGCCAGAAGAGCTTTATGATGCGATTAAAGACGAATACGAAGATAAGTTTGTGCCATTAAGAGGAAGCGATGAATATGTCATCGATTTTGAATGGGCTGTTAATTTGCTGGGGATCGATCAGAATGATCGTGGATTTGAACAATAAAATACAGATGGAGTTGAGAAGCAATCGGAATGAGTAAGAAATATGTGGATTCAGACGGGCATGATCATGTAATGTGCCCTTTGATTGAAGAATACATAGAAGATATCGAATGTATAATAAACAGAGATGTTGTTGACGAATTATTAAAAGAAAGAGTGATGCCAAAAAAATTTAAAAAATGTGAAGGATGGCGTGAGGTATGCAATAAGTGTGAATGGCATAATTATTAGATGTGTTTTTATTATATAGATGCACTACATGACCGACTGGTACATTTGCCGGCCGGTCTTTTTATACCTGAAATCAAAGCGAATGGAGGTGATGAAAGATGGAAAAACAGATGCATGAGAGGAGGTGCGTGACGTGTCGGACAACTGGGTCGTGCAGAACCTGCAGAAATCATTGAGCACATGGAACGACAAACTGGCGGAGGTGTGGAAGTTGCTGACGCAGTCGCCGGAGAATTTCAAAGGAGGCGCGATATGGAAAGTGATCACGGACATACACGGAGCACTTACGGCTATAGGACTGGCACTGCTGGTCCTTTTTTTCGTTGTGGGAGTCGTGAAGACCTGCGGAAGTTTCGCGGAAGTGAAAAAGCCGGAGCATGCTCTGAAACTTTTCGTAAGATTTGCAATAGCAAAAGGTGTGGTGACATATGGCCTGGAGCTGATGATGGCGCTCTTTGAGATCGTTCAGGGGATGGTCAGCACCATCATGAAGGCATCAGGTATCGGCAGTTTTGACAAGATCACACTGCCGAAAGAGATGGTGGCAGCGATAGAAGACTGCGGTTTTTTCGAAAGTATCCCGCTGTGGGCGGTGACGCTGATCGGGAGCCTTTTTATAACGGTGCTGTCGTTCATCATAATCATGAGCGTGTATGCAAGGTTTTTCAAGATATATATGTATACCGCAATAGCACCTGTGCCTCTTGCGGCCTTTGCAGGACAGCCCACGGAGCAGATCGGAAAGAGCTTCATAAAGTCTTATGCTGCAGTGTGTCTTGAGGGAGCAATCATTCTGCTGGCATGTATCATCTTTTCGGTATTCGCCGCATCGCCGCCTGCTGTAGATGCCGATGCAGCTCCGGCAGCGATGGTGTGGGGATATGTCGGAGAACTGATTTTCAACATGCTCGTGCTGGTAGGAGCAGTGAAGATGGCAGACCGTATCGTAAAGGAAATGATGGGGCTTTAAGCCAGAAAGGAAGATGAGATGGATAGAAATGAATTTTATGAACAAATGCGAAAAAAAATCGAAGAAAACCTGCCGGAAAGCATCCTGGCAGAAGGAGAGCTGGTCATAAAAGAGGCGAGAAAGAACAATGACGTCATGATGCACGGGATCATGATTTCAAGGGAAGGCCCTGGAGGATCTCGGGTCATATATATCGATGATGCGTATGATCTTTATCAAAGTGGCAGACCAGTGGATGAGCTTGCACCTGCTGCAGCAGATGCGTTCTGCAAGGCATGGGAGGATCAGCCCTGCATGGATCTGCTCTCCCTTCAGTACGAGGATATCAAAGATCGTATCTTTTACAGGATCGCAGATGTGAAGAGAAACAGAGGCAGGCTTTCGGAGATGAAGTATTCGCTTGCTGAATGCGGGTTTGCCAAAGTATACAGCATAGCTGTGAGCAAAGAGGGGAGCATCCCGATCACAAACAGCCTTGCAGCAGAGTATGGATATGATCCTGAGAAGATATTCGAGGACGCTGAGCGCAATACGCCGAGGATGCATCCAGCAGTATTTGAGGATCTGCAGGATGTTGTAAAGAGCTTTGCATTACCGGAAAGTCCTCAGCTCACGCTTCTGTCTGAAAGAGAAGGTTTTGACAAAAGCTCTGATATGTATTTGCTTTCAAGCAGAGATATGATGAACGGGGCAGCGACCATATTTTATCCAGATGTAAAGGAAAAGATAGCAGAAGTGATAGATGACAGCTACTACGTGCTGCCGAGCTCTACGCATGAACTTATGATAGTTCCCTGCAAAAGCGGCATACCGCCGGAGCATCTCGGCAAAACGGTAAGAGAAGTGAATGAAATAATGGGATCAGAAACCGAGGTGCTTTCTGCCCGCATCATGAAGTATGACAGAGATACGAAAGAGCTCAAGGTCGTAAAGGAAGATAGAGATAAGGATCAGGAAAGGGGAAGATAGACTTGGAAGTAAGGATAAACCGTGAGATCAGGGAGTATACAGAATCAGTATTTTTCGGACTGTCGCTGAGGCAGTTCTTTTTTTCTGCCCTGGCATGCGTGGTGGCGGTGGGGACATATTTTCTGCTGAGACCCGTTTTAGGGCTTGAAGCTGTCAGCTGGATATGCATACTGGCAGCTTTCCCGTTTGCTATGATCGGATTCGTAAAGTACAACGGGATGAGCGCAGAAAAGTTCATAGCAGCATGGGTGAAGTCAGAGATCCTGATGCCAAAGCATCTGACATTCGGAAACACCAATATGTACTGCCGGATCATGACGGAAGCACAGAAGCAGCAGGAAAGAGAGAAAAAGAAAAGATGCAGAGCAAGAAGGAGGAAATATGATAAAGACACTGAACAGAACACTTAAACAGGACAGGGAAAGGTTCACACTGCCGAAAAACGTGCAGGACATCATCCCGGTGCAGAGCGTATATCCAGACGGTATATTCCAGACGGGAAAGAACAAATTCAGCAAGACATTCAGATTCGAGGACATCAACTATTATGTGGCGTCTGCCGAAGACAAAAAGGCGATGTTCCTCGGGTATTCTGAGATACTCAATGCACTCGACAGTACTGCGGTGACGAAACTCACTATAAACAACCGCAGGCTGAACAGAGCTGACTTCAAGAGAAAAGTCCTGATCGGCATGAAGGGAGACAGCCTTGATGTGTACAGAAAAGAATACGATGACATGCTTTCCGGAAAGGCAGCAGATGCAAATTCTATCGTGCAGGAAAAATATATCACCATAACTGTGACGAGAAAAGACATAGAAGAGGCGAGGACATATTTCAGACGTGCAGGGGCAGAACTTATGGCACACTTTTCCCAGATGGGATCAGACTGCATAGAACTCGACCCAAAGGAGCGCCTCCGCATCATATATGATTTTTACAGGGCGGGTGAAGAGACGTCGTTTCATTTCGATTTCAAAGACAGGATGAGGAAAGGACACGACTTCCGCGACTATATCTGTCCGGACTGCTTTGAAAACGAGCGCGATCATTTCAGGATCGGAGACAGATACGGCAGGGTGCTTTTCCTGAAAGACTATGCATCCTTCATCAAGGACTCCATGGTAGCTGATCTGACGGAGCTCGACCGGGATATGATGCTTTCCATCGACATCATCCCGGTGCCTACAGATGAAGCCGTCAAGGAAGTGGAGTCAAGGCTCCTCGGTGTCGAAACGAACATAACGAACTGGCAGAGGAAGCAGAACCAGAACAACAATTTTTCAGCCGTAGTGCCTTACGACATGGAGCTACAGAGAAAGGAAAGCAAGGAGTTTCTCGATGATCTTACGACCAGGGATCAGAGGATGATGTTCGCTGTCATCACCATCGTGCATACGGCCGATACGAAGGAGGCTCTTGATAATGATACAGAAGCATTACTCACGACAGCAAGACAGAACCTCTGTCAGCTTTCTGTACTTAGATGGCAGCAGCTGGACGGTCTGAAAACTGTGCTTCCGTTCGGTGTGAGGAAAATAGATTCTTTCAGGACCCTTACCACGGAAAGCCTTGCGGTGTTCATGCCGTTTCGCGTACAGGAGGTCCATGACGAACACGGGATATATTACGGACAGAACGTCATCAGCAAAAACATGATCATTGCCGACAGGAGACAGCTCCTGAACGGCAATTCTTTTATTTTGGGAGTCTCTGGCTCAGGCAAGTCATTTGCAGGAAAGAATGAGATCGTGAACCTGATGCTTTCCTCGGATGCAGACATCATCGTCGTAGACCCAGAAAGGGAGTATTCTCCGCTGGTAAGGGCCCTTGGCGGAGAAGTCATCGAGATATCGGCAGCAAGCCCTAACCACATCAACGCCATGGACATGAGCAAAGAGTACGGTGAAGTGGATCCTATCATAGAAAAGTCGCAGTTCCTGCAGTCGCTTTGCGAGCAGATCATAGCAGGACATCGTTTTGCAAAGGGCCAGCAGTCCATCATCGACAGGTGTACGGAAAATGTGTACAGGTTCTACAAGCAGGGCGACTACAGAGGAGAGCCGCCGACGCTGCAGGATTTCAGAAGCGAGCTCCTTCGTCAGCCGGAGCCGGAAGCACATTCTCTGGCACTGGAGCTTGAGCTTTTCACGAGAGGATCTCTCAATACTTTTGCAAAACAGACGAATGTGGATACGAAAAACAGACTCATATGCTACGACATCCTGGAGCTTGGAGAGCAGCTGCGGGCGATCGGTATGCTGGTGATACTTGACAGTATCTTAAATCGCATCATTGCAAACAGGAAGAAGGGGAAGCAGACTTTCGTGTTCATCGACGAGATCTATATCCTGTTCATGCACGAGTATTCAGCGCAGTTCCTTTTCAAATTGTGGAAACGCGTGCGAAAATACGGAGCTTACTGCACAGGCCTGACGCAGAACGTGGAAGACCTGCTGCAGTCTCATACGGCAAGGACGATGCTTTCCAATTCGGAGTTCATCATCATGCTCAATCAGGCGGCCACCGACAGGGACGAGCTTGCGAAACTTCTGAACATCTCGGATCAGCAGCTTTCGTTTATCAAGAATGTCAGCGCAGGGTGCGGACTCATCAAGGTCGGAAGCTCACTGGTGCCTTTTGAGAACAACTTCCCGAAAAACACGAAGCTGTATAGACTGATGACCACAAAACCTAATGACGATTTCAGATAGAGACAGGGGTGCGGGAGCATCCCTTTACATGATGGAAATCAGAAGTATGGGAAAGGGGGAACAGGATGGCAGACATAAAGACGAGAGAGGTCATGAAAGGAACGATAAAGACGTTCGACCGGGCAGAGGAGGCAGCACATCGAATCAAAGACGGCAGTATCCGGACAAAGGAAAGTGCAGAGGGAGCATATCAGGCAAAAGAAGACTCGCCTTCAGGGTATGCGCAGGGCAGGATCGCAGGAACCGGAAGGATAGCCTTAGAAAGAGCAGGTGACAGGCTGCAAGAGATGGGGAAGAAAGAGACTCGAGATACAGTGCAAAGGTTCACAGTCAGATCGAAAAATGAAGCAGCAAGACGGGCGAAGCATACAGGCAGGGCTGCTGCAAAGAAGACAGTAAAGGCGGTCAGACCTTCCCATAGCATACAGATGAAGAGCATACAGTCAGCAAGAAAAAAGATGTTCGTCAGAAAGAGACAACGGGCGATGATGCAGAGAAGATCGACGGTGAAAACAGTCAAGATCGCTTTTGTGAACACCGTGCGTGCAGTGAAGCTTGCGGTATCAGGTATGAAAGCACTGATTTCAGCCATCATCGCAGGAGGCTGGGTATCTGTAGTCGTGATCATCATATGCTGTCTGTTCGGAGGCGCACTTTATCTTTTCGGCGACAGCAGCAACACAGGATATATCCCGGTAAGCGAAGAAGTGGAGCAGTACAGCTCTCTGATCAGCAAATACGCAAAGGAATACGGGATCAGCGAATATACGGAGCTCATAAAGGCTGTCATGATGCAGGAGTCCGGAGGACGAGGCAGCGATCCCATGCAGGCTTCCGAGTGCGGATACAATACGAAGTATCCTCATAGCCCGGGAGCAATCACAGATCCTGAGTATTCCATAAAGTGCGGGGTGCAGATGCTTGCGAGCGTGCTGAAAGCTGCAGGCTGCAAATCTCCATCGGATATGGAGCATATAAAGCTAGCGCTGCAGGGATACAACTTCGGCGGGGGATATATCACATGGGCGCTGGAAAAGCACGGTGGATACAGCAAAGCCAATGCCGTGGAATTTTCCCAGCTGCAGGCAAAGAAGCTGGGGATGAGTGCATACGGCGATCCTGATTATGTGGAGCATGTATTAAGATACTATCCTTTCGGTAATCCGTCATACGGTATCGTGAACACCGGGCCGGGAAAGCTGGGTCTTCCTATCCAGAATATGAAAAAGAGCAATATTTCCTCTCCGTTTGGTCATAGAAAGTCTCCGGGTGGTATCGGATCGAAGTATCATAAAGGCATTGATATAGCCTTTCCGACGGGGACGAATGTGCTGGCATGTGAGGCAGGAAAGGTAGAAGTTGCCGGCTGGAGCAAAGGCTTCGGTAAGTGTATCATCATTTCTCACGGAGGAGGAGTAAAGACGACCTATGCCCATTTGAGCAAAATCAATGTGACGAAAGGACAGAGAGTAGTGCGGGGACAGTTTATTGGAGAGGTAGGAAGTACTGGGAATTCCACTGGCCCGCATCTTCATCTTGGCGTATCGGTAAATGGCAGCTATGTAGATCCGCAGAACGGGTGGATCAGTGTGCCGTAAGCAAGATTTGGAGCAAAGGTAAAGGAATATATGTTACAATTCGCTTTTTTGTTGCAATACCCTCAAATATCCGGTAAAATGAAAAGTACAAATCAACACATGATACTATCAGAGTTATTCATTTAACAGGGAGAGAAGAAGAAATGAATTCAGTGATTGCAACGGGTGGGGGAGTGCGTAAACTCTCTCGCCTCTTGAAAAATGACTTGTACAAATGCGCCCTTTTGGTCAGCTTTGTGCTGAGCTTGATAAGCTTTCTGGGGATTCCTGCTGTGCTTCGTTATGGCGAGCTGCACCGGGATATCTGGCGCGCTCTTTTAGCGGCTGGGTTCATTTTGACTGCGTTGGTTGCCGTCCTGTTTCTCACAGCTCTTGGGTACTTTACGGAGCGGCAGGTGCGGGCAGATAAGAGCCGGCGTTCCTTTTTCGCACACTTAAAGCGGGTAGGTGTGTACGGATGCGTTTTCGCAGCGGCAGCGCTCGCATATTTTCTTCTTTGCGGCATGATTTCTTCCGCCCTGTATTTCTTCTTACAGAATTTCCTTTTTTACAATACCATCAAACTGATCATAGATATTATCACGACAGTGCTCAGCATAGCGGCTCTGCCGGTATTTGTGCTGCAGCTTCTGGCTTTTTCCCTTTCAGATCTGCCATTTGCAGGGACGATCCGGGCAGGGCTGGCAGCCGTCAAGACCGGCTATTGGAAAGTCCTGCTCATCATACTGGCGTCTGCTGCAGCGGGACTGATCTTTGCTGCGCTCTTTTCCTTCGTAAGCGTTGTGATCCTGCAAAGGATCCTGCAGGTCATAGTCTTTACCCTGCTTGGAAGTGCAGGGACATACCTTGTATATAAGACGGGACTTGGCATATTCAAGAAAGGAGCGGGAAGATGATCAGACGGGATCTTAAAAATATGAAAAAGAGAAGAGCTGCCATCTGTTTTCTGATGGTATTTATCATGAGCTTTACCCTGCTCCCATCCGGGGTCTTTGCAGCGCAAAACGACAGCTTAAAAGCCAAACAGCAGCTTGCCGAGCAGAGCAGAAAGTTCGACGAAGACAAAGAAAAGCAGGAAGAAGAAACGAAGGCAAGCGAGACGTCTGCAAAGGATGCGTCTAAGAATACGGCAAAGCAGGATGCGGACGCGCTTCGCATGCCGGAGCTTTCTGAAGAAGCTCCTTCTGATATCGACGGGACTGTGATCAAAAGAGATGAAAACAGCACCACATACCAGACCAGTGCAAATACCTACGTTACGAGGTTCAGCAGCGAGCCGCTTTTGTATACGGATGAAAAGGGTAGGGAAAAAGAGATCGACAACACCTTAAAGAAAAGCTGGGGCAGCTATGTCAATAAGGAAAACGCCTACGAGATCAAGCTGCCGAAAAACGGAAAGGAAGTCACCATCGATCAGGAGGACTATCAGATCCGATTAAAACCTCTCTTTGCAAGCCTGAAAGACGGGGCCGTACAGGATAACGCCATCCGGTATAACGACGCAGCAGAGGGGATCGACCTGCAGTATACGGCGTTTTCTTCCTACATCAAGGAAGATATCATCCTGATGCAGCCGACTGAACTAACCTCGTTTGACTACGAACTGACGGCAGAAAATCCGGACGGAAAGGAACTGGAATACAGGGTCGAAGAAAACAGCCTGATCGCCTATGAAAAGGTGAAGGAAGGCAAGAAGACAAGGGAAGTTGCTTTCTGCCAGATCGATGCGCCGGAAATGTATGATGCAGCGGGCGAAGTCAGCTGCGGGATCAGTATGAAGCTTGCAGAAAAGGACGGAAAGCAGATCCTCAGCATCCAGCCGGATCCGCAGTGGCTTTCTGCGCCGGAGCGGGTGTATCCTGTCACCATTGATCCGACTGCGACCATCAATCTTTCGAAGTCCCATATGGAGTGGCACCTGGTGGAAAACGGCCATGGTACGAAAAGGTTTGCCGCAGGTCCCAATGTGAATCACAGGAAGGTGACCTACCTTTATGCAGGGTATGAAAACGGCTCTCTGATCGGTGCGACCGACGGTGCATATTATGGAATGACCCGCTCTTTTATCAAGATCAAATACGATTTTCAAAACCTGGCGAAGAATCTGGATCTGCCGGAGGACGCTATCGTCAGTGCGGATTTTAGGATATATAAATTCCGGGGAAGCCCGAAAGCGGGAACGAAGGTGTACTGCAAGATGGTGCACGACGGATGGAAGGGCGGGACCGACTATACCTGGAACAATCAACCGGTCTCCTACAGCATTATCGCAGAGCCGCAGGATGTATCTGTTAATGAATGGAAAACCTTTGATATTACGACGGCTGTGAGGCAGTGGATGGACGGAAGCGCCAACATGGGTCTGGTGCTTGCACCGGTAAGGGAAGATCAGGACGCTGTGTGTTTTTCCGGTCCGGGAAACCCGACTACCAAGCTTCCGCTGTATATGGATATCAAGTGGACAGTTCCCAACGCCGTAGATGAAAACTACCCGCTGGAGGAGCCGAAAATAAGTCTGCGGCCTCTGACCGATCAGGCCGGCGGCGTGCAGATGTTTACCGGTCTTCTTGCCGATGGCATCATGCGTCCGCAGCTTACCTGCAGCTGGGCGCTTCGGGAAAGTGAAAAGACAGAAGATATTTACGCCGGGAAGTTCCCGGTGACCGACTGGGGAAAACGCTACCCGGATACGAAGAAGATGGAGACGGATGAAGAGATTTCCTACCGTCTGGGATACACCGGGATCCATGAGTCCAACTGGCAGACCAAGGGGATCCCTGTGTCTAAATTCGAACTTACGACCCCGTACCGGATCTACGCTAAGGGCGCGGGAGCATCCGGGAGCACCCCGGAGGGGGCCAGCGATGAGTTCATCATCTACGAGTTTGATAAAAAGGATACCTATCCATATGTGGCAAACTATTACGGGGTGAGCCTGTCTCAGATCGTGGCAGATAACCGCCCGGCGGACTATCTTGGCACGGAAGGGAGCTCTATCTTCATACGAAACCCGAAGCAGAACAAAAACAGCGCCTACAGCAGACCGGCTGATCTTGATCCAAATCACGCAGATGACATCATCTACGCCAACCTTGGACGGGGGCTTTGCAGCGACTTCGATCTGGAGCCGGTGAACACCTCGACGGGAAACTTCATGTTCGCGCAGACCGATGCGGAGACCACGGACTATACGGAAAATTTCACCCTGGATCGGACCTACAACTCCGTAGGAGATAAAACGCGGGGCCTCTTTGGCTACGGCTGGAGCGGCGCTTTTGAAGAGAGTCTTGCAAAGGATGGAGAAGACTTTCTCTACTATACAGGCGATGGCAGAAGGCTGCGCTTTGAAAAAGATGAGGATGGCTACAGCTGCGAGCTTGCGCCGGATCTGAGCTTA
>ERZ826242.2664-NODE-2664-length-14751-cov-4.299673_pt1 | contig 14751 bp, 19 predicted proteins | sample MGYA00519871_ERZ826242 | MGnify/ENA primary metagenome ERZ826242 (study PRJEB31778, sample SAMEA3449226) | human gut metagenome | biome: human gut; feature: human-associated habitat; material: faeces | place: United Kingdom | collected 2010/2012 ...
ATTTGTCATAGTTTATAGCTATGAACAAGCAATGTTTTTAAGTATTATACAATCTGTTCTCAAAAAAATATAATGAATGCAAAGCAATACACCACAAGTGCGAAAAAGCAATGCAAGCAAAAAGGAAACGCCAACAGTCACATTCAAGCTGCCATCCACCTGCATCTCTTTATGTGGAAGCAGACTCGCCATTCCTACTGATGTAACAGAAGGCAGGCAACTCAGCATACACTCAAAACCAGCAGTCTCATGTCCCTTAAAATGCGTCAATGAAATAAATACGTCTGCATCCATGATTGCATGACCGATTTTAGCTTCTTTTACATATTCTCCATCAATAGGCACAATCGTCTCATCTGTCCCTTTTAAACCATCACCGATCAACACATGATAGCCTGTCTGCAGCGGAGAAAAACCATTCACATATGCCGTATCCAAATGATCAAGCGCATTCTTTCTGCTTCCCACATAAAGGGTATTACAATCTGTAACTAATTCTTTCTGCATCTCTTTTGAGAAAAACTTCCCGTTTTTTTCCTGTCTTTTTAAGAAGCCTATCAACTTTGGTAAGGCTAACACGGGCGCCCCTACTGTCAATACGAATTTTTCAGAACAGGCAACTACTTACCGGCTTCCCACAACACAGCATTGATAAGCCGGAATGTTTTCCTCCTTTTCTTTTATTGAGGGGGTAGCCCCCCATGTGGGGGCTACTCATTCTTATTGAGGTAAACTAAATCTTTGGGTTTTCTTCATACGCTCCATATCGTGAGCCAATACTCCAAGTATTAAAGATTCATCATCAATTAAAGACTCATCAATTCCAGTAACTTCCATAAACACCTTTTTATATTCTTGTAAAACATCCTGAAAGTGTTCTGTAAACGGCATTTCCATTTTTACCCCCTTTCCGAGCAATAAAAAAACCGCCCTAGATTTTTCTAGGACGGTCAAAAACCGCTTGAATGATTTCATTCGATATTTCACTGTTCTGTTAAACTATTATTTCAAAAATAATTGATAACCTGCGTGCTCCTGTTGGAAAATGAGTGTCGCACGCAATCAATTACCGTTTCCTTTCCTGCGGAAAGTCCACTTTCTTGAAACATCACAAGTTTAACAAATAATAGTAATTGACCATCACGATCAGTTGCGGTTTTTGTCCTCAGCCAGATCTTCCCTGGTAATATAATCTACAGCACTATTGTAACGGGTAATCTGTTTAGTATGATTCCTTATTTTAGTATCTGGCTTAGGTTTATTGCGAATACGATCGTATTTCTGATGAAAGCTTTGTACAGCATCTGGTGTTATGTTTTTCCTTTTCTTTCTGATTTTTAGAAAGGTATAGATATATACAATCGCTAGAAACACCACGATCAGGACAATTAATATCTTCATATAAGCTGCCTTTCAATATTATATATTGATTTCATGGAATTATTTAATGATTTCGTTTGAATCAAGCACTATGGTAAAGGGACCGTCATTGATCAGGGAAACCATCATATGTGCACCGAAAATGCCTTGTTCAACAACAGGGATTTCCTTCCTGCACTGTGACAGGAAATATTCATACAAGGCATTTGCCTGATCAGGTGTTCCTGCACCGATAAATGAGGGTCGGTTTCCATGCCTGCAATCTGCATATAATGTAAATTGTGAAATAATTAACAATTCTCCATTTACAGATTTAATATCCAGGTTTGTTTTCCCATTTTCATCTTCAAAAATACGAAGCTTCAAAAGTTTTTGGAACATTTTCTCTGCAATTTCTTCTGTATCAGTCTGACTGACCCCCAGCAATACCATAAATCCATGACCAATTTTACCGACAACCTCCTGATCCACACTAACGGAGGCCTCCTGAACACGTTGAATGACTAATTTCATAATTTACTACTCTCCTATTTCTTCCAAGCATTTTTTATAGGTTTTACTGTAAGATACTAATCTTCTTTCTTATCACTATTGTTATCATGAGTTGATTTCTTCTTAAAGGAAAATTTAAAGAAAGGTTTCTCAAGGCTTTCATCCTTGGGAATCATATTTCTGCTTTCATCAATATAGTTCAGGTTAATATAATCGGTCGTTTTCACAGAAAGCTCCCGCTTACGCAGCACTTTTTCAACTAGGCGCTTGATAAAGGCATAAACAACAGCAAAGAAAGGTACACCTATGATCATGCCAAGTACACCAAATAATCCTCCGAAAATAGTGATAGAAAAAATAACCCAGAATCCTGTCAATCCCGTTGACTGTCCAAGGATCTTTGGTCCGATAAAATTGCCATCCAGCTGTTGCAGGATCAAAATAAAGATCAGGAATGTCAGACATTTCATGGGACTGATCATTAGGACTAATAGTCCACTTGGAATAGCACCAAGGTAAGGACCAAAGAATGGGATCACGTTGGTAACACCTACAATTACACTAACCAGCAACGCATAGGGGATATTCAAAAGCGTGGTTCCAATAAAACATAACAATCCAATAATGATAGAATCTACAATCTTTCCACTGATAAATCCAATAAAAGTATCACTGACAAAACGCATATCGTGGATCAGTTCATTGGCATTTGATGTAGGAAAAATGCTGTAGATAATTTTTTTAGTCTGTGCAGAAAAGGTTTCTTTGCTGAACAGAACGTAGATGGAAATAATCAGACCAATGATCAGGTTCCACATAGCCTTTAAAACACTGATCAGACTTAGGGAAACTGTCCGCAGCAAAGATTCCATCTGGGGCAGCACATTACTATTAACATAATGATTAAATTCGGTAGAATATGTGGTCATAAGCTGCTGTACAAGATTCTCAATATCTGGATTGGCTTCAAAATACTTGTCCATGAATTTCATCAGATTGTTCACATAAATGGGAAGAGCCATGGAAATACTTTGAATACTGTTGACCAAGTTGGGGATCATAATAGAAAAGAAACCATAAACAACTAAAATAACAATAATAATTGTCAGTGTGATAGAAATAAAACGGATTCCTTTCTTCTTTTTTGAGCTGATTTTCGATTTCCTTGTAAATGCCGGGATCAAAAATTTTCTTTCCAGTGTATTCACCAATGGTGTCAGCAGATAAGCCAGAATCATACCATAAAGAACAGGACTTGCAATCTTTACAATGGAATCTATTCTAGCTGAAAAACGATCCCAATGAAATAATAAATAATAAAAACAGATGGAAGCTGCAATTACAAGGAATGCAGTAATTCCAAAGTAGATGTATTTTTTTTCAAATTTCAATTTCATTATATATTTGTTCCTTCCTCAAAATGTTAACCCATATTAATTTATCATACCATTATTTCTGAAAATATACTATGGATTCTTATTGATTTATGATAATATTATCATAGTTTATAGGAACTGGAGGACTGAACATTGGAAAACAGTAAAAATTATCATGACGAGCAAAGCATGATCAACATAACCCACATGAGAGAAGTTCTTGCTACACTGCCGGGCTTCTGCAAAAGTTTTTTCCGCGGTATCCAGGAATATACTTCTTCACGGACACGTCTTGCTTATGCCTATGATCTCCGGGTATTTTTTGAATTTTTGCATGATAATAACAGCATGTGCAAAAAACTGGAGATTACAGAATATCCTCTTTCTATCCTGGACAGTATCTGTAAGGAGGACATTGAGGAATATATGGATTATCTGAGTCTTTACAAAAAGGATGGTAAGGAATATACCAATAATGAACGCGGAAAAAAACGAAAGCTGTCTGCCTTAAAGAGCTTTTATAATTATTATTTCTGTGCAGAACAGATACAGACAAACCCGGCAGCCCTCGTACCTCTTCCCAAACAGCATGAAAAGGAAATCATCCGTCTGGATGCAGACGAAGTTGCCATACTTCTTGACCAGGTCGAAGATGGAACAAAGCTGAGTAAGACCCAGCAGATCTATCATAAAAAAACAGTGATACGGGATGTGGCACTTCTTACTCTTCTACTGGGAACCGGGATACGTGTTTCTGAATGTGTGGGGCTGGACATCAATGATGTGGATTTTAAAAATAATGGAATTAAGATCAGACGAAAAGGCGGCTATGAAACTGTAGTTTACTTCGGAGATGAAGTGGCAGATGCACTACACGATTATCTGGAAAAGCGGCATCATATGATACCGATTGAAGGTCATGAAAATGCACTGTTCTTATCCCTGCAGAACAGACGGATCACTGTCCGGGCTGTAGAAAATCTTGTAAAAAAATACGCTTCTACCGTAACGACACTGAAAAAAATTACTCCTCACAAATTGAGAAGTACCTATGGTACTGCCCTCTACCAGGAAACCGGTGATATTTATCTGGTAGCAGATGTTCTTGGACACAAGGATGTGAATACTACCCGAAAGCACTATGCAGCCCAGTCTGATATGCGTAAACGGAAGGCTGCCAATGCTGTACGCCTCAGAGAACCATAATCTTTACTCTACAAATACATCGCTGTAATAGGGAAGAATGATATGCTGTCCATAGATAATAGTATCCTTTTTCATATGATTGATATTCATCACCTCTTTAATATAATCATCATGAGAATCATAGAATTCACTGTCAGCGTACTGATCGGCATAATTCCAGAGAGTTTCTCCACTGGCTACAGTAACGCTTTTATAATACTTATAGCTGATGTTATGATCTCCTGCCGCCTGGGCTCTGGATCCGATACTGAAGAAAGCACCGGAAATACCTATTGTTAAGAGTAAGGTTATAACAGTAATCATAAGATGTCGTCTGAGCTGACGGCATCTTTTTTTCTTATTATTTCTGATCCTTCTTTCACTGATCTGATTATTCATGATTCTGCCTCCCTGATAATCATCCTTATACAAATATCGAACGTATGCTCCAAACGTTTGTTCTTATGTTTTGATTATATCGAACATACATTCCCATGTCAATAGATTACGTGCAAATAATCGAACAAATATTTGGAATATATGTTTGCTTTCGGAAATGAGGTATGATATACTTTATTTATCAACTACTGAATCAAAATTGAAAGAACTGATACTGGCAGGTTATCGGTCAGTGATATGGGAGGATCAAGCATGGCATATGGTAAGATTTCAGCGAAGCAACAGGAAATACTGGATTATATTAAGGAAGAAATATTAAAGAGAGGTTATCCGCCGGCTGTTCGTGAGATCTGTGAAGCTGTGAATCTGAAATCCACCTCTTCCGTCCATTCCCACCTGGAAACACTTGAGAAGAATGGGTATATCAAAAGGGATCCTACGAAGCCGCGTGCGATTGAAATCTGTGATGACAATTTTCAGATGGTACGTACTGAAATGGTAAGTCTTCCCGTGATCGGACAGGTGGCAGCCGGACAGCCGATCCTGGCTGTCGAAAACATTGATGCCTACTTTCCAATCCCGGCAGAATATATGCCAAATGAACAGAGCTTTATGTTAACAGTAAAAGGTGACAGTATGATCAACGCAGGTATTTTTGACGGCGATCAGGTGCTTGTAAAACAGCAGTCCACCGCCGAAAACGGAGATATGGTAGTTGCTCTGATTGATGATTCTGCCACAGTCAAAACATTCTATAAAGAAAATGGTTATTATCGTCTTCAGCCGGAAAATGACAATATGGAACCGATTATTATCACTGGAAACCTGAAAATCCTTGGCAAGGTATTTGGAGTGTTCCGCTTCTTTTCTTAAACTGCAGTTTCCAGTTATATGAAAGCAGCAAAAATGCGGTATCTGTTTAAAGGATACCGCATTTTTTGTTCAGCTTGTTTAACCAAATCAAGTAAGTAGCGAAGCGGATTGCGAATATCCGCTTGACTCTATACGAAGTTATTCTTTGCCTTTCATGGTTTACATAATGTTTTTACAGTAAACTTTAAAACAAAATTTATTCTTCACCCTCTGCCAGAAATTCCTGTGCGTCAAGAATCTTTCCGTCTCTCCAGATTCTCTCCAGATCATAAAACAGTCTGTTTTCTTCGTCAAAGATATGAATGATCATATCACCGTAATCCATAAGAACCCAACTGGAGTTTCTGGTTCCCTCGATCTGTTTTGCCTCGTATCCGGCACGGTCAAGCATTTCATCTGCATTGTCAACCATAGCCTGTACCTGATTCTGGTTAGAAGCACTTGCGATCACAAAATAATCTGCGATCACGGAAACCTCATGGATATCAATGACCTTGATATCTTTTGCTTTTTTATCATCCAGTGCCTTGCAGGCGATCCGGACCATCTCTTTTTCGATACTCATAGAATTTTAATCCTCCTGTCTGTTGGCTGCATCCTGCATTTTTCTGTCATGGAGGTCTTTATAATAAACATAAGCATCCCTGGTCGTACTGTCGATCTCCTTGGGATTTTCCTCCAGATATTCCAGTGTATCTTTCAAAATCTCATACATACACTCATCCAGATCTTCAAAAGCGATCTTTCGAACTTTTGGAAGATTCGGGGCTTTGTCACGCATTGGTTCGATATAATCTGAGATATATACAATCTTCTCAAGAAGACTCATTCCCGGTCTTCCTGTCGTATGATACGTGATCGCTGTCAGGATCTCTTCATCTTTAATGTCATATTTACTGCTGGCCACATAAGCCCCCAGTTTTGCGTGAAGAAGAAATGGATGATCCTTTTCAAAATCTGATACCGGAATATCATGCTGGCTGCACAGTTTCAGTTTCTTTTTATTAGGAATGCACTTTGCACTGTCATGAAGAAGACCAGCAGCCTGTGCATCCTCCAGATCATAACCATAAACCATGGCAAGTGCGGCACAGGTGTACATAACTCCCATCGTATGCTCAAATCTGGCTTCATCCAGATATTTGGAAAGTTTCTTTTTTATCTTGATAAAATCATATTTTCCCATCTGAATCATTTCCTTTATATATATCGTTTTTCTCAATATAGGAAATCACAGGCTGAGGAACATAGTAGCGGAGACTCTGTCCACTTTTATGCCAGGAACGGAGAAGCTCGCTGGAAACATCAATATTCATCGTATCCAATCGGATAAAATTCCCGCTGTACTTCTGTGCCAGAAGTTCCATCTGCTGATCAAGCTCCTTTAACGGGGTATGATCTCTGGTTGCTACTACCAGCACTGCTTCCTGACAGATGCGTCCCGGTTCCCTCCAGGTATCAAAATTATAAAGGGAATCCGCACCGATAATAAAATAATATTCTGTATCCGGATTCGCTGCATTCAACTGTTCCAACGTCCGGTAAGTATACGTATAGCCTTCCTCATGCATCTCGATCAGAGACAGCTCAAAATGAGGATTGTCCTTTATGGCAAGACGAACCATTTCTGCACGCTGTTCATCGGTAGCCCGGCCTTTCCGGTTTCGTTTATGCGGGGGATTTCCACAGGGCATAAACAAAACCTTATCAAGGCCCAGCTGTTCATAGGCTTTTTCTCCCAGGATCAGATGCCCCATATGAATGGGATCAAAAGTGCCGCCCATGATTCCTATTTTTTTTACTTTTTTGCTCAATTATGACCTCCCGAAATTACGGAAGAATGATCTTTTTCTTATCCTTTTTACCTTCTCTGTAGAGAACGATCTTTTTACCGATCACCTGTACTACCTGAGATCTTGTTCTCTCTGCAAGGACCTGTGCCATTTCACGTGGGTCTTCCAGACAGTTCTGAAGAACACTGATCTTGATCAGCTCTCTTGCTGCAAGAGCTTCCTCAACAGCAGCAGTATTTTCAGGAGTAAGACCTCCCTTGCCAAGCTGAAGAATCGGATCCATGGTCATGGCAAGACCTTTTAAATATGCTCTCTGCTTACTTGTCATTTGTCATACCTCTTATTTATAATAATCAAAATCAAAGCCATACATACGAACTGTGTCGCCTTCCTGGATACCTGCTTTTTCCAGTTCTTCCAGAATGCCGCCTTCTTTCAGGAATCTCTGGAAGAACGCAAATCCCTTCTCAGAATCCAGATTTGTATAGCCAAGCATTTTTTCAATCTTAGGACCTTCCACAAGAAAGACTTCCGGATCTTCTTCACTGCGTTCCACAGTAAACGGAAGATTCTCATTTACCAGAACATCTTCAGGGAAGAATTCCTGTTCAAACACAACCGGTTTCATAGGACTCTTGTCCAGAAGCTCTTTCACATGGAAAAGAAGCTCTCTGACACCCTGTCCGGTAACTGCTGAAATCGGATATACAGAAATACCCTGCGGTTCAAATTCTGCTTTCAGCCGGTCGATGGGGTTTTCTTCTCCATCGTCGAAAATACAGTCGATCTTGTTGGCTGCGATCACCTGCGGTCTTGCCGCGATTTCCGGATTGTAAGCTTCCAGCTCTTTATTGATCTTGTGGATATCTTCTACCGGATCACGACCTTCTACGGAAGCTGCATCTACAATGTGGATGATAACTCGTGTACGCTCAATATGACGGAGGAATTCATGTCCAAGTCCCACACCTTCCGATGCACCCTCGATCAGTCCCGGGATATCTGCGATAACAAAACCGCCGTTATCCGTATCTACAACGCCAAGATTCGGGCTTAATGTTGTAAAGTGATAGTTGGCGATCTTCGGCTGTGCATTGGTCACACGGGAAAGGAAAGTGGATTTACCAACATTCGGGAATCCTACTAGACCAACATCAGCGATCACTTTGAGCTCAAGGAGAACTTCAAGCTCCTGAGCCGGCTGTCCTGGCTGTGCGTATTTCGGTACCTGCATAGTAGCTGTTGCGTAGTGCTGATTGCCTTTTCCGCCACGGCCGCCCTTTAACACGATCTGTCTGCGGTTCTCACCGGACATATCCGCAATGACCTTGCCGGATTCCGCATCCATGATGACCGTTCCTTCCGGAACTTTCAGGACAACATCTTTGCCATCGGCGCCATGACAGCGTTTTTTACCGCCCTCCTGGCCATCCTCAGCTTTATATTTTCTTCTGTGTCTGTAGTCTCCGAGAGTATTCTGCCCCTCGTCGATCTCAAAAATCACATCACCGCCACGACCGCCATCGCCGCCGTCCGGGCCACCATTCGGCACATACAGCTCACGGCGGAAGCTTACATGTCCGTCGCCGCCTTTACCGGAGCGGATAATGATCCTTGCTCTATCTGCAAACATATTACACCTCTATTCCAAAAAAAGGCTCCAAACCGGATCGATTTGAAGCCTTTTACCTATTTCATTACTCTGCGTCTACAGGAACGATAGAAACCTGTTTCTTATCGCGACCTTTTCTTGTGAATCTTACGACTCCGTCTGTAAGTGCAAATAAAGTATAGTCTTTACCGCAGCCTACGTTTTCACCTGGGTGAATCTTGGTTCCGCGCTGTCTGTAAAGAATGTTTCCGGCTTTTACAAACTGTCCGTCTGCTCTTTTCGCACCTAATCTCTTAGACTCGGAATCACGACCGTTCTTTGTAGAACCAACTCCCTTTTTATGTGCGAATAACTGAAGGTTCATCTTCATCATTGTTGTTACACCTCCTTGACTTTTACTGTCAAATATCGATTGTTATAACTACCAGCAATTTCCGTCAGACCGAGAAGTAAGGAATCCATAAGGAGCATCCCCCGTTCAGAAAGATCATTTCTGAAATGAATGGAAACAAATCCATCCTTTTCCTGCACATCAAATTTATCATCTGTAAACTTCTCAAGAGAATTTACAGTGGTAATAATCAGTGCAGACACAGCAGCACAGACAATATCCTGTCCAGCTTCCGCATAACCGGCATGTCCCTTCGAAATAAATTCTACGTAAGATCCGTTTTTCTTTCTGACTTTAATTGTAATCATGATGACACCAGATTAACCGTTAATCTTTTCGATCTTAACTTTGGTGTACTGCTGTCTGTGTCCGTTTTTCTTGTGATATCCAGTTTTGCGTTTGTATTTGTAAACGATGACCTTGCGATTCTTACCGTTTTCAACTACAGAAGCGGTAACACTGGCATCTTTTACATCTTCGCCAACTTTTAATCCGTCATTGCTAACTGCGATTACGTTGTCAAATGTTACGGTTTCACCAGCTTCTACACCGAGCTTTTCAACTTTAATTACGTCACCCTCGGCAACCTTGTACTGTTTACCACCTGTTGCAATAATTGCGTACATCTGTGGCACCTCCTAATTATTTACTCGCCAAATTCGGTGGCTTCTGTCTTAAAACTGAAGCTCTTTAACCTCTTTGTGCGGCATACTCGATTATCATAACAGCGACTTACTGTTCTGTCAATAGTTTTTTTGACATTTTTATTATTTTTTTGCAATTTCCCGGATATCTTCAATCACAGGGCGTCTTACTTTCTTTCTGGTCATTTCCAGGATGTGTAATGGCGTGATATCAATGGCCCGGCTCTTTATCGGATCCTTTCTGAGAAGCTTCTGTAAAACATGGAAGAGTTCATCTCTGTGATCCGGGTTTTCCATATTGATAAAATCGATCAGGATAATGCCTGAAAGATTCCGAAGCCGTAATTGCCGGCTGATCTCCGCTGCAGCTTCCAGATTGATCTTACGGAAAGTTTCTTCCATTTTCTTCTTTCCGGTATATTTTCCGCTGTTTACATCAATCGATACAAAAGCCTCCGTCTGCTGGATCACCAGAAAACCACCGCTATTCAGCCATACCTTTTCCTTCTGGATCGTATCCAGTGCCGTTTCCACACGATACAACTTATAAAGAGGAAGTAGTTTATCCTGATAAAAACGAAGCTTTTCTTTAAGCTCTGGACTGATCTCTTCCAGATATCCCTGAATCACTTCCCTGATCTCGGGCACATCGGTGATGATCTCATCCAGATCACGGCCATAGGCATCCCGTACAGCCGCCACATAAAATGGTTCGGTCTCCAGAACAAGGCTGAAGCAGGTACGGTTCCGTCCCTGAACCACAGCTTTATGGTAACGGCCCTTCAGCCATTCCAGTTCCTTCAGGATTTCTTCTTTGGAAGCATCTGCGGCATTGGTACGGACAATGATCCCGAATTCTTTATCCGGGCGGTCTGCTTCTTCTTTCAGCCATCCGCTGAGACGATGACGGTCTTCCTGTGTCAGTTTGGAAGACAGGCCAAATTTTTTATCTCCTGTGGTAAGAACAAGATATCTTCCTGTAAAATTCAGATTAGACGTCAGTGCAGGAAGTTTTCCCTTCATGGCATCCCTGCTCACCTGGACCAGAAGTTCATCTCCCGGCCGCAATGGTCCGTTTCCTTTTCTTCCTGCGGAAAAAACAGCTCTCTGCGCTTCCGCAAGGGGATAGTAACATCTCTTTCCAGATCCGATCTGGACAAAAGCCGCCTGGATATTGGATGCGATATTTTCAACCTGTCCGGTATAGATATTTCCAAGAATGGATTTTTCCTGATCGGATTCCAGCCGGACCTCCACAATCCGTTCCTCTTCAATAAGAGCCGCAACTGTACACGGAACATCATGGATCTCCATCCTTGTTATGATCAGTTTACTCAATTTCCTCACCTAATGATTCCAGCGTTACAAAACGCGGGCTTGCATTTTCTCCCTGGTCTGCATACATTTCCAGACGTTTCACTGTAAAGGCAAATTCCGGAAGTTCTTCTCCCAGCCATTTGAAGAATGTATTTGTTACCAGTTCTGGTTTCGTGTAATTGGAACTTGCAGATGCCAGCATATAAAAGAAGCCATTCTCCCTTACTTCCATTTTATAGATATTCGGTCGAAGATCGATTTCCTTTTCACTGCGCTTGGTCTGCTTGGTCACTTTGATCTCCGGCTGTGCCAGAAATTCTTCCACTCGGCTTTTCCATTCAATAGAAGGCTCCTTGCCCAGCCGGAACTCCACAAGGTAATCTGCTGCTGCCACCAGCGCCATCGCTTTACCAGCTTTTCCATCCTCTACCTTGCGGACACTTACGATATGCATCCCCTCTGCCATCTGTTCATCCAGACGAGCCGCAATCTCAGACGTAGCCATGTCTTTTGCCATCTCCAAGTCAAAATAATCTCCCAGGCTTTCCATTCCAACTCCAAGAGGAACTGCAAAAGACATGATCATATGGGGACTGTATCCTCCCGAAAAAGCCACTGGAAGCTCTGCACGGCGTATCGCCTTCTGGAAATAACGCATGGTATCCAGATGTCCCACAAACTTCATAGGACCCTCTTTACTGAATTTAATTCTTACCTTCAAGGCAGACACCTCCTTTAAATTTCATAGCTCCACATGCAGAACATTTCTGACGGCAGTTTTCTGTCACAACACCCTCTTTTGCACGCTGCCATTCACGCTCCAGGAATTTACGGCTGACACCAGTATCAATGAAATCCCATGGAAGGATCTCATCCAGGCTTCTTTCACGAAGTGTGTAGAATGTCATATCCACGCCACATTCAGCCATAGCTTCTTTCCAGATACCATAATCAAAATTTTCTGTCCATGCATCATAGAGAGCACCTTTTTCATAAGCTTTCAGGATCACATCTGCACATCGTCTGTCACCTCGTGCCAGGAATCCCTCCAGTGCTGTTACATCCGGCTCATGCCAGTTGTAACGGATGCTTCTCTGGTTCAGCTGTGCACGGATCTCACTCTTAACCACTTTGGCTTTTTCCACAAAATCCTGCTCTGTATACATCGGTGCCCACTGGAATGGTGTAAACGGTTTCGGTACAAAGAAAGAGGTGCTGACATTGATCTGTACTTTGCCCTTCCTCTGTTCTTTCGGAACCACTTCATAATAGGTTTCCGCGATCTTCTGAGCCAGATGTGCGATTCCCTTCATATCGTCTTCTGTTTCTGTTGGAAGGCCAAGCATAAAATAAAGTTTTACCTGATTCCAGCCGCCTTTAAACGCCTCGCCAGCGCCATGGAGGATTACTTCCTCTGTCAGTCCTTTGTTAATAACATCACGAAGTCTCTGTGAACCTGCCTCCGGTGCAAAAGTCAGGCTGCTTTTCTTTACATCCTGCACTTTGCTCATAACATCCAACGCAAAGGCATCGATCCTGAGGGACGGAAGAGAAATATTGATCGCTTTTCCATGAAACTCCTCGATCAGAAAATTCACCAGTTCTTTCAACTGAGAATAGTCACTGGAACTTAAAGAACTGAGGGAAATCTCTTCGTGTCCTGTATTTTTCAGCATGACCCGTGCGGATTCTTTCAGAGTTTCAACATCACGTTCACGGGTAGGACGGTAGATCATTCCTGCCTGGCAGAAACGACATCCACGGATGCATCCTCGCTGGATTTCCAGAGTCACACGATCCTGTGTAGCCTTGATATGTGGAACAACCGGTGCCTCCACTGCACGATATTCTTTTTCCATATCTATGATCAGCTGTTTCTGGACTTTTTCCGGAACACCTTCCTCAGTTGGTACAAAAGACGCAATCGTGCCGTCTTCTTTATAGGTAACCTCATAAAGAGATGGAACATAAATTCCCGGAATCTTAGCTGCTGCCAGAAGGAAATCTCTCCTGCTGCCCCCGACCTTCTTATTGGCCTTATAAGCATCAAAAAGAGCATCGTAAACCGTCTCGCCCTCTCCAATATAAAACAGGTCAAAAAACGGCGCCAACGGCTCCGGATTATACGCACAGGCACCACCACCGATCACAATCGGGAAATCCTCACCACGGTCCGCACTTTTCAGCGGAATCCCGCTGAGATCCAGTACCTGGAGGATATTGGTATAACACATTTCATAACCAAGAGTGATCCCAAGGAAATCAAAATCACGGATCGGCTCCTGGGACTCCAGTGCAAATAACGGGATATTCTGTTCTCTCATCACCTTATCCAGATCCGGCCATGGAGAAAAAAGGCGCTCACACCATACGTCCTCACGCTGGTTGAACATGTTGTAGAGGATCATCATGCCGAGATTTGACATGCCGATCTCATAGACATCCGGGAAACACATTGCAAAACGGATATCTACCTCATTTTTATCTTTCATGACAGAGTTGACTTCGCCACCGATATAGCGGGCGGCCTTATCAACTTTAAGTAAAATTTTATCACTTAATGCTAACTTTCTCATCTTTATCCTTTCAATTTTTTGTACATACTCAACAAAAACAGGTATATAATTTAAGGATGAGTATGCAGTTATTGTCTTTGAACAGGCTTCAAAAGTGTACAAAACTGTGAGCACTTTTGGAGCTTATCATTCATCAAAAAATCTATTTGGTCACAAACTTTTTTCAAGCTGCCATAAGAGTTTTTGACCTGGAGTTTCTGAACACCCCATAATGTTCCTATTATACCTAGATTATTCCATAAGTTCAAGCAGATAATCGTCGTCAAACGGATTTTCATAAATTTTACCGACTGGAACTTTCGAAGATGCCTTTATCTGGTTACGATAATTTTTCTTTTTGGAAGGAATCTGCAAACGGAAGGCATGTTTCTGGATCCTTTTAATCTGAAAATCTGCGTCTGATAAGAATTCACATACTCCCTGTAACTTTTTTCAGCTTCTTCCTTTGATGAAAAACCTGCAATGTGCCCATACTCGATGGTATAAGTATCGGGATTTACCGTTTTTATGAGATGTCCCCAGGTACTGTCGTTGATTTGAAATACCGGATGATTGATTTTTTTGTTCATTATTTTATTTCTCTCTATTTTTTAGTGGATATATCATATTTTGATGCAATTCTTTATTTATTTGGAATTATACTCCTGCTTTCTTCCAATACGGTCTGTTCCCACTTCCGCATAGCCGCTACTTCCCTGTCTGTATGAAGCCAA
>ERZ826242.2672-NODE-2672-length-14711-cov-25.387009_pt1 | contig 14711 bp, 6 predicted proteins | sample MGYA00519871_ERZ826242 | MGnify/ENA primary metagenome ERZ826242 (study PRJEB31778, sample SAMEA3449226) | human gut metagenome | biome: human gut; feature: human-associated habitat; material: faeces | place: United Kingdom | collected 2010/2012 ...
ATCCGCAGGAAAAAGAAGTGGAGTTGAAAGAACCACAGGATTACTATCCGATTCCAGAAGAACCGGAAGGTGAACTGATTGATTATGATGCCATTTCCAAGACTTATAAGACAGGGGACAAGCAGTATACAACCGTTTATGGAGGTTATGTCGGAACTTATAAGAATGAGGATGGAGATACCGAGCTGGTTGATAATACACTTGTAAAACCAGAAGAAGCAGATACTCCGGCATCCGAAGAAGCACAGGAAGCCAGCAGTGTAGTGGCAACTGAAGAAAAGGAAGAGAAAACAGAAGTTTATCAGAACAAGGCAAACGATTATGCTATCCTTCTTCCGGAACAGATGTCAGAAGAGAATGGTGTAACGATTGAAAATGGAAAGACCAGAATCGGGATCATTCCGGTAGATGGAGATTATACACATTCCGTTATTAAAGACAATGCGATCCTTTATAATGAAGTTTACGAGGGCGCAGATGTTCAGTATACAGTACTGGATTCCAGCATTAAGGAAGATATCGTACTTCAGCAGCCAACAGACAGGGAAGTCTATGAATACGAGCTGCAGATTCCGGGGTATCAGGCAGAAGTAAAAGACAATCAGGTCTATATCTATCCGGAAGGGAAGACAATCAAAGATGCGAAGTATCTTCTGGAGACGCCATCAATGGAAGATGCTGCCGGGGAAATCAGTTTCCTGATCACATTGGAACTTCGGGAAGAAGATGGAAAAACAATCCTGACCGTAAAACCAGATAGGGATTGGCTTTCGGCAGAAGAACGTCAGTATCCGGTCAGGATCGATCCGACACCAGTAGAGATTCAGAAGAGTTCCTTTAACATGATCGGTGTGGAAGAGGGAAGTCCTACCAGTCAGATTGGTGACAACAATTATCCGTATGTCGGATTTGATGATGGTATTAAGTCTGGGAACCTTGCAGGATTTGGTACTGCACACCAGAACTGCCGGACTTATATCAAAGTAAATTCAAATTTTAGTCAGATTCCGAAAGATTCCAAAATTGACAGTGCAACATTTGCAGTCAGTCAGAAAACTGCATACAGTGGTGGTGCATCCCAGTTTGGACTTTATCGTGTAGATCAGTCGTGGAACACCTCCATCACATGGAAAACAAAACCAGTAAATCTTACGTTTCAGGATGTACAGAATGCAAGTACCAGCAGGAACAGCTATATCAATTATGACGTCAAAGATCTGGTCAATGACTGGGTGCAGGGAACTCATGCGAATAACGGATTTGCACTGGTAGCCATTGCCGAGGCAAATAACCTTGGAGCTTCTATGCAGTGTGAGGTACTGAATAACAGGGCATCCGTTTATGGACCGAAACTCAGCATCCAGTGGTCACCGGCTGAAGATCCATATCTGCGAGATATGTCACTGGATGAAACAACGATCCTGCTTCGCCCGATGACAGAAAAGAATACAAATGGAAAGCTGAAGTTTGATGCCGTATTTGCAGACGGAATTGCAAAGAGCAAATCTACAGTAGAATATTATCTGCTTCCAGATGAGGAAAATGAAGAACATCACGAAACAGATGCAAAACCATTGTATTCCTATCCAGACAGTACTGAATACAATAAGCAGTTCCCGGAGGCGAATAAGTATTACAGCAAAGATTCCAACTGGCAGAGTGCACTGTATTCAGGGCTGACGAAGGACAAGCTTTATAAGATCAAAGCAAAAGCATCGAAAGAGATTGATGGAAAGCTGGAAACAGGAAAAGAAGTGACCAGTGACAGCTTTGTGATCTATGAAGTGAAGCAGTTTGATACATTCCCGAAGATTGCAAAATATTATGGTGTTCCGCTTAAGAACATTATGAAAGACAATCAGGTTATGGACGCACTGGTAGTCGCAAATAACACGATCTTTATCCGTAACCCACAGACAAATGTTCCATATAGTCCTGCACCGCTTACCGATCAGGATAAGATGCGGATTGACGGAGCATTGATGGGAAGAGGCCTGCACTGTGAATTTGGATTTGAACCAGTCAACTTAAATACTGGTAACTTCTACATGGATCAGTCCGATGCGACGATGAATGAACTGAATGGAGAATTCTCCATTACAAGAAGCTACAATTCCAAAGGAACAGACCAGCATTCCATGTTCGGACGTGGATGGAGCTTTAACTATGACCAGTCACTTTCTCAAATGGAGGACGGAAGTCTTCTGTATATGAGAGGGGACGGAAGTTATCTGATCTTTGATAAGAATGAAGATGGAAGCTACACTACTCCGGATGGTTATGTATATGATTTAAAAGCAGTCAGCTATAAAGATACAGACCATGACTACATCGGATGGGAACTGACAGATGCGGATCAGAGCGTCTGGTCATTTGATAAATATGGAATTTTACGTTATGTAACGGATGTGAATGGATTTAAGACAGTATTAGATTATGACGATGATTATAATCTGAGTAAGATTACAACACCATCCGGAAAAACATTCGGGGTAAAACAGGATAAATTCGGGCATATCAAGGAACTGTCTCTTCCAGATGGTGGAAAAGTTTCTTACAAATATGATGAGCAGGGAAATCTGATATCTGTAACAGATCCGAATGGAACAACAAAAGAGTACAAATATGATGATGACAGCCGTATGACAAGCTGGAAAGATGAGAATGGCAATACGGTTGTAAAGAATACTTACGATAAAGAAGGAAGAGTTGTAGAGCAGACTGATGCAGAAAAAGGAACGGCAACTTTCAAGTACGGAAAGAGTTCTACTACAACAACGGATAACGAAGGAAATAAGACCGTTTATCATTATGATGATCAGTACCGCACAACATCCATTGAATATCCGGATGGAACAACCTGTGAAAAGACTTATAATGCAGAGAATCAGCTTGCTTCCGAAACGACAGCAGCCGGAACAAAAACTTACACTTATGATACATTTGGCAATGTAGCAACGGAGACAAGAGAGGATGGAAAGACAGCCTCTTATACTTATAATGAGCAGAATAAGCTGACCAGTGCAACTGGATATAACGGAGCAACGGTTACTTACAGTTATGACGGTAATGGAAATATGGTCACATCTACAAAACCGGATGGAACAGCCATTACCTATACTTACGATGACAAACATCGTATGGTATCCCAGACAGACGGCAGAGGTGTCACAACAACGTATTCGTATGACGGACCGAACATGACCGGATATGTGGATGGAAATGGAGCAGCATGGGGATTCACGTATGACGCGATGAATCGTGCAGTTACCATGACAGATCCACTTGGAAATGTAACCTCGAACAGTTACGATGCGAATGGCAATCTGACTTCCAAGACAGCAGCCGATGGCGGTGTGACCGCTTATACGCTGGATGGTGTGGGAAATATTACAGCAAGTACTGACGCACTGGGGAATACCACCACTTATACTTATGATAAGATGTACAACATGACCAGTGGTACAGATCCGAAAGGAAATCAGATCAGCTACGTTTATGATAAGAATTATCAGCAGGTCAAAGCAACCGATGCAAAAGGAAATACAATTACTTATAAGTATGACAGCATGGGACGTGTCATAGAAGAGAGTAATAAAGATTTTGGAACAAAGCTCTATGAATATGACAAAGCAGGAAATCTGAAAAAATATACCGATGGAAATGGAAATGCAACCGTATCCAAGTTTGATTCTCTTGGACAGGTGCTTCAGTCCAAAGATGCAGTTGGTAATATAACCAAATATGAATATGACGCATTAGGAAATGAAACAAAGATTACCTATGGAGATGGAAGCAGCCATTCCAAGGAATATGATAACTGCGGAAGACTCGCTAAAGAGACAGATGAATTAGGTGCAGTTACCACTTATACTTATGATGCGGCAGACAATCTGGTATCAAAATCAGATGACAGTGGAAGAACCTGGACTTATACCTACGATAATACAGGAAACCGCTTAAGTGAAACCAACCCAGAAGGTGGAACTACCACATATACTTATGATAAAGCAGGAAATCTGGTATCTTCTACCGATGAAGAGGGAAGAACAGATACTTATGCTTACGACAAGGCAGGAAATCTGACTACATCCAAAGATGCCCTTGGATATACCGTATCCATGAAGTATGACTTAAATGGAAATCTGGTATCCTCTACCGATGAAAATGGAAATACCAGTACCATGACTTACGATGGTAATGGAAACATGACATCGGTAAGCGATGCAAAGGGCAACATTACAGCAATGAAATATGATTCCACCGACAATCTGGAACAGACGGTGGACGCCCTGAAAGGAAAGACCACTTACGAATACGATTCACAGGGCAACAGCACAAAGATGACAGATGCCCTCGGCAATGCGTATAGTTATGTGTATGATAAAGAGGGAAATAACACATCCATAATACTGCCGACAGGGGACAAGGTGCTGATGGAGTACGATGCCATCGGACAGCTTGTAAAATGTACGGATGCACAGGGACTCGTAATTACCTATCAGTATGACGGAGCAGGCAACCTGATCCATTCCTCCGACAATGGTGGAAACAGCATGGATTATACTTATGATGGTGCCGGAAATGTACTGACACAGACCGATGAACTTGGCAGGACAGCAACATACAAGTACGATCAGTACGGCAGACTCCTGAAACTTACTGAAGCAGACGGAAGTACCACATCTTATGAATATGATGTTATGGACCGCATTACAGCGGTAACGGATGCGGAAGGTCATAAAACAACCTTTACCTACGATAAAGTCGGCAACCAGTTATCCATGACAGAAGAAGAGGAAGCCACATATAAATACGCTTACGATAAGAAAGACCGGGTTATTTCTCAGACAAATCCACTGGGAGCATCCAGCACCTTTAAGTATGACGGAAATGATAATGTGACGGAATCTGTCGATGAAAACGGTACGGTTACCAAGTATGCTTACGATAAAAATGACAATCTCGTATCCCAGACAGACGGAAATGGAAATACGACAACCTACCAGTATGATGAACTGGACCGCAAGATCGGTGAGACTTCTCCGTTAAAAGAAACAAATGAATACCGTTATGATGCCATTGGAAATCTTACCAAATCAAAAGATCCGATGGGACTCATTACCGAATACAAATATGACAGCCTGAGTAACATGACGGAACAGATTTCTCCAAAGGGAGCAGTTACCAAATATGATTACGACAAGCATGGCAATGTCATTTCTGTAACGGATGCAAAGGGAAATGAGACACAGTACAGTGTTGACCTGAATGACAATGTCACAAAGATGACACAGGCGAATGGCGGAGAGTATACCTATAGTTATGATAAAGCCGGACGTCTGAAGAGTATGACCAGTCCACTGGGTTATACCAAGAATTTCTCTTATGATAAAGTGGACAACGTGGTAAAAGAAAGCGACAGCTTAAAGAGTACCACCACTTATACTTACGATAAGCTCCATAACATGAAGTCTTCTACCAATGCACTGGATGGAACAACCAGCTTTTCTTATGATAAGTATGGCAATCTGGTGAAGGAGACAGATCCACTTGGACGGAGCAATACCTACAGTTATGACCTGGCAGGCCAGATGACTTCTGCAGCTGATCCGCTTGGTAAGATAACTGCTTATACTTACGACCCGGCAGGAAATATTACTGAGATCACCAAACCGGGTGGAAGAAAGACCAGCTATGGATATGACAAGAATTATAATGTGACATCTGTAACAGACCCGATGGGCTATGTTGCAAAGACAGTCTACGATAAAGACAATCGTGTAACAGAAGAGACCGATGCACTGGGGCAGAAGGAATCCTATACCTATGATAAGGACAGCAGGGTAACTTCTATTACAGACAAGCGTGGATTCACAACGGGATTTGATTACGATGCACATGGTAATATTCAGGTTGTTACAGATAAGACCGGATTAAAGAGCCATCTGGAATATGACAAGAATGACAACCTGACCAAAGTAACTGATGCCCTTGGCGGTGTAACAACTTATGGTTACGACAACATGGATAACCTGGTGACCTTCACCAATGCAGCAAATAAGACAACGAATTATACTTATGACTTAGAAGGCAACCTGACATCCATCAAAGATCCGGCAGGAAGAACGGAGAAATTCGACTATGATGAAAAAGGCAGACTGACCGGACATACACAGGCAAGCGGCAAGAAAACCACGTATGATTACGACAAGCTGAATGACCTGTTGGAGAAATCTTATCAGGACGCAAAAGGCGAGAAATCTGAAAAGAACGTGACCTACGCATATAACAGTGCCGGGGAACGGGTATCCACGAAGGATCAGACTGGTAAGAGCAGCTACGAATACGACGCACTCGGAAGAATCACCAAAGTGACAAGCGGTTCGAAAAAGGATGTCAGCTACGTCTATGATGACGCAGATAATCTGCAGGCAATCGTATACCCGGATGGGACCAAGGTCAGCTATGAATATGACTTAAATGATAATTTGGTAAAACTGACAGACCGTAACGGAAAGGTGACGACATACAAGCATGATGCACTAAACCGTGTGACAGAAGTCGTTAGAAGCAACGGAACAAAGACGGAAGTGTCTTACGATGCAGAAGATCATATTACAAAGATTGTCAATACCTGTGGTTCCTGTGGCAAAGTAATCAGCACTTATGAGTACAAGTACAATGATCAGGGATATGTAGTTGGAGAAACAGCTACGGAACTGGAAGCTGGAACAAGAAAGACGCCAAGCTGGGAAGACTGGTACAACTGGGGCGATACACAGAAAGAGACAGACAAAGCAGACTGTGAGCATCAGGAAAAAGAGATCCAGACGACACGTACCTATGAATACGATGACAACTGGGAACTGACACGCTGTACAGAAAAAGCAGAGGGCGGTAAAAAGACAGTCCATAATTATACTTATGACAAGATTGGAAACCGGACCTCTTACGAGAAGATCGAGGATGGTGTCAGCAAAGCAAAATATAACTATAAGTACAACGATTCCAACCAGCTCATCAAACGCACCAATGCAAAGATCTGGGGCGATCCGGGAACAACCTACAGCTATGATAAAGATGGCAATCTGATCCAGGAATGTGATAAGACAAACAGTGCAGATCCGGTTACTTATGAATACACAGCAGAGAATCGTTTGGCAGTAGTAAAACAGGGTGGAACAGTCCTGATGGCAGCCATGTACGATGGAGATAACAACCGGGTATTCGAACTTGATAACACCTATAAATGGGAAGACTGCTATGGCGATGAAGTCCTGATCCCGGCGAACCAGCGTACCGAAGATGGAAACAGCCCGAAAGAGCAGCTTGCCTCTCTGGTAAAAGGCGGTTCCAATGCCAAAGGATACACACTGACAGAGTATATCAACGATATCAATCGTGAGAATACAGAAGTCCTCGCAGAGTATGGGGCAGACGAGAAAGTCCGTCAGGCTTATACTTATGGAGAAAGTGGAATCGGAGAACGTATAAGCGTTGATAAATCCACAGAAAGCAGTTATTATTTATATGACGGAAGAAACAGCGTGACCGGAATCCTGACCGAAACAGCTAATCTGACGAACAGTTATCAGTATGATTCATACGGTAACCTTACATCAGGAACAGCAGACGGTGTCAATTACTACGGTTACAATGGGGAGTCCACAAATGTAAAAACAGGACTTCAGTATCTGCGGGCAAGATACTATAACGCAGAGAACGAAACCTTTACAACTGAAGATAGTGACCTTGGAACGACAAAAAATCCACTGACCAGAAACCGCTATGCATATACATCCAATAATCCAGTAAACTATGATGATCCGACTGGACATTCATGGTGGAAAAAAGCAGTGAGTGCGGTGAAGAATGTTGGTAAGAAGATTGTTAATACAGCGAAAAAGGTTGTAAAAACAGTCGTCAATACGGTCAAAAATGTGGCTCGTACTGTTGTAAATGCTGTAAAGCAAACAGCAAAAACGGTAAGAAATGCAGTCACACATACGAAGACATATCAATCTGTGAAAAATCGTGTAACCAGCAGCGGAACTTATCAGAAGATCGTATCAAAAGGCAGCAGATGCTTTTGCGATCAGGAAGAGAAATTCGATGTACATTATTGGAAATAAAGCAGAATAGATATAGCACCATGATAACAGGAGAAGTAGGAAATGGCTTTTTGAAAAGCCAGTCTGGATTCCTTTACTGGACTTAGCTAAAGTAATCGGGTAAAATAATATTTAACAGAGTACGGGTGTGAATACCCGCCTGATTAAAAATACCCAGGACGAAGGAGATAAAATTATGTATGAAATTATGAGTGCAGATGAAGCAATCCGTCTGATTCGGGACGGTGACTGTATCTGCGTCAATTCATTTGTAGGAATAGAGAATCCAACGGAACTTCATGAAGCAATCTACCGAAGGTATCAGAAGATGCAGTCACCGACGCATCTGACAATTGTATCGAGTGCAGGGTTTGGTGTCTGGGACGAGGAACATAATGCAGAAAGATATATCAAAGAAGGTGCAGTGGACAAGCTGATTTGTGGTCATTTTGGAGCAATGCTTAGCACGAAGAAACTGGTGCTGGAGGATCGGTTTGAAGCATATAATCTGCCGCTTGGATGTATTTCCCATGCAATCCGTGCACAGGCAGGGGGGCTTCCCGGAGCTCTTTCCAAAGTTGGTCTGGATATTTTTGTAGATCCAAGACGAGAAGGACCTGGAATTAACAGAATTTCTATTGATGACTCACTGGTAAAACATGTTGAAGTGGATGGGGATGAATTTCTGTATTATAAACTTCCAAAGATTACCATTGCGTTGATCAAAGGAACTGCGGCAGACAGAAAAGGCAATATTACATTTGATGATATGTTCATGTCAGGAGATGCGCTTTCTATTTGTCAGGCAGTAAAGGCAAACAGAGGAAAAGTAATTGTGCAGGTAGACAGATTGGTTGATACACCATCCCGGCCACGTAATGCCATTATTCCGGGCTGTTTGGTAGATGTAATCGTTGTGGCAGAGCCGGAGAAGAGAAACGAAGCATATACTGCACTTACCGGAAGTTTTGAGATCCCTTATAAGGAGTGGTATGCATGGAGCGAAAAGATAGAGAATGTGTCTACGAAGCCACAGAAAAACAGTGTAACCGGAAATATTATCGGCAAAAGAGCGGCGCAGGAACTCAGGGTAGATGATATTGTTAATATCGGAATCGGAATTCCGGAGATGGTATCAAGATATGCACGAAAGTGTGGTATGCTTGATATGGTAACCTTAACAGTAGAATCGGGCGGCATTGGAGGATTTCCGGTATCAGGAGAGGCTTTTGGAGCAATGATCGGGGCAGCATCTGTCTATGATATGGCAAATCAGTTTGATCTGTATGATAATGGCGGACTTGATATCTGTTTTATGGGTGCGCTGGAAGTGGATAGATATGGAAACATCAATGCACATAGAGGTCCCGGAGCTTTTGCTGGAATTGGTGGATTTGCGAATATTACGGCAAAAACACCAACGGTTGTATTCTGTATGACATTTGATGCCAAGGGATTGGATGTTACGCAGGAAAAGGGTGTGGTAACGATTCGGAAAGAAGGAGAGATACCAAAATTTGTAGAGAAGGTCAATAGTGTAAGCTTTTCTGCAAAACGTGCGATTGAAAACGGACAAAAGGTATTGTATGTAACAGAACGTTGTGTATTCAGGCTGACACCAAAAGGCTTAAAACTGATTGAAGTCTATCCAGGAGTAGATATGCAGAAAGACATTCTGGACAGGCTGCCGTTTGAGGTGGAGATTTAAATTGGGATTTCATTTATTAACTGGAGAAGCGGCCTCTCAGTCCTTGAAGGGCAGCGGATGTTAATAAATGAAATACCCTGAAGTGTAACCCGGTGGAGGCCACTACGGTTACGCATTTGCCATTTCATTCGTAAGGCATTTGATACACACGGAATAAAGCTTGGAACGCCTTTCCAAGCTTTATTCCTGTTCGGGTATCCACAGCCTTTCTGAATTAAATCCCAAATTAAATTAAATCCCAAGAATTACAGAATATCAATATATTCCCCGGCCAAAGCCTTATTCATACTTCTGACTGCGCAGAATTTTCCGCACATACTGCAGGTATCACTGTGATCATCTTCCGGGCTTCGGCTGTCACGGATGGCTTTGGCTGTTTCAGGGTCTAATGCACAGGCATACTGTGCGTCCCAGTCAAGTTTCTGACGTGCTTCAGCCATTTTATCATCAATATCACGTGCTCCGGGAACACCTTTGGCGATATCGGCAGCATGGGCAGCAATCTTGGAAGCAATGATTCCCTGTTTTACGTCATCTACATTAGGAAGCGCCAGATGTTCTGCAGGTGTTACATAACATAAGAATGCAGCACCATTCATAGCAGCAACTGCACCACCGATAGCAGATGTGATGTGGTCGTAACCCGGAGCAATATCCGTAACAAGAGGACCAAGTACATAGAACGGAGCACCCATGCAGATACTCTGCTGTACTTTCATGTTGGCAGCAACCTGATCAAGCGGCACATGTCCCGGTCCTTCTACCATTACCTGTACATTGTGATCCCATGCACGTTTTGTGAGTTCTCCAAGACGCACCAGTTCTTCAATCTGGCATACATCGGTAGCATCAGCCAGACATCCAGGGCGGCATGCATCACCAAGGGAGATAGTAACATCATATTCTTCGCAGATATCAAGAATCTCATCATAGTGTTCGTAGAAAGGATTTTCTTCTCCGGTCATACACATCCATGCAAATACAAGACTTCCGCCGCGGCTTACAATATTCATTTTACGTTTGTGTTTTTTTATCTGCTCAATTGTTTTACGTGTAATTCCGCAGTGAAGTGTGACAAAGTCTACACCATCTTCTGCGTGAAGACGGACAACGTCGATGAAGTCCTGAGCGGTCAGAGTAGCAAGATCTCTCTGATAGTGGATGACACTGTCGTATACAGGAACAGTACCGATCATAGCAGGGCATTCATGTGTCAGTTTCTGGCGGAATGGCTGTGTGTTACCGTGGCTTGATAAATCCATGATGGCTTCAGCACCAAGCTTTACAGCACTCATAACTTTTTCCATTTCAATATTGTAATCCTTGCAGTCGCGGGATACACCAAGGTTTACATTGATCTTGGTACGGAGCATGCTTCCGACACCTTCCGGATCAAGGCTGGTGTGATTCTTGTTGGCACAGATTGCAACCTTGCCTTCTGCAACCAGTTTCATAAGTGCTTCTGTTGTCATGTTTTCTTTTTTTGCTACAATCTCAATTTCAGGAGTGACAATTCCTTTTCTTGCAGCATCCATCTGTGTTGTGTAATTTCTCATGTTTTTGCCTCCGTTAAAAAATTAGATATAAGGTTATAAAGCGCCAGCAAAAACACACAGATTTTGGTGCGGGAAAAATATTTCTCTACACAGATCTGCGGTTCATAAAAGAACTATGAAATTACTGACGCCTATATCAGATGGAAAATCTGATACTTGTGTATACGGTACAAGGTGGTGTCCCCGATGTACCGTTTCTAAACAACTCTTAACGAGTCGTTTTTATCATAGACATTACGCCGCTTTTATTCAGCGTTGTAATCAGCAGGAATGCAAGAATGCTTCCTGCAATAGTAGAAATCAGAAATGGAACTACATAGACGAAGATCCCGGCAGGAGTGATTCCCATAATATATACTGCAACAGGATAAGCAGCCAGGCCGCCAAGAATTCCTGTGCCGAGTGCCTCGGCAAGACAAGTCAGGCTGAGCTTGTGGCAAATGGAGTATACAAGTCCGCAGCAAAGTGCTCCAACCATACTTCCGGGAAAAGCCATCATGCTGCCAAGACCAAGCAGATTTCGTAACAGGCTGGCACAAAATGCAATTCCTACACTGTACCAAGGTCCTAACATGACTGCTGCCAGGATATTAATAATATGCTGTACAGGTGCACATTTACTGCCTGCAACCGGAAAGCTTAAGAAGCTTCCGACGATGGCAAGAGCCGTAAATACACCGGCAAGAGCCAGTCGTCTTGTCCGTGAAGAGTCTGATGATAAAGTTGTGTGTGTCATAAATAAACATTCCCTTCGTAAAAAATACCCTTCATTCATAAAGCGGATGGAGGGTACGAAAAGTAAAAAAAGAAGAGATGCGGGGGCATCTCTGTCAAATCAATACATGGTATGAATCCCTCCGTTGGCATTATCCAAATCAGGTAAAGGGTCGAAACGGAATCACGTTTCCTCTCAGCCGGTTTTCGCCAGCTCCCCCTGTTTATAAAAAACTTTGTTCAATCATTATTATAGTCTGGCATATCGGAAAATGCAAGAAAATTTTTCTGGCGGTAAGAAGAAGGGGAGGATTTCATATGTTGTTTAAAAAGTCTGGAAAAATATAAGGAATCTTCATATCCTACAGATCTGGCAATTTGGGCAATTGGAAGATCTGTATTCTGCAAAAGTTCACAAGCTTTGCGGATACGGTAATCCAGAAGATATTCCTGTGGGGAGAAGCCGGTTGCTTTTTTAAAAAGGCGGTAAAGATAAGTACGTTCCAGTCCGAGAGAATCTGCAATTTCCTGAATGCTGAAAGAATGATCATAATTATTTTCGATGTATTGTAAAGAGTCTTCAACATAAGAACGCTTTTTGGCTTCCGGTGAAATATTTTCCTGCGGATATTTGGTGGCAAGAAGATATAGGTATTCGTACAGGATACTATCGACATTGGCAAGTTCATTTTTATTGTTCCTTCTGATTGGACTAATTGGAAGGGGACTGGCATCAGGGATTACAAATGTACTTGTGTGGATGACCAGGAATTTGGGAATTTTTGGATACGCTGCATTTTCAGGAGTACAGCAGTTGATTGTTATTACTGGTTTACATCATGTGTTTGGAGCAATTGAATCGCAGCTTCTGCTTTTTGTGGTTCAGTTATTCTATAGATGTCGGATGATTTGCTGTATACATGATGCGGAAAGATATGTTAAAATAAAAAAGGACGTTGTTGTGAATACTGTACCGAAAAAAGAATAACGTACAGAGTGATGTATGAACTGGAGGTTCGTAAAAAATGAGAGAGAATAATACACTGGAAAGGTTTATAAAAGCACAGGAGATGGATTATCCGACAGCTCTTGCAGAAATCCAAAAAGGGCGTAAGAAAAGCTGCTGGATGTGGTATATTTTTCCTCAGATTCAAGGACTTGGCAGTAGTGGTACTGCAATGTACTACGCTATTGAAGACTATAAAGAGGCAAAAGCATATATGGAAAATCCGGTGACAAGTGCACATTTGAGAGAAATTTCGGAGGCACTATTACAGATTGAGTCAGATGATGCCACACAGGTAATGGGATGGCCGGATGATATGAAACTGCGGTCATCAATGACCCTGTTTTCGCTGGCAACAAAAGAAAATGGGATATTCAGGAAGGTGATGGATAAGTTTTTTGGGGGAAGACCGGATGCACAGACGGTAGATATTCTGAGCATGGGTCATCTGGTAACCAGAATTGATGATCCTGATTTTGGATGTGAAGGAAGACCAGATGGAGAAGAGGCAATGGCAAAAGTATATCTTACGGAACTTAAGACAGAAGAAGAGATACAGATAGAAATTCCAGATGCAGAGCTTTATCGGAAAGAGATTAATGAGGGGGATGAAGTGGCATTAAGTCCGGATGGTGTTATATTAAAACTCTAGAAAGGGGAGACATTGGCTTGAAAGACAGAAAGAAAAAGAAGCAGGATGAAGAAGAACTGACAGGGATGGCAGCGGTATGGGATTATCTGAAGACATTTCTGATCATATTTTGTGTTGTATTTGCACTGAATAAACTGGTATATATCAATGCGGTAATTCCGTCCGAATCCATGCAGAATACGATTATGAAGGGAGATCGGATCATCGGTAACAGGCTTGCATATGTCAAAGATGATCCGAAAAGATATGATATAATTATCTTCAAATATCCGGATGATCCATCTAAGATATTCATCAAACGTGTGATCGGACTGCCGGGGGAGATGGTTACGGTAAAAGATGGAAAGGTCTATATTGACAATTCAAAGCAGCCGCTGCCGGATAACTACTGTGCGGAGAAGATGACAGGAGACTTTGGACCATATGAGGTTCCAAAGGATAGTTATTTTGTGATGGGAGACAACCGGAATAACAGCCTTGATTCCAGATACTGGGAAAATACATATGTGACGAAAGATGCTATTTTGGCAAAAGCTGTTTTCCGCTACTGGCCACTGAATCAGATAGGAACATTCAAAGATGTTGTAAATGAATAACGAAAAGTTATAAAGCCATTCCTTTTGTGAATAACGAAAAAGGAATGGCTTATTGTATGATAGAGGTAATATAAGATAAATAAAGCAAGACAGAATAATAGAAAAGAGGGAGAATATGACAACAAAAGAAATGGTAGAAAAGCTTCGGGAATTTTCGGCCCCAGAATTATGTGATGGAATGGAAGAACCAAGAGTGATGGATTATCAGGTGAAACCTTTGGCTGCAGGAAGAAAAATTGTCGGACCGGCCTATACGGTTGATCCTCCGTATGGTGTCAGCGGAATTATTCCGGAGGCACTTCTGAAGGTAAAAGTCCAGCGGTGTGATGTCAAGAGATAAATAACACACAAAACATATATTTTTG
>ERZ826242.2673-NODE-2673-length-14711-cov-6.403180_pt1 | contig 14711 bp, 15 predicted proteins | sample MGYA00519871_ERZ826242 | MGnify/ENA primary metagenome ERZ826242 (study PRJEB31778, sample SAMEA3449226) | human gut metagenome | biome: human gut; feature: human-associated habitat; material: faeces | place: United Kingdom | collected 2010/2012 ...
AAACCTGCGAATATGCCCGTAAATCAAGCATTTTTCAAGACAATCAACTAATTTTTTTCTAAAGTCAGCAAATGAGATAAGAGTAAAGTTTTAAAGGAAAATGCAGGAGGCGTTTTAGAATGAAAAAATTATGGGATACAGTGAATAAAATATTTACAATAGAAGGAGCAGTCAGTGCATTTCTGGTAATGAATATCATCGGCTGGATGCTTATAACAATGGGAGCAGGGGCGCTGATCTGTAAGTTTTTAGGATTTTCAATTGCAGGTAATGTAGTAAATCTTATGTGTGCAGGCATCTACGGCGGACTGATCGTGGGATTGATCGGAGGAGGCCTGTATCTGTATGAATTATACAGACATCACATGATGGAGTAAGACATAAATGTTATAACAATAAAAAGGCTTGTTTTACAAAGACTGTAAAATGAGTCTTTTTTTGTTACAGATTGACAGAGAATTAAATTCATAATATCATGGAATTGCTCTATTAAAATAAGGAAGAAACAAAAAAAGATAGATAAAATACAGATTCGCTCTTGGAGTGTGGCTTAAAAATATTTTCTGCAAGATATAAGAGACACTCTAAAGCTTTTGGAAGCTGTTGTGAGAGAAAAAACTGAGAATGCATCGATAATAAAAATGGAGGAAATGATATATGGCGGATAGATTACAATTCAAAGAAAAACTGGCAGGGGTCTTAAGTCTTGCAGAAAGTCAGAATGGCAAGATTACTGTAGATGAGGTGGAAAAATATTTTGAAGAAGACGGGCTTTCGCAGGAACAGATGAATCTGGTCTGTGATTACCTGTTATCGATGAAGATGGCAGTGATCGGTTATAAACAGGCCGGAGGTACAGTAAGAGAAGCAGAAAGTGAAGAACAACAGCCATTAAGCCCGGACGAACAGAAATATGTAGAAGAATATCTGCGAAGCCTCGGTGATATGAAGGAAGAGACACCGGAAGAGGTGCGCATGGCATATTATCTTCCGAAAGTAGTAGAAGAAGCAGTGAGACTGCATCATCCGGAAGTGTTTATCGGTGATATGATCCAGGAAGGAAATATTGTACTGATGCTGGCATTAAAAGAGATCCGGAAGGAGAAGGATGAAGAAGAGATTCTGGAACAGGTGCGTGCCGGAATGCTGGCATCGCTGGAGTCGCAGACAGAAGTGAAGAGAAGAGATCATAAGATGGTTGAGAAAGTTACGGAACTTGATGAGACGATCAAGAGTATGAAAGAAGAATACGGGCGTAAAGTCAGTGTGGATGAAGTTGCAGACAGACTTGGAATCAGCGAAGATGAGATTGAAGATATTCTGAAACTTGCCGGAGAAGAAGTGAAAGATGAAGAATAAAAAGGAGACGGGGTTAATCCTCGTCTCCTTCTTCATCTTCCGGTTTCGGTTCCGGCAGATATAAATGTACACTTTCGATTCTGTTTTTGTCTAATTTTTCCACAACCAGATGGATGCCATCTTCGGTGGTAACACCGTCGCCAATCTCAGGAAGCCGGTCCAGATGCTCGATAATGAATCCGCCGACGGAATCATACTCTTCTGAGGTCAGATCAAGATCGAGTCTGTCATTCAGGTCATCCAGATTCGTGGAGCCTTCTACGATATAATCGCGCTCACCGACCTGTTTGATAAAGTCTTCTTCGTTCTCGTCATATTCATCATGGATTTCTCCGACGATCTCTTCCAGAATATCCTCTAAGGTGATCAGACCGGAAGTCTCACCGTATTCATCCAGAACAATGGCAATGTTAAAAGAAGCCTGACGCATCTCTACAAGTAATTCGGAAATATTCTTATATTCGTAAGTGAAATAGGCCTCGCGCATAAAGTCGCGGATGTGAAACTCTTTTTCCTTATCATATAAGAGAAGATCTTTCATATTGATCGTACCGACAACATTGTCTGTTGTGTCTTCAAAAATCGGAAGACGTGTGAATTTGTCCTCGCGGAAAATGTCGATCAATTCTTCGTAAGTGGCATTTACATCGGCGAATGTAACATGAACTCTTGGTACCATGACATCTTTTGCTTTTGCATCGCCAAGATCGAATACGTTATAGATCATCTCTTTTTCATCGGATTCGATGACACCGCTTTCGTGGCTGACATCCACAATCGTACGGAGTTCAGATTCTGTCATCTGTTTGTTTCCGGCATTCGGATCGATGTGAAGAATGCGGAGAATAATATCCGAAAGCTTGTTGATGATGAATACAAATGGTGTCATGACTTTGATGTACAGATTGATGACCGAAGCATAACGAAGAGACATCTTTTCCGCATGCAGTGTAGCCATGGTCTTTGGCGTGATCTCTCCGAAGATAATGATCAGTACAGACAGAACTGCACTTGCAGCTGCTACCATAGAACCGCCAAGGTTGTAAGCCAGGGTGGTAGTAAGGGAAGCGGCAGAAAGATTCACCACATTATTACCGATCAGGATCGCACTCAGCATCTTGCTGGTATCATCGGTAATACGCATAACGGTTTTTGCCCGCTTGTTGCCTTCGTCGGCAAGACCGCGGATGCGCATCCGGTTTACCGTTGTTAAAGCTGTCTCCGCAGATGAAAAAAATCCTGAAAGAATCAATAAAATCAATAGAATAATGAGTTGTATCGCGACACTCGTGTCCAATTGTAAAATCCACTCCTTTGAAAAAATAATATTTAGATTAATATATCGCATTTATATGAAATTTGCAAGTGTGCGTTGAATTTACGGGCAGTATAGTGTATGATGTATTTGCTATAAATCAGGAATTTTCAGAACTGAAAATTCCGTGTGAAACAGTAGTGGCAGCAGATTTTGCCAATTTGAAATGCGTAGCATTGGCAAAATCGGTTACTGTGTAAACAGTAACCTGATGTATTTGCTATAAATCAGGAATTTTCAGAACTGAAAATTCCATATGAAACAGTGGTGGCAGCAGATTTTGCCAATTTGAGATGGGAAGCATATAATACCTGAAGAAGGTGGAGATAGATATGAATCAGGAATTTTATAAAAAGTTAGAAAGTATTTTGACTGAGGAACAGGTTAAGATAGAAGAGCCGATGAAGAACCATACCACATTCCGCGTGGGTGGACCAGCAGCATATTTTGTTATGCCGCGTACGGCAGAAGAAGTTGCAAAAGTGACAGAATTGTGTGCGCAGGAAAATGTTCCTTATTATATAGTAGGAAATGGAAGCAATCTTCTGGTATCCGATAAGGGATACGACGGTGTGATCATCCAGATCTATAAGCAGATGAGCCAGGTGGAAGTAAAGGGCCGTGAAATATATGCACAGGCCGGAGCGCTTCTTTCTATGGTTGCAAAACGTGCGCTGGATACAGAGCTTGCAGGATTCGAATTTGCAGCGGGAATTCCGGGAACACTTGGTGGTGCCTGTGTAATGAATGCAGGGGCTTACGGCGGAGAGATGAAAGATGTACTGAAGTCTGTTACCGTATTAGATAAAGACGGAAATGTGAAAAAGCTTGCGAAAGACGAACTGGAACTGGGATACAGAACCAGTGTGATTGCGAAAAAAGGATATATTGTTCTGGATGCAGTCATAGAACTTAAGGAAGGAAAAGCAGAAGAAATTAAGGCATTGATGGATGATCTGAAAGAAAGAAGAATTACCAAACAGCCACTGGAATATCCAAGTGCCGGAAGTACATTCAAGCGTCCGGAAGGATATTTTGCAGGAAAACTGATCCAGGATGCGGATCTGCGCGGATTCCAGGTTGGAGGAGCACAGGTGTCTGAAAAGCACTGTGGATTTGTAATTAATAAAGATGGTGCGACGGCTTCCGATGTAATGGAGCTGATGCGCCAGGTATCTGATAAAGTATATGATAAGTTTGGAGTACGGCTGGAGCCGGAAGTAAAGAGGCTGGGAGAGTTCTAAAAATGAGATGTGTGATCGTAACCGGAATGTCCGGAGCTGGAAAAAGTACGGCACTTAAAATGTTGGAAGATATGGGATATTTTTGTGTAGATAATCTGCCGGTACCATTGATACCGAAGATGGCAGATCTTTTCAGTGTGCCGGGAACAGAGATTAATAAAGCGGCTCTGGGGGTAGATATCCGGAGCGGCCAGAATTTCCATGAGCTTGAGAATATATTAAAAGACCTTGATCATTCGGGTATACGGTTCGAGATTCTTTATCTGGAATCCAGTGATGATGTACTGATCAAGCGTTATAAGGAAACGAGAAGATTTCATCCGCTGTCGGGAAAAGGTGGAAGAGTTGAACAGGGAATCAAAGAAGAGAGAAAACGTCTGGAGTTTTTAAGAGCACGTGCGGACTATCTGATCGACACAAGTCACATGCTGACAAGAGAACTCAGGGCAGAACTGTCAAAGATCTTTGTGGAAAATAAAGAGTATAAAAATCTGTATATATCGGTATTGTCATTTGGATTCAAATATGGAATCCCGGCGGATGCGGATCTGGTATTTGATGTGCGTTTTCTGCCGAATCCATATTATATTGATGACCTGCGCCCGAAAAGCGGTAACGACAGAGAAGTAAGAGAATACGTAATGAATAACGGTAAGGCGCAGACATTCCTTGCAAAACTAAAGGACATGGTGGAATTCCTGATCCCGAATTACGTGCAGGAAGGAAAGACACAGCTGGTGATCGCAATTGGATGTACCGGTGGAAAGCACCGCTCTGTTACACTTGCAAATGAGCTTTTTGAGGCATTAAGTAAGAATGAAAATTATGGCATCCGGATTGAACACCGTGATATAGAAAAGGATGCGATCACCAAAGCGAGGTAGGTATCAGATGTCATTTTCTGGAAAGGTAAAAGAAGAATTACTGGAGCATTATGCAAAAGCAAGACACTGTGATATTGCTGAGTTGTCGGCGATGGTACACATGTCAGGAGAATTTGGAACGGGAAGAAATGGTGTGTGCTGCCTGAAGGTACATACGGAAAATCTTGGAGTTGCAAGAAAATGCTTTACATTATTGACAAAAACATTTAATATAAGAACTGATACCGTAGTCCGCAGAAATACGAGCAGGGATAACTACAGTTATTACATTTACGCAAAAGGCAATGAACTGCTGGCAATACGTGATACAATCGTACAGGCAGTCTGCTGCAAAAGAGCATATATCCGTGGGGCATTTATAGCATCGGGGTCTATGAGTGATCCGAGTAAGTCATACCATTTTGAGATTGTATGTAACGAGGAAAAACAGGCAGAACATTTGAAAGATATGATCAACAGTTTTGATGTGGATGCAAAGATTGTGCAGCGTAAGAAGACGTATGTGGTATATTTGAAAGAAGGATCACAGATTGTTGATATTCTGAATGTTATGGAAGCTCATGTGGCTTTGATGGAACTTGAGAATGTGCGTATCATGAAAGAGATGCGTAATTCTGTGAACCGCAAAGTAAACTGCGAAACGGCTAATATTAATAAAACCGTATCTGCTGCAGTAAGGCAGATGGAGGATATTACATATATCAGAGATCAGATCGGTTTTGATGAGCTGCCGGAGGGATTAAGAGACGTTGCCCTTACGCGTCTGGCATATCCGGAAGCAGCTTTGAAAGAACTGGGTCAGCTGATGGAAAGCCCGCTTGGTAAATCAGGGGTTAATCACCGGCTCAGGAAGTTAAGTGAAATAGCAGAACAGTTAAGGGAACAGCAAGGAGGAGCAAGTCGTTATGATTAGAAAGCCTGTTACCATTCAGAACAATATGGACATGGAAGACCGTCCGGTGGCTCATCTCGTACAGGAAGCAAGCCAGTATGCAAGTCAGGTATATATTGTGATGGGAAGTAAGAAGATTAACGCAAAGAGTATTATGGGAATGATGAGCCTGAAACTTCAAAGAGGCGAGGATGTTACAATTGTAGCAGAAGGCCAGGATGAAGATGCAGCCGTAACAGGTGTTGCAAGCTTTTTGGGAGCAGATAAGTAATACGGGAGAATATAGAAGCGATATGCAAAATATAAGGGGCCATTGTGATTAGAGTTGCAATAGCCTCTTCGTTATTAAGTACTAAAAAGATAAGGAGGAGGCATGTTTATGAAGCGTTTGCTTTTTATCTATAATCCACATGCAGGAAAAGAATTATTAAAACCGAAACTCGCTGATGTCATTGATATCTTCGTAAAAGCAGGGTATGAAGTGGTGGCGTATCCGACACAGGCATACCGTGATGCATATAAGAAGGTTAAAAAGTACGATTCGAGTGAGTTCGATCTGGTTGTATGCAGCGGAGGAGATGGGACTCTTGATGAAGTCGTGACAGGAATGATGAAGCGGGATAAGGATAAGAGAGAACCAATCGGATATATTCCTACAGGAACAACCAATGATTTCGCAAGCAGTCTTCATATACCAAGAGGCCTGTTGGAAGCAGCGGATAATGCGGTGAACGGAAAAGTATTCTCCTGTGATGCGGGAAGATTTAATGATGATATATTTGTATATATTGCAGCTTTCGGACTGTTTACAGATGTTTCTTACCAGACGAAGCAGTCGATGAAGAATGTTCTGGGACATCTGGCATATGTATTGGAAGGAGCAAAGCGTCTCTTTAATATTCCGTCTTATAAAGTCAAGGTAACACATGATGATGAAGTGATCGAAGATGAATTTGTATATGGAATGGTTACGAATTCAAGATCTGTCGGAGGATTCCGTAACCTGGTGGGAAAACAGGTTGGATTTGATGACGGTGTATTTGAGGTAACACTGATCAAGACACCGAAGAATCCAATAGAGTTACAGGAGATCATTGCGGCGCTTATGATCCAGCAGATGGATTCGAAATATATGTATACATTTAAGAGCGGAAGAATCATGTTTGAATCCATCGAAGAGATTCCGTGGACATTGGACGGGGAGTTTGGCGGAGAGCATGATGAGGTTGTGATCGAGAATCTTAATAAAGAACTTCAGATCATGGTTCCGGGAACGCATGAAGAGGAATAAAAATTCACAAAAATACAAAAAATTAAAAAAATTGAAAAAAGTACTTGCTTTTTTATAAAAACCTTGTTATACTAAGCAAGTACTTGAGACATGGCTCCGTGGTCAAGCGGTCAAGACGCTAGCCTCTCACGCTGGAATCAGGGGTTCGATTCCCCTCGGAGTCACTAAGATCTGCAGAATGTTCTGCAGATCTTTTTTTATATCTAAGTATGCAAGAAAAGTTGCCAGTGGCAAGTTTTCTGTATGCCCAAGTATGTGAGAGAAGCTACCGGTGGCAGGCTCTCTGCATACCAAGTGTGTAATTACTTATTCGCTAATTTTGGAAATGCCGGGATAAGTTTCTTGTTTTTTTATAAGTTATGAGATATAATGCAAGTGAAACAAATTTGTCATATGAGATTAGAAGGCTTATGGCAGTAAGAATTGGAGGAATAACATATGTTAGTATCAGCAAAAGAAATGCTCGATAAGGCAGTAGCAGGTCATTACGCAGTAGGACAGTTTAACATCAATAACTTAGAGTGGACAAAATCTATTCTTCTTACAGCAGAAGAGTTAAAGTCACCAGTTATCTTAGGTGTATCTGAGGGTGCCGGAAAATACATGACCGGATTCAAGACTGTAGCAGCTATGGTTGAAGCTATGATGGGAGAACTTAACATCACAGTTCCGGTTGCATTACACCTTGACCACGGAACATACGAAGGATGTAAAAAATGTATCGATGCAGGATTCTCTTCAATCATGTTCGACGGATCTAAATATCCAATCGAAGAGAATGTAGCAAAGACAAAAGAACTCATTGCTATCTGCAGAGAAAAAGGAATGTCTATCGAAGCTGAAGTAGGATCTATCGGTGGAGAAGAAGACGGAGTTATCGGAAAAGGTGAATGCGCTGATCCTAATGAGTGTAAGATGATCGCTGATCTTGGTGTTGACATGCTTGCAGCAGGTATCGGAAATATTCATGGAAAATATCCAGCTAACTGGGAAGGATTAAGTTTTGAGACTCTGGATGCAATCCAGAAGCTTACAGGCGATATGCCATTAGTACTTCACGGTGGTACAGGAATTCCGGAAGACATGATTAAGAAAGCAATCAGTCTCGGAGTTGCAAAGATCAATGTTAATACAGAGTGCCAGCTTTCATTTGCTGATGCTACACGTAAATATATCGAAGCAGGAAAAGATTTGGAAGGAAAAGGATACGACCCTCGTAAACTTTTAAAACCAGGTGCTGAAGCTATCCAGGCAACAGTTAAAGAGAAGATGGAATTATTTGGTTCAGTAGGAAAAGCTGAATAATTAAAAATTTTCACTTGCCTTTTTTGACTGGTTGAGTTATACTAACTGGCATAGGAAGAACAAAGGCGTTCCAACGGAAGTTGGAGTGCCTTTTTTTATACTATGGTATGCACAGAAAAAGTTTGGTTATATGCATACCATAATATGAAATTTCAACCCCAATATTACAATGAGAAAGGAAACGAAGAGACATGAGTGAAGCAATCAATGTAGCCAAGATATTTGGCGAAGACGTATTTAATGACACTGTAATGCAGGAACGTCTTCCAAAAAAAGTCTATAAGGATCTGAAAAAAACAATCGAGGAAGGTAAGGAATTAGACCTTGCTACAGCAGATGTAATTGCACATGAGATGAAAGAATGGGCAATTGAGAAAGGAGCTACACATTATACTCACTGGTTCCAGCCTCTGACAGGTGTAACTGCTGAAAAACATGATTCATTTATTTCAGCACCACTTCCAAGCGGAAAAGTACTGATGAGCTTCTCGGGAAAAGAACTGATCAAAGGTGAACCGGATGCATCTTCATTCCCATCAGGCGGACTTCGTGCAACATTCGAAGCAAGAGGATATACTGCATGGGATTGTACATCACCGGCATTTGTAAGACATGATGCAGCAGGAGCAACACTTTGCATTCCTACAGCATTCTGCTCATATACAGGAGAGGCGCTTGACCAGAAAACTCCACTTCTTCGTTCTATGCAGGCAATCAACGAACAGTCACTGAGACTGTTGAGATTGTTTGGAAATACAACATCTAAGAAGGTAACACCATCGGTAGGACCGGAACAGGAATATTTCCTTGTAGATGCTGAGAAATTCTTACAGAGAAAAGACCTGATCTACACAGGACGTACACTGTTCGGAGCAATGCCTCCAAAAGGACAGGAATTAGATGACCACTATTTCGGAACCATCCGTCAGAGAATCGCAGGATTCATGAAAGATGTTAACGAAGAGCTCTGGAAAGTTGGTGTTACATCTAAGACACAGCATAATGAAGTTGCACCTGCACAGCATGAACTTGCACCAATCTATGCAGAGTGTAACGTAGCACTGGATCATAACCATATTATCATGCAGACACTGAAGAGAGTTGCATGCCAGCATGGTATGAAGTGCTTACTTCATGAGAAACCGTTCGCAGGAGTCAATGGTTCCGGTAAACATGATAACTGGTCTCTTACAACAGACGATGGAAAGAACCTGTTAGAGCCAGGCAAAACACCACACGAAAATATTCAGTTCTTACTGGTACTTACTTGTATCCTGAAAGCAGTTGACAAACACGCAGATCTTCTTCGTGAATCTGCAGCAGACCCTGGAAATGATCACAGACTTGGAGCTAACGAGGCACCACCGGCAATCATCTCTGTATTCCTTGGAGAACAGTTAGAGGATGTATTAGAGCAGCTGATCAGCACAGGAGAGGCTACACATAGTCTGAAAGGTGGAAAGCTTCAGACAGGAGTTGACACACTCCCAGATCTTGCAAAAGATGCAACAGACCGTAACAGAACATCACCATTTGCATTTACCGGTAACAAGTTCGAGTTCCGTATGGTAGGTTCCCGTGATTCAATCGCAGGACCAAACGTAGTACTGAACACAATCGTTGCAGAAGCATTCTCAGAGGCTTGTGATGTACTTGAAAAAGCAGATAACTTCGATGAAGCTGTTCATGATCTGATTAAGAAATACGCAACAGAGCACCAGAGAGTTGTATTCAACGGTAATGGATACTCAGATGCATGGGTAGAAGAAGCTGAGAGACGTGGACTGCCAAATATCAGATCTATGGTAGAGGCAATTCCTGCCCTGACTACAGACAAAGCCATCAATATGTTTGAAAAATTCAAAGTATTTACAAAGGCTGAACTGGAATCACGTGCGGAGATCAAATTCGAAAGCTATGCAAAGGCAATTAATATTGAAGCCCGTACAATGATCGATATGGCAAGCAAACAGATTATTCCTGCCATTATCAAATATACAAAAGACCTTGCAGATACAGTTGGTGCAGTAAAAGAAGCAGGTGCAGATGCATCTGTTCAGGCAGAACTTCTGACAGAGGTTTCAGAACTTTTAGTAGAGTCTAAAAAAGCGCTGGAAGCACTGAAAGTTGTTACAGATCAGGCAGCAGCTATGGAAGAAGGAGAGGATCAGGCAAGATTCTATCACTTTGATGTTGTACCTGCTATGGAAGCACTCCGTGCACCAGTTGACGAGCTGGAAATGATCGTTGACAAAGAAGCATGGCCAATGCCTTCTTACGGAGACCTGATTTTCGAAGTATAATTATTAAGGATAAAATAATTAGTTAAACAAAACAAATATTTTAGAAATACATTAGAAAATTTTAAGAACCCTGGACTTGGAATGGACACATGATTGTGTTATTCTAAATTCAGGGTTTTTAAGATACCCTTGGAATTCAGGAGGGTTTTATATGTCAAAACGTGAATTTTTAGATAAATTAAGAAAAGCACTGGAAAACGATCTGTCGGGATCAGTCGTGCAGGAGAATGTGAATTATTATAACACTTATATTAATGAAGAAGTGCAAAAAGGACGAAGTGAAAGAGAAGTTCTGGACGAACTTGGAGATCCATGGGCAATTGCAAAGAATATTGTGACATCAGAAGAGATAAAGGGCAATACACAGGAAACATACGAAAGCTACGAGCCAAGACGCCAGCAGCGCAGTCAGGAGTACGAACAAGGCTATGGAGAAGAGTCTGGATATAGCGGAATCCACATTCTGGGGCTGGATACATGGTGGAAAAAATTATTGCTCATACTGGCAATTGTGGGAATTGTTATATTGATTGTTGCAGTGATCGGAGGAATCATCAGTATTTTTGCACCGATTTTTATTCCGCTTCTGTGTGTATGCGTAGTAATAAAACTGATTACAAATTCCAGGCGGTGAGCGCAGAAGGAATGAGAATGTATTCTTGAATATAGAAGTTGAGATAATATAATAGAGAAACATAAGAGAATCTTTCGTAATAACATATTTGGCAAGCTGGATTGATAAATCTGATGGACGAGTGTGTGATATATGAGGGGTTCTTTTTTTTGAAGATGCTTTTTGTAAAAATATAGGAAAGAGATAGACTACAGACTGTGTGTTGCAAAAATAAAAGACCGATGGGGGAGCCATCGGTCTTTTGAGGGGAGTATAAATAATTAATAAGGGGTTGTAGAAAGTGTCCTTTCTACATCACAAGTATAATATGGTAGGGAATAAAAAGCAAGAAAAATATTAAAAAAATCTTAATATCTGCCCAAATGTATAAAGAAAAAATGTACGGACATACTAATTTTGTAACAAAAATGATTAGGAGGAATAGAAAAAATGGCTAAAAATTACAATTCATCAGAAAACTGTCACAACACATCTAACAAGAACATGTCCGACAAGAATGCATCCAGAAACACATCCAATAAGAATGCATATGGCAAGAACAGCATGGATAAGAATGCATATGGCAAGAACAGCACAGACAAGAATGCATATGATAAAAATGCGTATGGAAAGAACAGCACAGATAAGAATGCATATGATAAAAACGCATACGATAAAAATTCAACAGATAAAAATGCCTACAATTATGGAAATGAAAGCGATAATTACTAAAAAGAAGGCTATGCAGGATCATGATCAATAGAATGTAAAAGATAAAATGGGACGGGGTTTTGTTAAAAAATTCCCGTCTCTTTTTAAATATATTGACAAAGACTAATGCATATCAGTAAGATAATAAAGTAGGAATTAATACATAGCATATATGGAGAATTAAATGAGAAAAATGGAATTAATCGCACCCTGTCATTTTGGACTGGAGGCAGTATTAAAAAGAGAAATTATAGATCTGGGATATGATATCTCGGAAGTGGAGGATGGAAGAGTTGGATTTTACGGTGATGCAGAAGCAATCTGCCGTGCCAATATTTTCCTGCGTACAGCGGAAAGAGTCCTTCTGAAAGTAGGAAGCTTTAAAGCAACGAGCTATGAAGAATTATTTGAAAATACAAAAGCGCTCGACTGGGAGAACTATATTCCGGAAAATGGAAAGTTCTGGGTTGCAAAAGCAGCTTCTGTAAAAAGTAAATTATTCAGTCCGTCGGATATTCAGTCGGTTATGAAAAAAGCAATGGTAAGAAGACTGCAGCAGAAATATCACGTAGAGTGGTTTTCAGAAGACGGGGCATCTTATCCGGTAAGAGTATTCCTGAAAAAAGATGTAGTAACAGTAGGGATCGATACATCGGGAATATCGCTGCATAAGAGAGGATACCGCGAGGTGGCAGGAAAGGCACCGATTACAGAGACGCTTGCGGCAGCACTGATTATGCTGACACCATGGCATAAGGACAGGATCTTTGTAGATCCGTTCTGCGGAAGTGGTACATTTCCGATAGAGGCGGCTATGATCGCGGCCAATATCGCACCGGGAATGAACCGTTCATTTACAGCAGAAAGCTGGACGAATCTGATTCCGAAGAAGCTCTGGTATGATACCATTAATGAAGCAAATGAACTGATCAACGATGATATCGTGACGGATATTCAGGGCTATGATGTAGATGGATCGGTCATCAAAGTAGCCAGACGTAATGCAAGGGAAGCAGGAGTGGATCATCTGATACATTTTCAGGAGCGTGATGTAAAGGATTTAAGCCATCCAAAGAAATATGGCTTTATCATCACCAATCCACCTTATGGTGAGCGTCTGGAGGATAAGAGGGATCTGCCGGCATTATATAAAGCATTTGGAGACAGCTTTAAGAAGCTTGATACATGGTCGGCATATATGATTACTTCTTATGAGGATGCAGAGCGTTATTTTGGACGCAAAGCGGACCGCAACAGGAAGATTTATAATGGTATGCTGAAAACATATTTTTACCAGTTCTTAGGACCAAAGCCGCCAAAGGCAAGACGTCCGGAAGAGAAATAGGAGCAGAAAAACGATGAAGAAAATAATATTTGCAACGGGAAATGAACATAAGATGGTAGAGATCAGAGCTATCTTGAGTGATCTTGGAGTAGAAATCTTATCACAGAAAGAAGCAGGGATTAAAGCGGATGTAGTGGAAGACGGATCGACATTCGAAGAAAATGCGATGATAAAGGCGACAGAGATCGCAAAGATCGCATGCCAGATGCCGGAATATAAAGACGCAGTTGTGCTGGCGGATGATTCGGGACTGGAGATTGATTATCTTAATAAAGAACCGGGAATCTATTCATCCAGATATATGGGAGAAGATACTTCTTATGATATCAAGAATCAGGCGCTTTTAGACCGCCTGGAAGGTGTGCCGGATGAAAAACGTACGGCAAGATTCGTATGTGCGATTGCAGCTGCAATGCCGGACGGATCCTGTGAGGTCGTAAGAGGAACCATGGAGGGAATTATCGGGCACGAGATTGCCGGGGAAAATGGATTTGGCTATGATCCGATATTTTTTCTGCCGGAATATGGCTGCACCAGTGCGGAACTTGCGCCGGATAAGAAAAATGAATTAAGCCACAGAGGGGAAGGGCTTAAAAAGATACGTAAAATTCTGGAACAGAAATAAAGCATAAGATGAAGGTGCAAGTATGAAGATTTTGATCATTAGTGATACACATGGATCTCATAAGAACTTTGACCGGGTGATTGAAAAAGAACAGCCGCTTGATATGCTGATTCATCTTGGAGACGTAGAAGGGGATGAGGATTATATCCCGGCTGTTGCGGACTGTCCGGTACATATGGTGAGAGGAAATAATGACTTTTTCTCTGATCTTCCGGGAGAAGAAGAGTTTATAGCAGGCGGTTACCATATCTTTACGACGCATGGGCATGGTTATTATGTCTCTATGGGTGAGGAACGATTAAAAAGAGAAGCAAGAGGCCGTGGAGCGGATATTGCGATGTATGGGCATACACACAAGCCGTTTTACGAAAAAGAAGAAGATCTGATCACATTGAATCCGGGCAGCCTCTGTTATCCGAGACAGCCTGGGCGTAAGCCGAGTTATATGGTCATGAATATCAGTGAGGACAGAAAACTTGAGATTACGCAGAAGTATCTGGAAGGATAACGGACAGGGAAAGGTAAAAAACGTATAGAGGTACATGACAGAATAAAAAGAAGATTGGCCGGTGAGAGAAGGCGCCGGCTGATTGTCTTTGTCTCATTGTATGGATAAAAGGATGCGAAAAAGCTTGAATTTTCGCTATAAAATAAACATTTGAAAAAAATATAAAAAAATGTGAAAAAAGTTGTTGACATTTATAAGACGCTCATATATAATACATATTGTGTCACGGAGATGCAACAAAATGACACAGAAAAACATCACATCGGGGTGTGGCTCAGCTTGGCTAGAGCGCCTGGTTTGGGACCAGGAGGTCGCA
>ERZ826242.2674-NODE-2674-length-14700-cov-5.414544_pt1 | contig 14700 bp, 12 predicted proteins | sample MGYA00519871_ERZ826242 | MGnify/ENA primary metagenome ERZ826242 (study PRJEB31778, sample SAMEA3449226) | human gut metagenome | biome: human gut; feature: human-associated habitat; material: faeces | place: United Kingdom | collected 2010/2012 ...
CACACTGGCGGCCGAGAAGAATTTTTCTGACGCACATGTCGTCAGAAAAATGATTCGATTTTTTCGCGGCGTCCGCGCCGCGAACTCTGCGAGGCTTTCGGGCCGACAGAGTCGTCGGCCCCTACACAATTCTATCGTACCTATCCGTAGGGGGCGGCGTCCTCGACGCCCCGCCGGTTTACCGGAATACCATCATAATACGAACGGGCCGACAGAGTCGTCGGCCCCTACGACCGACCATCAGGCCTTTTTGTAATACACACGATTATCGTCAACACCCAACAAGGAGGAACCATGCCGCAGATCCAATGTTTGCCGCCCCATGTGGCGGATCTTATCGCCGCCGGTGAGGTGGTGGAGCGTCCCGCCAGCGTTATGAAGGAGCTGCTGGAGAACGCCATTGACGCGGGCGCGTCCGCCATCGTGGCGGAGATCGAGCGCGGCGGCCTGACCTATATCCGCATCACCGACAACGGCTGCGGCATCCCGGCGGAGCAGTTACCCACCGCCTTCCTGCGCCATGCCACCAGCAAGCTCCGCTCCGCCGCCGACCTGGCGGCCATCGGCACGCTGGGCTTCCGGGGCGAGGCGCTGGCCGCCATCGCCGCCGTATCCCGGGTGGACATCTTCTCCCGCTCCGCAGGCGAGGACATGGGCGCGGCGCTCCATCTGGAGGGCGGCATCCCCGGCCAGACGGAGCCCACCGGCTGTCCGGAGGGCACCACCATCTGCGTCCGCGACCTGTTTTACAACACCCCCGCCCGGATGAAGTTCATGAAGAAGGACAGCGCCGAGGGCACCGCCGTGTCCGGCGTGGTGCAGCATCTGGCCCTGAGCCATCCCGACGTGTCCTTCAAGCTGATCCGCGACGGGCAGGAGGTGCTGCACACCCCCGGCGACGGGCAGCTTCTCTCCGCCGTCTATGCCGCCATGGGGCGGGACTTCGCCCTGGGCCTGCTGCCCATCTCCGGCAGCGGCAGCGACGTGAAGGTGGAGGGCTTCGTCACCAAGCCACTCAACGGCCACGGCAGCCGGGGCAAGCAGGTGTTCTTCGTCAACGACCGGTTCGTCAAGTCCCAGCTTCTGACGGCGGCGCTGGAGGAGGCGTACAAGAATCAGCTCCTCAAGGGCCGGTTCCCCGGCTGCGTGCTGCATGTGACGCTGCCTGCGGACATGGTGGACGTGAACGTCCACCCCGCCAAGACGGTGGTGAAGTTCGTGTCCGACAAGACCGTGTTCGACGCGGTATATTACACCATCCTGGACGCTCTCAACGCCGAAAAGGCCCCGCAGCGGGCGGAAAAGGAGCCGTCCTTCTTCCAGAAAATGACCGCCCAGGAGTTCAAGGCCAAGGCCGCCGCTCCCGTGGAGGAGAAAAAGCCCCTGGGCAGCTTCGTCTCCCGTCCCGCCGCCCCGGCCACGAAAAATGTCATCCGGGACAGCGTCCCCGCCATGGCCCAGCGGCCCCACAGTGCCGAGACGGTCTACGTCCGGGACGTGGCGGCCCAGCCGGAGCAGCCCATCGTGACGGCCTCACCCCTGACGGGCCGCACCTATGAGATCACCCCGCCCGAAAAGGCGGAGACCCCGGCGGAGGTCATCCCGGAACCGGTGCAGGAGGCCATCCCCCTGCCCCAGGAGCCGGAGCAGCAGACCATGGAGCCGGTGAAGGAGGCCCCGTGGCGCATGGTGGGCGAGGTGCTGAAAACCTACATCATCTGCGAGGATGACCGCGACAACGTGTGGCTCATCGACAAGCACGCCGCCCACGAGCGGCTGCGGTTCGACGCCCTGAAGGCCAGCCGCCAGCCCCTGATGGCCCAGCCGCTGCTGACGCCCGTCACCGTGGAGCTGGAGGCGGAGGCCTACGCCGCCGCCCTGGACAACCTGTCCCTTTTGCAGGAGTTTGGCTTCGTGTGCGAGGACTTCGGCGGCGGCACCGTGCTGATCCGCGAGGTACCGGCGGATATCCTGGCGGCGGACGCCGCCGTGACGCTGGAGGAGCTGGCCCAGAAGCTGACTCTGGGCCGCGCCGACCCGGAGGGCGCGCGGGACGAGCTGCTGCACACCATGGCCTGCAAGAGCGCCATTAAGGCCGGCATGACCACCGACGCCGCCGAGCTGGCGGCCCTGGTGGAAAAGGTGCAGTCGGGAGAAATTCTCTACTGCCCCCATGGCCGTCCGGTGAAGTATAAGCTGAGCAAATACGACATCGAGAAGATGTTCAAGCGCGCATAGTATCAAGGAGTAATTTCAATGGCCACAGTGCTTTGCGTGGTGGGCCCCACCGCCACTGGAAAAACGAAAATGGGCGTGGCCCTGGCCAAGCGCTTCCACGGCGAGGTGGTCAGCGTGGATTCCATGCAGCTCTACCGGGGCATGACGGTGGGCACCGCCGCGCCCACGCCCGACGAGATGGAGGGCATCCCCCACCACATGGTGGCCGTGGCCGATCCGGCGGAGAGCTGGTCGGTGGCCCGGTATGTGCAGGCGGCGGACGCGTGCGTCCAGGATATCCTGCGCCGGGGCAAGCTGCCGGTGCTGGTGGGCGGCACGGGCCTCTATCTGGACGCCCTGATCCGGGGCACGGATTTTGCCGCCGGATCGCAGGGCACCGGCATCCGTCAGGCCTTACAGCAGCGGGCCCGGACGGAAGGCGTTGAAGTGCTGCTGGAGGAGCTGCGGAGGATCGACCCTGCGGCGGCGGAAAAGCTGCACCTGCGGGACGAAAAGCGCATTATCCGTGCGCTGGAGGTCTGGCAGGAGACCGGCCAGACCATCACCGAGCACGACCGGCTGGAACGGCAGCGTCCCCCAAAATACAAAGCCCTTTATATCGGTCTGGACTTTGAGGACCGGCAGGATCTCCGGGACCGCATCGACCGCCGGGTGGATGCCATGGTGGAGCAGGGGCTGCTGGCGGAGGTGGAAGCCCTGCTGTCCGGCGGCCTGCCCCGCGACGCTACGGCCCTGCAGGCCATCGGCTACAAGCAGTTTCTGGCGGTGGCCGAGGGCACGGCCACGGCGGAGGAAGCCATCGAGGAGGTCAAGCTCCGCTCCCGGCAGTACGCCAAGCGGCAGTTGACGTGGCTGCGGCGGAATCCGGACATTTTCTGGGTGCGCTGGCAGCGCGATCCAAATTTCCCGGAGGGTCTGCAAAAAGCGACAGAATATCTCCACAGCCGTGGTTTATGCTGAATCACGGCGGAGGTTGTCCCATAGAGATAGCGTCCGTACAAAAAAGATACATAGGAGGACGCTATGCAGAAGACAAACAATTTACAGGAAATCTTTTTGACCCAGGCCCGGAAACAGAAGCTCCCCGTCACCATGTTTCTGGTGAACGGATTCCAGCTGCGGGGCACCATCACGGGGTTTGACTGCTTTGTGGTGATCCTGGACAGCGAGGGCCGCCAGCAGGTGATCTACAAGCACGCCATCTCCACCATCGCCCCAGCGAAGGCGGTAAGCTTTCAGGAGGCGGAGGAGATATGAGGCGGAAGGTTTCGCGCTTCCGAGCGCGAGGCACTTTTGCCCGATCGCGCTGTGTAAACACAGCAGATGCTACGGCAGCGTAGCTGCCGAGATCGGATGCTAAAAATATGCCACCGGCATATTTTTTAACGCACCGACGGCAAAAGTGCCCAAAAACGCCACTTAAACCTGCGGTTTAAGAATCCGCGCACGCCAGACATAGCCGGACACCGATGCACTGTACCACGCGTTCACAGGGCATCGTTCTTTGTCGCTGCGGTATGACAAATAGATTCTCTTTCTGCGCCGCTGCCGCTGATGCAGCGCGACGGTAGAGCATAAAGCATTATTGCGCGGCTTTGTGAGCGGCAGCGGCGCTGGAGCAGAGACGATCCGATAACGAATCGAAAAAGAGAATCTCATGTAAACGTGCGGTATGCAATCGCGGATTTACGCAAAGGCATAGCGCGCAGGAAGTCCAGAAACCTGGGTTTCTGGTTGTCCTTTTGGTCACTTTTGGGACAACGGCCAAAAGTGACTCGCTCCGGAGAGCGAAACACTCCCAAAGCAGATCGTTCACATTACGAAATTCTCACACAAACCACGCACAGACACACAAGGAGCGGGATATGAAATCGTCTTCCACACCCATCTTCAAGATCCTATCGGCGGTCATTCTGGCGGCGGTGGTGGTCTACTTCACCGTGCAGGCGTACCGCTATTTCTCCGACCCCATCAACACCACCCTGGTCTACACCTCCACAGAGGAGATCACCGTGGAGCTGAACGGCTATCTGGTGCGCAGTGAGGAGACCTTCCACTCCGACGCCGGAACGCTGGGCCACGCCCTGTCCGAGGGCGAGCGTGTGGGCAAGGGTCAGACCCTGGCCATGGCCTATCCCGACAGCGGTGCGCTGACCCGGGTGGAGCAGCTGGAGGCACTGAATCTGAAGCTAGAGCAGCTGTCCTTCTCGCTGACCGCCTTTCTGGATCCCGACGCGGCGCTGAAGCTGGATTCCACCATCTCCGGCGGCATCCTGACCTTGCGGCAGTCCATCGTCGGAGGGGATTACAGCAACGCCGACGAAGAGCTGTCCGCCCTGAAGAGCGCCGTGCTGAAGCGGGACTACACCACCGGCACCCAGGAGGAGATCGAGGCCGACATCAAGGCCACGGAGCAGTCCATCCGGGAGCTGGAGCAGTCGCTGAACGGCACAGCCATCACTGCGCCGGAGTCCGGCATCTACTCCGCCGCCTGCGACGGCTATGAGACGGTGCTGACGCCGGAATTCCTGAAGGATGACGTGACGGCCAGCAAGCTGAACAGCGTCAGGGCCGCCGACAGCAGCGCCGCCAATGTGGGCAAGCTGATCTACGGCGACACCTGGTACTACGCCGCCGTCATCACCGACGCCCAGGCCGAGCAGCTCAGTGGCCGCTCCACGGTGACGGTGCGGTTCGCCAAGGGGCTGGACTTCGACCTGAAAATGACCATCGACAGCATCTCCCGCAGCGAGAACGGCCAGCGGGTGCTGATCCTGCGCAGTGAGAAATACATCGCCCAGACCACCCTGATGCGGCATCAGGCCGCCACGCTGGTGCTGCGCACCTACGAGGGGCTGCGGCTGCCCTCCACGGCGCTGCGTGTCAACGAGGACGGCGTCACCGGCGTGTACTGCGTGCTGGGCGTGCGGGCCAAGTTCAAGCCCGTGCAGGTGGTGTACCAGGGCGACGGCTACATGCTGGTAAAGGATGCCGCGGCGGAGGAGGACTCCACCATGCTGCGCCAGGGTGACCAGGTGATCGTCACCTCGGCAGAGCTGTATGACGGCAAGGTAATCGGATAAGCTATTACATAGAAAGGGGATAAACTTCCATGTCTATTGCGGAAAATATCGCACACATCCGGCAGGAGATCGACGCGGCGGCCCGTGAGACGGGACGTACCGGAAAGGATATCACACTGGTGGGTGCCAGCAAGATGAACGACGCTGCCCGCTGCCGCGAGGCCATCGCCGCCGGGATCGACGCCTTGGGCGAGAACCGGGTGCAGGAGATGACGGAAAAGCTGAAGGACAACGCCTATGACGGCGCGCCGCTGCACTTCATCGGCCATCTGCAGCGCAACAAGGTGAAGCAGGTGGTGGGCAAGGCGGCGCTGATCCAGTCGGTGGGCTCCCGCGAGCTGCTGGACGAGATCGAAAAGGTGGCCGCCAGAATGGAGCTGATCCAGGACATCCTGCTGGAGGTCAACATCGGCGGCGAGGAGGCAAAATCCGGTTTTGCCCCGGAAGAGCTGGCCCAGGCGGCGGCTTATGCCAAGGAATTGGCCCATGTCCGGGTGCGGGGCCTGATGACGATACCACCCGTTGCGGTGGAAAAAGGCGGCAGCATACCATATTTTGAGAAAGTTTACCGTCTTTTTGTTGACATAAGCCGAGAAATGTACGATAATAAGTGGGAATATATCTCCATGGGCATGAGCGACGACTATGCCGATGCCGTCCGCTGCGGCGCCAACATGGTGCGTGTGGGCTCGGCCATTTTCGGCGCGCGGAATTACAACAAATAATATATACGACTGGGAGGCTTTCACAATGGGTTTCATGGACGAGATCAAGAAGATCATTCACCCGTATGACGACGAGGATTACGATTACGAGGACGAAGAGCTGGAACAGCCCGAGCGCAGCGACAGCCGCAATATCTTTGAGGATCGCCGCGAGGAGCGCAAGAAGCCGGAGGATCGCCACAACAAGGTGGTGAACATCCACGCCACCGCCGCGCTGAAGGTGGTGCTGGTCAAGCCCGAGCGGTTCGAGAACGCCAGTGAGATCGCCGACCATCTGCGGGAAAAGCGCACGGTGGTGATGAATCTGGAGTCCACCAACAAGGACGTGGCCCGCCGCCTGATCGACTTCCTGTCCGGCGTGGCCTACGCCGGCGACGGCAAGATCAAGAAGGTGGCCGCCAACACCTATATCATCACGCCCTACAGCGTGGATATCATGGGCGATCTGATCGACGAGCTGGAAAACAACGGCCTGTATCTGTAAGCAGGCATGAGAGAAACGGGAGGGATATACCATGTTGACACCGCAGGAAGTTTCTGAAAAAGTATTTCCCAAATCCTCCGGCTTTGGCAGCGGCTATGCCATGGGCGCTGTGGATGAATTTCTGGACGCGCTGACCGAGGATTATACGGCACTGTATAAAGAGAACGTGACGCTGAAGGCCAAGCTGAAGATCCTGGCCGAAAAGGTAGAGGAATACCGCGCCACCGAGGACGCCATGCGCTCCACCCTGCTGACAGCCCAGAAGATGGCTGCCAAGCTGGTGCAGGAGGCCCAGACGGAGAAGGACAACATGCTGAAGGAGGCCCAGGAGCAGCACGCCGCACAGCTGGCCCAGCTGGAAAAGGACAAGCAGGAGGCCGAGGACAAGCTGGTGATGGCCAAGCAGAGCCTGGTGGACTTCGTCCGCCACGGCAGCGAGCTGTGCGCCCAGCAGCAGGAGTTCCTGAACTCCCTGCCTGAGATGCAGCTGTCCGCCGAGGAGGCGCCCGCCGACGCGGTGACGGATATCCAGCAGGATATCATGCAGCACATGGACGCCATGGAGACCGCTGCCGCCGAACCGGTGGAGGAGCCCGCCGTGAAGGACGTGCCCGCCGGCTCCGCCATCCCCAACGACTTCAAGCTGAGCCTGGACGAGTTGAAGTTCGGCCGCAACTATACCGGCGAATAACACGCAGAAAAAAGTGGCCTTCATAGGCCGCTTTTTTACCATCGATCAATAAGGAGAGGGAAGCCATGAGCGAGAGACCCATCATTGCCCTGCTGTACGACTTTGATAAGACCCTGTGCACCACCGATATGGAGGACTATACCTTCATTCCCAGCCTGGGCTATACCCCGGCGGAGTTCTGGCAGAAGGCCAACAATTTCGGCTGGGAGAATCAGATGGACGGCCTGCTGGCCTATATGTACACCATGATCGAGGAGTGCCGGGCCCAGGGCATGACGCTGAACCGGGACTATCTGGTGCAGTGCGGAAAGGGCATCCAGCTGTTTCCCGGCGTGCGGGAATGGTTCGACCGGATCGACGCCTTCGGCGACAGCCTGGGGGTGACGGTGGAGCACTATGTGCTGTCCTCGGGTCTGAAGGAGATCATCGAGGGCAGCGGCATCGCCCACCACTTCAAGAAGATCTACGCCTGCGAGTTCTACTATCGGGACGGGGCCGCCTGCTGGCCCAAGCTGGACGTCAACTTCACCAACAAGACCCAGTTCGTCTACCGCATCAACAAGGGCGTGCTGGAGGTCAGCGAGGATCGGAAGCTGAACGACTCCATGCCCGACGACAGCAAGCGGGTGCCCTTCACCAACATGATCTATGTGGGCGACGGCCTTTCCGACGTGCCCTGTATGAAGATGATGCGCTCCTACGGCGGTCAGGCCATCGCCGTGTATCAGGAGAGCAACCGCACCGGCGTGGAGGAGCTGCTGGCCAAGGGCCGGGTGGACTTCATTTTCCCTGCCGATTATCGGGCGGGAACGGGGCTGGATCTGACGGTGCAGAACATCATCCGGAAGATGGCCATCTGCGACGCACTGACGGCGGAGAACGCCGCCCAGATGCGCTCCATCGGCCAGGTGGAGCTGGCCTACCAGGAAACACTGTTTTAAAAAATGCGCCGTCCCGCCGGGACGGCGCATTTGCTTATGCCAGGCCCAGCCGGAACCGCTCGATCATCTCGGCGGTCAGGCTGATGTCATTTTCCCGGCTGGGGATCTCCTCGCGGGAGAGCCACACACCCTCGCACAGCTCGTTGTGGTCGAGGGTGATGTCCGGATCGCCGTCCAGCTCACAGTAAAAGCCGGTCAGCAGCGTGTCGGTAAAGGCCCAGGGCTGGTTCTTGTAGTACCGCAGGTTTTTCACCTTCACGCCCACCTCCTCCATCACCTCCCGGTGGACGGTGTCCTCCAGCGTCTCGCCGATCTCCACGAAACCGGCGATAAGGGCATAGCCCCGGAAGGGGCGGTTGGCATAGCGGGTCAGCAGCAGCTTGTCTCCGTGGGTGACGGCTACGATGACGGCGGGGCAGATCTTGGGGTACTCGATCTGGCCGCAGGCCGGGCAGACCATGGCCCGCTCGACGTCGCTGACCTTCATCTTATGGCCGCAATGGCCGCAGTACTGCCGCGCGCCGTACCACCGGTGGAGCTGCACGGCGGTGATGGCGGCGAAGGCCGTCTCCATAGGCCGCACCGACCGGATGCCGCCCACGTCCACATATTCCGCGCCCTCCGGCACGGCGTCCGGCGTCCGGGCCAGATAGCAGTCCACCCCGTCCAGCGAGAACACATGAAGGGCGTCCTCCGTGGGGATGGCCGTCCCGAACCGGGGGAGGGCCCAGCCGTCGCCGTCTCTTTGCAGCAGCACCCTCCCCTTGCGGACACACAGGGCGATGTCGTGGGCGTCGGGCTTTCCGATGACATAGGTGCGGTCAAACCGGTGGGGCGCGATATCCTGTATCATAAAACGATCCCTCTTTCGTTGCATTTTCTTTGATGGTACCATATCCCACCGCAAAAAGCAACCTTGCGGCCCGGGCGGCGGCGTGCTATACTGGGAGCACCATTGGAAGGGGGGACTTTGTCATGACGAAACAGGAGCTGCTGCAGAAGGCGGACAGCCTGCCCCTGTCCCCGGGCGTGTACATCATGATGGACAAGACGGGACTGGTCATCTATGTGGGCAAGGCGAAAAAGCTGAAAAACCGCGTCAGCCAGTACTTCCAGTCCGGCAGCGGCCACAACGAAAAGACCCGGATGATGGTGTCCCAGGTGGATCACTTCGACACCATCATGGTGCGCACGGAGTTCGAGGCACTGATCCTGGAGAACTCCCTGATCAAGCGGCACCAGCCCCGGTACAATATTCTTTTGAAGGACGACAAGGGCTATCCCTTCGTGCGGCTCAACGAAAAAGCGCCCTATCCCCGGTTCACGCTGGTGAACAAGCCGGAGGAGGACGGTGCCCGGTACTTCGGCCCCTTCGGCGGACGCCACGAGACCCGGGCGGCCCTGCAGGCGGTGTGCGCCGCCCTGAAGCTGCCCACCTGCAACCGCCAGTTCCCCCGGGACATCGGCAAGGAGCGGCCCTGCCTCAACCACCACATCGGAAAATGCGACGGCTTCTGCTCTCCCGACGGCCCCGGCCAGGGGGAGTATCAGGCCCGGATGGCCCAGGCGGCGGAGCTGCTGGGCGGCAAGCTGCGGCAGGTAACGGCGGCCCTTCGCCAAGAGATGGAGCAGGCGGCGGAGAATCTGGAATTTGAAAAGGCCGCCGCCCTCCGGGACCGGATGCAGGCCCTGCAGGTGCTGGGCAAGCAGCAGCAGGTCATTGCGGGCGTGTGCGCCGACACGGACGTGTGGGGCGTATACACCGGATCGGTGCGGTGCGGCGCGGCGGTGCTGCACATTGAAAACGGCGACCTGCTGGGCCGCCAGATCGAGATATTCCCCACCGCCGCCGACCAGTCGGAGCCGGAGGTGCTCAGCGCCGTGCTGAGCCAGTACTATCTGGACAAGGCGGTGCTGCCCCGCGAGATATTGCTGCCGTGTTTGTTTGACGACAGCGACACCTTCGCCGCCCTGCTGACAGGACGGGCGGGCCACAAGGTGACCATCAAGGCCCCTCAGCGGGGCGAACGCTCCCAGCTGGTGGACATGGCGGCCCAGAATGCCCGCGAGGAGGCCGAGCGCATCACCACGGAGTCGGAGCGGGTAGCCAAGGTGCTGACAGACTTACAGACGCTGGCGCAGCTGCCCGCCGTGCCCCGGCGGATGGAGAGCTACGACATCTCCAATCTGGGCAGCGACGACATGGTGGCCTCCATGGTGGTGTTCGTGGACGGCAAGCCGCTGAAGCGGGACTATCGGAAGTTCGCCATCAAGACCCTTACCGGCCCCGACGACTACGCCGCCATGCAGGAGGTGCTGGAGCGGCGGTTCGCCCATAAAGACGACGAGAAGTTCCCGCCCCTGCCCGACCTGCTGCTGATCGACGGCGGCCTGGGCCATGTTCACACCGCCCTGGCGGCGGAGCGGGCGGCGGGGGTATCCATCCCCATCTTGGGCATGGTGAAGGACGACCTCCACCGCACCCGCGCCCTCATCACCGTGGAGGGCAGCGAGCTGGGCATCCAGCAGTCGCCCCACATCTTCACCATGATCGGCCGCATCCAGGAGGAGGTACACCGCTTCGCCATCACCTTCCAGCGGCAGAAGCACAAGAAGCGCACCTACCGGGGCAAGCTGGACGGCATCCCCGGCATCGGCGAGGCCCGGAAGCAGGCGCTGCTCAAGCGCTTCGGCACGGTAAAAGCCATCGAAGCCGCGTCGCTGGACGACCTGCGCAAGCTCCTGCCCGCCCCGGCCGCATCGGCAGTCTACGCCCACCTGCACCCCCAGGAGCCCCCAAAAACACAAAAGGACTGACCGCAGGCCACAATTTCATAGGTACACATTGTGGCCCAAGGGTGGCTGATGCGAAAAGCTTCCGCAGGAATTTCCTGCGGAAGCTTTCTTTCGTTTTACCACCCTTCTTCCCACTCGTCCCAGGCTTCATCGAGGGCGTCGTAGCCGCCGTCCTCATAGAAATCCTCCGGATCGCCATAGTCCTCGCGGAGACTTTGACCACTGCCGGGGCCAGTGTCGCTGGCATTGCCTGAGTGGAAGGTCTGCCCCTCATAGGGCTGCGTGGGATAGTATTGCGAGAAGGATTTCAACATGAACTCACTGTCGCCCTCCCACTGGGCGCACATACCGGCGGCGATCATCTCGCCGGAGTCATCGTACCAGTAAACGTTAATATACTTGCGGTTCAGCTCCAGCTTTTCAAAATTCTTGCACTTCAGCTCTTTGTCAGGCGCGCCCAGCGAAGTATAGGACAACGCCTTCATAGGCATACCCTCCACCGGAAGTTTACCGCTATATTGAGCATAGCTGGCAGTCGGCGTGGTCGCCATGGAAGAGCTATCAGTCCTGGAGGCAGCGGGAGCCGCTGCGGCAGGCTGTGATTCGGGAACATTCTGCGCGGCAAGAAATATTAACCAGCCTACTAATACCAAGCAAATTACAATGATTGCGATTCTGCCATATTTCCGGGTTGGCTTTGTTGTATCTTGCGCCGCTTCCATTGGTGCAGGTGCGGCGGACTGTACTGGTTCCTCCGGTTTTGTGTGTTCCCGCTGTGGCTTTGGCACGGTGGACTCTTTTTTCACGGATGCCTGCGGGTTGGGGAGTATCTCCAGCACGCGCTTGGTTTTCTCCGGTGGCCACGGGGCTGTATCACGGGTATAATTGCCCACAGCGTGAACAACGCCTTCTTTCAACTCGTTGTCTTTGCCATAGGGCACACGCACATGGTCGCCCTTCTTCACCGGCAAACCGGCGGTCAGGTAGGCATAGCGGTGCCCATTGTCCACCCGCACAAGGCAGTAGCGATATGTCGGTGTGCTATCCCCCGTGCCGGAACATTTCTCCATCAGGGCTTTGAACTCATCGGGATCTTCACGCCACTCCTCTCGCGGCAACGGGTTGGCCTGCAGCAGCGCATACAGATGCTCGGCCAGTTCTGTTTTGCTTTGTTCAAAGGCGGCTTGGATGAGGTATAGGTGCAGCCTGCACACATAATGACTGCGGAACATCATCTCTGCAAGCGTATCGTCCTTCCGGACAGCGTCCAGCAACGGAGCAAGGACATCTTCGTTATAGTCCTCATGTTCCCACAGAAAATCCAGCAGATAGAAGAAATCCTCCGCACGACCTGAATCTCGCAACGGCTCCTGCTTTTCCGGTAAGGATCGCCACATGGCGATGGCCTTTTGCGGGTCGGTACGGTAGACTTCTTCCAGAAGCTGTGCTCCCATCATGCCGGAAAGAGTCTCACTTTCGTACTCGTCCTTCAACTCCGGAAATTGCTCCACAATACGCTCTACAGCGGAGTCAAAGAAGATTGGATGCTCCGGAGTATCCTCATTTTCGCTGGGTTCTACCGTGAGAGTGAGGGTGATCTCCTTAGGTATCCGGACAGTCTTTGCGGCTCTGCGCGCGTCTTGGATGCGCTGCGGAATGAAACCGCTGTCGCCGCACCAGCCACATTCCCATATATCTTTGTGCAGGATCACATTCGGCGCGCCGCAGGTCGGACAGTTCACGGAGACACCCCCTTTTGTTCAGCATATCACTCATCGGTTCATTACGCAACGCCGAGATATTTCTCAAAGAAACGGGAAAGCCGCTGGATAACGCCCTGTTTCTTTTCGGTGCGGTTGCCGCCGCCAAAGCGCGAAACAGGAGGCATCAGCTTGTCGATGTCTGTACCGGTGGTTTTCAGTGCGCCATCCCGGAAAGAGTTCGCCAGAAAACGGCGGGTCTCATCAGGCTTTAAGCGCTCCTCTTCGATGATATTCTCCAGATCAGTTTCCTGCTGCTGGTGGACATAGAGGTGCCAATCCCGGTCTACCTCGGTGGAAGCGTTGATGGTGTCGATAAAACCTTCGATAAGGTCTTTTTTACTGCGGAGCTGGATGCTGGAGTCGATGGCGCGGTCGATAGCGCCCAAAATCTCCTTGTCTGTGCAGTTAGAGTCATGATACCGCGCCACCAGAATCAGGATGTAGTCAATATTGATCTCCACCTGACGGATCAGTTCCATCTCGAACTCAATGTCATCGTTGATGTTCTCCTTGTCCCCGTCGTCCTTGGGGCGGAACTTCTGGTAGAGGTCGATATACATACTTTGATAATCCTGAAAATGCCGCTCCGCCAATATCTCGCTCCCGGCGAATTGGTCGAAGGTGCTGAGGATATTTTTCAGCCTCAGGATCTTGCCGTAGAGCTGGATAAAGTCTTTCTGTTCCTGCTCTCCTATGATGGGCTGCCCCATGGGGAACTCGGTAACAAGCTGGTCGATCAAGTCCTGATACCAAAGCCAGTGAGGATGGCGTGTGGGATGCCGAGTCTTATGTTTCCACCGGCCTGCATGACGACGCCGTCATTGATAAACTGAACAAGTACGCCATTCAGGGCGTTGAGTTCACGTATCTGAAGGTGGCTGATGTCACCATGAACAACGAAGTGGTGGACGGCCAGCGCCAGGTGGGCGTACTGTATGGCTTCGACAACTCCGAGCGCTCCAACGCCGCGCTGTCCGCCATCGGCCTGACCGCCGCGGACGCTCACAAAACCGAGGGCGGCGTCAACTACTTCACCAGCGATGCTCTGAATAACAAGCTGTCTGCTGCACTGGCTGCCAATTCCACGAGCGCGAAGAACGCTCTGGAAACCGCTGTCAAAAACGGCGGCGTTGCCATGACTGAGACCGATGCGACCGGTCATACCTCTGCATCCAACATGGAGCAGGGCCTGTACCTCGTTGTGGAGACTCGCGTTCCCAAAATGGTCACCAGCACCTGCAACCCCTTCTTTGTATCTCTGCCCATGACCACCATTGATGGGAGCGAGTGGACCTACGATATCGTGATCTACCCGAAAAACCAGACTGGCAACCCCGACCTCTCCAAGACCGTCCGCGAGAGCAAAAACTCCACCGGCAAGCACAACGGCAGCCTGACCGACATCAAGGATGGTTACGCTCATACCGCTACCGCCTCCGTGGGCGATGTTGTGGATTATCAGATCATCAGCACCCTGCCCACCATCACCTCTAAAGCTTCCAGCCTGAGTGAGTACACCTATGTGGATACCATGTCCAAGGGCATCCGCTACAACAAGAACGATGTGGTTATCGAGTTTTTCCGCGATTCCGCCTGCACCGACAAGATCACTACCTGGGGCGAGGATTCCGGCAAGTTCACCACGGTTTATGATGACACGCAGAACTCTATGACTATCAAGATGACCGAATCCGGCCTGAGCGAGATCAACGAGTCCGAGAGCGTGTATACCGACAGCGTCAAGCGTGGCTACTCCGACTGCACCATGCGGATCACTTACGCCGCCACTCTGACCGCCGACGCACAGATGGGCGACAAGGATAATCCCAACGAAGTCGTACTGACTTGGAAGCGTACCAACACTACTTACTACGATACTCTGAAGGACTGCTGCCATGTGTATACTTACGGCATTGATGTGCTGAAGCAGTTCAGCGATGGCAAGGGGAGCATCCAGAACGTCAAGTTTAACCTGCACA
>ERZ826242.2681-NODE-2681-length-14657-cov-6.333858_pt1 | contig 14657 bp, 10 predicted proteins | sample MGYA00519871_ERZ826242 | MGnify/ENA primary metagenome ERZ826242 (study PRJEB31778, sample SAMEA3449226) | human gut metagenome | biome: human gut; feature: human-associated habitat; material: faeces | place: United Kingdom | collected 2010/2012 ...
GGCCCGCCACGCACATGCGGCACTTGCCCATGCCGGTGTCCAGCAACTCGTAGACGTCTGCGCCGGACTCGGTCAAAATATCCTTGCCCACGATGCCGATGTCGGCCGCGCCATGTTCGACGTAGATGGCTACGTCGCTGGGTTTGACCAAGAAGTACCGCACCCCGGCTTCGGGGTTCTCCACTACCAGTTTGCGGGTGTCGTTGTAGTCCTCGTTGGCGCTGTAACCTGCCCCGGCCAGCAGAGCGTAGGCTTTGTCGCCCAGGCGCCCCTTGGGCAGGGCAATGTTCAGCCAGGTATTTTCCCCGCCCTGCTGCTGTACTGGCGGCAGCGGTGCGGCCAGACGTTCCAGCTCGTCTAAGTACATCGCAAAGCCGATGGCCTTAGCGCCGGGGGTAAAGCGCTGCATCAGGTAGTCGTACTGGCCGCCTTTGAGCACCGCGCGGGGGATGCCCGCCGCGTAGCCGGTAAAAACGATGCCGTTGTAATACTCGGCTTCATCGGCCATGCTCAGGTCCAGCTGCAGGCCGCGGCCGGCTTCGCCCAGGGCGTTTTGCAGGGCCAGCAGTTCGGCCAGTGCGGCTTTCTGCGAGGGGCTGATGGCGGCTGCCTTGGCGGCGGTAAGGGTGGCCCCGAACGGCCCGTGCAGGGTAAGCAAACCGCAAAGGGCATCGGCTCCGGCTTCATCAGCACCGGCCTGCAACGCAGCCTTGCGCAGCTCGTGTTCGTTTTTGGCGCACAGCAGTTCCACCAGCCGGGCGTGGGCCGTGGCAGGCACATCCAACACATCCAGCAGGCCGGTCACAAAGCCCATGTGGCTGACTTCCAGTACGGTGGGAACATCCAGCGCGGCCAGGCTGGCCAGTGCCAGGCGCAGCACCTCGGCCTGGGCGGCTTCGTCCACCTCACCCATGCACTCCAGGCCCATCTGGTGGATGGTCTGGAAGGTGTGGCTCTCGCGGCTGGCACGGCAGACTTCCTCATTATAATAAAAGCGTTTGCACTCGCCGGGGGCGGGCTGGGCTGTCTTGGCGATGGACAGCGTCACGTCCGGCTTGATGGCTCGCAGTTTGCCGTCCAGGTCGGTAAAGGTGATGACCTGCGGGTCCGGCAGAAAGCGCTGGTACTCCTGATACAGGGCGTACTCCTCAAACCGGGAGGCGCGGTATTTGCGATAGCCGCCCTGCTCGTACAGGGCACGCAGGCGGAAGGTAGCCTGCTCGGCGGGGGTGAAATTTTGTAAAGTCAGCTCCATAATACGTCTCCTACCTCTCTTTTCCATAACAACATTATACTTTAGCGCAGTAAAGATGTAAAGCGTTAAACAAGAAATCTGTACAAATTTGGGTGCGGCTGTTTGGCGAAAACGGCAATAAAATAGCAAAAAGGCGCACCTTTGCAACCAAAGATGCGCCTTGCGGTTTCTTATCAGCCCTTGCAGCCCTGTTCGTCCCAATCACCAAAATCAGCCGGGTCGGCAATCTTGGTAACGTCCAGCTTGCCGTCCTCGGTCTTGGGGACTTCCACGGCACCCAGCTCAACGGGGTTGGCGTTGGGGGTGTCATCTCCAGCGGGGGCCTGCACAGGGGCGGCCTCCGCTTCGGGAGCTTCTTCTACGGGAGCGGCAGCGGTTTCTTCAGGTGCAGCGGGGGCTTCTTCGGCCTCGGCAGACGCATCGTCAGCGGGCTCGGCGGTCTCGGCAGTGCCATCCTCGGCGTCTGCTTCATCCTCCGGGCCCCAAATATGCTCGTACTCCTCGGTATGCTCGTTACGGTTCAAAAAGTAAGCCGCGGCGCCCACAGCGGCAGCGCCAATCGTCAGTCCAACCAGCTTTTTCAGTAAAGACATCGTATGATCCTCTCAATCGCCTTACGGCACGGCATTTTCCGGGAAAACATCTGTGTTTCAACGGAATACGTACATCATAGCGCAAACACCGCCATTTTGCAAGGGGCTATTTTTAAAATTTGTGCAAAAAGTTTGCCTTTAGTTTTGCCCATGCTCCTGCAGCCAGGCACGCAGTTCAGGGGTATCGGCCCAGTAGCGGCTGCCCCAATGGGAAAAATCCCACTGTGCATCGTAAGGATTGCACTCGTAATCCACATAGTAAAGCACGCCGCCCCACAGGATAAAATTGGTGGGGAAGTAATCGATATTCAGCCCGGCAGGGTACAAAAGGCGGCACAGCGCCCGCATCTGCTCTTCGGCTTGCGGCGGCAGCGTGCCCGTTTGCAGCTGTTCCAGCACCGTTGGGCCGGGGATGTACTGCTTCACCAGCCGTTCCTGCGCTTCGTCCACCGCCAGCAGGCGCGGCATCGGGATGCCCAGGGCTGACAATGTGCGGTAATCCCGCAGCTCGCTTTGCAGCTTATCCCCAAACTGATAGTAGCTGCACGGCTCATGGTGGATCTGTTTGACCACTACAGGCCCCTCGTTCCCCTGCGCCAGATAGGAGTAACCGCCTTTCCCCTTGCCAAGCAGCCGCGTTACCGTATAGGGTTGCCCGTTTACCTGTATTGTATCCATGCTGCACCTCCGTTACAACTGCTGCATCCAGCTGCGCTTTTTGAACAGCCGCAGCGAGAGCGCCAGGCGGACACATTCTTCCAGCGAGAGTAAAAAGTACACCGGCGCGACGGGCAGTTTCAGCACAAAGGCCGCCAGGAACCCCAGCGGCACACCGAAGCCCCAGGTACCAATGAGGTCGATGGCCAGGGTGTAGTTGGTCTTGCCGCCGCTTTTTAAAATGCCGCCGCCCAGGATCATGTTCTGCACCTTGACCGGCGAGATGACGGCGAACACTACCAGCAATAAGTAGGCCGTGGCTCGCACCTCCGGCTCGACACGGTAAATCGTGGTGTACAGCCGCCCGAAGACCAACAGCAGCGCCGACAACACCAGCGAGGCCGCCAGCCCGCAGCGCATCAACCGCTGGGCGTCGCGGTAGGCGCGGTCGTACTCCTGCGTGCCCAGCGACTTGCCAATAAGGATGGCCGCCGCCTTGGACAGACCCGACAGTGCGCCCACCATCAGGCATTGGATGGGCGTGGTCATCGTCATAGCGGCACAGGCCTGGGTGCCGATGTTGCCGTAGATGGCGGAGTAGACGTTCTCACCCAGGCTCCACAAAAATTCACTGGCCAGCAGTGGCAGCAGAATTTTGGCGTAGGTAAGCAGTTCCGGCCGGGTGAAGCCCAGCGTGAACCGCAGCCGCCACTGCTTTTTCCGCAGCCGCACGGCCAAAAACAGGTAGACAAGTAAGCAGGACACCACCTGCGCAGCCACGCTGGCTACTGCCGCGCCCTGCACCCCCAGTGCGGGTAGCCCGCCGTGGCCGAAGATAAGCAGGTAGTTCAGCCCCGTGTTGATGCACAGCGAGGTCATGCTGGCAATGAGCGGGAAGACGGCGGCCTCCATGCAGCAGAGCAGCGTCTCCGCCATGCCGGACAGCGCCGCCGGGAAGAACGACCAGGCGTAAGTCTGCAAATACGTCTGCCCCAGCGCGCGGGTGGCATCGTCCTGGGTGTAGAGGCCCAGAATCGGCTCGGCAAACCGGGTGGAGACCAGCGTAAACACCGCCGCAATGGCCAGCGACACCAGCAGGTTGACGCTGTAGCTGCGGGCCGCGTTTTTACGGCTGCCCTGCCCCAGATATTGGGAAATGAGGATGGCCCCCGCTGCCGTGACGGCGCTGAGCACCACATTATGAATAGATGCAAACTTGCCGCCCAGCCCGATGCCCGAAATGCTGGCGCTGCCCAGCTGGCCGATCATGACCTGGTCAATGATGCTGAAGGAGGCCCGTAGCATGCTTTGCAGCGTGACCGGCAAAGCAATGTGCATCAGGCTGCGGGCAAAGGCGCGGTCGCCAAAAAAGCCGGTAATCCCGCCCCCGGAAACAGAAGAAGAACGAAAACCCATACAGACACCTCTTACAAATTACTACGCTGTCATTATACTATGATTTTCCTTGCATTTCATCCATAAAAGTCTTATACTTATAACAAAATCCTATGTTTTTGCAAACGAGGTGCCGCCTATGTCCTATCTGCCCCCAAACCCTGCCATTCTGCCCGATGGGCAGGAGGTAAAAGTCCACGGCAGCGAAGCCTTCCCTTTTGCCGTCTACTGCGGTATCATCCCCACGTTTATCCCGGCCTATCCCCTGCACTACCACGAGGAAATGGAGCTGATTTACTGCGAAGCCGGCAGCGGCAGCATCACCATTGACCGGGCGACGGTTACCCTGCACACCGGCGATGTGGCAGTGATTTTACCCGGGCAGATCCACGCCATCGCGGCGGCGGAGGCCGGGACGTTCCGCTATTACAACATCCTGTTCCGCTTCTCGCTGCTGGAGCCGCCGGACAGCGAGACCTACCGCCGCTTTTTGGCCCCGCTGGCGGACGGCCGCATGGAAGTGCCTGCCCATATACAAAAAGACAGCCCCCTGGGCAGGGAGCTGCCTGTAAACGTAAGAATGCTGATTGAAAACCGCAAAGAAAACACGGCACTGCGCATAAAAGCCTGCCTGTACGGCGTGATGGATGCGCTGTGCAAAGCTGCCACGCCTGCCCGGCACCCGGCCGGGGCCGAGCACCGGGACACCCGCCTTCTGCGCCAGACCGTGCAGTACGTGGACCGTCACTATGCGGAGAAAATCACGGTGGCGGCCATCAGCGCCCAGTGCGGCTACAGCAGCAGCCACTTTATGAAGCGGTTCCACGACCTGACCGGCACCAGCTTTGCGCAGTACCTCATCCACTTTCGGCTGGAAAAGGCCGCTACCCTGCTGCGGGGCAGCCGGTACACCGTGCTGGAGATCGCCGCACGGTGCGGGTTCAGCAATGCATCCTACTTTACGCGGGCGTTCACCCGGCAGTATGGGGTGTCCCCCACCGCTTATCGGCAGGGCGGCGATAAAACAGACGATTAGCCAATCTTTTCTACCTTGATAACCGTAACGGCGATGGGCGTATCGTCCAGCGCGTGGACGGCGGTGCGCCAGTAGTAGAGCGGCTCGCCGGTGGAAAACTCAAACACCATCTCATCCGGGGCAATGCCGGTAAAGTTGACCTCCATCTTGTAGGTCTCCTGGTTGATAAGCCCGTGGCGGGCATAGATATAACTGTGGTCGAACCCACTGCCCGTCAGGGTGACGCGGTAGCTGCCGGGGAAGAGCATCCAGGCTTCGGTCAGCAGTTCGCCGCCCTCGTTCAGGGTCACGGTGTCGGCGTCCGCCGTGCCGTTGATGACGCTGGATTTTTGCAGCGCCATCGTGTGGGCGGGGATGTCAACAGCAGGCTCCTCGGTCAGGCCATGGATCGGCTCCACGCTGCCCAGCAGGATGCCGTCCAGCCGGTAATAGTGCAGCGCGTAATCGCTGCGGGCCAGCTCGTCCTCATCGATAAAGGCGTAGAGCGTGTCCGGCGCGAGGGTGTTCATCTCCCCTGCCAGCGTCACCGCCGCCAGGTTGCCGTCCATGTGGCCCATGTAGAAGCTGTTGGAGGTCCAGCCGTGGTCGGCGGCAAAGGCAACGAGGTCCCAGAAGTCGTCGTGTTCAAAGTCGAAGCTGGCAAAGGCCAGGCGGCTGAACTGCCCGCTGGCAGCCAGCTGCTCCCAGGCCGGGTCGGTCAGTTGGGTGGTGTCCTCGTAATAAGCGGCATCGTGGTAGGTGGTGTAACGCTTGGTAAGTTCGGTACGCAGGCCAAAGCCCTGGGCGGCGGCGCTGACAGCCAGCAGCACAGCGGCCGCGGCACCGTTCCAGAACCGCAGCACCAGCCCGCAGGCCGCCACGGCCAGCAGCATGCCGGCCAGCCAGGCCAGACGGGCGCAGCTGGAGAACATGGCCCAGAAATCCATCAGCACCTGCGGGATGGGTACGGTAAACAGCGTGCGGCCCCCGAAGGTGACGGTGTTGCCCATCGAGGCGACGGCGTCCAGCACCAGCAGCACAACAGCGGCAACCACAATATGGGCATGGCGGCGGAAGAACTCTGCCGCTTTTTTGCGTTGTACCAACAAACCGGCCAGTGCCAGCACGACGGCCGCGGTGGTGCCCAGGCCCGCGTACACTTCCTGTTCCCAGCTGGCACCCAGACCCGGCACAAACAGGTTGGCTAGGTCGGCACCGCTCAAATAGCCGTTGGAGTAGCCCGCAAAGTTGGCGGCAAAGGCTCCCAGCACAAACAGTTCGGCCAGCGCCACGGCGCAAAAGCTGACGATGGGCAGCACAACGGCGGCGGGGCCGCGCTTTTCCAGCCCGCGCTGCACACAGGTGGCCACCAGCACCATACCCACCATGGGCAGATAATACAGATGGATGCCCGCACACAGCAGCCCCAACACACCCCACCACAGGCAGAGTTTTCCGGTGGACGGCCTATTTTCGGATTGTTCGGCACACAGCCACACCCACAGGGCCAGCAGCACCAGCCAGTTGGCGGCCAGCGCCGTGTGGGCAAACATGCGGATGTTCAGCGCCGGGAACAGCACCAGCACCCCGGCGCCCAGTACGCTGGCCCGGTTTTTTGCGGTATCCTGCGGGCGCACGCCGCCGATGCGGGCAATGAGCGCCTGGGCCAGACCGCCCTGCATGGCATAGCAGAACAGCCCCCACAGCCCTAAGTACTGGAAACGCGCGGGCAGCACCCCGCCCAGCAGCTTGCAGACCACGGCCAGCAGCGGGATGGAATCGGTGTACAAAATGCTGGTGCGGTAGGGGTAAATGGCACTGTAGTTTGCGCCCAGATACGGCAGGTGCCAACCGCTGCGGCGGTAAAACACCCAGCCCAGATAATGCTGGGACGGGTCCGGGCTGGGATTGTTCAAGATCCAGTCCACACAGACAGGATCCAGCACCCGCACGCCGTATAGTACGAGAAAAACCAGCGCCCCAAGCAGGGCGCCGGTCAGACTCCAGCGATGTTTTTGCAAAAATGCCTTTGTCTTTGTCATACGGTCCCCCGCTTAGCGCACAAAGGTGGTGGAAAGGGTGGTGGACCAGCTTTCGCCCTTCTTCAGGCTGGCGGCGCAGGGGCGCTGCTCCCACTCCAGGGGGCCGTTCTCCTCGCCGGGCAGGCTGTGCCAGGGCTCGATGCAGATAAAGTGCAGCGGCTTTTTGGCGGCGGACCAGATCAGCACGTAGGGGTAGCCCTCCACGTTGCAAATCACGCTGCGGCCGGTGTCCTTCTCCACAACGGAGACATGGGCGGTCTTCAGGTTGACCATGCAATGGCTGTCACTGTCGAACAGGTCGTCGGTCAGGGGGATGGTCTCGGTGTTGCGGGCCAGATAGTAACTCTGGCCATTCAGCAGGCCGTTGGGAATGGCGCTGACGCACAGCGGGGACTCCAGCCCGTCAAAGCGGATCTCGTAATCCTCGGTGGTATGGCGGTCGTCAAAGGGCAGCGCAAAGGCGGGGTGATAGCCGATGCCAAAGCGCAGCTGCTCCTCCACGGGGTTCTCCACAGTCAGGGTGTGGTGGATGGTCTCGCCGTCCAGCACAAAAGTGGAGCGCAGCACAAAGGCGTAGGGCCATTTGGGCAGCGTTTCGGGGTTGGCGTGCAGCTCAAACTCCAGCGTGTCGGCGGTGTGACGGGTCATGGCGTGCTCCACATCGCGGGCAAAGCCGTGCTGGCCGCCGGCGTATTCCACGCCCTTGGCAATCATCTTGCCGCCGGTCAGCTTGCCGGTGTAAGGGAACAGAATGGGCGCGTGGCGGCCCCAGACGGAGGGATCGCCGGACCAGAGCAGCTCGGCTCCGGTGGGCTTGTGGATGACGCTGACAGCCTCGGCACCGTGGGTGTCGACGGTCAGACGCAGGGTATCATTTTCGATCGAGTACCGCATAGGATAAGTACCTCCTGCCGAAATTTTTACGGTTTTACTATAAAACCGCACAGCCCCGCGGGGCGGGAATTGTGCGGTATGGCCTTAGAAAATCAGTTGCAGCACCATGCCTGCCGCGGCGCCAACGGCCCACAGCAGCCCGGTCATAAACAGGTTTTGCTTCCAGCTGGGGTTCACACGCCACAACACGGCCAGGCCCACGCCTGCGCCGGCGGTCAGCCCGGCAAACAGGCTGCCAAAGGTGATGACCCCCTCCATATACAGCTGGGCCAGCAGCACACTGGCGGCGCAGTTGGGCACAAGGCCGACCAGCGCGGTCAGCATCGGCTGGAAGATGCCCATGCCGCCTAAGATACCGGTGATGGCGTCCTCGCCCACGGACTCAAAAATAAGCCCGATCAGGAAGCTGAAGAGCAGAATGAACACGAAAATTTCCAGCGTGTGGCGCAAAGCGGCCAGGAAGATGCTGCTGGTCTCCTCGTGCTCCTCGTGGCAGTCCACCTCATCGGCGTGGCCCTCGTACCCGCCGTACAGCGAGTGGGGCAGCACTTTGCGCAGCGGGAAGTCCAGCAGCGCGCCGCCTACGATGGCAAAAATGATCTTGCAGACGATCAGCAAGACCAGGGTGGTCCACTGGCTCGGCTCAGCGGCCAGCAGCGGAATGGCCTCGTCGCTGGTGGCGATAAATACGGCCAGCAGTGTGCCGGGGGTGATGACCCGGCTGGCGTAAAAGTTGGATGCGACTGCGCTGAAACCACACTGGGGCACACAGCCCAGCAGTGCGCCGGGCAAAAAGCCCCAGCGACCGCCGCCGGCGAGGGCGTTTTCAATGTTCTCGCCGTGGTGGCGCTCCAGCCATTCGATCAGCAGATATGCCAGATACAAAAAGGGCAGCATTTTTACGCCGTCGATCAGCGCATCCAACAGTGCATCAAGAAAAATTTCCATTCAGACCTCACTATATACTTTTTATGGGATTTGCGGTGCCGTAGTATTGTTTGTGCAAACTACAGCTTTATACAAAGCTGCGCAGCAGCCTTACGGCCGGGCGCACCACTTTATCGGGGATACGGGCGCGGAACCGCGCTACCGTGCGGGCAGAAAATGGCATCTCATCGCTGAAAGTTTCCATGCCTAAAAAATACTGCAGGTAGGGGCTTTCCCGCACCAGCTGCACCACCTCGCGGTCCGAGACCTCGTAATGCAGCTGGATAACACGGCAGCCCAGTGCGATGCGGGCCGAGATGGCCGCTTTGCCGCTGGGGGCAAACAGTTCACTATAGCCCTGCTCAAAACGGTCCCAATCGATGGCTTCGGCCAGGCGGACCCAGCGGTTTTTATCGCGCAGTTCTCCATGGTACGGCGGCAGATAGTCATAAATCGACATCTGCTTTTCTTTGGCACGGTACACAGGCGTAACCCCTCTCTACAACAATACGGAAATTTAATACCGCTGGAACAGCGGGAAGATCATAGCCAGCACGCACCACGCGGCCTGGTACAATACCAGTGCGGGCAGCGGCAGGGTGGCCAGGCCGCCGGTCAGGGTCAGCAGTACGCCCAAAACGCAGCTGATAAGCACCGAGGCAGTGACGACGACGGCGGACTTGCGCTCGCCCTCGGCAGCACCGGCGGCAGCTTCCAGGCCGCCCACAAAGCTGGCGAAGCTGCCCAGATGCAGCATGTTGCCGTCGCTTTCCGGCAGCCAGGCGGTGGCCGGGTTCATCAGCTCATGCTCGGCGGTGTTCAGCACCTTCACGGCCCCGGCGGGCAGGCTGTAGGCAGCCTCCAGCAGGGCGGTATCGCAGTTGAAATCGTCGCAGTCGACGATCAGCGACAGGCCGGAATGGCGCAGGCTGTCCAGCACGGCGGCAGTGTCCGGGTCACGCTGGTAGGCCACCTGGAACATGGCAAACAGTTTGCCGGAGACGGCCAGGTAGATCATGCGGCGCTGGTTGACGGTATGGTGCTGCTCGTACTCCAGGCTGGGCAGCTTGACGCCGTAATCCTGCATCAGGCTGCGGTTGCCTACCAGCACGCGGCGCTTGTTGACCCAGCCGATGTAGCCCTTGCCGTAGACGGCCTCGCGGTCATCCACCTTGGCAATCATGCTGCGGTCGCCCAGCATATTCAAGAAGACATCCCGCAGCGTGGGGCAGGCCTCAGCCATGATGGAGGCGGCATAGACGATGGCCAGGTCGATGGGGGCGTTTTTGATGGGCTTGATGCCCGCCAGTGTGACGCACCCCTGGGGGAAGAGATCCCGCGCGGTGACCTGGATGACGTTGATGCGGCCCAGCTGGCGGATGTCACGCCAGCCCGGCACAACCGCGCCCACCTGGGCGGCGCTGCGCTGCATCAGGCGTGCGGGCAGGGCGGCCAACAGCGTGCCCGCCAGCGGCGCGGCCAAGCACAAAATGCTGGCCAAAATGGTGACAGCGCTGGTCAGGTTGTGGGTGCGGATGACAGTGATCAGGAAGCCCAGCAGCGCGCAGCCGCCTGCGGCCCAGGCAAACTGCTGCTGGTTTTTATCGCTGGTACCGGCAGCGGCGCTGCTGGCCAGGAAACCACGGAAAATCTGCGTCGGGCGGCTGACCAGCACCGACGGATGCGGCTGGGCCAACCCCTGAGAGGCCGCCCGCAGCGCGCCGGCGTCTTTCAGCCGGTAGGCTACGGCGTGGTCTACATTTTTGCTGACGAGCTGGAAGTTATCCCGCACGGTGGCGGCGTTCATCCGCTTGCCTACGGTGTTGACGCAGAGCACCAGCGCGGCAGGCCCGGCCAGCAGGGTGACCTCGTTCGTGTAGCCTTTTGTGACCAGCACGATGAGCGCCTGCAGCAGCGCACCCACTACGGCCAAAGCGGTCAGGCTGTCGGGGGTCGGCTTTTTGGCCAGACCCTGCAAACCGTTCAGCAGTGTTTTCCAGTTGATACCGGCGGCCGCGGCCAGCAGCACCAGGGCTACGGCCGGGTAGACGGTTTCTCCGGCCAGAACGCCGGGCATGGCGGGCAGGGCGGCGGCAATGAACGCCAGCACCAGCAGCACCAGAGCCGCCGCGCCGCTTACGATGCAGGCGGTAGTCAGATGCAGCAGGTTCTCGTCCAGCTCCTTGCGCACGGCGGGGGCGTCCTCGGCGCTCTCGTAATCGCGGCGGCGGGACACGGGGATCTCGGCAGTGTCAAAGGGCTGGGCAGCGGAATCCGCCGATTCATCGTCGGCCTTGCCGCCCAGATGGAACCCGCCCAGGCGGAACTTGTCCAGCAGGCCGGTGTGAGCGGTGCTCTCCCCTGCTTCCTCCTCCAGATTGGAGGTGAGCCGGGCGGCCATCTCGTCGTAGCGAGTGGTCTCGTCGGAGATCGCGCCGGTGTTGATGGCGTTGGCGATGTTATCCACAAAGGAGCCGGTGGCAGGCTCGACGGGAGCCTGGCCCAGGTTTTGGGTAAAGCCGGTGTGGGCCGGTGCGGCAGGGGCCGCGTAGCTGCCCAGATCCTGCGTGAAGCCGGTATGGACAGGCTGTGCCTGCGGGGCCTGCCGGAACGGCTGCGTCTGGGCAGGCTGGGCGGCATCGGGCGTGACCGGCGTTAAGCGGATGCGCCCGGTCAGGGTATCCACCAGATCGTCCACGGCATCGCGGGTGTGGTGATAGCTGTCAGCCATCAGGGTCGGCTCGTCCACAGCAGGAGCCGGGGCAGCCGTATCGGGCTGCGGTACGGTATCGACCTGGGGCGCGGGCTGCGGCGCTGCGGGTTGGGCAGGCTGCGGCTGGGCCGTATGGGGACGCACGGCGTTGTAGGCGCTCATGAACTGCTGGGTGCTGTCCGACGGCGTTGGCGCGACTGAACCGAGCTGCATCGTAAAGCCGGTGGTGGTCTGGCCGGGCTGGATGGCCTGGGCACCCTCCAGGCCGGGCAGGTCCAGCGGCTCGCCTACCGGTCCCTGCAGCGGCGTGGGCTGAGCCGGGGGCGGCGTGCTGCGCTTTTGACCGGGGGTGAATTCCACGGTGCTGCGCTTTTTACGGTAGATCGTGCTGGTGGCGCCCGGGTCGCGGGCAGGGGTGCGGCTGTTTTTTTGCTCGTTGACGACGCCTCGCAGCATTTGCAGTGTGTCGCCTGTCAGGGTAGCACCGACCAGCGTGCTGCTGGAAGATTCGCTTTGGGGCTGGGTGTATTTGCTGCGCCAGACGTTGGTGCTGGTCTCCGGCTCCGGCTGGATGGCCGGGCGCAGCGGAGCCATCGTCGGCTCGTCCTGCCGCTCCTCGGGGATCATCAGCTCGTCGGTGGCGTCGGTATCGGCGCTGCAGCCACCGCCAAACAGGCTGTTCAAGAAGCCGTGCTTGCGGGCAGGCTTCGGCGGCGGGGCCTGCTCGGCCTCGGCTTCATCCGGGAAATATTCATCCTCGGTCTGGTAGGAACTTTGCGCGGGGGCATCGATGTGGCCGCCGCCCAGCGAGACGTTGATCGGCTCGAAATGGTCGGTGTCGTCGGCGGGTTTCAGGCCGAAAGGCCAGCGCTTTTTCTTGCCGGTGTCGTGGAAACGGCCCTTTTCATCGGGCACGACGGCGACGGAATCGGCGAAGAAGCGCTGGAAATCCGCTTTGCCCTCGTTCAGCGCGGTGGTGTTGGAAACATCCCCCTCCGGGGCCATCTTGCGCAGAAAGTCCTTGATGATGCCGGTGCGGGTGGTGTCCTGGGTGCTGCCCTCGGTGGGGGCGGGTTGCTGCACCGGCCGGGCAGGCTGCACATTTTGCACAGGCTGCACGGGCTGGGCCGGACGCACTGGGGTCGAAGGGGCGGCAGCCGGCTGGGCATCCGGGACAGATTGCACCGGCCGCTGGGGGGCTGCCGCACGGGGCGTTTCCGTTGTGCGGCGGGGTGCCGGTGCGGGCATGGAGGCAGGTGCAGAAGTTGCCCCGGCACTGCGCATAATTTCATCAAAATCGTCAGGGCCGCTGAAATCGGAAAAAGCGATCTGGCTGTCCTGGGTCGGCGTGTTCTGCAGCGGCGTGGTGGAAATACCCACGCTGCGCAAAATTTCATCGACCTGATGATCGGTGACGCTGGCGCGTACGCCGTCCGCCGCCTGGCGCTGGTTCAAATCCGCCAGGATACGGTCTACCGAATCATTGGTACGTTTGCTTGGCATTTTTATGCTCCCTTTATAAGGTAGAGATACAAATTACTTCTTGGCGGTGCGGCGGCGCAGTACGTCGTAGCACAGGATGCCGGCAGCCACGCTGACGTTGTAGCTGTCCACGCCGGTGGACTGGCCGGGGGCCATCTCCAGCGTGACGGCGGCGTCGCAAAGCTTGCGGGTCAGGGCGGAGGGACCGCCGCCCTCGCTGCCCAGCACCAGGGCCACCGGGCCGGACAGGTCGGTCCTGGCCAGCGGTGCACCGCCCAGGTCAGCGCAGTAGACGAAGATGTTATGTTCCTTAATAGTGCGGATGGCCTGCGCCAGGTTGGACACGCGAGCCACCGGCAGGCGGGCCGCTGCCCCGGCGCTGGATTTCATCACAGTGCCGGTCACGCCGACGCCGCCGCGCTTGGGAATGACCACGCCGTGGGCGCCGCACAGGTAAGCCGAGCGGATGATGGCACCCAGGTTGTGGGGGTCCTCTACCCCATCGCACAGCACCAGGAACGGTGCTTCGCTTTTGGCCTCAGCAGCGGCAAACAGATCCTCCAGCGAGGCATACTGCACCTCGGCGGCGCGGGCGGCCACGCCCTGGTGGTCGTCGGTGCCACAGATCTTTTGCAGCTTATGGCCTGGTACCCGTTTGACCACCGCGCCGGTCTGCTTGGCCAGGGCGGTGTAATAGCCGGCAACCGGCTGCGGCAGCGAGTCTGCCAGATAGACAGTATCCACCGCGCCGCCGCTTTTCAGCAGCTCGGTCACGGCATTTTTGCCCCATACCAGCGTGTCGGTGCGCGGTTCAGCCTGCTCGCGGGCAATCTTTTCCATAGGGTACCTCCTGCGGGGCATTGCCCCGGTAATTGTCGAAAAATGCACCAGCGGTGAAAAGGCTGGCTATACAGATAACAGTATAGCACACCCCGCGGCCTTTTGTCACCTTTATTTTGCGCTTTTTAGCGGGTCTGTACTGCTTTTTTACAACTGCTGCCGCCGCAATGCGCCAAAAGTACAAAGACCCTCTGGCGGGTGCGCGATAAAGCGTTGTTTATACAAACCGTAGTGGAAAACCCACTTTCCCCTTGTTGAAAACTCTGTTGAAAAGGTGGAAAACCAGCATAGCAGCCAAGTTTTCCACAAAAACGGGGGTGCGTTTTCCACAAGGGGTGGAAAAGTTATCCACATAACAGGTTGGATAAACCCTTTTGTCAAGATGGGAAAAAAGCTGATTTCTTGCCTCCAATTCCCCCGTTAAGCTGACAAAACTGCCAAATTTTTGCAAAGGCTGGCAATCTTTGGTACAGTGCGCCAAAAGTGCATGAAGGTTCTGAAATTTAGCTGTTGATTTTTTGTCAAAGTCGGGTTATAATAGGATTATCGGTGGGCTGAACGCCAGTGCCACCGCTTAACAATCATGTGGAGGTATGTGATATGCTGGTAAATGCTACCAATATGCTGCTGAAAGCACGCGATGGCCACTATGCCGTCGGTCAGTTCAACATTAACAACCTGGAATGGACCAAGAGCATTCTGCTCACTGCACAGGAGATGAACTCCCCCGTCATCCTCGGTGTTTCTGAGGGTGCCGGCAAATATATGACCGGTTTCAAGACCGTTGCCGCCATGGTCAAGGCCATGGACGAGAGCCTGGGCATCACCGTTCCCGTTGCCCTGC
>ERZ826242.2682-NODE-2682-length-14652-cov-15.110571_pt1 | contig 14652 bp, 10 predicted proteins | sample MGYA00519871_ERZ826242 | MGnify/ENA primary metagenome ERZ826242 (study PRJEB31778, sample SAMEA3449226) | human gut metagenome | biome: human gut; feature: human-associated habitat; material: faeces | place: United Kingdom | collected 2010/2012 ...
TCCGCGTGGAGGTGGACAGCCGCAACGAGAAGGTGGGCAAGAAGATCCGCGAGGCTACGCTGGAGAAGATCCCCTATATGCTGGTGGTGGGCGACCGCGACATGGAGGCGGGCACCGTCTCTGTCCGTACCCGTACCGGCGAGGATCTGGGCGCCATGTCCCTGACGGACTTCAGCGCTCTGCTGCGCGATGTGGTGGACAGCAAGGCCCGCAAGTAAGCGGAACGCATACCGTTAAAAAAGAGGAGCATCTTGGATGCTCCTCTTTTTTGCGCCCCTGCCCCTGCATTTTGACCGGTTGATTTGCAGGAAAAGTGGAAAATTCCTGCAATTTTGCAGGATTGCCCATCAAAATCACAATTTACCATGTTGCTCAGTGAAAACGTCGATCGTGCCAAAACTCCGACGGAATCGGAATAGTGCATAAAAAATGGCGGAGAAATCAGACAAATCGGACAACGCTTGTGAAAAAACTTCTTCAAAAAAATGAATTTTTATGTATTTGGATGTTGCAAAACAGGAAAAGCCGCGTTATAATGGGCGCTATAAGAGCAAGCCCCTCAAGCGGAGGGGTATATGAAGGAGAAGACTGTTATGAAGAAACTGATGAGCATGATCCTTGCCCTGATGATGGCGCTGAGCCTGGTGGCCTGCGGCGATAAGGGCGGCAGCGGCGACAACGGCGACAGCGCCAGCAAGCCCGAGCATACCGACACCACTACGGTGGCGGTGGGCGCGGTGATCCTGGCCCGCGACGATGTGGCTGAGGACGATGTGTACAAGTTCGTGGCCGATATCTTCGACAACGCCGCAGACCTGGTGACCAGCCACGCCAAGTACGGCGAGCTGAGCCTGGAGTACGGCGCGTCCATCACCTCCGTGCCCTATCACCCCGGCGCTGCCAAGTACTTCGCTGAGAAGGGCATCGATGTGGCCGCCGTCAAGGATGGCGCTGGCACCGGCGCTTCCCGCAACCTGCGGTTCGTCACCGGCGGCGAGTCCGGCACCTACTACGCCTTCGGCTCCGTCATCGCCCAGCACGCCACCAACAACGCCGGCGTGAACGTGGTGGGCCTGTCCGGCAACGGCTCCCAGGCCAACGTGCAGGAGCTGGTGGACGGCACCGCCGACTTTGCGTTCTGCCAGTCTGACGTCATGGCCTACGCCTACAACGGCACCAACCTGTTCGACACCAAGGTGGAGGGCTTCTCCACGGTGGCCGCCCTGTACATGGAGCAGGTGCAGATCGTCACCACCAACCCCGACATCAAGACCGTGGCTGACCTGGCCGGTAAGTCCGTGTCCATCGGTGCTCCCGGCTCCGGCGTGTACTTCAACGCTATCGACGTGCTGGGTGCCTACGGCCTGACCGAGAACGACATCAAGCCCACCTACCAGTCCTTCGGCGACAGCGCTGACGCCCTGAAGAACGGCCAGATCGACGCCGCCTTCATCGTGGCCGGTGCGCCCACCACCGCCGTCACCGATCTGGCCACCACCAAGGATACCTATCTGGTGAGCCTGGATGATGAGCACGTGGCCAAGCTGCTGGAGACCTCTGACTACTACACCAAGACTGTTATCGCCAAGGATGTGTACTTCGGCGACTGATCCTTAACACGGATTTGACACTTTACGAGGCTGCGGCGGGGCATCCCGCCGTAGCCCTCGCATTATTCTGAAAAGATCGAGAGGATCGCCACTATGAGCAAAGATAAGAAAAAGCCGGATACCCGCCCGGCGGCAGGGGCGGAGACCTCTGCCGAGGAGGCTGCGGATCTGGATGCGGTGATGCGGAAGTATGACCGCGAATCTGCCACCCGCATGTGGGAAGGCACGCCCCAGCTGCTGATCCGCATCCTGATGGCGGTCTTCGGCGTGTTCTGCATCGGTATGACCCTGTTTTCCAAGGATATGCCGGAGATCCGGCTCACCCTGTTCGTGGGCTGCATCGTCATCATCGGCTTCCTGACCTACCCTGCCAGCAAGCATCATGTGCGGGTGAACTACCTGCCCTGGTACGACATCGTGCTGATGGTGGTGGGCGCGTTCTGCTTCTTCTATTTCGCGCTGAACGCCATGACGCTGGTACGCCTGTCCACCCGTATCGAGACTGTCCACGTCGTCATCGGCGTGGTGGGCATCCTGATCCTGATGGAGCTGTGCCGCCGCTGCGTGGGCGTGCCCATCCTGTGCGTGGCCGGTGTGCTGATCGTCTATGCGTTCATCAACCAGCTGAGCTACGCCGGTGCCGTCAACGGCGCTACGCTGTATGACGCCCTCAAGACCATCATCTACAAGCTGTTCTACACCACCTCCGGCGTTATCGGCACGCCCATCAGCGTGTGCTACACGTACATCGTGCTGTTCATCATCTTCGGCGCGTTCCTGGAGCGCACCGGTATCGCCAATTTCTTCATCAGCTTCGCCAACCGCATCGCCGGCTGGTCCAGCGGCGGCCCCGCCAAGGTGGCTGTTATCAGCTCCGCTCTGTGCGGCATGGTGTCCGGCTCCTCTGTGGGTAATACCGTCACCACCGGTTCCTTCACCATCCCTATGATGAAGAAGACCGGCTACAAGCCGGAGTTCGCGGGCGCCGTGGAGGCCGCCGCCTCTACCGGCGGCCAGATCATGCCGCCCATCATGGGCGCTGCCGCCTTCCTGATGGCGGAGTACATGAAGCTGCCCTACGCTCAGGTGGCCGTGAAGGCTATCCTGCCCGCCATCCTGTACTTCACCGGCATCTTCATCGCCGTCCATCTGGAGGCCAAGAAGCTGGGTCTGAAGGGCATCTCCCGCGACCAGCTGCCTAAGTGGAAGCTGCTGGCCCGGGACTGCTACCTCATCATCCCCCTGATCCTGCTGGTGTGGCTGGTTTCCTCTGGCAGCAAGACCATGTCCCACTCTGCCGCCTACTCCATTCTGGCGGCCATCGTTGTGGGCTTCGTCAACTTCTTCCTGCAGGGAAAGCGCGGCGATGAGGAGCATGAGGCCCAGTCTACCGGCAAGGCGCTGGCTTTCGCCGGTAAGCGCTCCTTCTTCTCTGCGGTGGAGTCCCTGGAGGCCGGTTCCCGCGGCGCCATTACCGTGGCCGTGGCCTGCGCCATGGCGGGCATCATCGCCGGCTGCATCACCGTCACCGGTCTTGCCTCCATCCTCATCAACGCCATCGTTCAGCTGGCCGGCAACGCCACCATCATCGGTCTGGTGCTGACCATGCTGTGCTGCATCGTGCTGGGCATGGGCGTGCCCACCACGGCCAACTACTGCATCATGGCCTCCACCTGTGCCCCCATTCTGATCCAGCTGGGGTTCCCTGTGGTGGCTGCCCACTTCTTCGTGTTCTACTTCGGCATCGTGGCCGACATCACGCCTCCTGTGGCGCTGGCGGCTTACGCCGGTTCGGCCATCGCCAAGTCCAACCCCATGAAGACGGGCCTCAACGCCACGAAGCTGGCCATCGCGGCCTTCATCGTGCCGTACATCTTCGCATACAGTCCGGCACTGCTGTTTGAGAACATCTCCGGCTGGTGGGAGGTGGTGCAGATCTGCGTCAGCGCCCTGCTGGGTATCTTCGGCATCGCCGCGGCCCTCAACGGCCACCTGTTCAAAAAGGTCGGCTGGCCTCTGCGGATCCTGCTGGTGGTGGGCGGCCTGGGCATGATGATCCCCGGCACCGTCACCGACCTGGCGGGCCTGCTGCTGGTGGGCGCCATCGTCGCGTACCAATACCTGTCCAACAAGCGCGCCAGCGCTTCTGCGGCAGCGTAATAGTCCTCTCCGAAAGCAGAGAAAGCGTTCGGCCATGCCGGACGCTTTCTCTGCCGCTGTTTCCCGCGGCGTAAAATGTTGCAAAAATGCTTTGTGCAAAACGTCAACAACTTTACGGGGAAGCATGCGCGCCTGCATGGAGATTCTAAATAATATGCCAAAAAGAATTTTCTCCCATTTTCGGGAGATTTTTTTCTTTTTATACGAAAATAGTTGCATAAAAAATTTTTTAAAAATACAAATGGGAACAAATGCACAGGAGAAAATGACAGAAATATGTCAAACTTACATATAGAAGCGTTTTGCGTCGGAAAAAACAGGGGGAATAACGGTCTATTTATACGAAAAAAGTTGTAGGCAAAATCACGGATGATTATCCATACTTTTTAAGACTACCTGAAAATTTGTATGAAAATTTGACGAGAAAATCAAAATTTTTTATAATGATAGACGGAACAAAAAGTGAATATCCCCTGTAACGAGGGGGAGGAAAGAGGAAAACACACATGGAAAAGTATCTGGTCCTTGCCACATTCGTTGGCTCCGTCATCGCGCTTTTGTTTGCGCTTTTCACGGGAAAACGGGTACTGCGCTTTGAGGAGGGAACCCCTCTGATGAGCAAGATCTCCCGTTCGATCCGCGAAGGCGCCAACGCCTACCTGCGGCGGCAGTACACCGTCGTGGGCATCTTCTTCGCCTGCATGATCGTGGTGCTGGTCATCATGGCCGCCTGCAAGCTGCTGACCTGGTTCGTACCCTTCGCATTTCTGACCGGCGGCTTTTTCTCCGGTCTCAGCGGCTTCGTGGGCATGCGCATCGCGACCAAGTCCAACTGCCGCACCGCCAACGCCTGCCGCGAGGGGCTGAACAAGGGCCTGCGGGTGGCCTTCTCCGCCGGCTCCGTCATGGGCTTCACCGTGGTGGGACTGGGCCTGTTTGACATCTCCGTCTGGTTCGCCCTGCTGCGCTTTGTGTTCAAACTGGAGGCCGCCGACATCACCAGCGCCATGCTGACCTTCGGCATGGGCGCCAGCTCCATGGCTCTGTTTGCCCGTGTGGGCGGCGGCATCTTCACCAAGGCCGCCGACGTGGGTGCGGATCTGGTGGGCAAGGTGGAGGCCGGCATCCCCGAGGACGATCCCCGCAACCCTGCCGTCATTGCCGACAACGTGGGCGACAACGTGGGTGACGTGGCCGGTATGGGCGCGGATCTGTACGAGTCCTACGTGGGCTCCATCATCTCCGCCTCCGCGCTGGGCGTGGCGGCCTTCTCCAATCAGGCGTTCAAGGCCATGGCTATCCCCATGGTCATGGCGGCCGTGGGCATCCTGTGCTCCATCATCGGCTCTTTCTTCGTTAAGACGGAGGAGAATGCCGACCAGCGCACCCTGCTGAAGGCGCTGTCCCGCGGCACCAATCTGTCCGCCATCCTCATCGCCGTCATTTCCTTCTTCCTGGTGTGGGCTCTGCTGGGGCTGGAGCACTGGGGACTGTACGTGGCCATCCTGTCCGGTCTGGTGGCCGGTGTGCTCATCGGCAAGGCCACCGAGTACTACACCTCCGACACCTATAAGCCCACTCAGGAGCTGAGCGGCAAGAGCCAGACCGGCTCTGCTACCATTATCATCGGCGGTCTGGGCCTGGGCATGCTGTCCACCGCGCTGCCCATCGTCATCGTGGCGGTGTGTATCCTGCTGGCATTCTTCCTGTCCGGCGGCGGTACCAACGCCAGCATGGGCCTGTACGGCATTGCGCTGGCCGCCGTAGGCATGCTGAGCACCCTGGGCATCACCCTGGCCACCGATGCCTACGGCCCTGTGGCCGACAACGCCGGCGGCATCGCCGAGATGGCCGGTCTGGACCCTGAGGTCCGCAAGCGTACCGATGCACTGGACTCTCTGGGCAACACCACCGCCGCCACCGGCAAGGGCTTCGCCATCGGCTCCGCCGCCCTGACTGCTCTGGCCCTTATGGCCTCCTATATTGAGAAGGTCAAGGAGGTGGGCGCGGCGGATGTCACATTCAACGACTTCTCCCTGATGAACCCGCTGGTGCTGACGGGCTTGTTCATCGGCGCCTGCCTGCCCTTTGTGTTTGCCGCCCTGACCATGAATTCCGTGGGACGCGCGGCTCAGAGCGTGGTGCTGGAGGTGCGCCGCCAGTTCCGCGAGATTGCCGGTCTCATGGAGGGCAAGGCTGACCCCGACTACGCTCGCTGCGTGGACCTGTGTACCAAGGCCAGCCTGAAGGAGATGGTGCTGCCCACCGTCATCGCGGTGGTAACGCCCATCGTCGTGGGCATGGTGCTGGGCTATAAGGGCGTCGTGGGCCTGCTGGCCGGCGCCACCGTTACCGGTTTTCTGATGGCCATCTACATGGCCAACGCCGGCGGCGCGTGGGACAATGCCAAGAAGTACATCGAGGCGGGCAACTTCGGCGGCAAGGGCGGCGACTGCCACAAGGCCGGCGTGGTGGGCGACACCGTGGGCGACCCCTTCAAGGACACCTCCGGCCCCGCCATCAACATTCTCATCAAGCTGCTGAGCATGGTGTCCATTGTGTTCGCCGGCCTGATCGTGAACTACTCCATCTTCTGAGATCCCTTGGCCTATGCCAGGCGATAGAGAACGCCGAAGCGCCCAGCCGAAAGGCTGGGCGCTCTGGTTTGCTGTATTGCGTTAAAGCAGTGTCTCTGCGCCGGCGGTGAACAGCGCGTCGTTGATCTCCGGCAGCGTCAGGCTGTGGCTCAGGCCGAACAGCAGCACCGCGTCCCTCTTGTCCCGGGCGTACAGCGGCGCGTGGTGTGCCTGCTGCAAGAGGCTCTGGGTTTCCTCTGTCGAGGCGCCCAGCCCGATGCACAGACACAGCAGCCGGTCGCGGGAGGGGGTGCGCCGCCCGGAGAACACCTGGTGGAGATAGACCTCGCTGATGCCGGAGGCCTTGGCCAGCGCGGATTTGCTCATGTCCTGCTGGTCGAACAGCGCCTGCAGCCCGTGGGGCAGGTCGCTCTCGCGGAAGCAGGCGGAATTATCGGAGAGTACGCGGCTCAGATCGTTGGAGTCCATCAGCTCCTTCAAAAGCTGATCCGTATTCTTGCGTTTCATCACACATACCATCCTTATCTCTATGCTGCTTATCATTATAGTCAAAATTTGCCGAAAAGACAATATGCACGCTGCATAGTTGGCAAATTTCCTCATTTTTCTGCCCGCAGCTTTACAGATGGCGAGATTTCGGCTATACTGGTAAAAACCGCAAAGAAGGGGGGACGGACATGTACGACGAGCTGCTGCGCGCCATGGAGCAGTATTTTGACGAGGTGAAGGTGCTGAAGCGGGGCGCCCGCGGCACGGTGACGCTGGTGCGCCACCGGCAGACGGGGCAGCGTTACGTGTTCCGCCGCTTCGACGGCGCCGCCGATGTCTACCGGCGGCTGCTGACCGTGTCCAGCCCTTACCTGCCGCGGGTGGAGGAGGTGGCCGAGTCCCACGGCCGCGTGGCCGCACTGGAGGAGTATGTTCAGGGCGACACCCTGCTGTATCTGCTGGAGGGCGGGCTGCTGGACTGGCCCGAGGCCCGCAAGGTGGCCCGCGACCTGTGCGCGGCGCTGTGGGTGCTGCACAGCATGGGCGCGGTACACCGCGATGTCAAGGAGAGCAACGTCATCCTGCGGGGCGGTGAGGCGGTGCTCGTCGACTTTGACGCCTCCCGCATCATGAAGCCGGAGCTTCACAGCGACACGGTGATCCTGGGAACCACCGGCTATGCCGCGCCGGAGCAGTTCGGCCTGTCCCAGACCGATGGGCGGGCGGACATCTACTCTCTGGGCGTGCTGCTGAATGTGATGCTGACGGGACAGCACCCCTCCCGCCTGCTGGCGGAGGGCCATGCGGGGCGGATCGTCCGCCGCTGCACCATGATGAATCCGAATCAGCGGTTCCGCGATGTGCTGGAACTGCGGGACGCTTTGTGAGGTAGTTGTGGAGAATCGAAAGAAATGTATCAGATGCGGCGCGTTGCTGCCGCAGGAGGCGTCCTTCTGCCCCTGCTGCACCGCCAGCCAGCTGGCACGGGAGCCTATGTCCCCGCCCCGCAGCGAAAAGCGCCGCGGGGCGCTGGCCTGCGCGGTGCTGCTGGTGGTGCTGCTGGGAGCGGTACTGTGGGCGACCCTCGGCGGCCGCGCTGCCCAGACCCCGCCCCGGACCGACGGTGCCCAGGCGCTGGAGCCCGCCGATCCAACGGAGCCTACCGGCCTTTCCGGCAACTACCAGAGCGGCGACTGCCAGACCTGGTACGACGGCGCAGATGGGCGGATGTACCACCTGTACGTCTGCTTCAGCCCTCAGTCCAACGGCGGCGGGGCTCCCGCCAGCCACCGCTCGGAGCTGCTTCCGGCCGACGCGTCCGGTACCAGCCCGCTCTGCCTGTTCGTGGAGGACGCGGAGGACCCCTCTCTGGACGTGCGGGAGGATTTCAGTGCCCTGCTGGCCTACCACACGGTGGAGGCCGTGGCTGCCGAGGGCAGCGATACCTGCACCATCCTGGGAGAGACGGATTCCTATTACAACGCGGGGGCCCTGCTGGCCCACGAGCATGAGGTCACCAGTGCCTGCACCTATAATGACATCATCTGGACGCTGCACATGAAGACCGGCGACAAGATCACCCTCCGCCAGGTGGAGGAGTGCAGCGAAAAGCAGCGCCGTACCGTCAGCTGGGAGGATACCCCCATGGACACCACGGCGGATCTGCAGGCGCTGCTGGACGATCTGACGCTGAATCTGAGCGCGGAGACGGAGGTGGTGGTGGAACTGCCCAGCGTGACCTACACGGAGCCGCTGACCATCCGCCGCGCCATGACGCTGCAGGCTCACGCGGACGGCACGGAGTTCACCGCCCCCATCACGGTGAACCATATGGCATACAGCGAGGTCACGGACATCCACGTAGTGCTGTCGGGCCTGCGCCTTTGCGGCGCGGGGGACATGACCGGTACCGGCGTCACCGCCAAGGCCCCTACTTACCTGAACAACTGCTGGATCACCAACTGGGACGTAGGCGCGCTGGCGGCGGACGGCGGCTGGATCTGGGTGGAGAAAAGCAGCTTCACCCGCAACGCCACGGCTCTGCGCATCGACACCACGGAGAGCTCCTCCTGGGGCAGTGATCTCCACGGCGGGAACTTTATCCGCAACGGTACGGCGCTGGATATCCAACGCATGCCCGGGGAGTGGATGACCTACTACGTACACAACAGCACCTTTACCGACAACGACACAGTGATCGACGGCCCTCTGGCGGATCAAGTCCGGCTGGAGGACGGCAACTACGTGCAGCAGAGCGCCTGAGCAAAAAAAGGACATCCGCATAGGGCGGATGTCCTTTTTTCACCCGCTTTGCCCCTGCTGCGCGATTTTTAGTCTGCCCCTTGTGCCGCGCCCTGCGGTATGATATACTTTAACCATTACCATACAACGATTATCATTGATCGGCGGACGGGCCCTGCGGCCTGCCGCCGCCGGAGAAATAAGGAAGGCGACATGGACGAAAGGGAAGAGATGACCGTGGAGGTCATGTACGGCAGCAAGACGAAACAGGCCTACGAGCTGATCAAACAGAAGATACTGATGCTGGAGTATGCCCCGGGTCAGCCCCTGCGGGAGCTGGAGCTCAGCGAGCAGCTTTCCATGAGCCGCACGCCCATCCGCGCCGCCATCGAGCGGCTGGTGGCGGACTGCTTCGTGGACGAGACGGCGGGTAAGCGCACCGTGGTGTCCGGCGTCTCGGTGGACAGCTTTGTGGAGCTGTACGAGGTCCGTGAGGCCATGGAGATGCTGTGCGTCTCGCTGGCGGCCTACGCCTGGCAGGACCACAGCCAGATCGACGCCGCCCGTGATCTGGTGGACCGCCAGTTTGAGCTGGCGACCCAGACACCGGTGGATTCCCAGGCTGTGCAGGCGGTGGACCGCGAGTTCCACCGCGCCCTGGCCCACCTGTCCGGCAACCGCCTGCTGGAGCGGGAGACGGTGTGGATCTACGACCTGTGCCTGCGCTACATCTTCTACTCCATGCACATGAACTGGTCCGCCCGCATCGCTCAGGAACACAGGGACATCCTGGGCGCCATCGAGCGCCGCGACAGCCAGCTGGCCCAGGCCCACGTCCGCAACCACCTGTCCAAGGTGAAGGACGCGGTGCTGATGGGCCTCGCCAAGGGCTTCGACCCCTCGGTGGAGCTGCGGAACGCGCGAGAAGGCTATACCATCCGCCCCCACAGCGAGTGAGCGGCGGCATATACCGGCAAAAAAGCGCCCCGCCGGACCGAAACGGTCTGGCGGGGCGCTTTTTTATCTCCGACCGGCGCAGGTGGTGTGGGAGGTAAACCACAAGGGGGGACGCCGGCGCAGCGTATTTACAGCTCCTGATCGATCTGATGCAGGATGGAGATAGCCTTCTGCAGCACCTCCATGGAGGAGGCGTAGGACAGACGCACATAGCCTTCACCGTTGTGGCCGAAGGCGGTGCCCGGGATGGTGGCGAGACGGTACTTATCGATAGCGTAGGCGCAGAACTCATCGGCGGTCATGCCGGACTTCTTGATGTTCATGAAGATGTAGAACGCGCCCTCCGGCTTCTTGCAGCTGAAGTGCTGCATCTTGTTGATCTCCTCCACCAGATAGTCGCGGCGGCGCTTGAACTCCTGCCGCATCCGCTCAATAGAGCCGTCCTCCTCCAGCAGGCCCGCCACACCGGCGTACTGCACGAAGGTGGTGGCGCCGGCGGTCATGTAGAAGGACAGCCGGTTCATAGGCTCGATCATGTTCTCCGGCGCGGCGATGTAGCCCAGACGCCAGCCGGTCATGGCCATACTCTTGGAGAAGCCGTTGAGCACGATGGAGCGCTCCTTCATGCCGGGCAGAGAGGCGATGCTCACCAGCTCCTGCTCATCATCGTATACAAAGCGGTCGTAGATCTCGTCGCTGAGCACCAGCAGATCGTGCTCCCTGGCGATGGCGGCGATGGCCTCCAGCGAGGCGCGGCTCAGCACGCCGCCGGTGGGGTTGCTGGGAGAGACGATGACCAGCATCTTCGTCTTATCGGTGATGAGGGAGCGGATCTGGTCCACATCCACCTGATAGTCGTTCTCCTCCAGCAGGTCGTACTTCTTGATGACGGCCCCCGCGATGTTGGGGATCTCGGAATAGGTCAGATACACGGGATCGGGCACCAGTACCTCATCCCCGGGATTCAGGGTGCTCAGCAGCGCCACGAACATACCCTGCGCCACACCGGTGGTGACAGAGATCTCGCTGGGCGTGTAGTGCAGGCCGTTCTCCTTTTCCAGCTTCTGGCAGACAGCCTCCTTCAGCTCCTGAATGCCGGAACCATCGGTATAGCGGGTCTTGCCCTCGTCCAGCGCCTTCTTGCAGGCATCGATGATATACTGGGGCGTGTCAAAATCGGGCTGGCCCAGAGTCAGGGCGGTGACGGGGATGCCCTGCGCCGCCAGCTCGGCGCACTTGCCGAACACCACGCGGGTGCCGGATACATGCAGATTTTCCAGCCGATGTGCCTGTTTGAATTCCATAAAATGCTCCTCCTTCAGTTCTCGTTACTTCTGTACGTTGTTGCCGCCCGGTACAAAGACGCACTTGTCGTAGTTGCCGGTGAAATAGTTGCGGATGTCGGCGCAGCACTGGAGCCGGCCATCCCGCGCGGACTCCTGGGAATAGAACGCCACGTGGGGCGTCAGGATCACGTTGTCCCGATTGGCCAGGGGATGGGTGTTCAGGTCGGGGTACTCGTCGGTGAGCACGTCCAGATAGGCGTAGGAGATCTTACCGCTGTCGATGGCGTCGATCATCTCCTGCTCTACCACCACGCCGCCGCGGGCGGAGTTGATGAACACCAGGTGGTCGGGGATCTCGTCAAACAGCTCCTTGCCGATGAGGTGCTCCGTGCCCTCGATCAGAGGCACGTGGAGGCTGATGTAGTCGGACTCACGGAACAGGGTCTTCATATCCACCATGGTGACGCCGTACTGGTCGCCGATAGACTGGTCAATATAGGGGTCTGCCGCCAGAATGCGCACACCGAAGCCGGACAGGTTCTTGGCCACCAGACGGGCGATCTGGCCGAAGCCCGCCAGACCAACGGTCTCCGCGTTGAAGCGGTGAATGTCGGGGCATACGGAGTAGTCCCACTTTTTGTCCCGCCGCACACTGCGGTCGTAGGCGAACAGCCGCTTGTTGTGGGCCAGGATGCAGGCCGTCACGTAGTCTGCCACATCAATGGAGAAGGCACTGCGCAGGTGGGTGACGGAGATGCCGCGGGCCTTGGCGGCCTCCAGATCCACATAATTGTATCCCATGCTCTTGCAGGCGATGAGCTTCAGCTTGGGCAGGGAGTTGATGACCCGTGCGGTCAGCGGCTCGAAGATGCCCATGACGGCGTCGGCGTCCTGGCAATACTTGATGATATCGTCCTCGGTGGAGCAGACGTGCTCCTCCACCTCGCACACGCCCTTCAGCGCTTCCTGCTCCAGTCCGAGGCCATCTTTATAATTGAACATGCGCACAGCTTTGTACATACCAAAACCCTCCAGAACAAAAAAATTGGATACAATGATTATAGTGGCGGCATACAGCTCCGTCAAGCTGTGAAAACCAACATATGGCAATCCTGCGATTTCATTTCAAGAAACTATTTGCGCGCAAACCACACCGTAAAAGTAATAAAATACACGATTTGTTGAACAACGTATCGTAAAAATGGCGGATGCATAATTAGCAATCTTTTAACAAACTTACAAAAGAATACAAAACTTTTGGTGCTAAACGCCAAAAATGGCCGCGCTATATTGCATACAATTGTTGACGATGCTATAATGACGCCAATGTCACTGCTGCATAGGAGGTTTATATGAAGCAGACCGATCTGATTTTGAAAAACGGCGTGATATACACCATGGCCCGGGAGGGCGACGTGGTGGAAGCATTGGCCGTGCGTGACGGTAAGATTGTATACACGGGTACCACAGAGGAGGTGCTGGGCGCCTGCGAAGCGCCGCAGGTGGTGGATCTGGCGGGCAAGACCATGCTCCCGGGCATGGGTGATTCCCACCTCCACTTCTTTGCCTACTGTCAGACCCACACCACCGTGGATCTGGGCGGCTGTACCAGCAAGGCGGAGGCCATCGGCAAGCTGGCTGCCCGGGCAGCGGAGACCCCCAAGGGCCAGTGGATCAAAGGCTCCAACTTCGATGAGTCCAAGTGGGACGCCGACAACGACCACCTGCCCACCAAAGCGGATCTGGACCTGGTGAGTCCGGACCACCCCGTGATGATGAAGCGCGTGTGTCTGCATACCGCCGTGGCCAACACCGCGGCGCTGGCCGCCGCCGGTATCGGCAAAGGCTATGAATTCGGCCCCGGCGGTCTGGTGGAGCTGGATGCGGACGGCATGCCCAACGGCATCCTGCGGGAGCAGGCCACCAAGATCTTCGACGAGCTGATCCCCGACCCCGCCAAGATCCCCGAGGTCAAGGAGAAGATCATGCGCGAGGCGCTGGCGGAGGCCTCCAGTCAGGGTCTCACCACCGTCCACACCTACGCCGCGGACATCTGGAAGTACACTGAGGATCCCGAGGACTACCTGCTTCTGGACCGCAAGGGGCAGCTGCCCCTGCGTGTGGTGATCTATCTGGATACCCTCTATCAGAAGCCCTACCTGACCCGCAGGGAGATGGATGATCCCTATCACAAGGTGTGCTACGGCGGCCACAAGATCTTCTCCGATGGCTCGCTGGGCTCCCGCTCCGCCAAGCTGCTGGCACCGTACAGCGATGCGTCCGATACCGATGGCATCCTGGTCCAGAGCCAGCAGGAGCTGAACGAGCACATGCTCAAAGCCTATGAGATGGGACTCCAGCCTGCCACCCACTGCATCGGCGACAAGGGTCTGGACTGCGTGCTCACCGCCATCGAGTACACACTGGAGAAGAGCCGTGAGCACGGCATGACAGCCCGGGAGCAGGCGGACCGCGACCCGTTCCGCATTATCCACGCCCAGATGGCCACCGACGACATGATCCGCCGCATGCAGAAGCTGCCGGTGGTGCTGGATCTGCAGCCGGTTTTTCTGGAGACGGATATGCACTGGGCTGTGGAGCGCATCGGCCCTGAGCGGGCGGCGTACAGCTACCGCTGGGAGACGTACCGCAAGGCCGGACTGATCCTCACCGGCGGCTCCGACTGCCCCGTGGAGCCCTTCTCTCCATGGCTGAACATCTACACCGCCGTGGCCCGCAAGGACTTCCACCGCTGCCCCGAGGGCGGCTACCAGCCGGAGGAAAAGATGAGCGTCTACGACGCTGTATGCATGTTCACCAAGAACCTGCATTACGCCGCCGGACAGGACGCGGTGCTGGGCACGCTGGAGCCCGGCAAGTTCGCCGACATGGTGGTCATCGACCGCGACATTTTCAAGATCCCCGCCGACGAGATCATGGATATCCAGGTGGAAAAGACGTATCTGGCCGGCCGCGAAGTATACAGCAAATAAAAAAGGAGACAGCATATGAAACTGGATTGCTTTGAGGAGGTCAAGCGCCTCACTTCCGAGATGGTGGCCATCCCCAGCATCAACAAAGAACCCCATGGCGAGACGGCGGTGGCCCGCTACGTATACAACTATTTCATGGATCTGCCCTATTTCAAGGCCCATCCGGAGCAGGTGATCTGCTTCCAGACCAAGGACGACTTTGTGGAGCGCCACTCCACCCTGGCTTACGTCAAGGGCACCAAGGGTACCTCCAACCGCACCGTGATCCTCATCGGCCACATCGACACCGTGGGCGTGGACGATTTCGGCACCATCCGCG
>ERZ826242.2687-NODE-2687-length-14624-cov-13.017160_pt1 | contig 14624 bp, 12 predicted proteins | sample MGYA00519871_ERZ826242 | MGnify/ENA primary metagenome ERZ826242 (study PRJEB31778, sample SAMEA3449226) | human gut metagenome | biome: human gut; feature: human-associated habitat; material: faeces | place: United Kingdom | collected 2010/2012 ...
CCTGGCCGGATATATCTGCCCGCCGCTGGGGCATCAGGCCGGAGATCACCATGGCGGTGACGGTCTTGCCGCTGCCGCTTTCGCCCACCAGGCCCATGATCTGGCCGTCGGCCACCGTCAGGCTGATGCCGCCCACGGCGTCGTGATCGGAGCCGTGAAAGCGCACATGAAGGTCTTTGATCTCCAGCATGGTCACACGCTCCTTTTCCGCAGGCCCTCGCCCATCATGCTGACGCCCAGGATCAGCAGCACGATCACAAGGCCGGTACACAGCACATACCAGGGTGCTTTTATCATATAGCTCTGGGATTCCGACAGCATGTAGCCCAGGGAGATGTCCGGGGGCGCCACGCCGATGCCCAGATAGCTCATGCTGGCCTCCGCCAGCACGGCGTTGTTGAACCCGATGATCAGCGCCGGCAGCAGCACGCCCCAGGTGTTGGGCAGGATGTGTCGGAAGATGATCCGCAGATGGGAGGCACCCATCAGCCGGGCAGATTTGACATAGTTCATGGCCCGGTGCCGCGCGAATTCCGCGCGCACCACACGGGCAAAGCTGGGAATGAAGGCCACGCCCAGCGCCAGGATCACGTTATACTTGCCGAAGCCCAGCATGGCGATGAACACCAGGGCCAGCAGAATATTGGGAAAGGCGGTCAGCGCGTCGTTGATGCGCATAAGCACCTCGTCCACCACGCCGCCGAAATAGCCGGTAAAGGCGCCGATCAGCGTGCCCACCGTGCCGCCGATCAGCACGGTGCACAGAGAGATGAAGAAGGTGGTCCCCATGCCCGCCATCACCCGGCTGAAGATATCCCGGCCGAAGCTGTCGGTGCCGAACAGATGGCGAAGGGAGGGGGGCAGAAATTTCTGGCTTCCCACGATGGCCGTGGGGTCATAGGGCGTCCAGACATAGCCGATCAGCGCCATGGCCGCCATGATGACGGCGATGGTCAGACCGATGCGGAAGGAGCGGTCGTTCTTTTTCAGCAGCATCCCTATCCCTCCTTATTGCAGCCGCAGCCGGGGATCCAGCCGCTGGTTGAGAAGATCGGCCAGGCAGTTCACCAGCACCACCCACAGCGCCAGGATCACCACGATGGCCTGCACCACCGGGAAATCCCGGTTGGCGATGGAGGTCAGCAGCAGCCGCCCGATGCCGGGGATGGCAAAGACCTGCTCGATAATGACGCTGCCCGCCACGATGTCCGCCACCGTCATGGCCAGAAAGGCCACCGTGGGTACCACGGCGTTGCGCAGCACATGGCGGTACAGGGCCGCCCGCGGGGAGTTGCCCCGGCTGTAGGCGGTGCGGACGTAGTCCTTGCCCAGCTCCTCGGTGATGGAGCTTTTCAGCATCTTCACCGTCATGGCGATGCGGGGCAGAGCGATGGCGACGGCGGGATACAGCAGATATCCCACGCTGCTCCAGAAGCTCTGGGCCGGGGCGATGAAGGCGCCGGGATCGAACCAGTGAAGAATCAAGCCGCACACCAGCGTCAGCAGGATGCCCACCACAAAGGGGGGCACCGCCATGACCACCTGGCCCAGCACCGTCAGGGCGCGATCCAGCCACCCCCCCTGACGGGAGGCGGCAAACAGCCCCACCGGCAGGGAGACCAGCACGATCAGCACAAAGGCGATGGCCGTCAGCAGCGCTGTGACCCCCAGCTTGCCGTTCAGAAGCTGGGCCACCGGCATGGAGTAGACGTAGGAGGTGCCGAAATCCCCCTGCAGGGCGTGGAGCACCCACTCGAAGTACCGGGTGAAGAAGGGTCGGTCCAGCCCCAGCTCGGCCCGGAGGGCGGCCACCGCCTCGGCGGTGGCATCGCTGCCCAGCAGCTTGATGGTGGGATCGCCGGGGATGACCTGGAAGGCCAGAAATGCAAAGAAAGAGACGATGACCATGGTCAAAAGCATCATTCCGATCTTCTTCACGACGTTTTTCATGGTCATCATCTCTTTCATGTTGGTTGTGTGGGGACGGGTATCTGCGTTTTCGTAGGGCGGCATGACCACATGCCGCCGCACGTTTTGCGCAGATATTTTCATTTATCGCGGCGGGGTGTGGTCACCCCGCCCTACGGATTTATTCGCTATATGCCACCGTACTCAGATCCTGGGCGTAGATGGGATAGAAGGTGTACCCCGTCAGATCGCTGCGGACGGCCACCAGATCGGCCATATCCTGCAGATACAGGTTGGCGGCGGTCTCGGTCAGCATGGTCTCCATCTGCTGATAGACGGCGGTCTGCTCGGCGTCGTCGGTGCAGGCGCGGGCCTTGGCGTACAGCTCATCATAGGCGGGGTTATTGTAGTTGACAAAGTTCTTGCCGTTGTCGGAGACAAAGCGCTCCAGCATGGCGCGGGCGGTGGTGTTCTTGGCGTCCAGGCCCGTGATGGTGGCGTCAAACTGACGGCCCACATACACGTCGTTATACCATGTGGTGGCGTCCACCGGCTGCACCGTGGCGCGGATACCGATGGCGGCCAACTGCTGCACCACCACCTCGGCGGTGTCCATATGGGGCTGATAGTTGGAGGACACGGTGATGGTCATGTCAAAGCCGTCGGGATACCCGGCCTCGGCCAGCAGCGCCTTGCCCTTGGCGGGATCGCAGCTGTAATAGTCCACCAGCTCCGGCAGAAAGTACTTGCCCAGCTTGGGATAGATGCTGCTGCCCACGGCAGTGCCGTGGCCGTCGGCCATGATGTCCATGATCTCCTGGCGGTTGATGGCATAGCTCATGGCCTGGCGCACCTTCTCGTTGTCAAAGGGGGCCTTGGCGTTGTTGAGATACACCGCCTGCACCAGGTTCATGGTGCCCTCTTCAATGGTGAAGTCGCTGCCCAACTGGGCGGTCTGGGCGCTGGTCAGGTGGGCGCAGATGTCCACGCTGCCGCCCTTCAGGGCCATCATCAGCGCGGTGGAGTCCTCATAGATCTGATATGTCACCTTGCTGACCTTGGCGGGGGTGCCCCAATACTCGTCAAAGCGCTCCATGACGATGTTCTCCTGGGGAGAACGGGACACCAGCTTGAAGGGGCCGGTGCCGGGGATAAAGCCGGTCTGACCCTCGCTGCTCTGGGGAATGATGGCCGCCGACAGGAAGTTGATCAGCTCCAGATCGGGCTGCTCCAGCCGGAAGGTCACCGTCCGCTCGTCCACGGCTTTCAGATCCTGGATAGCAGAAAACGCCGACACCAGGGCAGAGTCCCCCGAGTTGTCGGCGCAGCGGTTCATGGAATAGACTACATCCTCCGCCGTCACCGACTCGCCGTTGTGGAACTTCACGCCCTCACGCAGGGTGAAGGTGTAGACAAGTCCGTCCTCCGAAATATCGTAGCGCTCGGCCACCGCGGGGATCAATTCACCATTGGGGCCGGGTTTTACCAGGCCCTCGTAAACGTTGAATAAGACCTCTCTGGTTCCTGCCGCCGCTGCCGCGTGGGGGTCAAGACTGTCTTCCAGGTCCTGAGCGATGGCCACAACGATCTCGTTGTTGGCTTTCCGCTCGTTCTGCAAGCCGTTACTTCCTTCGTCGCCCTGGCTGCTGCCGCCTCCGCATCCGCAGAGTACAGCGCCGACCATTACCAGCGACAGGAAAAGAGATACCAGTTTCTTCATGTTCTTCTCCTTTTCTCCCCGCTTCCTTGGGCGGGGACAGAAATAATGGTTTCCATATTCAGTTGTCGTTTCCATATTCGGTTGTCAATATGGTTTGAGTCCCGCGAAAAGTGCAGGCTCAAAGGGCAGTGTATCACACTTTTTCCCGTATGACAAGAAGGAATTTGTGAAACCCGCCCCAGAAACCGCATACCATTGAAAAAAGACGGCCCGCGGGCCGTCTTTTCATTGCTCTTGTTCCGCTTCCGGCTCTTTTTCCGGCGCGCGCTCCCTTTGCAGGGCTTCCTTTCGCTCCACATAGGCGCTGGCCTCGGTGGGCATGCCGCGCCGCGCCAGGCGGCGATCCATCAGCCATTTCACCAGCATCCGCAGACAGGCAAACACCGGCACGCCGAAGAACATGCCCGGCACACCGAAGAAGCCTCCGCCCACCAGGATGGCCACGATGACCCAGAAACTGGAGATGCCGGTACTGTCGCCCAGGATCTTCGGGCCGATGACATTGCCGTCCAGCTGCTGCAGCAGGACGATGAAGATGATGAAATACAGACACTTCAGCGGACTGACCAGCAGGATCAGGAACGCGCTGGGGATGGCGCCCAGGAACGGCCCGAAGAAGGGGATCACATTTGTGACGCCCACCACCACGCTGACCAGCGGGGTATAGGGCATCTTCAGGATGGAGCAGCCGATGAAGCACAGGATACCAATGATCAGCGAATCCAGCAGCTTGCCCCGGACAAAGCCGGAGAACACCTGGTTGGTGTTGTGCAGGCCCGTCAGCATCAGGTCGGCCGTCTCCCGGCGGAAGGTTGCGTAGATCATCTTGCAGCAGCGGGCCAGGCTTTTTTCCTTCATGGCCAGCAGGTACACGGAAATGATGATGCCCACGATGAGATCCATGGCGAAGCCCACCACGCTGCGGATGCCCACCCAGATGCCGCCGGTCAGCGCTGCGGCGATCTCCTGCGCCTTGGGCAGAATGGTATCCGTCAGGTTGGTAACGGCGTTGTTATAATAGTCGCTGAGCACGTCGTTGGCCCAGCTGCCGATCTCGGGATGCTCCTTCAGCCAGGTGTCCGCCCAGCGGTATACCTTGTAATAATAGTAACGGGCATTTTTGATCAGCATGGTGACGCTGTCGATCAGCTGGGGAACCAGTACGCTCATCAGCCAATAGGTCAGCGCCAGCACCACGGCCCAGGTCAGCAGAATGGCGGCGGCCCGCAGCAGGCCCTTGCCGTGCTTCAGCTGCTTGTCCCTTGTTCCCTTGAACTTGCTCTTGCACCACAAAAGGCCCCGCTCAAACCACTTCACCAGCGGCGTCAGCAGATAGGCCATGGCCAGACCGTAAAACACGGGAGCCAGCACCTGGGCCAGCTTGCCCAGCACATGCTGCAGCGTGCCGCCCTGATAAAAGGCGTCATAAAACACCAGAATGGCGCAGACCGTCAAAAAGGCCGTCAAGCCCCATTTCCAATAGACCTTGCCCTTCACGCTGCCGTTCCCCCTTTTCGCGTTTTTCTTTTATCATACTCATTTTTCCGCCGTTTTGCAAGGGCTTTCCACGGGGGGAATTGCTTTTTTCCGCGGGTTGTGGCATAATAGGTGAACGATCTATTTCCCGGAGGTCTTTCCATGAAAAAACTGCTGTTTATCGTCAATCCCCGGGCGGGCCGCACCCGCTCTCTGGCCCCTATGTTCGACGTGGTGGCCCGGTTCTCCCAGGCGGGGTATCTCATCAAGCTCTTCACCACCGAAAGCCCCGGCGACGCCAAGCGGGCCGCGTCAGAGCTGGGCGGCGACTTTGACCTGGTGGTCTGCGCCGGCGGCGACGGTACGCTGAACGAGACCCTGTGCGGCCTGATGACACTGGAGCACCGGCCGCCCGTGGGCTATATCCCCCACGGCAGCACCAACGATTTTGCCGCCAGCCTTCACATTCCCGCCCAGCCCATGGCGGCGGCCAACGCCATCGCCGCCTGCACCCAGCCCAAGCGGCTGGATCTGGGACAGCATAATGGGCGCTATTTCGCCTATGTGGCCTCCTTCGGTGCCTTCACCCGGGCCTCCTACTCTGCCACCCAGGCGGCGAAAAACGCCCTGGGCCATCTGGCCTACATCTTCGAAGGCATGAACGATCTGGACTCTCTGCGGCCCTATTGCTGCCGCATCGAGGCGGACGGCGAGGTGTTTGAGGGCGAATATATATTCGGCGCCGTATGCAACTCCACCTCTCTTGGCGGGCTGATGAAGCTGGATCCCACCCATGTGAAAATGGACGACGGCAAGTTTGAATTGCTGCTGCTGCGGATGCCGAAAAACGCCCTGGAGCTCAGCACGCTGATCGGCTCCCTGACCCGGATGGAGTACGACGCGCCGGGCATCATCTTCCGCCATGTGGCGCATGTGACACTGGCCACTGACGACATCATCCCCTGGTCGCTGGACGGCGAATATGCCGCCAGCCAGCCCAAGGTGGAGATCCGGAACCTGCACCACGCGATTGAGCTGATGGTATAAGCTCGCTGGCGCAAAATCTTACGCTTTTGCGCCAGCTTTTTATCCCAAAAACAAAGACCGGAGCGGCGGCTCCGGTCTTGTTTTATACATTCAGTTGTGTATCGATGTACGCGGTCTTAGCCGAAGAAGGACATGACCTGACCGTACAGGATCAGCAGCATGCACAGCGGGGTAATGACCTTGACGCAGACCTTGAAGAAGCCGTAAGCGCCAAACTTCTGACCCTGCTGCTCCGCCTCTTCCTTGACCACCTCGGGACCGATCTCCCAGCCGATCATCAGAGACATCAGCAGTGCGCCCAGAGGCATCATGATACCCTCAGACAGCATATCCCAGAAGTCCAGCCAGTCGGCTGCCCATGTCTTGGGATTTTCGATGCCCAGCAGCGCTGCGGGATGGATACCTGCACCACCCAGACAGTCGGCGCAGACCAGAATGCAGCCCAGACCGACAGCGGCAGCGGCGATCAGGGTGTAAGTCTTGCGCTTGTCGCCCTTGCCCTCAATACGAGCCTTGTCGACGAAGTGAGCCACGATGACCTCCAGCAGAGAGATGGAGGAGGAAATCGCCGCGAAGACCACCAGCAGATAGAACAGGATGCCGAAGATGGGACCCACAGCGCTCATCTTGTGGAACACGTTCTGCATGGTGATGAACAGCAGGGACGGGCCGCCCAGAGCGCCCTCGGGATCCAGAGCGAAACGACCGGGGATAACGCACAGACCGGCCATCAGAGCCACCAGCGTATCCATGACCACGATGAGGATGGCGTTCTTTTCCAGATGCTCCTTCTTATCCAGATAGGAACCGTAGGTGATCATGGCGCCCATGCCCAGAGACAGAGAGAAGAACATCTGACCACCGGCTGTGGAAAGAACTTCAAAGAAGTTTGGTGCTTTGTCAATAACTCCATTGGCAACAGCCCAACCGGGGATGAACATGTACTTCAGGCCGTCCACGGCGTTGGGCAGCGTGCAGGAACGGATGATGCAGATGATGAGGGCCACGAACAGGCAGGGCATACCAACGGAGCAAACCTTTTCGATACCGCCGCCGATGCCGCCCATAACAATGATCATAGTCAGGGCCACGAAAATCAGGCCGTAGATGATGGCCTCAGTGGGGGCGGCCATAAAGTCGGTAAAGATCTCAGCACCGGTGCGGCCGGCAGAACCGAAGCCAGCACCAAACAGATCGCCTACGTTCAGAACGGTGTACTTGATGCAGTAGCCGCCCAGTGCGCAGTAGAAGAACAGGATGAAGAAGGCGGACAGGATGCCCAGCCAGCCCATCCACTTGAACTTCTTGGACAGAGCCTTGTACGCGCCCACGGCGCCGTGACCGGTCTTGCGGCCGATGGCCAGCTCGCCCACCATAACGATGAAGCCGCACAGGACCGCCAGGATCAGATAGATGATGAGGAACGTGAAGCCGCCGGAGGCACCCATCTTATTGGGGAAGCCCCAGATGTTGCCCAGGCCGACTGCAGAGCCGACCGCGGCCATCAGGAACCCGAAATTGGATCCAAAGCCTTTTCTTTCTTCCATTGTTTTCTCTCCTTAACAGATTTTTGCTCCTACATCGACGCAGGAGCTGATAAACTTTACCGCACCCGTCTATTGACAGGAAACGGCACAGGGCACCGCCATGCCCCGCAGGTATTTCCTCACGGGATAAAATCCCTTCAAGGCTACCTGAAAAAAGTATACAGGAAACTCTTTCCGCCCGCAATTAGCAGTTTTTATAAAAATTGAGCGCCATATTGTACATTTTTAACATTCTATGAACGGATTTTTCCACATATTTTATATGGTTTTTGCTTCTTTTTTACATTGAACCATTCAGTTTTTGGCGGGGTTCCGGGATTTTTGCAACGGACGGCGAATGATTTTCTTTTCAGGAAACCGATTGTAGGTTAATTAACAGGCGGAGGAAGGGGACAAAAAAGACCGCCGGACGGCGGTCTTTTCGATCTGTCAGGAGAGAGGTTGACCGGATGGCGGTCTCGGGAACAACTGAAAACACATCCGCAGAAAAACGCTGCGGACTATGGAAAAAGTATACAGGAAATCGTCGAATGGTTCGATCAGCAATTTTAACGTCTTTTTCTGTTTTAACATTATCTTAACGTTTGCAACGTGGTTTTTGCGGTATTTTTCAGCCGCTCTGCGTTTAAATATATGCAAAGTACAGGTGTTTTTCCATGTTTTCCGGCGCAAATATCTTCACTTTCATATTAGGAAACTTTTTCATTGTCGTGTTAAGAGTGCGTTAATTATACGCAGGGAGACGGTGTCCGGACGCAAAAGGCGGGCACTTCCCTTTTTGCGCATTGTGTGGTATACTATGATTTTATGAGACAAGACACGCAAAGGAGGCGGGACACGTGAGACGAGCAGGCGCAGCGGTGCTGGCGGCGGTATTGGCGCTGACGCTGGCGGGCTGCGGGCGGCAGGACCGTCCGCAAAGCGGGAAACTGAACGTGGTGTGCACGCTGTTCCCCTACTACGACTTTGTGCGGCAGATCGGCGGGGACGCGGTGGACGTACAGCTGCTGGTGCCCGCCGGGCGGGAGACACACAGCTTTGAGCCCACGCCGCTGGACGTGATCGCCGTCAGCGAGGCGGGGGTGTTCATCTACAACGGCGGGGAAAGCGAGCTGTGGGTGGAGGACATTCTGGACGCGGCAGGCGAGGCTATCCCCTACCGGCTGGCTATGATGGACTGCGTGGAGACATACCGGGAGGAGTACGCCGAGGGGATGCAGGGCGGTCACGACCACGACCACGATGACCACGACCACGATGACCACGACCATGATCACGACGACCATGACAGCCATCTGCACGACGGCCACGAGGAGGAAATAGAGTACGACGAGCACATCTGGACATCGCCGGTGAACGCCATGGCCCTGTGCCGGGCCATCTGCGATACGCTGTGTGAGGCCGATCCGGACAATGCCGACGGCTATCGGGCTCGGCTGGCGGACTATCTGGACGAATTGCAGGCGCTGGACGAGACATTCCGGGACATCACGGACCATGCGGCACGGCGGCTGCTGGTGTTCGGCGACCGGTTCCCGCTGCTGTATTTCTGCAGGGAATATGATCTGGATTACCGGGCGGCGTTCCACGGCTGTGCGGGAGACACGGAGCCGTCCCTCGCCACGCTGAAATATCTGATCGACGTGGTGGAGGAGCAGGAGATACCGGTGGTATACACCATCGAGCTGAGCAGCCGGAAGGTTGCGCAGGCCATCGCCGAGACCACCGGGGCGCAGGTGCGGACATTCCACTCCTGCCAGACGGTGAGCCGGACGGAATTCGACGGCGGAGCCACCTATATCAGTCTGATGACCGCCAACGCGGCGGCACTGAAGGAGGGACTGTCCTGATGGAACAGGAGAAGCGCATATTGCTGGACTGCCGGGATGCGGCGCTGGGCTATGAGGGCAAGCCGGTGTGGGAGCACCTGAACTTTCAGGTGCACAGCGGCGACTATGTGTGCATCGTGGGCGAGAACGGCAGCGGCAAATCCACGCTGGTGAAGAGCCTGCTGGGGCTGCTGCACCCCATGGCGGGCGAGATCGTGCGCTCCCCTGCCCTGCGGGGCGGCGCCATCGGCTATCTGCCCCAGCAGACAAAGGCGCAGAAGGACTTTCCCGCCACGGTGACGGAGGTGGTACGCAGCGGCTTTCTCAGCAGCCGGGGCATGCGGTTTTTCTACACGCCGAAGGAGAAGTCCACCGCGCTGATGCACATGGGCAAGCTGGGCGTGCTGGAGCTGAAGGACCGGTGCTACCGGGAGCTGTCCGGCGGGCAGCAGCAGCGGGTGCTGCTGGCGCGTGCCCTGTGCGCCGCCGGGGAACTGCTGATCCTGGACGAGCCGGTGACGGGACTGGACCCGGCGGCGGCCCAGGAGCTGTACCGCACGCTGGAATACCTGAACAAGCAGGAGGGCATCGCCATCGTGGCGGTGACACACGATATACGCAGCGCCCTGCGCTACGCCGACCATATTCTGCACGCCGGCCACGGAACATACTTCTTCGGCACGGCGGCGGACTATCTAACGTCCCCCTGGGGCAAGCGGTTCGGAGGTGACGAGGCATGAGCTTACTGCTGGAAATGTTCACGTACCCGTTCATCCTGCGGGCGTTCGTGGTGGGTATCCTGGTGGCGCTGTGCGCGGCGCTGCTGGGCGTACCGCTGGTGCTGAAGCGGTACTCCATGATCGGCGACGGGCTGAGCCATGTGTCCTTCGGCGCACTGAGCATCGCGCTGGCCTGCGGCTGGGCGCCGCTGCCGGTGTCTATCCCGGTGGTGGTGCTGGCGGCGCTGGGGCTGCTGCGGATGACGGAGAGAAGCCGGATGGGCGCGGACGCGGCCATCGCGGTGGTCAGCGCGTCGGCGCTGGCCGTGGGCGTGGTGGTCACCAGTCTGACCACCGGCATGACCACGGATGTGGACAGCTTTATGTTCGGCTCTATCCTGGCCATGGACCGGGCGGATGTGGCGCTGAGCGTGGGACTGTGCGCGGCGGTACTGGTGCTGTATGTGCTGTTTTACCATCGGCTGTTCGCCATCACCTTCGACGAGAGCTTCGCCCGGGCCACCGGGGTGAAGGTGGGGCTGTACAACACCATCCTGTCGGTGCTGACGGCCCTGACCATCGTGCTGGGCATGCGGATGATGGGCGCGATGCTGATCTCCAGTCTGGTCATCTTCCCGGCGCTGACGGCCATGACGCTGCTGCGGAGCTTCCGGGGCGTGGTCATCTGCGCCGCGGGGCTGAGTGTGGTGTGCTTCTGCGTGGGGCTGACCGGGTCGTACCTGTGGGGCACGCCGGTGGGCGCCACGGTGGTGCTGGTAAATTTGGCGGCGTTTTTGCTGTCGAGAGGCGTTATGAAGCTGAAAAGAGCGTCCTAAGGGGCGTTCTTTTCAGCTTTTCGACCTATTTTGCGGGTGTTTTTGCGGAAAAACCCTTGCGTTTCGTGTGCTTATATGGTATGCTATGTGTGTACGTAAGGTTAAGGTATTGACTGGAGTGGACGAGATCGTCCGCTTTTTTTAATGGTCATCGTTCCATGATGACCGGGACGTTCTGTTGGAGGGCTTGCTGTGAAAAAGATCACCGAGGTCGTATGGGCGCTGGCGGAGCCGGCGGTGCAGGCGCAGGGCTGCCGCATCTGGGATGTAGAGTACGTCCGGGAGGCGGGACAGTGGTACCTGCGGCTGTATCTGGACAAGGACGGCGGCGTGGACATTCTGGACTGCGAGGCCATCAGCCGCACGGTCAGCGATCTGCTGGACGAGGCGGACCCCATCGAGAGCAGCTACGTGTTCGAGGTAGGCTCGGCGGGGCTGGAGCGCCAGCTGAAGCGGCCGGGGGATTTTGCGCAGTTCATGGGCAGCCCCGTGCTGGTGAAAACGTACCAGCCCAAGGACGGGCGCAAGGAGTTCGCCGGGACCCTGGCTGGCTATGAAGACGGCGCGGTGCTGCTGGACATGGGCGGCGAGACGGTGCGCTTTGAGAAGAACGAGACGGCGCTGGTGCGCCTGCGGGTAGAATTCTGAGACAACACGACTTGAGATAGAAGGAGAAACGACCATGAAATGTGACGAGATCTTCGCGGCACTGGCTATGCTGGAAAAGGAACGGGGCATTCCCCAGAGCTTTATGATGGGCAAGATCATCCAGGCGCTGACCACCGCCTATAAGCGCGACCACGAGGGCGTGGAGTATGTGGTGGTGGACGTGGATGAGGAGAAGAAGGACCTGAAAATGTACGTCCAGAAGGAGATCGTGGAGGAGGTGGAGAACCCCGCCAGCCAAATCTCGCTGGAGGAGGCCAAGCGCATCTCCGCCAAAAACGAGCTGGGCGGCATGGTGAACTTCCCGGTGGAGTCTGTGGAATTCGGCCGCATCGCCGCCGGCAACGGCAAGCAGGTCATCATCCAGGGCCTGCGGGAGGCCGAGCACGGCATGATCTATGACGAGTGGGGCAGCAAGCAGCACGAGATCCTCACCGGCACCGTCAGCCGCATCGACCCCCGGAACGGCAACGTGATCCTGCGGATCGGCAGCGGCAGCGAGGCCACGGAGGCTGTGCTGACCATGAACGAGCAGGTGCCCGGCGAGGAGCTGCACGAGGGGCAGATGGTGAAGGTGTATCTGGTGGAGGTGCGCCGCAGCACACGCGGGCCGCAGGTGATGATCTCCCGCACCCACCCCGGTCTGGTGAAGCGGCTGTTTGAGCTGGAGGTGCCGGAGATCTACGACGGCACCGTGGAGGTGCGGTCCATCGCCCGGGAGGCGGGCAACCGCACGAAGATCGCCGTGTGGTCCGAGGACCCCAACGTGGACGCCATCGGCGCGTGCGTGGGCCCCAGGGGGCAGCGCGTGAACGCCATCGTGGACGAGCTGCGGGGTGAGAAGATCGACATTGTGAAGTACAGCGAGGACCCGGCGGAGTTTATCGCCGCGGCGCTGGCGCCGGCGGATGTGGTCAGCGTACAGCTGGCCGACGAGGGCAAGGCCTGCCGCGTGACGGTGCCCGCCGACCAGCTGAGTCTGGCCATCGGCAAGGAGGGGCAGAACGCCCGTCTGGCCGCGCGGCTGACCGGCTATAAGATCGACATCAAGGCGGCCAACGCGGAGTAAGCGGCGGCTGCGGAAAGGAACGGCAGCGATGCAGAAGACCCGTAAGATACCCCAGCGGCAATGTGTGGGCTGCCGGGAAATGAAAGACAAAAAGGCGCTGCTGCGTATCGTGAAGACCCCGGAGGGGGAGATACTGCTGGACAGCACCGGGAAGAAGTCCGGCCGGGGCGCGTACGTGTGCCCGGACCCGGAGTGCCTGAAAAAAGCACGGAAAAGCCGTGCGCTGGAGCGCGCCTTCGACACCGCCATACCGGCGGAGGTGTACGACGCGCTGGAAGGGCAGATGGTGGCACTGTGACAGAGCATTTGTTATCCACTTTGGGTCTGGCGCTGCGCGCCGGTGCGGTGGCCGTGGGCGAGGAGCCCGTAGGCGCGGCGGCACGGGCCAAGAAGGCCAGGGTCATCTTTACGGCGCGGGACGCGGCGGCATCCTCGGTGCGGCGGGCGTACAGCTTCGGCCGGGCAGGCAGCTGCCTGTGCCTGCCCTTCCCGGCGGACAAGGAGGATTTCGGCCGGGCGCTGGGCCGGACCAGCGTGGCCATGTGCGCGGTGACGGATATCGGGTTCGCCCAGTCGCTGGTGAAAAAGCTGGCGGCGGCGGAGCCGGAGATCTACGGCGCGGCGGCGGAGGCGCTGGACCTGAAGGCCAAGCGGGCAAGGGAACGGAAGGAAGAGCAATTACAGCACGAGAAGAACCTGCGGCAGGGCAGGCACCGCGTTCACGGCGGCAAGCCGCCGGAGCCGCCCCACGCATCTCCGGAGTCTCCGGCACCGGAGCACAGGCCCCCCGCGCCGAAACACCGGCGTCCGCCGCGGCGGGAGTATCCGGAGGGGCGCCCCGACCGGGTCTATAAGGAACGGAGCGGCCGCCCGCCCAGGGATAAACGGCCGGCGAAGAAGGAGGCCCCCGGCGCACGGTATGAAAACGCGCGGCCGGTAAAGAAGGGCAAGGGAAGCCGGAAAACAACCGGCAGATAACAGGAACACAGCGCGCCGTGAGCGCGGCGCGAGCAACTGAGATGGAGGTGGCTTTATTTGGGTAGTATCGCTAACAAATACAGAGTGCATGAGGTGGCCAAGGACTTCGGCGTGTCCACGAAGGAGATCACGGAGATCCTGACCAAGTACGCCGAAACGCCCAAAAATCATATGCAGGTGCTGGAGGACCGGGAGCTGAGCCTGATCTTTGAGTATCTGACCCAGCACAACCCGGTGAGCAGCATCGCGGTGATCTTCGCCGAGGGCGCCAAGCCGGAGGAGAAGAAGGCGGAGAAGCCCGCCGCCAAACCGGCGCAGAACGCATCCGCGCCGACACAGGGTCAGGGCCAGGGCGGCAGACCCCAGCAGGGCGGCGCGCCCAAGGCGGAGCAGCCCAAACAGCCCATGTCCCGCGTGCCCCAGCGGCAGGTGGTGGACACACGCAAGGCCACCAACGTCAATCTGGACAAGTACGACGAGAAACTGCAGGATATGGCCGACGCCCGCAGCAGCGGCAAGCGGGACCAGCAGGCCCCCCAGGGCAAGGAGAAGTTCCGCAGCAATAAGCAGCGGCGGGACAATAACTTCGCCAGCAACAAGCGCAAGCAGGAGGAGGCCGACCGGCTGCGGAAGCTGCGGCTGGAGGTCATCAAGAAGACCCCTGTGACCGTGCAGATCCCCGACGAGATCAGCGTGGGCGAGCTGGCCAGCCGGATGAAGAAGACCGGCGCGGAGGTGGTCAAGTGCCTGATGAAGAACGGCGTGATGGCCTCCCTGAGCCAGATGATCGACTTCGACACCGCCGCCATCATCGCCGAGGAGATGGGCT
>ERZ826242.2697-NODE-2697-length-14577-cov-5.929693_pt1 | contig 14577 bp, 10 predicted proteins | sample MGYA00519871_ERZ826242 | MGnify/ENA primary metagenome ERZ826242 (study PRJEB31778, sample SAMEA3449226) | human gut metagenome | biome: human gut; feature: human-associated habitat; material: faeces | place: United Kingdom | collected 2010/2012 ...
GTTTTCCTCCTTAGAATTTTGCTGTGACCCCGCAGGTTGTTCCGTAACTGCGGGATTTTTTCTGTTTTCGACCCCACCGCCCGCCGAAAATGCCGTTCCACAACGCCGGTGGTGGAATCCCGCAACTGCCCGCACTGTGGGCAGAAGTGACCGGGGTGGGGGCGCGCACGACGCCACCCCTTTCTCCTGCTGCTTTTTCGGCGCACCGAAAAGCTCCCCAACACGCTCCAAAATGGGCAAGGTGGTATCCGTACCCTACCTCCGCCCTGCGAGGCCACAAATCGGCCCACAGGCGGCAACGCGGCGGGCAACGGGCGCGAGATGTGGTGCGGCTGGAAATTTCCCTTTTTCTCCTCTGGTTTTGCTCCAAAATTGCAGTTTTTCGGGGTGAAATGGCGGGGTATATCCTCTGTCCAAAGCCGAACAAAAAGGATAATTTTCTCCGTGACGGCTGTGACAGGTGTGACGGGAAATCTGACATACCCCCTATATCACTTTTTCCCGTCACTGCCGTCACTCCCGTCACGCGGGAGGCAGAGGATACTCAGGGAACGCGAGGTTCTTGTCCGTGTGCTGACCACACGGACACCTTCCTGCTCCAGCACTGCGGCATATTTCACCAACCGTTTGGACAGCACACTGGGCGTCAGCTTTTCACCGGTCTGTGCTTCCAGCTGCTCACTCAACTCCGTGGCCGTTCCCTCGAAGCTGCCCAGCGTGTGCAAGAATGCAGAGAGGGAAAGCGCCTCCGGATCGATGTGGATGTGCTCCGCTTCCACTGGCGCTGTCAGCATCCAGACGAAGTTGGCCTTGTCAAATTTCAGTGACAGCTCCATGTGCTCGATGTCGCGTCCCATGCAGGCCAGGGTCGCTTCACTGCATCCGCGCTTGTGCGGCTCCAATACGAAATTGTTGTCGGCAGCGCCGCTGATACCCGTCGTGCCAGAGATCTTGTCCATAGGATCGTCGGCCTGCTGCTTCCGTGTATGATGCACCAGCAGCAGAGAAATATTGTGCTTGTCGGCAATCACTTTCAGAGCGATAACGTCGCGGTAGTCACTGGCGTAGGGAGCGCCGGTGTCGTTGCCATCTCGGATGCGCTGGAAGGTATCGATGACCACCAGCGATGTGTCGGGGTGCTGCGCGAGGAAGTTGGTGAGCTGTTCCTGCAAGCCTGAGTAGAGCCCCGCGGCGATGGTGGCGAAGTGCAGCGTCTCCGGTGCGTCATCCGTGATCTGAAACAGGCGATTCTGGATGCGGGTGAAGTTGTCCTCCAGACAGAGATAGAGCACCGTGCCGCCGTGTGTGGCAAGGCCCCAGACGCTTTCCCCCTTTGCCACTTGCAGGCACAGCCACAGAGCCAGCCACGATTTGCCGATCTTGGACGAACCGGCGAGGACGTTTACCCCTTGCGGCAGCAGCCGGTCTATGACGAACCGGAGGGGCGGCAGCGACGTGGACATAAGCGTGTCCGCGTCAATGGTGTAGAGATGTTGGTGATCCATGTTGTATATCAACTCCTCTTCTAAAATGTATTTTTCTGTACGGCACAGCAAGTTCATGGTATAATACATTTAAGAAGCGGTACATGAAAAAGTGATCTTCCTCAGTTGCAGAGAAAGATCACTTGTGGACAAAATGAAAGGTACGCCTATGGAAAGAAAACTCGGCCTGTATGTCACTGTGGGTGATGACGGAAGTCTGAAACGCACACTGGTCTCTGTATCCGGTGAGACAGAATTGGAAGCAACAACACTAAATGACGAGGTTATTTTGTTTTCTGAACTCATCTTCGACTTTTACGCGTTTATTGTAGACCGTATCCGCCTGTCCTTCCTGTACTTGACCACGCAGGACAGCGAGGGGAAAGCGGTCATTGACATACGCGTATTTGAGTTTATACAGGATACAGTACAGGACTTGATTGAAGAATTTGAAATAGATAATGCGCTGTACGGAACGCTCACGAGAACCGTTATAGAAGACCAAATACCGGCAGACGACGGAAACGAATCATACCCGGTAGAAGCCACCGAGAAAATCATTTTGGTACTGTCTAAGGTAATGAATATGCAGTTCTCCATAAACAACATTCTGCGGGACATGCGATTCAAGGTTCCCGTCGATTTGGAGAAGAAATATCGGTTTTTACAAGATACGGAATTTGTACAGGTCTCCAAATTCCCTAATCTGCATACGCCGGAATATCTGTTTCGGTCTTTGACCGACTACTACACATTCCTGATACTCCACTTCATTGCCACGTCTCCGCATGTAGCGCTGTGTGAATGCTGCGGCAGATACTTTGTTCCGAAGACAGCAAAGAAAACATTGTACTGTGACAGACCACTGAAGGATGATAAGACCTGTAAGGACTTAGGCCCCGGCTTGAAGCATAAGCTGCAGGCGCAGAACAAAAAGGTCGTGGAGGAGTTCGACCGCGCAAAGCAGAGAATGTACAAGCGCTATGAGCGTGCGCTGGATCCAAATAAAAAAGCGTCCAAAAGGGATCTGAGCTATGCGGAGTATTATGAGTGGTTGGAAAATGCAACGGAAGCACGGGATGCGTACCTTGCAGGAAAGCTCTCCGAGAAAGACGCTCTGAAGGTTATTAGGGAAGATTTTGTAAACAGAGACAAAATGTAAGAACAAACGCAAATCAGAAAATGCAAAACAGTGAACGGCACGAAGGGTATTCCTTCGTGCCGTTCGTTCTTATCGTCAACTCGGCTCCGGACGCATGGCGTTAAATGTGCACAAATTAGAGTGGCTTTTATGTATCATTCGCCGAAATTTCTCATTATTCGCCATCCTATGCTCCGCGCATATTGTCAGCAGAATACAATCGTAGTATAATCAATGTGCGTAATTTCGACCACCTGGGGGTGTTGCTATGGCTGTGCCAAAACTTATCATTCAGCAAAAAAAATATACAGAAGAATCCGCCGTGATCTCCATGCGTCTGCCCAAGGATATGATTCGCGACATTGACGCTATCGCCAAGTATGTGGGCTGTACCCGCAACGAGATTATGGTCAAGTGCTTTGAGTTCGCATTGGAACACATGGAAGTATCGGAACGACAGGACGGAACTGACCGTCCACAGAAATAAACGAGGGGAGAAAGAGAAATGTCTGTTATCAAGTGCAAAATGTGCGGTGGAGATCTGGAGCTGATCGAGGGCAGCAGCGTCGCCGTGTGCGAATACTGCGGCTCTCAGCAGACGGTACCCGCCGCTGACAATGAGAAAAAGCTGACACTGTTCGCCCGCGCCAATCGGCTGCGCCTTGCCTGCGAGTTCGACAAGGCCGCCGGTGTGTATGAGAGCATCGTGGCGGACTTCCCCACAGAGGCCGAGGCCTACTGGGGTCTTGTGCTGTGCCGCTACGGCATCGAGTACGTGGACGACCCCGCCACGGGGAAGAAGATCCCCACCTGCCACCGCTCCAGCTTTGACAGCGTGATGGAAGACAGCGACTTTGAGCAGGCGCTGGAGAACGCCGACGCCGTGGCGCGGCGTGTCTACCGGGACGAGGCCAAGGCCATCGAGGAGCTGCGCCGGGGCATCGTGGAGGTGTCCGGCAAGGAGCCACCCTACGATATTTTCATCTGCTACAAGGAGACTGCCGAGGACGGCCAGCGCACCGTGGACAGCGTGATCGCGCAGGATGTGTACGACGCGCTGACAGAGAAGGGTTACCGGGTGTTTTTCAGCCGCATTTCGCTGGAGGATAAGCTGGGCACGGAGTATGAGCCGTATATTTTTGCCGCGCTGCACTCCGCCAAGATCATGCTGGCTTTCGGTACGGACTACGAGTATTACAACGCCGTGTGGGTGAAAAACGAGTGGAGCCGCTATTTGCAGCTGATGACCAAGGACAAAAGCAAGCACCTGATCCCATGCTACAAGGGCATCGACGCCTACGATATGCCCAAGGAGTTCGCCAAGTTGCAGGCACAGGACATGGGCAAGGTGGGGGCGATGCAGGATCTTCTGCGCGGCGTGGATAAGATCATGGGGAAAGGTGCGGGTGCTGCGCCTGCGGCGGACACAACGGCAGCTCCTGCTCCCACGGTAAATCCAACGGTCACTTCGCTGCTGGAACGCGCTGAAATGTTCCTTGCGGATGGTGATTGGGATAACGCCGATACATACTGCGAAAGGACTCTGGACATTGAACCGAAAAACGGCACGGCGTATTTTTATAAGCTGATGGCGAAGCTGAAAGTGAAGAAGCAAGCGGATTTGGAAAACTGCACAAATCCGTTTGACACCTCCGCGCTTTGCGAGAAAGTGTTCCAGTATGGCGCAGAGGAAGATGTTGCGTTCCTGCGGGAATGCAACAATGCCATTCGCTATCGGAACGCAACGCAGATGTTGGAGCGGGCCGAGACCGCAGAGGAGTGCCAAAAAGCGGCAGAGTTGTTTGCCAAACTTTCGGGTTATAAAGATTCAGATAATTGGGCACAAAAGGCAGAAGCGCAGCGGGAGAAAGCAGAGGCTGAATACCAAGCGCTCTGCCATCCGCTGGAACTAAAACGATCTGCCATTGCAACCTATCATAAGATGCTTGCGGCAGGCATGAATCATACGGTAGGCCTAAAGGCAGATGGTACAGTGGTGGCAGTGGGTGATAATAGAGAAGGTCAGTGTAACGTAGATGCTTGGCATGACATCGCAGCAATCGCCACAGGATCGGATCATACGGTAGGTTTGAAGAAAAATGGTACAGTGGTAGCTGTCGGCGATAATAGTCAGTGCAATGTTTCCGATTGGTGGGGTATTCTGGCTATTGCAATAGGATCGTGGCATACGGTAGGTTTGAAATCAAACGGCACTGTGATGGCTGTTGGCAGTAACAGATATGGCCAGTGCAACGTCTCCGATTGGAAAGATATTGCGGCTATTACAGCAGGGGATTGTCATACGGTAGGCTTAAAATCGAATGGTACGGTGGTAGCTGTCGGTGAAAACGAGGCTGGACAGTGCAATATCACAGACTGGCAGGACATTGTAGCTGTCACTGCATATTCACATACAGTCGGCCTGAAAGCAAACGGCACAGTGGTTGCTGCTGGGTATAACAAAGCAGGCCAGTGCAATGTAGATGGTTGGTGTAATATTGTGGCAATCGCTGTAGAGTCTGATCGCACGATAGGTCTAAGGGCAGATGGTACGGTGGTGGCCGCGGGTGATAACAGCTTTGGCAAATGCAATGTGAAAGACTGGCGTGACATTGTGATGATTGCCACAGGATCGAATCATACGGTGGGATTGAAGAAGAACGGCATGGTGGTTGCTATTGGAGATAATGATTATGGTCAATGTGATGTGACGGGCTGGCGCGACATTGTGGCAATCGCCGCAAAATCCGATTGTACGATAGGTCTAAAGGCAAACGGTAAAGTAATTGCAACAGGTGACAATAGACAGGGACAATGCAATGTGATCAACTGGAAATTGTTTTACACAGAGGAAGAACTGACCGCAATCAGAAAAGAAAAAGAAGCAGCTGAAGCACTGCGAAAGGCAAAAGTGTACGTGCAGGCGCTGCAATTAGCAAAATACGATACATCGCAAGCGCAAATTGATGCAGCAAAAAAGTTTTCCGAGATTCCCGGCTGGCGGGACGCCGATGAAAAAGCAGAGCTATGCCGTCAAGCCGCAGAAAGGCTTGCACGGCAGGAAGAGGAGCGCGCTGAGCAGGAGCGTAGACAGCAGCAATGGCGTACCGCTGGTCGCTGCCAGCATTGCGGCGGCGAATTTAAAGGACTCTTTACGAAGAAATGTGTTCAGTGCCATCGGGAAAAGGACTATTAAACAGCAAAATATATGGAAAGCGGTATAAATGTAATGGAAGAAAGGCAAATCAAAATCCCACAGGTACTTCTGCTTGGGAATGGGTTAAACAAAGCATATCAAGGTGCAAGCTGGAATGAGCTAATTGAGAGCATTTGGGTAAACAAAAAGATAACTTCAAACGCCATTTGTGACGCGCCGTTTCCTTTACAAGCTGTTATTGCTACAGATGATTCTATTGATGAGAAATTGAAAGAAAAACCGGATTCATTCTATGGAGTTAAATCTATAGATGAGATTAGAACTCCGATTGAGCAGCTGTTAGGAATAGGGCTTGACCATATCCTTACAACAAACTACAGTTATGAAATTGAGCGAGTAGCCTGTCCTTTAGTGGATCGGGATGGTAGGTACTGTAAAAAGTTAACGGCACACACGGGTGCCTGCAAAAATGCTGAGACGAGATATCTGCTTCACACATATAATCAACTGCCTTACGGGGATTTTATCAATAAAGTGTGGCATATCCACGGAGAAATGCGTAAGCCTCAGAGTGTGGTATTGGGGCATTACTACTACGGTAAGCTATTAGGAAAATACATGGCAGAACTTGATAAGCGTGGAAATCAACAAAAAATACGGCAAGAGAAGTATTTGCCGCCAATTATGGACTCATGGATTGATGCATTCATCATGGGGGACGTATATGTACTCGGCTTTGGGTACGATTTCTCTGAAATGGATATGTGGTGGCTGTTGAATCGGAAAAAGCGTGAAAACGCACGCCATGGAAAAGTTGTATTCTACGAGCCATCTTTCGGAAAGGAACTCAAACTGTCAATGCTTGATACATACGGTGTCCAAACAGAAGATTTGGGATTTCGGGCACAAGGTCCTAATTACAAAGCGTTTTACGAAGCTGCAATCGACGATATTCGAAAATGTGTAAAACAAGCACAGGAGGAGATCTATCATGGCTAAATTTGTAATAGAATGTCCCAACTGCGGCAAGTTTGCCGAGGGTAAGACCGGGTTCTTTGCCCGGAAAAAGATCGACTGCGCCTGCGGATATACCATCAACGTCCGCACGGATAAGATGGCGTCGCGGCAGTGCCCCCACTGCGGCAACACGGTGATCTTTGACCAGACTGCCGGTGACAAGGCTCGGTGTCCCGTCTGCCACGAGCCCATCAACACCATGGACGAGCAGAACCAGATGGCGGAGTTCTCCTGCGGCCAGTGCGGCGTGCGGCTGCGTACATCCAAGGCGGCGGCACACTTCGTCTGCCCCGTGTGCGACTACGACAACGATGTTCCCGCGCAGATCATGCAGGAGAGCATCCGCAAGGATGGCCTTGCCAGCATCATCAAGTATGAGGGCGACAACGAAACACTGGTGTGGAAGCACCCCATTGAGGACTTCAACTTCGGCTCGCAGCTCATCGTCCACGAAAGTCAGGAGGCCATCTTCTTCCGGGACGGACAGGCGCTGGATCTGTTCGGGCCGGGACGCTACACGCTGGAGACCCAGCAGCTGCCCCTGCTGGAAAAGCTCTATAAGCTGCCCACCGATACCGAGGGTACGTTCCACAGTGAGGTCTACTTCATCAACAAGACGGTGCAGATGGCCATTAAGTGGGGCACGCCGGACAAGGTGCGGTTCATCGACCCGCTGACCAGCGTGCCGCTGGAGATCGGAGCCTCCGGCGAGCTGAATCTGCAGGTGTCCGACGCCCGCAAGCTGCTGCTGAAGCTGGTGGGCACCATGAGCGGCATTGCGTGGGGCGACCAGGCGGGCTTTACCAAGTCCGTGCAGAGTGCCTTCCGCCCGCTGATCGTCAACGCGGTACGCAGCAACCTGCCCGCCATCATCAAGAACCAGCAGATCGACCTGCTGGAGATCGACGAGCGGGTGGACGACATCTCCGCCGACCTGCGGCAGAAGATCCTGCCGGGATTTGAGGAGTACGGCCTGACCATCCCGCAGTTCTATGTGACCCACATCGTGCTGCCGGAGGATGACCCCAATTTCAAGCGCATCCGGGAGCTGCACACCGTGATGCTTCAGACCCGCACCTACCAGGCGGAGGCCGCGGTCAAGACCGTGCAGGCGCAGAGCGAGGCGGCCTACCGCACCGCGCAGGAGGAGAGCAAGGCCGCCATTACCGCCGCCCAGCGCAAGGTGGAGCTGGAGCGTCAGACAACCGAGACAGAGGTAGCGCGCCGGGAGGCGGAGCGGACGGTCATCAAGGCGCAGGCGGAGGCACAGTCACAGCGTATGGCGGGCCTCACCGAGGCGGAGATCATGCGTGCCAAGGGCTACACCCAGAAGGACGTGCTGCAATCCGAGGTGCAGAAGGCCTACGCCGCAGGCTTGGGCGAGATGGGCTCCAACGGCGGCGGCAGCGGTCTGGGCGACATTGCCGGATTGGGTGTGGCGCTGGGCGCTATGGGCGGCGTGGTCAACATGACCAAGGACGCTCTGAACCCCGTTTTCAGCGGGATCACCACGCCTGCTTCTGATGCAGCCGCCCCCGCGGGTGGTTGGAGCTGCGCCTGTGGACGGACGAACATCACCTCCAACTTCTGCCCCGACTGCGGCGCGAAAAAGCCTGTTCCGCAGAACGGATGGACTTGTCCCAGCTGCGGTGCGTCCAACATCACCAGCAATTTCTGCCCGGATTGCGGCGCGAAAAAGCCCGCGCCGGACGCGGGCTGGGACTGTGATTGCGGTCAGACGAACATCAAGAGCAACTTCTGCCCCAACTGCGGCAAGAAGCGAGGCGAATGACCCAGTGGGCTTACATAAAGGAGGAGCATGGATATGAAAAACAAGAATAGCGTGCGTGGGCTGGTCATTCTCGGCATCGTACTGGCGGCATGGCTTGTCATCGTGCTGGCCGTACCCTTTGTGAAAAACGGGGCCTACTGGCTGAGCTTTGTGTTTACCCTCATCGCATTTCTCGCACAGCTCTACATTTTCAAAATTTCCTTCCGCAACGGCGAAAGTGTCCGCAGCAAGTTCTACGGCTTCCCCATCGCCCGCCTCGGCGTGGTGTATCTGGCGGTGCAGCTGGTGCTGGGCTTGCTGGTCATGGCGCTGGCTAAATGGGTGCCCACATGGGTGGGCGTGATTCTCTTTGCCGTCACGCTGGCGGCCGCGGCGGTGGGCTGCATTGCCGCCGACATAATGCGTGATGAGGTGGAGCGGCAGGACGCGAAGCTGAAAAAGGATGTGTCCCACATGCGGGCCATGCAGTCCAAGGCTATCGCGCTGGTGAATCAGTGTGACGCCCCGGTGCTGAAAAACGAGTTGGAAAAGCTAGCGGAGGACTTCCGCTTCAGTGATCCTGTCAGCAGCGAGGCGCTGGCGGACATCGAGGCGTCCCTGTCTGCCTGCTTGGATGAATTGCAGCGAAGCCTTACCGATGGCGATATGGACAGTGCCGCCGTCCTCTGCCGTCGTGCCGCCGCCACCCTGGCGGAACGAAACCGACTGTGCAAACTGAATAAGTAAGGAAAGTAGGAGACAGGATATGTCCATCTTCAAATGTAAAATGTGCGGCGGAGAGCTGCACATCAATCCCGGTGAATCCGTAGCCGTGTGTGAATACTGTGGCACGACACAGACGCTGCCTAAGCTGGACGACGACCGGCGCGCCAACCTCTACGACCGCGCCAACCACTTCCGGCGCAACAACGACTTCGACAAGGCGGCAGGCATCTATGAGCAGATTCTCAACGAGGACAAGACCGACGCTGAGGCGTACTGGTCACTGGTGCTGTGCCGCTATGGTATTGAGTACGTGGAGGATCCTGCCACGCACAAGCGCGTGCCTACGGTGAACCGCGCCCAGTACACGTCCGTTTTCGATGACGAGGACTACAAGGCCGCCATCCAGTACGCCGACGCCGCCCAGCGGGTGGTCTACGAGGCCGAGGCTAAAGCAATCAACGAAATTCAGAAGGGCATTCTGGAGATTTCCCAGAAGGAAGAACCTTTTGATGTATTCATCTGCTACAAGGAGACAGATGCCAATGGCCGTCGGACACCGGACAGCGTGCTGGCTACCGATCTCTACCACCAGCTGACACAGGAGAGCTTCAAGGTGTTCTTCTCCCGCATCACGTTGGAGGACAAGTTGGGTACCGCCTACGAGCCGTACATATTCGCCGCACTGAACAGCGCCAAGGTCATGGTGGTGCTGGGCACGAAGCCGGAGTACTTCAACGCCGTGTGGGTGAAAAACGAATGGAGCCGCTATCTGGCGTTGATCCGAGGTGGTGCGAAGAAGGTGCTGATCCCCGCCTACCGCGATATGGATCCCTACGACCTTCCGGAGGAGTTTTCCCATTTGCAGGCGCAGGATATGTCCAAGCTGGGCTTCATGCAGGACTTGATCCGCGGCATCAAGAAGCTGACGGAAGCTGACAAGCCCGCCGTCCGCGAAACGGTGGTAGTGCAGGAGACTACCGCCAATACCGCGCCCCTGCTGAAACGAGCTTTCATCTTCTTGGAGGACGGCGATTGGAGCAGTGCCGACGAGTACTGTGAAAAGGTGCTGGACATTGACCCGGAAAACGCCCAGGCCTATCTGGGCAAGCTGATGGCGGAGCAGCATGTTCATAAGAAAGGAGACCTTCAAAACTGCGAACTCTCTTTTGAAGATAACGACAATTTTCGGAAAACCATACGCTTTGGAGATGAGTCTCTACGAAGTGAACTATATAAAGATATAGAACGCATAAATGGCCGTATTGAGGAGCGACGTAAAGATAATATTTACGCAGCGGCACGGTCTAAAATGGGCGGTGGAAAGTCTGAAGATTATGAGGAGGCCATTGAATTACTCCAAAGCATTCCCGGTTGGAAAGACGCAGAAAAACAAGTATACGTGTGTCAAAGAACAATTGAAGAAATTAGAGAAAAAGAGGAAATAGCTAGATTAGATACCGAACGCAAATTAGCCATTGCAGCCCAAAAAGCTGCGGTAATGAAAAAGCGTATCTTAACTGCCACAGTTGTTACGTTGTTCTTGGGAGTAGCATTGGTGCTCGTACTAACAAAAATTGTAAAGCCATATGTCCAGCGCAAGAACGCTATAGAGAAGTACGGAGCAGAATTTGTTGAAAAAGTCGAGGCTGTCCAAAAAGGAGAAACTTTACTTATTGGAAGTTATGAACAAGATAATAATGTTGACAACGGCAAAGAGCCAGTCGAGTGGATTGTCCTCGAAAAGGACGGGCTAACATTGCTGCTGATTAGTAAAAACGCACTTGAATGTAAGAATTTCAATACATCAAATACCGATGTTACATGGGAAACTTCTACAATCAGGAAGTGGTTAAATGTCACTCTCTTGAGTGCTATTTTTTCTGCAGATGACCAGACGATGATTTTGAGAACCACTGTGTCAGCAAGTAAGAATCCAGAATATAATACTAGCCCCGGCAATACAACTGTTGATAAGATTTTCTTGTTAAGTATTGATGAAGCCCAAAAATATCTTCCATCTGACGAAGAGAGAAAATGTACTCCGACAAATTACGCATCTTCACAAGGTGGTGCTACAACTATCAGAAGCACGTCGAATGGCAATTCTACGTGTTGGTGGTGGCTGCGTTCTCCTGGCATTGAGCAGAACAATGTTGCCGGTATTTATTATGATGGAAAAATCCATTATGGTGGTTATGCGTCAAATAATGGGCATGGGTATATTCGGCCAGCTTTGCGAATCAGTCTTGCTGATTGACACTTGGTTAGAGTTCAGAGCTATCCAAAGTGAGTTCGTAGACCATCAGTCGCTTTAACATACGAAATGAGGAAATTGAAAACATGTCAACATTCAAGTGCAAAATGTGCGGCGGGGAGCTGCACATCAATCCCGGTGACTCCGTAGCCGTGTGTGAATACTGCGGCACCACGCAGACGCTGCCTAAGCTGGACGACGACCGGCGCGCCAACCTCTACGACCGCGCCAACCACTTCCGGCGCAACAACGACTTCGACAAGGCGGCAGGCATCTATGAGCAGATTCTCAACGAGGACAAGACCGACGCTGAGGCGTACTGGTCACTGGTGCTGTGCCGCTATGGTATTGAGTACGTGGAGGATCCTGCCACGCACAAGCGCGTGCCTACGGTGAACCGCGCCCAGTACACGTCCGTTTTCGATGACGAGGACTACAAGGCCGCCATCCAGTACGCCGACGCCGCCCAGCGGGTGGTCTACGAGGCCGAGGCTAAAGCAATCAACGAAATTCAGAAGGGCATTCTGGAGATTTCCCAGAAGGAAGAACCTTTTGATGTATTCATCTGCTACAAGGAGACAGATGCCAATGGCCGTCGGACACCGGACAGCGTGCTGGCTACCGATCTCTACCACCAGCTGACACAGGAGAGCTTCAAGGTGTTCTTCTCCCGCATCACGTTGGAGGACAAGTTGGGTACCGCCTACGAGCCGTACATATTCGCCGCACTGAACAGCGCCAAGGTCATGGTGGTGCTGGGCACGAAGCCGGAGTACTTCAACGCCGTGTGGGTGAAAAACGAATGGAGCCGCTATCTGGCGTTGATCCGAGGTGGTGCGAAGAAGGTGCTGATCCCCGCCTACCGCGATATGGATCCCTACGACCTTCCGGAGGAGTTTTCCCATTTGCAGGCGCAGGATATGTCCAAGCTGGGCTTCATGCAGGACTTGATCCGCGGCATCAAGAAGCTGACGGAAGCTGACAAGCCCGCCGTCCGCGAAACGGTGGTAGTGCAGGAGACTACCGCCAATACCGCGCCCCTGCTGAAACGAGCTTTCATCTTCTTGGAGGACGGCGATTGGAACAGTGCCGACGAGTACTGTGAAAAGGTGCTGGACCTCGACCCGGAGTGCGCGCAAGCGTATTTGGGCAAGCTGATGGCGGAGCTGCGAGTCAGAAAACAAGCGCAACTTGCCGATTGTGATGAACCTTTTGATGACCGCGATAATTTCAGAAAAGTCATCCGTTTCGGCGACAAAGCGCTTTGCGCTACGCTGGAGGGCTATATCGCCCACATCAGACAACGGAACGAGGAAACGCGGCTCAGCAGCCTTTACACCGCTGCCCGCCAGTACATGAATGCGGCACAGAGCGAGACGGACTACAGGCAGGCGGCAAAGAAATTTGCTGAGATACCAAACTATCGCGACGCCGGCGAGCTGCGTCGGCAGTGTCTGGAGCAGGCGGAGATATACCGCAAGGACGCCATCTATAACGGGGCGGCCGCCATTGCTGCGCAGGAAAACCCTGACACACTGCAGGAAGCCGCAAAGTGTCTTACTGAGATTCCCGGCTGGCGTGATGCCGATCAGCTCCGCGCCAATTATCTGAAACGGGCTGACGAGCTGGAAGCTGAAGCGCGAATCGCCGCAAAGAAACGCGCCGAGGAGGAACGTCTTGCCGCAGAAAAACGCGCTGAAGAGGAACATCTTGCCGCCGAGCGCAAGGCAGAAGATGAGCGGAAAGCTGCTGAGATTCAAAAGAAGCGCAAGAAAATAATTGCCATCACTGGCGCTGCCGCTGCCGTAATACTGATTGCGGTGTTTCTGCTAGTCACGAAAGTGATCCAACCAGCCAATGCTTACAAGCAGGCCGAAGCGTACCTTGCCGACGGTAAAGTAGCTCGTGCTGCCATATGCTTTGCGCAATTGGGAAACTACAAGGACGCCGAAACACGCAGCATCGAGTTATGGAACGAGAATCGCTCGATTGATGATATTATTAGTATCAGCTCAGTCCATGCAGTCGGATTGCGGGCAGACGGTACTGTTGCCGCCGCAGGCAATAATGAGTATGGGCAATGCGATGTTGATAAATGGAATGATATCGTGGCCGTATCGACGGGAGAGTTGCACACCGTAGGTCTTAAAAGCGACGGCACCGTAGTGGCGGCAGGTGATAACAGCAAAGGCCAGTGCGATGTCAGCGAGTGGCATGATATTGTGAGCATTTACGCAGGAACCTGGCACACCTTCGGCATTTGCGCCGATGGCACTGTCGTGACCACGGGCGACACGCGGCAATGTGCGGTCGAGGATTGGAAGGATATCATCGCTATCAGCGGAGGCACACTGCACACCGTTGGGCTGCGTGCCGATGGCACAGTGGTCGCTGTCGGCAGTAACGAGTACGGACAACGCGATGTCGACGGCTGGACAGATATTGTCGCTATCGCAACCGGAGATACCAATACCTTTGGCTTGAGATCAGACGGCACTCTCGTAACAGCCGGCGAAAATTACAAGGGACAGACTGACGTTGACCACTGGTCTGATATTGCAGCGATCTCCGCAGGCTTTAGTCACATGGTAGGCACGAAAAAGGACGGGACTTTTGTCACCGCCGGCAGCAACGAGGACGGACAACTCGATATTTCCGGCTGGGATAACATTACGGCGATTGCCGCCGGAGGCTTTTGCTCGTTCGGATTACATCCAGACGGCACCGTGACAGCGATAGGTACCAACGGACACGGCCAGTGCGATGTGTCTGATTGGACGGATATTGCCATGCCGGCACAGGTGCGCTGAACCACGGCTGCCATAACGCCATGCCGATAGCCTGCATATCGCCAATAGCACAAGAGCCGGCGCAGGGAATTCCCTGCGCCGGCTCTTTGCTATACTCACTTGATTGCCTCGCCAAGCACCTGACGCAGCAGCTCTGCCGTGGTCACCTCGCCACGCAGCACACGCTGGCACTGCTCCCGCATCTGGGGCGTCACCTGACAGCCCTCCATGCGGACGG
>ERZ826242.2698-NODE-2698-length-14567-cov-9.221816_pt1 | contig 14567 bp, 14 predicted proteins | sample MGYA00519871_ERZ826242 | MGnify/ENA primary metagenome ERZ826242 (study PRJEB31778, sample SAMEA3449226) | human gut metagenome | biome: human gut; feature: human-associated habitat; material: faeces | place: United Kingdom | collected 2010/2012 ...
GTGATGATGAAAAATTTATTTTAAAAAGAGCATCTTCAAAATTAAACTTATCTCAATCTGAATATATTAGAAATTTAATTGTAGGATATGAGATTAAAATTCCAGTAGTTAAAGAAGAACCTAAACCTAAAAAAGAAGAATATATCATAGAGAATATTGCTAAAGCACTAGAAGAAAATATTGAATGCTTAATTAAAGTAAAAAACAAATTTCATTATCTTGGATATTTTGAAGATGAACGAGCAATTGGAACTAAAATTGAATATTTAAAATTACAAAATACCACACTTAAAAAATATATACCTAATGAAAATGATAAAGACAATGCCAACTAAGCATTGTCTTTACTATTAAAATGGATCTTTTATTTCAAACTCAATCGCATCTTGTTTTAATAATTCCAATTGTTCTTCTGATAAATATTTTTTATTTATAATTGCTTGCAATATAAATTCGTCAAAGTAATTATCATTCATTATATAATACCCATCAACTTTTTCTTCTGTACCATAACTATCTTCTAATTTCCATCTTTGAGGTTTATTATTTTCTAATAGATTTACTCCACAAATTGACATACAATGATGAGGATATATATCGTGAGTATTTAAAGCATCTTCCTTTGTTAGAAAATCAAATCCAAATGTATTTTTATAATTAAATAATCTAGTATCTAATACCCCAGATTTTTTATCTCTAAACTTTCTTAAATTAATCCTTATATAAACTGGCATATTATCTTTAAGTTGTTTAATTACTAATTCCTTTATTTCGTTTATAGGTAAATTTAAAAATTCAACATAACTGCCTTGATAAACATTGCCAAGATATTTTTCCCTGTATAATTTATAGTATTCTTTATTATACATAGGTATATTACCTAAAGAAACAAAGTCATTTAAGTTAATACTTAAAAACTTATCCCTAAATTCTATCGGTGTCATATTTTCATATTTCACATAGTTTGATTCTTTATCTTTATATTCATAATCAAACTTCATTTTAGGTTCTCCTAAAATCTTTGATAAAAAGATATAATTTTCTTCTAAAAATGTTTCTTTCATTTTTCTTAAATCATCAATATTTGTATTTTCTCTTTTTGCATTTAATAATTTAATACAATCTTTTTTTACTTTGTCATTAAATAAACCAGTGATATTTTGCATTCTTAAACTTTCAAATACATCTGGCATATACTCATAAGGCATTAAACCATATTTGTTTACAATAGAAACAAACCATTGCCAATGACCACCCTCATTTACACAATATTGTAATATATCTTCTTTATCTACATATTCCCAGTCAGTATTTTGTATATTTATGATATTTTGATAAACATTATTAGATTTTTCTAATTTATCAAAAAATGCAATATAATTGTTTGATAATGCAAATTTTTTTAAATCGATATTCAAGTTTTTTGCCATATCATATTGAATAGTATTTAAACCACAATATATCCAACATCTATAATTATCTTTTTGGTCGTATCTTTTTCCGTCAGGTAATTCGATATTAAAAACGGGTTGATTTTCTTCGATTATTCTTTTATCGATGCAACTTTTTTCTAGTCCATTTTCAGTTATTGCATTTTCTATAATTCTGTTGAATGAATTGCTATTATATGTATTACTAAAATTGTTTATCATATCAAGTGTTATTTGTTCTTTCATAATTTTTCCTCCTTGTATAATTAAACATTAAGATTAATTTCATTAATATTATACATTAAAATACAATTTTTTTCCATAATCCCTTGAAAATATATAGGAAAATGATATAATTAATTTATCAGAAAGATTTAATCAAATCTTATAGTCTTAATTTCGCATACGTGTATAGTTAAGGCTCCATAAGGAAATACGCTCGAACTATTCGAGCTTTGATAAATAACTAATTCAGAAATGGATTAGTTTTTTTGTGTTTATCGAACTCCACTCGTCATGCTTGGAAGATATAAATACAAAGAATCATCCAAAAGAAAGGATGATAAAATGATTACTATTATTAAACAAGAACTTGATATTGATGAATCTCTAAAGACTAAACTCTCATATATTTGTGAGTTTGCTAATACTACCCCAACATTCATAAAAGGTAATATTAGAAAATTAGATAAAACTAATTTAACTTATATTGAACCACACCGAATAATTATTAAAGGAATCAATTTTTTATTTTTTAATTATTCTAATGAGATTTATATTGAGAATCTATCTACAAAGATAAAAATATCAGAACTACAAAATTACATTAAATATATATAATACCTATTGACTTCTAGTTTAAAACCTATATAATAAATAACCAACAAATGACAAGCAGTATCAGTCGTTTTAGAAAGCGAGGTACATCTATGGTCAAAAACATATTTATTATTAAAAAATTATTTATATATGAAACGGGAGTTAAAGGTATTAGAATTATCTAGTGTCTTTGACTCCTTTTTTTAATGGAAAGGGATGATAATTTATGAATAATAATACTAAAATAAACGCTGGATTATATATGAGAGTATCTACTGAAGATCAAGCTCGTGAAGGATTTAGTTTACCAGAACAAAAAGAAAGATTAGAAGCCTATTGTAAGTTTAATGATTACAATATAGTTGAATACTATAAAGATGCAGGTATAAGTGCTAAAACTGGGAATCATAGACCCGAATATGAAAGAATGTTAGAAGATGGAAAAAATGGCAAAATAAATATGTTTATTGCTCTTAAATTAGATAGAGTTACTCGTAGTGTTAAAGATTGGGAATCTTTAATTGAATTTACTGAAAAATATAATATAGATTTGGCTTTAGTAAACGATAAGATTGATACTACTACTGCTAATGGTAAAATGGTATCTCGTATTATGATGAGTGTATCTCAAAATGAAATTGAAAGAACTAGTGAAAGAACAATTATAGGTTTAGAAGGTGCTATTAAACAAGGACATATTCCTGCAAGAGCACCACTTGGCTATAAACATGTTGATAAAGTTTTAGTTTCTGATCCTTTAACTAAAGATATTGTAATAAGAATATTTAATCTATATTTTGAGGGTTGGACTTATTTTAGAATAGCAAACTTATTTAATGAAGAAAAAGTTTTAGGTAAAACAAATTGGTGTGATTCTGGAATACTAAAGATTATATCTAATGTAATTTATAAAGGAGATTATATACAAGGGAAGACAACTAATAATCCAAGATATTTTAGTAATGTTGTGGAACCACTTGTATCAAAAGAACTATGGGAAAATTGTCAAGTTCAAAAGAAAAAGAATCAAAGAAATTATATGAGAAGTCAAACTTATATCTTCCTACAAAAATTAAAATGTCCAAAATGCGGAAGAATACTTGCTGGTGGTGCATCACATAAAATTAAAGCAGATAAATGGTATTTCTACTATCGTTGTGAGAATTGTAAAAATAATATTAAAGAAACAGATATTGAAGAATCCATTAAACATATTTTAAGTGATATTTTGGAATATGATAATGTTGTTAATGAATTCTTCTTACCTATGCTAAAAAATAAATTAGATAATAATAAACCAGATTACGAAAAAGAGATTAAAAATTTAGAAAAGAAAAAAGATAAAGTTAAAGAAGCATTTTTAAATGATCTATTTACTATTGAAGAAGTTAAAACTAAAACTGAAATAATTGATAAACAAATAAATAATATGAAAAATAAAATATTAGAAAACGAAACTGCAGAACAATTAGATTTTACTGTTGATGATATTTTATTAAAAAGAGATATGGATTTTATAAATAAAGTTAAGTATCCTATTTCATATTATGCCTTTAATGATTGTTGGGATTTATTAGATAGAGAGATTAAAGCAGATATAGTTATGAGATTTATAGATAATATTGAATTAGAATCTAAAGGAAATAGATATTCAGTTAAACAAGTAGATTTTAGAAGTACAATGTATGAAGATTTTAAAAAGTTATATGAACTTGGATATATAGATACAAAAAGAAAAATGACTTGTGAAAAAGATGGTGTTTCTATTGATACATTTGTTAGATATAGTGAGTATCTACCTGCTAAACAAGTAATGCAAAACTTATATAGATTAAATCAATGTTATGAAGTTGATTTATATAAAGGAACATTTTATAAAGATACTTGTAAATTGGATTTCTCACCTTTCTTCAAAAAAGGTGATGTTCCAATAAGAGTATTTCCACTGCAAAAAGATACTGGTAAAGATTTATTAAGTATGGGAATGCTTGTTACAAAAGAAAATACTCTTGATGTAAAAGTTGATAATTTAAGAGATTTATTTGAATGTATTCCACAAGAAGTAACAGAAGATGATTTTTAAAATGTGTGGCACGTTTTGCGATTTTACTCGTGAAAGTGGCGATAACATTTTAAATATAATTAACGTGGCACGTTATGAAAATACGCAAGTATTTTTGTAAGTGGCGATAGTTAATTAAACGGATTCTAAGGTGTTAAACCTTAGCCCACTGGATATTTTGTATGCAATGCGTACGAAATTCCTAGGGGGTTAGAAATTTTGGATGACAAAATATTCTTTCAAATAAGGATGGTGATCATATGACTGAACTTGCTTATTCCCTACATTTAAGTAGTGATAAGAATAGAAAAAATATATCAAAACAAAATAGTAAAAATAATATAAGTGGAACAACTTCTTTGCCAAATAATGCTATACAAAATGCAAGACAATTATCTAAAGTTGATAAACATAATTATAGAAAATATGATAATGAACAAGATTTAATAGAAATTGTTAGAGGCACTTCTTCTCCATTTGAAGATGTAAAAAAATTATATTTAAAAGAGTTTGAAGAAGCAAGAATTGAATATAACAAATTACAATCAAGACCTAGTAGAATGATTAATGATTATTTTGAAAATGTTTCTAATAATGAGAAAAAAGATTTAGCTTGTGAAATTATTATTGAACTGGGAGATAAAGAATATTGGGATACTAAAGATGAAACATTTAAAAAGAAAATGTCAGAAGTTTATAAAAAACAAGTTGATGATTTAGAACTACTAGTTCCTAACTTTAAAGTTGCTAGTGCGATTATTCATTATGATGAAACTAGTCCACATATGCATATTGTAGGTGTTCCTATTAAAGAAAAAAATAAAAATGGTATGTCAAAACAAGTTGGTAAATCAGATGTATTTACTAAAGAGTCTTTAATAAAACTACAAGATAATATGAGAACATTATGTATTGAAGAATTTAACGAAGAATACAATCTAAACACTTCACTAAAGAAAAAACAAAAAGGTAGAAATAGAGATATTCATGTATCTGATATGGACAACTATATTGAAATGAAAAAGCAATTAGAAAAAAATACTGAGTCATTAGAAAGAGCAAATAAAAAATCTTTAGAACTTAAACAAAATTCTAAAGACATAAAAGATAAAAACGATAAAATTAAAACTCTTACTGAAAATAATGAAGCACTTTCTTTAAGAGTTAAAACACTAGAAAAAAATAATAAGGAAAAAGACAACCAAATTATTTCTTTAAAAAATAAGATATTTGATTTATCAAAAACTATTGAATTTTGGAAAAACAAATTTGAAAAACTAATTAATTTTTTACATAGTAAAATTCATAACTGGTTTGACAAAGATGATAAATATATTGATGTAATTAACGAAATGTATCAAGATAATGTTTTAGATGATGAGGAAATTGAAGAATTAGATTTAAACAAAGAAAAAGATGACTATGAAAGATAGTCAACTTTTTTATTAAATTATTTGAGAGTGTAAAATAAAGTGTGTAAGTTGAAAAAGAACTACACACTTTTATTGACAAACCCAATTATTTTATCTTTTTGATACACCTTTAGTATTTTGTTCTAATTGTGAAACTACATCTGATAATAATTTTTGATAGCCTTGATATTTCACTATTTCATCATAAGTTTTTGCTGGAATAACACTTGCTTCTTGCAAAGTTTTTGCCCAGTCTAAATAGTTTATACCATCAATTTTAGCCATCATTGCTAATCTTAATTTATCACATGAACTATAAAAACTATCAAGTGATATGTTAGTTGTTGAAATTAACTTCTTAATTTTAGCATAATCTTCTGCTAAATTAATTTTTTCTGCTTGCAAACCTTTACGAAGTCTATTAGCAATTATATCGCCTAAATCTTTACTAATTTTTTTAAATAATTCTTCAGAATTATAGTCAATAATAATAACTTCGGCATTAGATAATGACATAGCATAAGGTAAATAGTCTTCAGTTCCTAACGAAATATAACCTTTAAGAGCAGTATAATATAATTGAAATTGATTAAATGGTATTTTATTCATTGAAATATCTCTACTCATTGCTTCAAGACTTTTTTTAGCATCTTTTATCAAATCATTTTTTTCAATCTTTTTTTCTTGTTCCATACATAATCCTCCTACGTAATATAATTATACCATTTTTTTGAAAATTTAGCAAAAATAACTGAAAAATTCATTGAAATATGCTATAATATTTAATAAGAAAAGCAAATAATTAGATAAGGGCTAGTACAGACTTATTAAAAATATTGATAAGGAATACTATGCTCTTTTTTTGATGTAGGAGGTATAATATGTTTCTAAAGAAAATTGAAATTGATAATTATAGATTATTTGATAAAAAATTTGAAATTGATAACTTTAATATTCCAAATCAAAAAGATACTGGTTCAGGTTTAACATTAGTAGTTGGTGAAAATGGGTGTGGAAAAACTACATTATTAGATGCAATAGCATTATGTATGTTAGATTACAAAGCATCATCATTTAATATATATGATATGAACAATCCTAAACAAGACACTAACATTGTTTTTACTTCCAACGAAGATTTTAATGTATCTGGTTCTATGCCAAAATCTGATTTTAAGGCAACGGGATTTAAATTTAAAGCTAATTTAAGAGCGACCAAATCCAAGACTTATTTACAAAATCCAGTTGTTTTTGATCAATATTATATTAGTAAAGATCCAGAAAAACCTAAACCTGGAAGTCCGGATTTAAGATTAAGTGTTAATAATCCATTTTCAGGTAAAAGATTTAATGATACAGATATTTTGTTTTTAGACAAAAATAGGATTTTTCAAATTAAATCCGGAAATTTTAATAGTACTAGATTTGATAGATTAATGAATGATTTTAATACTCAATATATTAAAGCAATGAAAAATGATGAAATAATAGATTTAAATGAAGACTTAAATACTAAAATCAAATATGGTAAAATAGAAAATTCATTTCTTGAAAGTGCCATAAATGATTTTGAAAAAATGAGTGGAAAAAGAATAAAACTTGACTTTATCAATAATTATGAGCCATTTTCTAAAGCTTCATTTATAATGAAAGAAAATAATAATATTCAAGTTCCATTAAGTAGTATTGGTTCAGGTTATGAAATGATTTTTTCATTACTTTACTCATATTATTTAGCAAAACAAAATGACAAAAATATAATTATTATTATTGATGAACCAGAATTACATTTGCATCCTGATGTTCAAAAAAAGTTTGTTGAATTTTTATTAAAAATATCAACGGACTCACAAATAATTCTATCAAGTCATTCACCAATTTTAGTAAAACAATTACTTTATAACGATAAAATAAAGACCATAGTTATAAATAATAATAAAACCACTTCAGAAATAAGCGATTTTAAATTATCATATCTATCTGCCAACGAAATAAACTATTTAGCATTTGGATTAGCGACTGAAGAATATCATAATGAGTTATATGAAGAACTAAACTTTAAATATTATCCAAATGAAACATTAATAAAACAATTTGATTCTAAATTCTTTATAAATGATAAAAATGAGCCAAAAATTTATCCTTGGAAAGGAAATCAAAATGAAGTTAGTGTTCATACATATATAAGAAATCAAATACATCATAGAAAAGAAAATGGCATTCCTGATTATAGTGAATTAAAAAAATCAATAGAATTTATGAGAACTTGTTTTTAAAAATCAAAAAACATGTTATAATGTTATTAGTGATTAGTTGTTTATCAACTTTAACTATTTGGAGTTTCGAATAACCTTTGTTATCGCTCCATTGAAATAAATCGAACTAATAAATAGTTCGTTTTTTTGTTTAAAGACCACGCAGTCAGCTTGATGAAATCATGGATAAAGAAATTATTCTGAAAAAATGATGATTTTAGTGCTTAGTATCATTGAATAATAATTTGGAATAAAAAATCAAAATGAGAGCTAAAATTATATATAGGTTTTTTCTGAGATAATAGATATTTGATTAGAATTTTTAACAAAATTATTCAGTTAATATCAAGTTTTATAAAGTTATTATTAAAATTATAACTTTTTTGATTACTTTAAGAATTATATAAAAAAGGAATTTTTTATTCATAGAAACAAATATAATTTATAAAAATCTATTTAGTTTGCAAGAAATAGATTTTTAATATATTTATACGAGGGTAGTGTTATTTTATGGTGACAATATTATAATTAAAAAATTAGTAAAATGAATAATTTTGATAAAGCAGAAATAAAAATTTAGTTATTATTTTTATATTCATTTTTTTGAAAAAAATTGCCTATTGGTTGATTTAAAACAACTGATATTTTGTATAATGTATCAAGTGAGCAGCCAATATCACCTTTTTTAAACTCTAATCTTCTTATGAAATCATATGATCTTCCTACATCAACTGCAAGTTGTTCTTGTGTTATACCGGCAATTTTTCTGTATTTTTTGATGTTTAAAGAGACATCTTTCATATAATTGTATTCAAAATCAAAATTTCTTTTAAACGTTGTCATTAATAGTTCACCTCTATTAATAGTATGCTCTAAAAAAATTTTAAAATCCGGTACCACAAATGTCCTGTTTTGTGATATAATAATTAATAGAAGGAGGTATTTATGAAATATTGTGACAAATGTGGCAGTGAATTAATGAATGATTCAAAATTCTGTTCAAGTTGTGGCAAAAGTCTTAATTCAAATATTCAAGAAAATAGTACATCAGTGGTTATATGTGCAATGGTGGGACTATTATTTCCAATAATAGGTGCAATTTTATATTATATTTTGAAAAAAACCGATATTAAAGCAGCAAAAACGGCTAATACATGTGCTTGGATTAGTTTTCTTGCCCGATTAATATTTTTACTTTTAGGTGGTTTTTCAATTTTTTCATTATTTTGAGAGGAGATTATTTAGTAAATGAAAAAAATATTTTTATTATTTGCAATAGTGACATTATTTTTAACTGGATGTAGTATGAATGATATATATCAACCTTTAAGGGAAAATATTCAGGAGCGTGAAAATAATAAGTTTACATTATCTAATGATAAAGGATATTCTGATGAATATGGATTTGCTTATTATATAGAAGGAACTGTTAAAAACAATACAAACAACAATTATTCTTATGTTCAAGTTATGTTTAATGTATATGATGGAAATGGAAGTGTTATCGGAAGTTGTTTGGATAATATCAATAACTTAGAAGGTAATGGAACTTGGAAAATAAAAGCAATATGTTCAGGTGAGGCAAAAAATATAAAAAGTTATAAATTAACAGGTTTTACTAGTTGGTAGTTTAAAAAAATATTTGCAAGTAAAAAGCAAATATTTTTTATTGTAAATGTTCTTCAATATAGGAATCTAAATTATTTATATGTTTACTTAATTTAATATTATCAACATACCTATATAAAGATACTTCATTAAAGATTAACATTCTGAAAGTTAAAACAAATTTGTATAAATACACTGTGTTTTCTAATTCTTTTAAATAAATATCTTTATCATCAGCATGAGATATTTTATTTCTAGAATTCTTGCATTTTTCAATTAAATCGTTAAAACTTAAGTGATTTTTATTTTTATTTATTTCTTTATCAAAAATTAAATTATTATTGATTTTAAAAATTGTTCTTAATTTTTTATCATAACTAGAATAATACATACTTTCTATTCTATCTATAATACGTTTATTAATATCAATATCAACTTTATATTTTTGACATAAATCTGAAAAATCAATTTTATTTATATTATCAACAATTTGTTCATTAAGTTCTTCAGGGTAGCATATCAATTTATCTTCAAATTGTGATAACTTATCAAAAATGCCATCAAAAATTTGTAATATTGATACTACATTAAGTTCAGTATATTGATTACTTTCCATAGTGGAAATAAAGTATAAATCAAATTGCAATTGGGCTTTTTTTCTTAAATCAATATATTTAGAATATATATTTTTGAATTCATTAATAGCAATAGAATCTAAAAAATATAAATCTTTCTTAATATATTTTTTTGAACTTATATACTTATTAGCAATATTATTTTCTACAATTATTTTTTCAGTATCATTATAATAAACAACAATATCTCTTTTTAAAAAGTATCCATAAATAATATTAAGCAATTCAAAAATATATGTGAAATGGTTATATAATACACTGGATTTAGCATAATCTTGAGATTTGATTTCTACTTTTACATAGTTTTTAAATTTAATTATTGAAATTTTGTAATTTTCATAATTAAAAGATAGTCTATCACGGACACGGAAAAAATCAAATTCCGTAGTTTTATACCATTTTAGTTTTACTATTAGTCTATTACAATCAAAATCTCTATTATTAACATTGTTTTTAATAATTTCATTATATATCAAATGTATATAATAATAATCTGAAGCAATTCTGTAGTAGTTAAAATGGCAATTAAATAATATCCATACTTCATTATCTAATGTTCTAATTTTTAAATTTTCTAGTGAATAAGTATTATTTGAATATATACTTCCAGGAAAATAGTCTTTAAATTCTTTTTGTAGATGAAACTTAATGCCATTTTCATTATCACTAATTTGTTTTATTTCAAATTCCTTATTTTTAAATATAATGCTTTTAATATTAATTTTTCTTTGCATTAAAACTCCTCCTAAAATAATTATAATTATTTTATCATTTTTTGTTAAAATATAAAAATACATATACTAAATTTTAAACTTTGTGTTAAAATATTATTAGTGATTGATATTTATGTATCAACTCGTATATTGGAAAAAAGGTTGTAGATACCTACGACATTGGCTCCATTGAAATAAATCGAACTAATAAATAGTTCGTTTTTTTTGTTTAAAGACCCACGCAGTCAGCTTGGCTCATTACTTATTATTTAATAAAAACTTAATTTAATATTTACTAATCGACTATTTTATTATTCATATTATAAATAATATCATCACACAGATTGTACCATTTGACTTGAACACAAAATCTTTTACTATTATATTTAATATTTTTATTTAAACATCTATTCATTGGTTGAATAGTTAAAGAACTAAAATGAACACCTGTTGAATACTCATCTTTTTTTGAAATTATTGTTTTTTTTATATCTTCTGACTTTATCCAAATAAAATCTTCAACAATTCCATATATTATTGCATCAATTTCTTCATCACTGTTTTTACTTTTTAGTATAAACCTGTTTATAGCATTTTCAATAATATCTTTTTTATTAAAATGCTTGTTAATTAAATCAATTTTATTTTGATATGATTTTTTGTATTCAATAGCTGATAATCTTATTTTACCAGTACCATTTGTAGTACCATCTGCATATTGATATTTCAAATATTCAATAATAATTTCTCTATCAATATTATTTTCAATTAGAAAATGAACAAAATCACTAATCCTTTCTAAATGTACAGAATTTTTAATACCTTTTTTTATACTTATATTTTTTGTAGTGTTATTGATACATATAAAAATATCAGTTTTTTGTGGTTTAGTATTTTTCCAACACGTAATTATATATTCATTATTTAAATCTATAAATAAATCTTTTATAAAACTATAAAACATAGGATTTAACTCAAATATTTTTTTATTGTTTAAATAATTTACAAACTCAATTTCATTGTTTATACCAGATATATCTTTATTAAATACCATGATTTTTCCTTCCTTTCTTTTCAATATATATTTACCAAAAATTACATATAATTCTTTTTTTATTTAATAAAATAAATATTTTTTTATTTTTTTTAATCACTATGATATAATTAAAATAGGTGATAGCATGGATATAATACAAATAATAGAAAACAAAAAAAATAAATTAGAACTTACTACAGAAGAAATACAATTCGTTATAGATAACTATTTAAATGACAATATAAAAGATTATCAAATGAGTTCATTACTTATGGCAATAACAATAAATGGAATGTCAAAAAGAGAAACATTTGATCTGACAAAATCAATGCTTAATAGTGGTGAGAAAATAGATTTATCAAAAATAAATGGTGTAGTTGTTGATAAACATTCAACAGGTGGCGTTGGAGATAAAACAACACTTATATTAGCAGCTCTTGTAGCCTCATGTGGCGTGAATGTTGCTAAAATGAGTGGAAGAGGATTAGGACATACTGGTGGAACAATAGATAAATTAGAATCAATAGGAATAAATACAGAAACAACATTTGAAGAATTTGTTAACCAAGTAAATACAATTGGGGTAGCAATTGTTGGCCAAATGGGTAACCTAGTACCCGCAGATAAAAAAATTTATGCATTAAGAGATGTTACAGCAACCGTAGAATCAATTCCATTAATAGCTTCTAGCATAATGGGCAAAAAATTAGCTAGTGGTGCGGATAAAATTGTTATTGATTTGAAAGTAGGGAATGGGGCTCTTATAAAAAATATAAAAGATGCAAAAACACTTGCAAATCTTATGATAGAAATTGGGAAAAATAATAATAAAGAAGTAGTGTGTATAATAAGTGATATGAATCAACCATTAGGAAATTCTATTGGAAACTCATTAGAGGTAATAGAAAGCATCCAAGTATTAAAAAATGAAGGCCCTAAAGACGTAAAAGAACTAGTTTTAAAGTTAGGATCTTATATGGTTAGTTTAGCAAAAAATATATCACTAAAAGAAGCCAAAAATTTACTTGAGGAAAACCTAAAAAATGATAATGCTTATAATAAATTTAAAGAATTTGTGAAGGCCCAAGGTGGAAACATTGAAAACATAAAAGTCGCACCTAAAGTGTTTTCAGTAAAAAGTATAAAAAGTGGATATGTTACTGAAATAGATACACAAAAACTAGGCGAAATAGTTAAATTAATAGGTGGAGGAAGAACAAAAAAAGAAGATAAAATAAATTACGGGGTAGGTATTGTGCTAAGTAAAAAAATAGGTGATTATGTAAATAAAGATGAAGAAATATTAAAAATATATTTAGATGATAAAGATATGTCTATAAAAGAAATTTTAGATTGCTTTAAAATAACTGATAAAAAAGTTAAAACAAAACTAATAAAAGAAATAATATTATAATTGTCAACATATGTAAAATTTAGACGAATTACTTGAAGTAGAAACAAATATATTATATTATCATAATAGGGAGTGTGATAGTGTGATATATCCTTCAATAGATAAATTATTGAGCGAAGTAGGCTCAAAATACTTACTTGTAAATATTGTTTCAAAAAGAGCGAAAGAAATTGAAACAACAGAACATTTACAAATGAGAGAAAAAGACTATGTATCTAAAAAAAGCATAGGAAGAGCCCTTGAAGAAGTTTCAAAAGGATTAATTCATATTAAAGAGGGAGAATAGCTCCTTTTTATTTTTTACAATTGACAAACATACGTTCATATTATATAATTAAATTGGTGAATATATGAAAATTGAAAAAATACAAAAACTTAAAAATAATAAATATAAAATAAAACTAGATAGTGGAGATATTATAAATACATATGATGATGTTATATTGAATAATTCATTATTATTTAATAAAGAAATAGATTTAGAACTTTTAAATAAAATTAATAATGAAACCTTATATTATGATTGTTACAATAAAACTCTAAAATTTATTGATAAAAAATTGAGAAGTGAAAAAGAAATAAAAGAATATTTGAAAAAGTATTCAGAAATGGGGTATGAAGATAAGATATTAAAAAAATTAAAAGAAATAAATGTGATAAATGACGAAAACTATGCTAAAGCATATATTTCAGATAGGATTTTTTTAAGTACTGATGGTCCAAATAAAATTAAGCAGGAGTTATTTAATTATGGTATAGATGAAAAAATTATAGAAGAAAATATAAATAAAATAGATAAAGAAACTATATATAACAAGTGTAAAAAAATGATAGATAAAAAAATAAAATCTAACACAAAATATTCTAACTATATGTTAAATCAAAAAATAATATCGGATTTAGTTAATAAAGGTTATGATATGGCTTTGATAAAACAAATTCTTGAAAACGAAGTTTTTGATAATAATTTGGTAATAGAAAAAGAATTCAAAAAAATATATAATAAATTAAGTAAAAAATTTGATGAAAGTGAGTTATATTATAATTTAAAAAACAAGCTATATCAAAAAGGTTTTACAAAAGAGGAAATCGAAGAATATATAAAAACAGTAGATTTTTAAAATCTACTGTTCCTAAATTGAAATTTGAACCGCACCACAAAGGTGTGGTTTTTTGATACAAT
>ERZ826242.2715-NODE-2715-length-14490-cov-4.119016_pt1 | contig 14490 bp, 10 predicted proteins | sample MGYA00519871_ERZ826242 | MGnify/ENA primary metagenome ERZ826242 (study PRJEB31778, sample SAMEA3449226) | human gut metagenome | biome: human gut; feature: human-associated habitat; material: faeces | place: United Kingdom | collected 2010/2012 ...
AGTAGTTCATCATAGAGAACATACCTTTTTTCATTTCTCCGCCGTACCATGTATTTACGATAACCTGTTCTTTGCTTGTGATGTTGAACATAACAGCTGTTTCAGAGTTCAGACCCAGCTCTTTGTAGTTTTCAACTTTTGCTTTGGAAGCGTTGTATACGATGAAATCCGGTTCGAAGTCTTTCAGTTCTTCTTCTGTAGGTTTGATAAACATGTTAGTTACGAAATGTGCCTGCCATGCTACTTCTACGATGAAACGGATAGCCATACGGGTGTCTTTGTTTGCACCACAGAATGCATCTACTACGAACAGTCTCTTGTTGGACAGTTCTTTCAGGGCCAGCTCTTTTACAGAGTTCCATGCTTCCTGTGTTGCAGGGTGGTTATCGTTCTTATATTCGTCAGAAGTCCACCAAACAGTATCTTTGGAGTTTTCGTCCATTACGATGAACTTGTCTTTAGGAGAACGTCCGGTGTAAACACCAGTCATAACGTTAACTGCTCCCAGTTCACTTTCCTGTCCTTTTTCAAAACCTTCCAGTGTAGATTTTGTTTCTTCTTCAAATAACATTTCATAAGAAGGATTATAAACAACCTCTGTAGTTCCGGTAATGCCATACTTACTTAAATTAATTTCTGCCATTTTACATTAACCTCTTTCTTTCATAATATGATAACCACCTGCGGATGCAGGTTTATGGTATCCCTCAAAGACAGCCACCCATAGCAACTCTCTTTATCCCTAATTATACATATTTGCGACACAAAATCAATAAAAATTCTTTTAAATTTTTGAAAAGACTAGCTAAAAACTAGGATTTCCGGTTTTCTTTGATTTATCCCACGAATCTCAGTTTCTCTATATGATAATATCAGAACCGGAATCTCTTCCGGTCCTGACTTTATCTTTTGCAGATATTTTCCTCAACTTTTTGAAGCAATTACTTGATTGCAGCCGTCTCGATAATGAATTTTACGCTGCCATCTGTATCTTTCTCCCAGCCATCGAATACGGTGTAGTCTTTGTCAGCTTCTGTCACTGCATCCAGACGATCCATCAGTGCCGTCAGATCGTCTCCTGCCAGATCTGCAATCTTCTGGATTCCTTCTTCGTCAAATTCTTCCATACCGTCTGCCAGTTCTGTGGAGCCGTCTGCCAGTTTCGTGGTTCCTTCTTTCAGCTGAACGCCGCCCTCTGCCAGTTTTTGGGTTCCGGACTTCAGCTGTGCGGCACCGTCTGCCAGTTTCTGGATACCTGCACTTAACGTATTTCCACCGGACTGCAAAGCTTTGCCACCGACGATCAGGGCACTGCTTCCTGCTACCAGTTTGGCTGTTCCGTCTTTCAGGGTACTGTTGTTTGCGATCAGGGTGTCAGATCCTTTTTTCAGGGTTTCGGTTCCCTGAGTCAGGGATGCGGAGCCCTGTGCCAGCTGTGTGACACCGTCACTGAGGGCGGATGCACCGGATGCCAGGGTTGTCAGTCCGCTGTTCAGAGATTTCGTTCCCTCTGCCAGAGCTACTGCTCCGGTGTTCAGCGTGGTATCATTGGCAGTCAGTGTATCACTGGCTTCCTTCAGCTTATTTACAGCTCCCAGCATGGTCTGTGCCATCGTTGAGAATGTCGTCAGCGGTTCTACGGCATCGCCAAGTGCTGCCGCACTCTTGGCAAGATCTGCGGTTCCTGCTGCCACAGTGTCTGCTCTGTTTTTCAATGACTGCATCTGTTTTTCGGTTTCTGTCATACTGACACCGTCAAGACCGGATTCTACTTTCTTCAGGTTCTCCTGAACACCTGCAAGTGTGGTCTTTGTCTCCTGGCTGATGGAAGTGCTTACCTTGGATGCATCCACCTGGACGCTGACTTCCGGACTGGTCTGTACGCCCACATTGACCTGAATACCTGCCAGATTATTTAACACTACCTGTCTTGTGGCTTCATCCACACCTGCAGCTTTCAGAGCAGCCTCCACATTGGCTCTCTGCTTTTCTGTTGCCTGTGTGCTGGCTGCTTCATTTACTTTTGCATTTTCTGCTGCCACTGCCTCTTTTGCTTTTGTCGTTGCCTCTGCGCTGGCTGCCTCACTTGCTTTTGTCACATCTGTTACAACCTGTGGCGCTGATACAGCGTTCTGTGCTGCCGATACGGCTGCTTTGGTTCCGGTCACTGCTCCGCTGAGTGCTGTCACGGCATCGTTCAGTTTCGAAGCACTGGCTGCTGCCTGATCTGCTCCTGCCTGCAGCGCTGCTGCTCCTGCGCTCAGTTTATTGCATCCGTCCATGAGTCCGCTTACCGCACCTGGAAGTTCTCCGACATTGCCAAGTTTGTCTTTCATCATATCATATAATGTATAGATTCCTGCACCCAGCTGCTCTGCTCCACCGGTGTAAGCCACCAGACCGGACTGCAGACTGGCTGCTCCGCTCTCCAACTGTTTTCCGCCCTCGGAAAGCTGTGCAACACCTGCGGTAAGCGTTGCTTTCTTTTCATTCAACTGACTGATTCCCGCATTCAGCTGTTTTGCTCCCGTATTTACCTGATCGATACCTGCATTTACCTGTGCTGCGCCATCGGTATAAGATTTCACGCCACTTTGCAAACTTCCTGCACCGCTTCCCAGACTTTCCATACCTGCTACCAGTTTATCGATACCGGAGATCAGAGTTCCTTTGCTGTTGTTCATGGTATCAATACCATCTTTTAACTGTCCCGCGCCGTCATCGGCACTGTTCAGACCATCCACAAGGGTATCTGCGGAACTGTCCAGTTCCTGGATGCCTTCCTGCAGTGCACGGCTTCCTTCTACCAGTGCGGTGGAAGATTCGGTCAGTTTATCAAGGCTGTCCTGCAAGTCATCCAGATCATCGATGTCATCTAGGCCCAATTCATTCAGTGTACCGGTAGTTGCCACGGTAGCGGTCAGCGCCAGGGAGAAATCTTCCACATCTGCAGTGATTTCCACATAATCCGGGCTTTCTTTGTCCTTGAAGGAATCCAGATCACTCAGTTTCAGGCTGTCATACAGTCCCGGAAAACCGATTCCCAGGACGATGTTATTATTTCCATCGGAGATCACTTTACCGTTGGTTACTTCTACATTCGTAAAAGTATCAGTCGGAAGGATCATTCCGGTTGCCATCATAAAAGGTGTGTAAATTGTCTCTTTCTTTCCGTTGATCTTCGCGTTCTGGGAAGAATTGTTGGTATAATCGATACGGATCTTTACTTTTCCGCTCTTTCCTGCCAGATCTGCAGCACTGATTTCCCTGCCGTCCAGAAAGTATGTCATTTTTACCGATACCGGAAGTTCTTTGCTGGTTTCTCCCTGATAATAGATGTCATTGCCGTCTGCGGCCCATACCAGTTTGCCATTGCTTCCCTGGGTATAGCTTTCCTCACCCTTTACATTGGTGATATCGTTCAGTTCGCTGTTGTCCTCGAGCGTGCTTTCTTTGTCTGTATTCTTCAGCCAGTTACTGACGATCACTTTTTCTACATTTCCATTCTGGTCGGCATTGACATAGACGGTCTGTTCTTTTTCCGGAGTCGCTGCGGCAACAGTCGTTACCGGAACGGTTACTGCCAGCATTGCTGTCATACCTGTCATCATTGCCTGTACATATTTTCTCTTCATAACGATCTCCTCCTAATGTTTCCGTCTGAAATTCAGACTGGTTTTGCAAATAATTCCATCAAACAGCCAGAACATAGCCGGCAGGAATAATAATACTGCACACATACTGATCAGCGCGCCTCTTGCCATCAGCAGACACAGAGAGCTGATCATATCAATCTGAGAATACATACCAACACCGAAGGTAGCGGCGAAGAAGCTGAACGCCGATACCATAACCGGTCGAATGCTGGTTTTGTGAGCGATCTGGATCGCATCTTTCTTGCTTTTACCTTCTCCGCGCTCTTTCTCGTAACGACTGGTGATCAGGATCGCATAGTCTACGGTCGCACCCAGCTGGATCGTTCCGATAACGATGGAAGCGATAAACGGAAGTTTTGTTCCCGTCAGGAACGGGATACCCATATTGATAAAGATCGCACCCTCGATGACCATAACCAGGATCACCGGAAGAGAGATCGATTTAAATACGAAGAAAATGATAAAGAATACTGCCAGGATCGATACCGCACTGACCACTGCAAAGTCGTGGTCGGTGATCTCGATCAGATCTTTCGTACACGGTGCTTCACCTACCAGCATACCGGTCGGATCGTACTGTTTCAGGATCGTGTTGATCTCACTCAGCTGACTGTTGACCTCATCGGATGCTACCGCATATTCGTTCATGATCAGCATCAGTTCGTAGTTATCACTCTCCAGGATTTCTTTCACATCCTCCGGGATCATACTCTCCGGAAATGCCGGTCCGATGATACTTTCCAGACCAAGTACCTGTTTTACACCGTCTACCTTTTCGATATCGGCAATCATGTTGTATTTCTGTTTGGCATCCAGATCCTTATCCAGCAGGATCATATGTGCCGCACCCATGTCGTATTCTTCCGACAGTTTTGTATTTGCCTGGACACTTGGGAGAGTATCCGGAAGGCTGGCATCCAGGTTGTAGTACACACTTGCATGTGCCTGGAAATAAGCAAACGGGATAAACAATACCACAAATAAGATTGCGAAGATCACATGGTGTTTTACCACAAAATCAGAAATCTTCGGAAAATCCGGGATCAGCTGACGATGTTTTGTTTTCTCCAGTGCATTGTCGAAAATCATGATCATGGACGGAAGTACGGTAACACAGCAGATCACACCAAATACAACGCCTTTTGTCATAACGATACCAAGGTCAAGACCCAAGGTAAAACTCATGAAACACAGGGCGATAAATCCGGCAATCGTTGTAATCGAGCTTCCGACTACGGATTTGATCGTTGCCGCAATAGCCTTTGCCATTGCCTCTTTGTGATCCTCTTCGCCTTTTTCTCTCTGTTCCTGATAGCTGTGCCACAGGAAGATCGAGTAGTCCATCGTAACACCCAGCTGAAGGACTGCACTCAGTGCTTTTGTAATGTAGGAGATCTGGCCCATGAAAATATTAGTTCCCATGTTATACAGGATCGCCATGCCGATGCTTAACAGGAAAAATACCGGGATCAAATACGATTCCATGGTCAGTGCCAGAACGATACAGGAGAGAACGACTGCGATCAGGACGTAGATTGCAACCTCGGATTCTGCCAGGTTCTTGGTGTCGGTGACAATGGCTGACATACCGCTTAAGAAGCACTGTTTGCCTGCCAGTGCACGGATGTTTTCGATGGCATCCATAGTCTCATCGGCAGAGGTCGTCGTATCGAAAATAATAAACATCAGCGTGGAATCGTCTGCATTAAAGGCCTCTCTGATGTCCTCCGGCAACATCTCCATCGGAATGCTGATATCCGCAAAACTGTCATACCAGACAACCTTGCTGACATGTTCCACATCTTCAATCTGTTCTTTTAACTTTGCCACATCTTTGTTTTCCATGCCCTCGCAGATAAACATCGAATAGGCTCCCGTTCCAAACTCATCCACCAGGATATCCTGACCCTGCATCGTCTCGATGGAATCCGGCAGATAATAAAGTACATCATAATTGACTCTTGTGTTGATATATCCAAAGACGGATGGAATCAGCAACAACAATCCGATGATAAATATCGGAATTCGAAACCTGACGATCTTCCTTCCCAGCTTCTCCATATCATATTCCTCCCTTAACCTCTCTTATCATATTTCCGCCGGTCGTTTTACTGACCTTTGGTCATTTATTGTTATACCTTAAAAATGACTTTTGGTCAATATTTATTTTGCAAAAAGTTGACCAAAAGTCATTTTGTATTTTATGCAACTTTCCGAAAATATAAAAATGACCAATTTTCATTTGACTTTTTTGTGGATATTTCCTTATAATATGGGAAACAACGACAGGAAGGGGGCTGATCCCGGTATGAGAAAAGTCGATCACAACAAACAGCAAAAAAGGGAATCCCTGCTGGATTCCGCTTTCTCTCTCTTTATAGACAATGGATTCAATAAAACTTCCATTGCAGATATTGTTAAAAATGCAGGCGTGGCAAAAGGAACGTTTTACCTTTATTTCAAAGATAAATACGATATCCGCAATCACCTGATTGCCCACAAGGCAAGCCAGGTGTTTCAGACTTCTTATCTGGCATTGCAAAAGCACACAGAAATCACGGATTTTGAAGATCAGGTGATCTTTATTATGGATGATATTTTAGATCAGCTGGCAAACAATCTGAATCTGGTACGCCTCTTATCCAAACATCTGAGCTGGGGATTTTTCAAAAACTCACTGTTCTTCACACCGAGCGAAGATACTCCATCCATTCATACTATCTATGATAGCATGCTTCAAAATGCCAATCATACCTACCACTCTCCGGAGCTTATGATGTACATGATTCTCGAACTGGTCAGTGGAACCAGCTACAATTCGATCCTTTACCAGCAGCCGGTAGGTCTTGAAGAACTCAAACCACAGCTGCACCAGGCAGTACGCGGAATCTTTAATCAATATCGGGCAGATGAAATTACAGACATTCCTGAAGCCTAAAAAATGTGGCGAAGCCCCGTGAGGGAATCTCTTCGCCACATTTTTATATCCAAAGCTTTGTCTGGACAGGAAGTCAAAAAAAGCCATCACAGGGAACTTCGGCGGATGCGGTTGCCTCTTGTTCCTCTGCAATGACTGAAACCCTTACTTTTTGGAAGATAAATTGTTGGAGAGTAAGGGTATAAAACCACCTTCTCATCAGATCGATGAATTCTGATGGAAGGGGATTTTACCGAATGCTAAATTGTAATACTTCCACTGTATCCCGTTAATGATTCTGTGTATCCATTATAACCCGTTACTGATGCTGTTGCTTTGGTTCTATATCTACCAGATGATACTCCTGTAATAGTATAACTCTTTGATGTTTGTGCAACTCCGTATGCCGATGCTGTTTTGGATGCTATCCCTACCCACTTACTTCCATTCCATTTCTGCAAAATATAGGTTACAGTTATTGTCTTAACCTTTTCACTACATACAGTTTCCGCACGGATTCCTACCTGATTAGAACTTATTGCTACTATTGAAGTATATACGTTTGCAATATAAAGAAGAGCCGGTGATACTTCACTTCGAGAATTTAAGCCAAAAATATCATCATTTTCCATTTCAACCATTTCATATTGTTCCGGTTCTTCAGCAAATACAAAACTACATTGAAAAACTAATAACATACAACTTAAGATAAACGCAATATATTTTTTCATCTTTTCTCCTTTAACGATACTCTATTCCTTCTACCATTATTTTATAATCTTCTAAGTTCATATTTGAAACAATAGTAAGGACATTATTATCATACACAAAACTGCAGTAAAAACTCTCATCTTGGGTGCTTTGATAAATATCTGTTTTTGTATTCAATCTTGATAATTCCAATTCTTGAACTAACTCTTTTTTATTAACTGCCCCATTTGAAGTTCCTTCTATCTGTTTTTTTTGACTCACATATACATATGTATCTCCTACTATTATCCTATAACTAACAGTTCTATGTGCTTTATTATACACTGTATATGAAACCAAACTATCATTGTCTAAACTCGTGAAATAAAAAATGGGAGCTTTCGTTTCTGTTTTCAAATTTTCATACAATGCTTTCAGATTACACTCAGTAAATGTAATCTCTTCTGAATCATCAATAATCAAACTATCATCATTTTCTTCTACATTTCCATTTATTGAATATTGATAATTTCCATCCTCAAACCCATTTTCCGCGGTTTTCCCAATATCATCCGCCTGAGCCACCGATGTAAACTCCAGATGCGTTCCTATATGTACTGCACTGATTGTAAGAATCACGGCTGCACATGCTCCTGCGAGAATTCGTCTTTTTATGTGTTCTTTTCGGCATTCTTTTTGGTAGATGCGTTCGAAGTCTCCATTCCATTCTTCCGGTATCTGATATTGGGACAGCCCTTTGTCGCGTTCCAGCTCTTTCAAGATTTCAGGAAGATGTTCTTTGATTTGCTTGTATTCCGGACTGTCATATATTTTATCTCTTTTCTTCATCGAATATCCTTTCTCCGGTCTCTGGCTAGAGCCGTCTCACGGTGAAGTGAATAACATCATCCGAATACATAGTGCTGGTAGATTACCGACGTTTCTTCCTGAATATCCCAAGACTTTCTTCGATCTTTCTGCGCAGCCGGCTTCGTCTGCATTTGAAAGCGTTCGAGACTTCCCCGGTCGTATCAGAAAAATATTCGATTGCCAGAATTCTCCGCTCTTCCTCTGTCAGTCCTTCTACCAGTTCCATTGCAATCATTCTTGCGATCACTATGTCCTGCACAGAACCGACTTCCTGTTGTTCCCGTAAAGCAAGACCGATCTTTTCTCCCAGTTCTTCTGTTCTTTTCCTGGAACGGTAGTAATCAATTACCTTGGTCTGAGTCACCCTGATCAGCCAGGCAAACTGACCCTCATCGCCTTTATCATATAATTTGTCGATTGCATTCAATAATGATGTCAACACCTCCTGTAGGATATCACGAATGTCTTCTTCTGGCAAATCCGGAAAATGTTTTTTCACGTACCAATACATAAACTGCCTATATTTTACGTAAAGCTCCTGGCATCGATCATGGTCCCTCCTATCCACGATACCACCTCCTTTGTTATTCGTAGTTCCTCTTCCTGTTTCCTCTTTGTTTATGGCTTCATAATACACAACTTTCTTACATTTTTCAATAGTTTTTATTAATTTTATACAATTTTTTCTTGTTTTATTGTGCATTTTTGTATCACTTTGTCTATATTTGTCGTTTTTGCATATTTATATATTGCATCTTGTCAGAAAGTACTTTCCTGTAAGTGAAACAAAACTCTTTTCGAAAGCTTTGTCCCCTGCCAAGGCACATTCTCGCGCCAGTGGCGCTTGTTTAGCAACGGCCGGAGTGAAACGTAGATTGCTTGCGACATCTGCCTTGTACGCCGCAGTGCGCATCCTCGTGGAGCGTTTCTTACGTTACAGAAAAGCAATTTCCCGTAACAAAAAAAACAGATGACAGATACTGTTTCATCTGTCATCTGTTTCGTTTTTATTCAAACATCTCTATTGTCACCTTGTTGCTGATGAACTGATAGCGGAACCGTACCACGGTGTTATCTTTCCGGGTAGTGAAATATGCCTTATTCGACGAACCGCTCCTCGGATAGCCATCTGCCTGATAGGTGGCAGACAACGTTCCATACGTGGAAATAGAATAATCGTAGGTTCCCGCAAACGGAATGACCACCGATAAGGTATACGTATTATCACCAATATAATACATTCTGGTCAGCTCACTGTTAGAGTCATTCTTTACCGCTCCCACATGAGACTGAAAACTTCCGTAAACAACAATTTTTTCCGGGAGTTTCATTCCGGTTTCTTCATCACAGACATTTTCTGCTCCATAGCGGATCAGCATCTCCGGATTGGCTGCCTTCTCCCGCAGCGTGTGGCCGGTCGCCCATAGGCGTTTTGCAGTCTCTTCCTGATCGAATCCCATCGGGCAGGCTGCGCTCTTCGTGTTGATCTGATAGAAATCCTGTGCATCCATCTGACCGTTATCTGCGCGCTTCATGGACACTTCCGCGTTGTGGATCATCCGGCGGAACGGCAGTTCGAAATATGCATTTGGATTGTTGATTTCAGTCCACTTGTAGGTATATTCCAGAAAATGATTCCTGCCTTCCTCCGGCTGGTTGGCAAACCAGGCGATCTGGTCGTATCCCCACCAGTCTCTCCAGGCCAGTTCTTCTCTCGGTATATTTTCCCGGTCATCAACGACCAGTCCACCCCAGTTGTCGTATTCCATCAGGTATGGCATAGTTTTCGCGGACCATCCATTTGGATTCTCTCCACCTTCGCTGTAGCCCTCGCGCACCAGTACCAGCTCTTCTCCCGGCACTTCCAGAAGCGGCATACGGGTAAATGGCATTGCATGATAATCAAACAGCAATTTTCCACGGATATTTACCCCATGGGTATGTGCATCCAGCAGTATCTTGTGACGTCTTCCATGAATTTTCGCATACTCGCGGATCATACCGAACAGTTCTGTTGTTTTTGCCATTCCTTTATCGTTCGCGGTATACAGGTGTACCTGCCCCATATGGAGTGCCTCATAGCCACAGTCGATGTATCGGGTTGCCCGGTAATAAAACCACAGTCTTGCTTCCTGCCGGGACAGATCCGGAATCCCCCCGTCTTTTGCCGGATCCTCTCTCCTGCTGGTAAATCCGCTGGATTCGTCTGTAAACAACGCATCATCCAGGCAAAAACACCGGTGTTCCGGTTCCATACCAAATGCTTCAAACACATAGTCCGGGATCTCTACTGTCTCCATACGGCGTGTGATCCACTCAAAGACGCAGGACTGCAGGACCATTTCCGGATCTTGGGCATGCACTTTATCTGCCAGTTCCTTTGACAACCGAAAATGCTCTTCGTCATCCATCGTCATATACCAGATACCTGATGCTCTTCCAAGAAATTTCACACCCATCTCCCGGATCGCACGCAGATCATCTTCCAGTGTTTTGCTTTCATATAAACCTGCTGCCGTCACACTCCGGGACAGGTAATTTTCCAGAACTTCTCTGGAGATATTGCCATCAAATGTAAAATTCATCGTTTTTCACCCGTAACATTTCCTCTCTGTGAAACGCTACTTCCCTTCTCTCCTGTTTTCGTAACTTCTACGTCCGTGTATTGCTATCCGGTACATTGTTTCGTAAATAACTGTATCATTCACGCAGGATACGGATTCGAGTGTGCAGTTCAAAAAACGCAGGCGTAGCGATCTACGCTGAGGCTTTTTAAATTGTGCAATCGGATTCGCAGACAAATGAATGATACTGTTATTTCGAAAACGATGTACCAGTACTCGTCAGATAAGCCGCCAGGGTACTCATACACGCCCCGCTGGCTCCCTCTGCCATCTCATCGGTTTCTTTGCGCACCACGGACGGTCCCACCATATCGAGATGGATCCACTGTGTTCCATCTTCCACAAAATTTTCCAGGAAACATGCCGCCACGCTGGCACCTGCCCCTTTCCCCGGGGCATAATTGGCAAAGTCCGCACAGATCGACCATTCGATCATCTTATGGTAGATCGGTCCCATCGGCAGCTGCCAGTAATATTCTCCGGTCTGCTCCGCTGTTTCTTCCCAGATGCGAAGCGCTTCCAGGTCATTACCAAACAGCGCAACCACCTGATCTCCCAGGGCACTCTGTGCCGAATACGTCAGAGTGGCAAGGTCGATCACGGTGCGTGCCCCCATACGCTGCGCAAACGTGATACCGTCACACAATACCAGCCGTCCTTCCGCATCGGTGTTGTAGACTTCCACGGTCTTTCCTGCCAGCGTAGTGATCACATCGCCCATCTTTACCGCATCCGGGCTGATCACATTTTCTGCGAGCATCAGCACTGCCATCACATTTTTTTCGACTTTCTGTATAGCAAGATACTCCAGTATCTCCATCATTTCCGCTGCCCCGCACATATCGTACTTCATGCCGTTCATGCCATCGACAGACTTCAGATGATACCCCCCGGCGTCAAACATCAGCCCTTTTCCGACCAGTGCGGTCCAGTCTGACCCCGGTGCGCCCTCATAGCGAAGCACTACCATGGCAGCCTCTCTCCGGCTTCCCTGATTGACTGCTAAAAGAGCGCCGCATCCAAGTTCTTTCAGCTTCTGATCTCCATAAATTTCACAGTCGATTCCAAGCCCCTGCGCCAGCGTCTGTGCATACGATGCCAGATCTTCGGTATGTAAGTAATTGTTCGGCAGATTTCCAAGAGTTCTCGCATGTCCTTTACAACGTCCCAATAATTCCCCACGCTCCAGCGCTGCTATTTCCTGCGCCGAGCCTTCCAATACAAATGTATAACAGGTATCTCCATAATCACACAGTGAATCCCTGTTTTCGTATACTTTCTGTTTTCCCAGCATCTTCACCCCGTTCCGTGAAAACTGATATGCACCATCGTACAGGCTGCATACCCCATTGCACAGCATCTGTATCCATTCCTCTTTGGAAAATCCTTCTTTTTTTACCACGATCCGGCAGTCACCGCCCCGTTTTTTCCCAAGTTTCCGGAAGTTTTCCGGTGTCGCCCTTCCTTTCTCGAAAAAAACTTCTGCCTGCTGTTCTTCTGCCTGATTCGTCCATCGGATCTTCATCTTATCCACACCCCACATACTTTTCCCCTGTATATTTACACAATTTCCCGGTTATACAGGGGAAACCTTGATTGCCTTATTATTTTATCACTCAGATATCAGTGAAAGATTCCCCCATAAACCTCGTCATATTTATCTACCAGCTGTTTTGCCAGCGAATACGAATTTACCAGCGGATGTAACATCAGCGCCTGTACAGCGGTTTCTTTGGACTGATTTTTGACTGCCTCTACGGTCAGTTTTTCGTACATTTTGATCAGACGGATCAACAGATAGCAATGTTCCGGTACTTCTTCAACTCTGACCGGATGGATGCCGTCTTTGGATACCAGACAGGTAGTCTCGATCACATCTTCATCTGCCAGTCCTGGGATGCTTCCGTTATTTTCTACGGACAGTACCAGATATTTTCCTTTTTCACTCTGCATACCTTCGATGCAGTCCAGCATAACCCCTGCATATCCCATACCGTCCGGTACTTCCAGCTGGCCTTTTTCCAGCAGCGGACGTTTTGCCAGACCGGACTCGATGCTCATGTAGGAATTCTCACGAACCTGCATATAATACAGGAAGATCTGCAGTGCGCCTTCCGGATCGGCATCGATATCCATATGCTTCAGTTCGTCCATCATCTGAATATTAACGTTCTCGATAGTCTTTCCTCTGGTTGCACCTGATTTTTTGATATTTTCCAGTGCTTTTTCTCTGTGATAGTAGTAGTACAGATATTCGTTCGGCAGGAATCCGATGGAACGGAGCAGATCCGGATCAAACATGGAGAATTCCTGTACCCCCTGTAAAAATGCATCGTCCGCCAGCAGTTCCGGTAAGATTTCCTCGCCTTTTTTCTTTACGCTGCGGATCCAGGACAGGTGGTTTAATCCGAAGAATTCTACATACAGATCGTCTTCTTCCACCCCCAGATCGTGCGCCATGCGGAACTTGGTGCTGCTTGGAGCATCACAGATACCGATGATCTTGTCGTATCCGGCGCTTCGCAGTGCCTGTGTTACCAGACCGGACGGATTGGTAAAGTTGAAGATCCATGCATCCGGTGCATATTTTTTTATCAGTTCACAATATTCCATCAGAACCGGAATGGTACGAACTGCCATGGAGAATCCGCCGACACCGGTTGTCTCCTGTCCGATCACGCCCAGATCCAGAGCGATTGTTTCATCTACAACACGGGAATGGTCTCCGCCGACACGCAATGTGGTTACGATATAATCTGCTCCAGTGACGGCTTCCACCGGATCGGATACCGCCCATACTTTCAGTTCTTCGTGGTTTCTCTCCACTACATGTTTACATAACTTTTCAATGATTCTCTGTTTTTCTTCCTGGATATCGTAGAGTACGACTTCGTCAATGTGAAGTTTTTTATATCTTTTTAAAAGTCCGTTGATAAAAATTACGGTACGTACACCTGCTCCTCCGATAACTGCAATTTTCATAACCTTTTCCTCCTTGTTGTCTCTATTTGTTTCTCTCAATAGTTTCCTGGTTTTTGATAAATGTTTCCAGCTTCTCCTCTGTCGGAAATCCGGTATTGCCACCCAGCGCGGTTACGGAGAGTGCTCCGCATCCGTTTCCGCATTTCAGGCATTCTTCCATGGATTTTCCTCTCAGGAATCCGTAGACAAATCCCGCATTAAAGGAATCTCCGGCTCCTGTGGTGTCCACGACTTCCACTATGTACGGTGCGGCCTGATACAACCTGCCGTCTTTTACTGCGATGGAACCTTTTTTGCCCATCTTGATAACCGCCATACCTGCAGTCCGGGCAAATTCCCGTGCAGCTTCCTCAGCACTTTCTTTTCTTCCGTAGTGTTCTGCCTCTGTCTCATTCATAAACAGCACATCAATATACGGGAAGAGATCCCGGATCTCCGGTTTCCACTCGCCGGTGGAATCCCAGCCGACATCAAAGGATACCGTTGCCTGTGTCTCTGCCTTGATCTTCTTTAACAGTTCCAGATATTCGTTATGATTGATGGAACCTGCATAGCCGGTCACGTGGATATGTGCGGCTTCTTTTACTTTTTCTACCACAATGGCACCCTCTGCACCGGCGTTGTAAGCAATTTGGCGAACAGGTTCTTCCAAAGCTTTCCGAATGATTTCTACGCCGACTTTTTCATCCCCTTCTGCTTCTAATTTGCAGAGTACGGGAGCAATATGCAACAAGGCAACGCCGCCGCCGGC